>Ga0126314_10000059_pt1 | contig 63064 bp, 41 predicted proteins | sample Plot105B_FD_92535 | JGI IMG/M metagenome (GOLD analysis project Ga0126314, IMG submission 92535) | Serpentine soil microbial communities from UC McLaughlin Reserve, CA, USA - Plot105B | ecosystem: Environmental > Terrestrial > Soil > Grasslands | place: USA: UC McLaughlin Reserve, Lake County... | reverse complement strand
GGCTGTACGTCGTGCATGCGCCCCCTGTCGTGGTGGATCAGCTCAACATGGTGGAGGGCTTCGCGGGAGTCGCGCGCGTGCTCTCCGTCCTCGCCCCGTATACGTGTCGCACCTGCAACGAAGACCGGATGCGGGTGGTGAACCTGGTGGACGAAGCCCAGGTCATCGCCGAGGAGCGCGCGCCCGAGCACACCTGTCCCGTCTGCTCCAACGCGCTGGAGTTCGCGGACCTGCCGGGCGAGTTCTTCGACTACGCGCGCCGTCAGCAGTTCGGCACCGTGGACCCGGTGGTGATGCGCTACCTGCGCGCGAGCATGCCGACGGACCAGTCGGAGCTGCCGCAGCACCTGAAGATCGTCCAGGACGACGTCACGTTCATCTCGCTGGCCAGCACGCTCAAGGGCGACCTCAACGTGCGCCGGCTCGCGTCCGGGTTGGAGGGGCGCGTCGCGTTCGACTTCAGCCACGTCAACAAGGTGGAGCCGGAGGCGCTGCCCAAGCTGGAGCAGGTGCTGGACACCGCGGCGCAGGCCGCGCAGGTGGTGCTGTGTCGCGTGCCTCCGCCGGCGCTGGCCGTGCTGGCGCGCTCGGCCAAGGTGCTGCCGGGGCGGCTGGCCACGCTGTGGCTGCCGTGCGAGTGCCGCAACTGCGGCCAGGTGAGCCACCAGCGCATCCAGGCCCACGAGTACCTGGCCCAGCTTCGCGCGCACCAGACGACCACCTCCATCGAGTGCCCCATCTGCGGCGGCAGCGCCCAGGTGCCGCACATGCCGCAGCTCCAGGGGTTCCTGGCGCGCGTGCAGCTCACGGACCGGCCGCTGGACGACATTGAAGGGCTGGAGCCGCGCGCCCTCAGTCAGTACCTGTTCGGGTCCACCAACATCGACCCGCAGGCGAACAAGGGCTCGCCCACCGACATCTCCAACTCGCTGGGCAGCACCAAGCTCAACATCATCCGACGGCTGGGCCAGGGCGGCATGGCCGAAGTCTTCCTCGCCAAGCAGGTGGGCGTGAAGGGCTTCGAGAAGTTCGTGGTGATGAAGAAGATTCTGCCGCAGTTCGCGCAGAACCCCGAGTTCGTGGACATGCTGTTCGCGGAGGCTCGCGCCAACGCGCGCCTCACGCATCCCAACGTCGTGCAGACCTTCGACGTGGGCGTGTCAGACGGGGTCGCGTACATCCTGATGGAGTACGTGCGCGGGCCGGACATGAAGCGGCTGGTGAACGAGCTGCGCCGCAAGGGGCTCGCGCTGCCGTTGGAGCACGCGCTGCGCATCGTCGCGGAGGTGGCCGCGGGGCTGCACTACGCGCACGCGTACGTGGACCCGGCGGGCACGCCGCACCCCGTGGTGCACCGCGACGTCAGCCCGCACAACGTCCTCATCTCCCTGGACGGCGCCATCAAGCTGAGCGACTTCGGCATCGCCAAGGTGGCGGGCGAGGAGAACACGCAGGCGGGTGTGCTGAAGGGGAAGATTTCGTACATCTCCCCGGAGGCCGCGTCGGGCCGCACACTGGACGCGCGCAACGACGTCTTCGCGCTCGGCGTCGTCCTCTTCGAGTTGCTCACCGGGCAGCTTCCGTTCCGCAGGGACCACGATGCGGCCACGCTCAACGCCATCGTCCGCGAGCCCGCGCCCGTCCCCTCGCAGCTGCGTCCGCAGATTCCGCAGGACGTCTCCGACCTCATCCTCCGCGCGCTCGTGAAGGACCCGGCGCGCCGCACGCCGTCCGCCGCGGCGATGCGCGAGGAGATTGAAGCGGTGATGGCGCACCACCGCCTCAACTCGTCCCCGGCGGCGGTGGCCCAGTTCTTCAAGGACACGCTGGGAGACCGGCTGGTGGAGTACACGCCCGCGACCTCGTCGGGAACGGGCAGCCATCCCAAGCCCGTCCCCAGCGGCACGGGCAGCGGCAGTGTCGGCAGCGGGGACATGGTGGCCCCCGTCGACGCCAGGACGCCCAACAAGGGCACGGGCAGCGGCCCGAAGCCGACCACGGCGGGCAGTGGCAACATCCCGCGTCCGACGACGGGCACGGGCAGCGGCAATGTGGCCGCGCGCCCCGCGACGCCTCCGCCCGTGGCGACCCGCCCGGCGACGCCTCCGCCGGTGGCGACCCGTCCCGCGACACCTCCTCCCGTGGCGACCCGGCCGGCGACGCCTCCGCCCGTGGCGATCCGGCCTCCGCCTCCGCCGCCCACCATGACTCCGCTGCCGATGCTTCCGGAGCTGGAGGCAGGGGACCGGACCGAAGTGGTGCTGCTGCATGGGGGCGCGCAGTTGCCTCCTCCCGCGCCAGCGCAGTCGGCTCCCGCGCCGCGTCCCTCGCAGCCGGGCCACACCGCGGTGCCCGTGCCTCAGCGTCCTTCCTCCACCGCGCTGCCCGCCGCAGCGCCCCGTCCCGCGCCGGCGCCCAGGCCGTCCTCGCCAGGACACCAGAGCCCCGTGCCCGCCGCGCGCCCCGCGCCTCCCGCGCCCGCGCACGTGGAGCCCGCGGCTTCCGAGTCCGGGAAGGGCACGTGGAAGTGGGCGGCCCTGGGCGGTGGTCTCTTGCTGGTGGTGGCCGTCGTGGCGGTGGTGATGCTGCGCGGCCCCGGCTCCATGTTCCTCAATCTGGAAGAGGGCGAGCACGTGTACGTCGGTGGCGTGCGGCTGGAGTCCGGCTCGCAGACGCTGCCGGCGCCGCCCACCGGTCCGATGCTCATCGCCACGGCGGTGAACGGCAAGCTGCGGCGGTTCGGCACCACGCAGCTTCGCGAGGACATCGACGTGCGGACGCTGGCGGATGCGATGCCCCAGCCCGGGACGCGCGGGGTGCTGAGCGTGACGAGCGGCGCGCCGGGCTGCCAGGTCCAGGTGGACGGGGCTCCACTGGCCAACCGCACGCCCGTGACGAAGGCCTCCATCGAGGCTGGCAGGGAGCTGGAGGTGGTGGTGAGCTGTCCTGGTGCCGCGAGCAAGCAGTGGGTGCTGGCGGTGCCCGGCCAGGAGATTGTCGTGACGGCTCGGCAGCAAGACTGAGTGGCTGGCCTCGGGCCTCCTTCGGGGGGCCCACGAGGTTGAAGGACATGTGACCCATGAAGGGCTGGACCTTCTTCCCTCACCTCGTCGTGCGGACGACGGGTTTCCCATTCGACTGGTTGGAGCGGTTGGGGTGCCCGGAGTCGGCGGCGTGGGCGCGTCGGCTCGAATCGGAGCGACGCGGGCTGGCCGCGCTGCGTGCCCAGGGGCCGCGCGTGCGTCGCCCTCCGCGAGAGCTGCTCGCCGCGCTCAAGGCGGGGCGTCCCGTCAATACCGAGGGCCTGGAGGCTCCGGAGCGCTTCGCGGAGTGGAATATCCGCGCCGCGTCGGCCCAGGAGGCGGAGGCCGGCTTCGCGGAGGCGCTGGAGCGTGAGCTGGCGGCGGTGGAGTCCCAGCTCGCGACGCTGTGCCGCGAGCCGCGCTTCATGGAGGCGGTCGCCAGCTCCAGTCCGCCCGTGGCGAAGGACCTGCTCGCGGGGCGCGAGGGCTCCCGGCTGCGTCGGCAGCTCGCCAGCTACCTGCAGCGGCTGTGCGCGAAGAACGAGACGATGGGCTTCTTCGGCCCCATCAACTACGGCCGCGTGGACCCGGACGCGCCCACGGGCGTGACGCTGAGCTGGTCCGGCCCCGAGACGCTGGTGGGGCGCAACACCTTCGCGGCCTCGTGGCTGGTGCAGGGGTTGGTGCGGGCCATCGCGTTCGACCCGGATGTCGCCTCGTGGCTGGTGCCGCGCCGCAAGGCCTTCGCGGAGATGCCCGCGCGCAAGGCGGGCCCCACGCCGGAGAGCGCGGAGGAGCTGCTGCCCCGGTTGGTGGAGCTGGCGGATGGGACGCGCACGCTGGCGGCCCTGGCGTCGTCGCTGGGCGTGGCGCCCGGCCTGGCCCGCGAGGCGCTGCGGCTGGGCTGTGACAAGTCGCTGCTTACGCACCAACTGGAGGTGCCCTCCGCGGTGCACCACCCCGTGGACGACCTGGCGGAGCGTGTCGCCGCGCTGCCGAGCGCGGGCGCGCGACGTCATGTCGAGGGCCTGAGCGCGCTGCTGGAGTTGATGGGGCGCTATGGCGCGGCGGACGCGAGCGGGAAGATGGCGCTCCAGGATGCCTTCGCGCGGCGGGCGAAGGAGCAGTGGGGCGTGGCGCCCTCGACGGAGCGGGGGCCCGCGTCCGAGTCTCACAACTTCTACCAGGACCGGCTCGCGCTGCGAGAGGAGTGCGGCGGAGACCTGCGGCTCGAGGTGGGCGGCGAGCGGGCCCGGGAGCTGGGGACCCGCATGGAGCCGGCGCTGGCGTGGATGGCCGAGGCGGCCTGGCGCACGCGAGACGCGGCGCGCGCGGCGGTGGCGCAGAAGGTCGGCTCGCGCACCGTGCCCTTCTGGAAGGTGGCCGCCGCCAGCGCGGACCTGCCCGTGCCGCTGGATACCTCGATGGCGGAGCTGCTCGCGCAGGCTATTCCGGACGCGGGTGCGCGCGCTGTCGAGCTGGGTGACGTGGTGCCTCCCGCGTGGGATTCGGCGCGGGCGCTGCCGCTCGTCACGTCCGTGGATCTGCTCGTCGGGGCGACGGACGTGGAGGCCTGGGGACGAGGCGACTACACGCTGGTGATGGGGGACATCCACGACACCGCGTTGGTGTGGGGCTGGGCGCTCCAGTTCCATCCATCGCGAGCGAAGGTGGAGAGCGCCATGGTGCGTGCGCTCGGCGCCCTGCCGCGCGCGATGCCCCTGGTGACGGTGCTGCCCTCGCGTCGCACGGGGCTGTTGCCCTCGGAGTTTCCCGGGCCGGTGGTGGAGCTGGGCGGTGTCAGCTCCCGCGCCTCCGCGTGGCGGATTCCGCTGGATGACCTGTTCGTCGAGAGCGACGGCAAGAGCGCGCGACTGGTGTCGAAGCGGCTCGGCTCCGAGGTGTGCCTCTACAATGGCGAGCTGGAGAGCACGGTGCATACGGCGTTCTCCCTGCCGCGCATCCGCCCGCTGCGGGTGTCGCTGGGAGAGCACACGCCTCGAGTCACGCTCGGCGGAGTGGTGGTGCAGCGCGAGCAGTGGCGACTGGATGCGGCGGCGCGAGAGGCGCTGCTCGCGTGCAAGGATGACCGCGCGAGGCTGCGCGTCGCGGTGGGCCTGTGGGAGGCGCGCGGCCTTCCGACGTGTGTCTTCGCGAAGTTCAAGGGCGAGCGGAAGCCCGTGCTGGTGGACGTGCGCAGTCCGCCGTTGCTGCGCGTCTTCCTCAACCTGCTGGAGCAGAAGGAGGAGGTCCTCCTCTCGGAGATGTTGCCCGGGCCGGAGCAGCTCTGGCTGCGTGGGCCGGGAGGTCGCCACACGGTGGAGCTGCGCTGCACGCTGTTGTGGGGAGGTCCTCGGGCCGGCATGCCCCCTGCTGCCGAGGAGGAGCGATGAAGTGGCTGGTGCTGCCTCCACACCGGGACATCACGCTCGTACCCGAGGTCCCCGAGGGGTGGCACCTGCTGGACCTGGCGAGGGACTTCGGCCGCCGGGTCTTTTCCTCCGAGTCGGTGGAGGCGGAGGCCCTGGCTCGCGAGTCGTCGCCCCCGTCGCCACAGACGATGCGAGAGCTGCTCTTGCTGCGAGTCGCGCAGGGGCTTCGTGACAGGGGACCGATTCCGGAGCTGCGCGCCCTGGGCGCGGTGCTGACGGCGATTTCTGGCCCGTCGTATGGGGTCCACCTGCGTCTGGACGACGTGGAGCTGGAGTCCGGCACGACGGAGCGGAGCGGGGATGTCCAGCGCGTGGCGGGACTGCCGGCGCCGTACTCGGATGACGTGGCGGGTGTCCTCGCGCGCTTCGAGGAGGCGGAGTGCGTCCGCGTGTGGCTGGAGCGCGACCTTCAGCTTCCCGCCGCCGTGTCACTCGCGCAGGCGTGTCCGGCGCATGTGCCTTTGGAAGTCGCAGGGCCCTTCGCCTGGAGTCATCGCAAGGTGCTGGCGCGGATGCCCGCGTTCCGGCGTGCGGCGTTCCCGGAGCAGGTGCCCGCGCTGCGCTGGCGCGTGGCTCCGCTGCACGGTGCCTCGGGTGACTTCGTGTGGGTCTCCGACGGGCTCGGGCTGGAGATCGTCGCTCCGTATCCGTGGGGTGATGAGCAGGACTGGGTGGAGTTCGATGCGCCGACCGCCGACGGAATGGAACCCGGGGCGTGGCGACGTGAAGACTGGCTCGGTGCCTGCTCGTTGGATGAGGTGCGCGCGTACACCCGGGGTGCACGCTGGGCGGGCCACGTGTCGCTCGGTTCGCTCCTGGCGGCGGACGTGCTCGTGGAGAGTGGCTGTCACACGGTGGTGGTGGGGTTCTGCGGCATCGACAACGGTCGGGTGGTGGACCCGGACCGGCGCTTCATTTCGATGGAGTCGCTCGTCCAGGGCTATCAACGGTTGAAGGCCGCGGGCGTGCGGGTCGTCGCGGAATGGTGGGTGGGCGCGCCGGGCATGGACGAGGCGTCCCTGGACGTCACGCTGGCCGCGCTGGAGGGCCCGCGCTTCTTCGACCACCTCGCGGGAGTGCGCCCGTTCCACGCGTCGGTGGAGCGCATTGGCCGGGTCCGCAACCTGGCGCGCTGGTGGGGACAGCCTGGCGACCCTCCGGCGGACCGGGACTTGTCCCGCAGTCGCCCCATCGAAAAGCCGGGCACGATTGAGGGGGCGCGCCTGCCCTCCGTACTCGCCTCGTTGGCGAGCCGGCTGCTGAGTCGCGCTCCGCTCAGTCCGGGGCGTGTCGCCGCGGCGTTCCTGTACGGGCCCATGGCTCCCGCGCACTCGACAGAGACCGCGCCCGAAGTCGCCGCGCTCATCCGACTGGACGTGGACTGCGCGGTGGTGCGGCTGCCGGCCTCGCTCGATGGCGCGCCGAAGCCCACGTGGTACGCGGCGAATCTGCGCACCGGTGTCGTGCTCGCGATGGATGCGCGCCTGGCGCCCGTGCTGTCCCGGCTGACCGCGCCTGCTTCGGCGTCGGCGGCGTTGGGCGCGGTGCCGGAAGCGCAGCGCGCGAAGGTGGTGGAGATGCTGGTGACGAAGTCCATCCTGGAGAGGACGCACGGATGAGCGAGCGCTGGACCTTGGGCGAAGTGTTCGTGCTCCGGCACGCCGGCTTCCCCTTCGATTGGCTGGAGTCGCTCGGGTTCTCCGACGAGGCGCTGGGCGAGGCGAACCTGCTGCTCGATGACGAGCGGGCGCTCCTGGACGCCGTGCGCGCCGAGGGCGATGAAGCAGGGGCCAAGGCCTTCCAGGACTCCTTCGAGCAGGGCAGGGTGCCCACGCTGAAGTCCCGTCACGGCCAGGCGAGCCGTGATGCCCTGGAGCGCTATCGCGTGAGGCGCGAGGCCCTCCAGGCGCGCCATGCGAAGGAGCGCGCGGACCTGCGCTTGAAGCTGCGCGAGCGCGCCGCGGACCCCGCCATCCAGGAGGCCGTGTTCCTCTCCAGCCCCGCGATGTTCGACAACGTCTGGGCCCGCTACCTGCGCGGCGGCGAGCAGAAGGACACGTCCGACGCGCGGCGCGTGGACCGACAGGTCTACACGTACCTCCAGCGCTTCTGCGCGAAGAACGAGACGACCAGCTTCTTCGGCCCCATCTCCTACGGCGAGCGCACCGACTCGGACGACTTCGATGTGCGCACGGTGGAGAGCGGCGACACCAGCCGCCGCACGTTCTTCTCCTTCTGGGCCGTGACGGAGCTCGCGCGCGCCATCGGACGTGAGCGGACGCTGCGGCCCCACCTGCCGCTGCGCCTCAACCCCCTCTTCACGGTGTCCCCGGGCCGTGCCTCATGCCAGGCACTGCAACTGGAGGTGCCGCTGTCCGAGAGCGCCGAGCAGCTCCTGGCCGTGCTGCGCGTTCATCCGACGCCCGCCGCCGCCGCGCAGGTGCTCGGCCTCGCCGTCGAAGAGGTGATGCGCTCGGCCCTGCCCCTGGTGAAGGGCGCGCTGCTGCTGTGGGGCCTGCCGTTCCGACCCAACGACTTCGCCACCTTCGAGAGCGTGCGTGACTCCGTCGCGGCCCTGCCGGAGCTGGACGCACGCACCCTCTGGCTGGAGCGGCTGGACACGCTCGCGCGCCTGAAGGCCGAGTTCCAGACGGCGGACCTGACGCGGCGTCGCGCGTTGCTGCCGGAGCTGGAGGCCCGCTTCACGGAGGCCACGGGCAAGCCCGCGCGACGCGGTGATGGCCAGGTGTACGCGGACCGGCTCATCATCTACGAGGAGGCCAGCTCTCCCTTCCGGCTGCGCTTCGGCCGTCGCTTCACGGAGGACCTCGAGTCCGCGCTGACCGGTCCCCTGGAGCTGTCGGCGGCCTACGGTGAGCGCGTGCAGCAGGGCTTCCGCGAGCAGGTGCGCGACGCGCTCGGCACGGACGAGCGTCCGTTGGACCTCCTGGACTACGCCGTGCGCCTGCGTCCGGACGACGTGGCGGGCAGCCGCTTCTCCCCGGTGCCACCCGTGCTGTTGGACGAGGATGGCTCGCGAGCACGAGCGCTGCCGGTGGACTTCCTGGGCACCTCCACGCCGGGCGGCCGGTACGCGCTGCCGGACGTCTGCCTCGCCTCCAAGGGAGCCGGCGCGGGCTTCGAGGTGATGCTCGCGCGCGTGCACCACCACCTGATGCTGCGAAGCTGGCTGAGCGCCTTCTTCCCCTCGCGGGAGCGGTACTCGGCGGTGGCCTCGCGCTGGCTGGAGGCGGACCCCTCGGCGCGCGGACTCGTGGGCCTGTCCATCCGCCGTCGCAACAAGGGCTTCTACGTGTTCCCCGGCCGCCGTCTCGTGTACGCGGTCTCGGACGTGCTGGACGTCGAGGACGGCGCGATGACGCCGGCCGATGTGAAGGTGCTGCCCACGTCCCAGGGGCCCGTGCTGGTCGACGGGAAGGGCGAGCGGGTGCACCTGTACCTTCCCCTCGATGACTTCTCCTCCTATCCACCCTTCGCCGCGCTGGCGCATCCCCAGGTGCTCCACGCGCCGCTGCGCACGAAGGGCAGCCACCTGCCTCGCTTGAGCATCGGTGGCGCGGTGTACCAGCGCGAGCGCTGGGAGCTGACCTCGGAGAAGCTGGCGCGCCCCACCGGGTTCGACCTCTTCCTCGCCGCGCAGCGCGAGCGACGCGCCCGGGGCTGGCCTCGCTTCGTCTTCATGCGCAGCTCGAAGGAGCGCAAGCCGTACCTCATCGACACCGCGAGCCCCTTCGCCCTGGATCTGCTCTCCCACCTGTCGCGCGAGGCCGAGCGGCTGTCGGTGGAAGAGATGTACCCGGCCCCCGAGCAGCTCTGGCTCCAGGATGCCCGGGGCCGCTACACCTGTGAGCTGCGGATGCAGTTCACCCGCTGGAGCGAGGGCACCTCGCCGCTTTGACATCCGAGCCGGGTCCGCGAACAGAATGGGGCCAAGTCACTGCCAGTCCCTCTGGAGAGCCCATGTCTGGTGAGAACACCGTTGTCCCTGAGACTCGGAAGCTGAAGCGCCCGGTGGAGGAGATTCGCGCGGAGCTGATGGGCAACGCGGACGTGAAGGAGCAGGCGCGCCTCCTCCAGATTTCCGTCGAGGCCTACGTCGAAAAGATTCTCGACTACGCCCAGCACCCGCAGAAGCAGATGCCGCTGGAAATCACCCTCGACGGGGACCTCAAGGCCAAGGACCCCAGCGCCCCCACCGTGGCGGAGATCCAAGGCCACCTGGACAAGCTCATCAGCGGCGAGGTCGTCATCAGCCGTGCGCAGCAGCGTGACGGCTTCAGCGCGGGGAAGGGTGATGAGCGCTACAAGGCCGCGCTCGCCTCGGACGAGGTGCTCAAGGGCGCCCCCGAATCCCGCGCGACGACCTCTGACCCCAAGGGCCCTCCGAAAGAGTGATCCCCGATTTATCCGTGGGTTTTCTCCACCCCAGCCGACAAGGTGGGATGAAAACCCACGGAATTCCAGGGACTTGGGCCGCCGGTAGAATTTGTTCCGGGCCACACGGAACTTCGGCGGCGTCGGACCGATAACTCCACTGTCAGGCTGGCTCGCGACGGACGCGGAGCGACGCCAGACCTTCGGAGATTACGATCATGGGCCTCTTCAAGAACGTTCTCGGCAAGGCGCTGGACATCCTCAAGCCGGCTCTCACGGCCATCAACCCCGCGCTGGGTATCGCGGCGGGCTTCGTCAGCGGGTTGATGAAGGGTGAGAACCCGCTCAAGGCCGGCCTGAGCGCCGCCATGGACCTGTTCCCTGGCGCCAGTGTCGCGAAGAACCTGCTGAACAACTTCCCCGGCAAGTCCATCCTGGAGGGCATGGGTGGCAACAGCCTGGTGAGCGGTCTGCTCGACCAGGCCTCCAAGCCGGGCCAGATCACCGACATCGCCCAGGACCTGCTGAAGGCGAACAAGGAGAAGGGCCTGTCCGACCAGAGCCAGCGGAACGCGCAGGAGCTGTTCGCCAAGCGCATGGCCGAGGTCGCGGTCGCCTGAGTCACGTCGTCGACTTCGCTCTTCCCGGGCGCCGCACCCTCAAGCAGGGGCGGCGCCCTTCGTGTATTCAGGGGACAGCCCTCGCTTCACACCTTGGTGAGTCTCGCGGATGAGTTCCAGCTCGGATGTCGTCGTCCTTGGCGCAGGCGTGGTGGGGTTGTCCGTGGCGAGACGGCTGGCGGCCACCGGGGCGCGCGTGACGGTGCTGGATGCGGTGGACCCGGGCGGCCGAGGCTCTCGCGCGGCGGCGGGCGTGGCGATTCCCTCCGTGCGCCTCTACGACGACCCGGCCATGCTCGCCTTCTCGCGGGCGGGCAGGGCGACGCTGGCGGAGGACCTGGCCTCGCTGCCAGAGGGCCCCCTGCTGCGCCGAGGGCAGGGCATCCTTCGCATCGCCGCGGACGCGAAGGGACGTGACGCGCTCGCCGAGCGCGCGACAAGGCACCCGGACGAGCTGGGCACGTGGGTGGACGCGGCCCGACTCGTGGAACTGGAGCCCGCGCTGGAGGGAACGCCGCTGCTGGGCGCGTTCGAGACGGCGCACGGCCACATGGTGGACACGGAGGGCTACGTCAACGCGCTGCTGGGCGCGGCGATGCGCGCGGGGGTGCGGGTGCGGCTCGGTGAGTCCGCGCGCTCCGTGGAGGAGATGGCCGAGGGCGTGGCGCTGCGGACCGACCGCGAGACGCTGCGCGCGGACCAGCTCATCGTCAGCGCGGGGCCGTGGTCTTCGACGTTCCCAGGGCTGCCACCACTGCCGCTCAAGCCGGTGCGCGGACAGATGCTGGTGGTGCACCAGCCGGGCCTGTCCCTCACGCGCGTCGTGTCCGGGCCCACGTACCTGGCGCCCTGGCGCGCGGGAGAAATCGTCGTCGGCGCCACGGAGGAGGAGGTCGGCTTCGTGGAGAACGTGACGCCCGCGGGCCTGCTGCACCTGAGCGCCACCGTGGCGAAGCTGGCGCCTCGGCTGCGTGAGGCTCGCTTCGTGCGCGCCTGGGCGGGCCTTCGCGCGGTGACTCCGGATGGCCGTCCGTACATCGGCCGCTACCCGGGCACGCGGCGCACCTTCGTGGCGACGGGGTTGGGCGGGCAGGGCATCCTCACCGGGGCCCACGCGGCCACCGTGCTCGTGGAGCTCGTCACGGGAGGCCGCGCGGAGCTCGCCGCGCCTTTCGAGCCTGGGCGCTGACATTCACCGTTTCACCGCCGTCTCTGGGCCGGAGCAGTCGAGGGGAATCCGACATGAGTGACGTGACTGACAACACCGTGAAGCCATCCGCCGTGAAGCACCTTCGCATCCCGTTGCTGCTGGTGACGGCGGCGCTGTCCATGGGCAGTGGCATGGGCAACCCGGGCTGTGGAAGTTCCTCCGACAACAAGTGTCGCGGCGACTGCGCCATCGACGGCACCTATGTCATCCGCTTCGAGGACACGACGTCGCTCGGCACGAACTGCGCCCAGGCGGGCCTGACGTTGCCGGAGGGTGCGCAGCTCCTCATCACCCGCGAGGGCGACACCACGATCGTCCGTGCCTCCCTGGGAGAGCTCCAGCTCACCGGCGACTACTACGGCGGCTCCTACACGGGCATGTCCCTGAGCGGTCGCAAGACAGTGCAGTTCAACGAGCAGCCCGATTCGGAGCTGAGCTACTTCCTCAATGGTTACTTCGAGGAGGCCCCCGCGCGCGGCGACACGCCGGCCGTCTTCTCCGCGACGTACTCCGCCAGCCGGGTGAATGTCCCGGCGGGCGAGCCCGCGTGCGAGGTCTACCGTCGCTTCACCGCGACGCGCTAATACAGGCTGACCGAGTCGAAGGGCCGGTTCAGCTTCGTCCGGGGGCGGGGCAGCAGGGCTTGCACCGCCGCCGCGTCGCCTCGGCCCAGCGCGTCCACCAGGGCCTGCGTCTCCTTGGGCCAGGTGGAGCTGGCGCGAGCGCAGCGCAGGGCCTCGGACCAGTCGGTGCGCCCGGCGGCCAGTGACAGCCCCGCCAGACTCTCCGCGGCCTTGAGCGGCTCGCCGATTTCACGGGCGTGCTGCTCCGCGCGCGCGAACCAGTCCACCGCCGAGTCCATCTTCCCGTCGTCCAGGAACATCCGTCCCAGCTCGGCGGCGATGACCTGTCGGTGGAAGGAGTCCCGCAGGGCCTCCGCGCTGGCATACGCCTGCGTGAAGTGCTCCACGGCTTCGGCGCGCGCGCCCGAGGCGAACTCCAGGCCCGCCAGCCGGTAGCAGTGGTGCTTGGAGAAGTTGACGCCCCACTTCGCGCTGATGCTCTCGAAGCGCCGCCACGTCGCGATGGCGTCCGAGAACTGCCGCGCCGACTCCTGGAGATAGCTGGCGTTGGAGATGAGGTTGATTTTCAGGTGGGTGGCGCTCGCGTCGTGCAGGTCTCCCACGCAGCGCATGGCGAGCTTCTCCTCCACCAGCGCCTTGTCGAGCTTGCGCTCCTGGAACCACGTCAGCGCGCACACGTTGCGCAGCCAGCCCTCCTGGAGCGCGCGGTCCGGCGCGGTGCTCTTCGCCAGCGCGGCCACGCCCGCCTCCACCTCCACGCGAGCGTTGGGGAGCTGCCCGAAGCGCTTGGTCAACGTCAGCGCGCGGAACATGTGCAGCCGCGCCACCAGCTCCGGAGGGATGCGGCACTCCAGGCCCCGGCCGAAGGACTCCATCGCCGCGTCATGCGCGCCGGTGAAGACATGCACCACGCCCATGCTGCGATGGAGCAGCGCCTTCAGCTCGTCCACGTCGCCCAGGCTGCTCTTGTCGATTTCGATGGCGGGCGTGGAGAAGCCCGTGTCCAGCACGTCCCAGGCCTGGGCCACGCGCGAGGCGAGCTGCGAGTCCGGGTCGCCGTCCAGCAGCGCCAGGCCCTGCTCCGCGGCCAGCATGGCGCCTTCATAGTTCGTGGTGAAGAAGCACTGGCGGATGGCGAGGATGGACGCCGCCACGCGTGACTCGCGCGACTCCGACGCGTCCACCACCAACCGCAGATAGCGGCCCTCCAGGTCCACCGCGGGCTCATCCCTCCGCGAGGACACCGGTCCCGGGCCCGAGGCGTGGGGGACTCGCAGCCTGTCACTCAGCGCATCCAGGTAGGCCTGTCGTCGCGACTCGAAGACGGCGGCGCCGTGGGGACGTCGCATCCTCCAGCCGGTGAGCAGCAGCGTCCCATCCAGCCCGTCGAGTCGCGCCCACTCGGCCGCGCGCATCACCGCGCGCAGGCTGACCAGGTCGCACTCTCCGGCGCCATGCAGCACCAGGGGACGCCCGCTGACGCGCAGCGTCTCGACGATGGCTCGCGCGGCGACGGTGAGAATCCAGAAGGCCTGCTCGGATTCGCGGTGGAGCCGGCGCTCGGAGGGCGACAGCGCCAGGTCTCCCAGGTCGGCGGCGCCCTGGATGGAGCCCGGAAACAGCCGGTTCCATTCCGACGGATGCGCGGCGGCCACGGCGCGGACGACCTCCGGAGCGGTCTCCTCACAGGCGCGGAGGACCTTCCTCAGCCCTCCGAAGGCGGTGGGCAGCGCCACGCCCACGTCCACTTCGATGGCGTGCGAGGGCAGCGCGGAGGGGACACCTTGTTCAACGGACACCGCGAAGGAGACACCAAGCACAGCGGGTGGGGCGCTCACGGTGAGGTCCTCGAGAGGGGGGTCGAGAAGGCGAGCCAGCTGGTTCGTCGACAGCCTCTACTTTCACATCCTCTTAGCAGCCGAGCAATCCACCCCCGATGTATTTACCCGCAGTCGCTGTTTCATGAAGTCGCGACGCGTCAAAGGCATCACTCCGCTGGAGCGGGGGTGGTGACGCCCTGGCTGTGATGGAGGATGAGCCGGGGAAGCCAGCCGCCGAGTTTGCGACAATGTCTCAGGGCGGACATGCCCATTTCCTTGTACGGCACACCGCGCGCGCCCCGGCCGAAGTAGTGGATGACCCAGGCATTCTCCAGGAGCCACGCCACCTGGTCTTCGGACAGGCGCAGCTCGCCGGTGAAGCCGCTCTCGGAGGGCCAGTTGAGCCGGCCGGTGGGCAGTGACTCCACCAGCTTGCCGTGGAGGCCGATGAGGCGATTGCACACCGTCTGGTCCGTCCAGTGGTCCCAGTCCGCTTCGGGGACGGCCATCATCGCGGCGAGCCAGTGCTCGGCGAAGGCGTCTCCGGGGGGACTGGCGCAGACCCCGGCGCAGCGGCGGCGCGAGTCCCAGCACTCCTCGCCGATGGTGAAGCGCTCCACGGCGGGCAGCGGGCGCAACGTCACGGTGTCGAACGCGTCCAGGTACCAGCCGCCATTCTGGAGGAGCGCGAAGGCCCTCATGCGTCGCGAGGCGACCTCCAGCCGGGTGGTGCCCAGCCGGGAGCAGTGCTCGGCCAGGTCCTCGAAGTGGGCGCCGGGGAGCAGGGGTTGGTAGCGGCGGATGCCAGGCTCGTCGCAGTAGATGAAGGTCCGGGCCTGGGGGTTGTGTTTCATCGCCGAGCGGATGGCTGCGACGACGGTGGGGCGGAGCGCGCCGCCGTGGAAGCAGAAGTTGAGAGCGGGAGTCATGTCGCGTTCAGGCCGCGAGGAGGGCGTGGACCGCGTCGAACGCGTCGCCCATCAGCGCGCGCACCGTGTCGGTGGGGTGGGGGTGCCAGTAGCGATGGTGGACGCGCTTCGGGTCCACATTCGCATCGTGGATGCACGCGACGAAGAAGGACGGGTCATCCAGCACGAGGAGCTTGCGGGACGGGTCGCTCCAGAGAAAGCGCGCGTCCTCGCCGACGTTGATGTCGGGGAAGGGATTCCGGCCCCAGAACGACTTCGTGTAGCAGAGCGTGTTGCCGGAGACCCAGGGCCGCTGACCCGGCGGATAGATGTACTGCCAGGAGCGGTCCGTCGCGGGCTGGTGGTAGTAGACGCGCGTGAGGCCGCAGACGGAGGCGCCCGCGTCGAGCAGGGACGTGGCCTGGTAGCGAAGCCGGTGAGGCGCGGACCAGTCGTCATCATCCCAGTGGACGATGAGCTCGCCGCGCGCGGACTGACAGGCGAGGTTGCGCTTGGCGCCTACGGAGTGCCGCCGCTCCAGTCGCACGTAGCGGATGCGAGGGTCCTGGGGGAGCAGGTCTTCCACGGGCTGGGTGCCATCGTCGACGATGATGAGCTCTCGCTCCGGCCAGTCCTGCGCGAGGAACCAGCGCACCGCCAGCGGGACGAACTGGCGCCGGTTGAACGTGGGCATGATGCAGGACACCGTGGGCCAGGCCCCGTGTGGCAACGGGACGTCCGAGGGCCGTGGCTCCTCGATGCTCGGGGCCATCGGGACGCGAGCGAGGGTGAGCGTGGGCTTCGACTCCTCATGGGTCCACGAAGGTGTCGGGCTGGGGGCCGGCTCCTGACGAGCGGCCATGGCGCGCTTTTCGAGCACGGCCAGGGTGCCGGCGGTATGGAGCGCGCGGTAGCGGCCCCCGTGGAGCAGCTCGCGGACAAGGCGCTTCACGCCGGGGAAGTAGTCGGCGCAGTCGTGGAAGGCGACCAGACCTCCGACGACGAGCGACGGCTCCAGGTGGAGGAAGTCCGCCGACACACTGGCGTAGTCGTGGAGCCCGTCCACCAGGAGCAGGGAGATGGGTGTGCTCCAGGGGACCTCGGGCGCGTGCTGATGATGGACCTGGATACGGGAGGCGAGTCCGGTCCGCTGGAGCGTGCGCGCGAGCTTCTCGCGGGTGGAGCCCATGTGCTGGAGGTTGCCACCGCGCGCGCCCACGACACCGTCACCCGGGTCGATGGCGTGAATCGGAGGGGTGGCGCCGAGCGACTGGGCCACGCGTCCGAGGATGACGGTGGCCTTGCCGCAGTAGCTGCCGACCTCGACCACCGCATGTGACGGGGCCAGCGACGTGAGCGCGCGCGAGGTGGCGGCGATGAGCAGGTCCGCCTCGTCATCCGTGAGCCAGCCTTCGACTTCGCGCATCTCCGCGAGGATGGGCCGCGTGAGCAGCAGACCGGGCGACTCCGCGCGTGCCGTGTTCGCCACTGAGTCGACAACCGAAGCAACGGTGTCCGCCACGATGCTCCGAGCACCAGCAACCAACGAATCAGGTGCGGACGCCTCACACTCCTCGGAGAGTGGCGCGAGGCGCGGTAGCACGCCCGCCGCGTGCGCGAAGGTCCGCTCATACTGCCCGAAGCGCTCGCGCACGTGGGCACGCAGCGGGTCATCGAACTGGCGAGGAATCGGATGCGCCCAGAACACGGAGGGCGAGGCCATGGCGGCATCGAGCTGCGCGGTGGAGTACCGGACGCGATAGCGGACCACCTCGTAGTCACACGGGCTGACGAGCACGCGGTGGCCGAGCAGGGCCGTGAGCGTGGGGAACAGCACCTCCTCGGTGGCCCAGATGCGCGAGCGTCGGAGGATGTCCTGGAGCTGCGTGTCGCGCTCGAACAGCGAGACGAGGTCGCGGGCCGCGTCGGCGCTGAAGACCGTGGATGGCCAGAACGTCCAGTGGACGAACTGCGACTCGCCCTGGGGAAACTTGCGGAGGAAGGGACGCCACAGGTCCACTTCACGTCGGGCATGGACAGCGGGAGCCGTGCGAGCCCCCGGGCCATGCGGCGCTTGAACGTTGCCCAGCAGACCCGCGCCGGGATTCGCGGAGAAGAACGCGCGCAGGTGCTCGGAGTAGCCGGGCCGCAAGCCAAGCTGGTCCGAGTCCACGATGGTCATCGCGTCGAACGGATGGTGCTCTCGCGCGAAGCGGAAGCAGTCGAGCGCGAAGTCATGCAGCCAGCCCCACTTCATCGGACGCGGGGTGGGGTGAACCACCGCGTTGTACTGCTCGAAGGGAAAGCCCTCGAACAGCTTCGAGTCGTGCCCGCCGTTGTAGAGCAGGATGAGCGAGCTGGGGTCCAGGCGATGCAGGTTGCGGACGAGGTCGACGACACAGTCGGGACGCTCGTGGACGAGGCAGGCGAAGACGTGTCGAAAAGGTGCCATGGGGAGCTCCGCCTCAGGTCAACCACGCTCTGAAGGGCCGTCCTCGCCGAGAGGCTTCCTCGAGGATGGCGGCGACGGCGTCGAGCATTCGAGCATGCTCCTCGGGAATGAAGTCCTCCGGGAACTCCTCGGTGGGCTCGGGTACGAGGGCGGGCGCTTGCCGCACATGGCCCGCGAGGCGTTTCAGGAAGGCCACCGCGCTGTCGAGCTCCTCCGCCGAGGGCGCGAAGGCGTCATCCTCCAGGGGCCCGCGTCCCGACCACTCCAGAAGGCGTGCTGCTTCGGTGACGTCGAGACGCCGCGCCTCCTCCAGGAGCAGACGCCAATGCTCCAGCGGAAGGTGGACCTCTCGGCCTTGGTGCCAGGGTGACGGCTCCGTGGGGAGCGCCTCATCCGAGGCGCCGGGAGCAATGAAGACCTGGTGTTGGCGACCCATACGGCATCCTCCTGGTGCGAAGCCCCTACAAGATCTTGTCGATCTCCTCGCTCAACTTCTGGATCAACTCGGCCGCCGTCATGGAGAGCGGCACGTCTGGGGTGCGTCCTCCACCAGGCTGGGCTGGACTGAGGACCTTGACGGAGAGCGTATCCACGGGCGTCTTCGCCATGTACCGGCTGCGGAACTGGCTGAGCGGCATGGAGCCTGGGCTTCCGTAGTCGCTGAAGGTGACGCGAGCCCCGACAGCCCTCGCGTAGAGCCGCGCGCTGCCAAAATGACGGGTGGCATAGTTGATCATCTGCTGGAGGCTCAGCGGCATGCTCCGATAGTGGCCGAGGTTGCTGCGGTCGCGCGAGACGCTGAGTTGCGCCGGGTTCATCTTCGCACTGATGATCTCCTCGACGCGATTCGAGCCGAGAATCAGGAAGTCGATCTCCGCCTGGGCTCCACCGATGTTTTCTCCGGTGGAATCGTAGAACTGCAGGGCGACGTTGCGCATCACCGACAGGCCCTTGTCGTGGGCCAGGTTGGCGACGACGTGCTCTCCCGCGGCCTCGACGGGGCGTCCCACGGTGACGCGATCGGCATTCAGCAGGTAGGCACGCTTGTCGGCCCTGTACTCGGCCTGCTGGCGCCTGGCGCGTATCAGCGTGGCGAAATCCCGGGCCACCTGGCGGATTGCCCGGAGCTGCTCGTTGGTGAAGAGAGGCTCGACGCCGCCCTTCTTGCGAGGATTGACGACCGCTTCGATGTGGTAGCGCCCCTCACGGTCCTTGACGAGCTTGAGGGACGTCAGCGCGTGCTGGCGCGCGATGGCGGGGAGTTTCTCCTCGACCTGATTGACCGTCGAGTCGCGCGTCGCGAAGTGCGCCTTCGCCGCTGTGACGGCCGCGGTCAACCGTGCGTCCTGGTCCGCGGAGGCGGTCTCTCCCGGGCGCGCGGCGCCTCGATTGCGTCCGAACAGCCGCCGCGCCATCGCGACCAGCTTCGCCAGCACCTTGTCGATGGCGCGGTCCACCATCCCCTGCACCTTGAGGATGGTCTCCTTGATTTTGTCGCTGATGCCGCCCAGGCCGATGAGCCGCGCCAGGAAGCTGATGACCACCGGCACCGCGCGCCCCAGCGCCTGCTCAATCCAGTTGGCCGCGCCGCCAATCGCTCCCGTGGCGATGGCGTGCACCGAGCTGATGATGGCCTCGATGAGCGACATGATCTGACTGGCGCGCTCGATGAAGAACATCACCGTGTTGTAGATGGCGAGGACGGCCTGGATGATGGCGCCCGCCGGGTTGAACATGGAGATGATCTTCGTGATGGCCTGCTTGACGACGGTCTCGATGAGCCACGTCTTCAGCGCCTCGATGACCATGTCCTTCAGGTTGCCGAGGTTCTCCTTCATCTGTTCCCACATCGCCGCGGGACCAGACGTCACCAGGGTGCGCACCAGCTCGAAGACCTTCTCCAGCAGGCCCACGGTGCGCTCGCCCAACAGCTTCACGGCCTTGGCGCGCATGCGCTCGTAGGTGATGCCGAGCACCGCGAGCACCAGCTTGAGGATGCTGGGCAGCGTCAGGTCCGCGGGGATGGGGATGCCCGCCTGCGCCAGCGCGCCGAACAGCCACTGCATGAAGCCGCGAATCAGGTGGGCCTTGATGTTGCCCAGGAACTGCTGGACGCCCAGCTTGATGGCGGAGATGAGGTTGGACAAAAACCCGATGGGGTCCGCGAGGATGAGTTTGATGGTCTCCCAGCCCTTGCGCAGCAGGGCCATCAGCTTGTCCTTGAACTCGGTGAGGATCTTGATGACCTCGCCGATGGCGTCCGCCAGCTTCTTCAGCGCGCCGGCGTTCTCCTCCTCCAGCTTCTTGAGCGCCGCGTCCGCCTTGTCGAACGCCTCCTTGTATTTCTGGGCCAGTTTCTGGGCCAGGTCGTTCTTCTTCGCGTCGATGCCGCTTCTCAGCTCGTCGAAGCGCTCGCCCACCGCCTTCTGGGCTTCCTGCCCCACGCCCTGCAAATCTCTCGGGAGGCTGTCGACATAGGTCTTGATGGCGGCCTGACCCTTGTCCACGTCCGCTTTGGCCTGGGCCAGCCGGTTGTCCACCGTCGTGGAGATGCGCACCGCGAGCGCATCCATCTTCGAGGCGAAGCGCGTGCGGGCCTGGCCGAGGATGACCTTGATGCCCTCCGGTACGGGGCGGAACAGGTCCGCCACCCAGCGCGCCTTGCCCGTCAGACCGCTGTAGCGGTCGTCCTTGAACTTCTCGATCTCGCGGTCCGCATAGGACTTCATGTCGGACAGGGCGGCCTCGGCGCCCAGGTCGAACATGCGCATGACGTCCGCTTCGAGCGTGGACAGCCGCGAGTCCACCCGTTGCTTCGTCTGCTGGTACATCCGCTCGATGTTCGCGGTGACTTCCTTGCGCCGGGCCTCGTCCTTCTGCTTCGCCAGGAGCTGGCGCGTCTTCACCTTGCTGTTGCCGGACACGCGGACGCCGGCCATCTGCGCCACGCCGGCACGGGCGTCTCCTCCGGCCTTCGCCTTGGCCTGACCCAGGGTGCCCGTCTCGCTCGCGCGGTACTTGCCCGGCGCGGCCCCGGCGGTCTTCTCCACCTGGCCCTTCTCCGAAATCACCTTGGAGAAGCGCGGGTCATTGGCCTTCTTGAGCTGGTCGGGCGTCAGCTCCGCGTCCTTCATCTGCTGGTCGGCGTCCTGCTTGCCGTTCTGCAGCGCCTGCACCTGGGAGTTCGGCTTGGGCGCGGGCATGGCCTCCGCGCCGTTGACCGGAAGCGACTCGGGCGCGGGCTCGGAGGGCATGGCCGAGGCCTGCCGCGCGGGCACGCCACTGGGGTCCGGAGCCGCCGCCGTGGCGGCCTCCGTGGGGCCCGTCGCCGCCTGCTTGGTCTCGCTGACGCCTCCGGCGACGCTGTCCTTCACCTGCGCCGTCTGGTTGCCCTCCATGAAGCTGTCGGCGTCATCCAGCGTCTTCGGCATCACCTTTTCAATCTCCGCGCGCAACATCGCGAGGAAACCGTTGGGCTCTGTCTTGGGCGCTTCCGCCGCCTTCATGGCGTCGACTTGATTGCCCTTCGCGCCCGCGAGCTGCTCGGTGGGCGGGGACACGGCGGCGGCCTGGGCCTCCGCGGCCTTCTGCGACGCGGGGGGATGCTTCTTCGTCTTGTCGGAGCTCTTCTTGAGCTGCTCGATGACCTTGCGGAAGCGCGGGTCCTTTTCCGCGTCGCCACCGACCTTGATGGCCGCGCCTCCCGGTGCCGCCGCGCTCGTGGCTCCGGCGCGCGCGGGCGCCGCTCCTCGCGCGGGTGCGCGGGAGGCGGGGCGAGCGGATGCGCGGGCGGGAGGCATGGGGGTTCTCTCTCAGCCTCGCAGGGACTGCGTGGTGGCCCGTCGCAAGGGACAGACGTCTCCGGCCTTGCGGTACTCGCGCGTCACCCCTGCCTCCAGGTGCGCGGAGCCGAGCGGCGCCTGCTCCTCCAGCGCGAGCAGGGACGCGTGCAGCACCGCGTTGCGAATCTGTCCGCCGCTCAGCTGGCAGCGCGCGGCCACCTCGCGGAGCAGCTGGCTGTCCACCGTGTGCGCCGGAGGCAGGTGGAGCTGCCACAACGTCCAGCGCTCGGAGGCGTCCGGCGAGCGGAAGTCCACTACCACGTCCATCCGCCGCTGGAACGCGGTGTCGATGGCGTCGGACGCGTTGGTGGTGACGATGAGGATGCCCTCGTAGGACTCGATGCGCTGGAGGAGGTAGTTCGTCTCCAGGTTGGCGTAGCGGTCCGTGGAGGAGCCCACGCCCGTGCGCCGCGCGAAGAGGGCATCGCCCTCGTCGAAGAGCAGCACCACGTCCAGCTCCTCCGCGAGCGCGAAGATGCGCGCGAGGTTCTTCTCCGTCTCGCCGATGTACTTGTTCACCACCGAGGACAGCTCCACCCGGTACACGTCCAGCCCGAGCGCCGCCGACACGAGCCGCGCGGCCAGCGTCTTCCCTGTGCCGCTGGGGCCCTGGAAGAGGGCGCGCACGCCCGCGGTGAGCTGTCGCGCCAGGGCGACTCCCATCGCCGTGCCCATGCGCTCCCGGTAGCGGCAGCGTGTCTCCAACAGACGCAGCTCGCGCAGCGTCTCGCTCGCGACGGAGAGCTGGCTCCAGTCACCCGGAGTCGTCACGCGCACGGCGAGGGTGTCCAGCGCCTGTCGGTTGAGCGCGCGTGTGGCCTCGCGCACGTCGGGAGGCTCAATGTGCTCCCGGCCCGCGAGCGCCGCGTGGGCCTGGGCCAGCCGGGCCGCGCGTCGGAGATGTCCTCGGGTGAGGCGGAAGCCCGTGCTCAGCGTCTCCAGGGCGGGACAGGCGCGGCCCGCGAGTCCTCGCTCCCAATGCAGCGCGCGCTCGTCGGGCCCCGGCATGGCCACGTCCAGCGTGAGCGCGCGGTCGACGCCGTCACCCGTGACGCCACCCAGTCGGCCGAGCACAACACCGAGCGGACCATCGAGCCCCTCCAGCGCGGGAATCTCCGCGGCCTCTCCGGGAGGCGGGTCCGTCACCGCCACGGGCATCGCGTGCAGCAGCGTGGCGAGCGGACCCACGACGCGCCAGCGCGTGTCCTCCCCCTTCTGGAGTCCGTCCACCTCCAGCACTCCGCGCCCGAGTGAGCGGGCCACCGCGCGCAGCAGCGTGCGCCGTCCATTGTGACGAGGCCCGCGCAGCACCAGCGCCCGCACTTCATCAGTGCCGAGCAGGGTGGGGAGGCGCTCCAGCGCGTCGCGGAGTGACTCTGGAATGATGAGCGGCTCGTCCTGCTCCAGCCGCTCCAGGGGATGATGCTTCAGCCACGGTGTCGGCTTGTCGGGAGCCTCTCCGCGTAGCGCATCCCAGACCGCGCCGGGGACATGGAGCGCCCACTCGGAGCGAGGGGCCTCTCGGTCCGTCACCTCCACGAGCCCCAGCTCCATCAAGCGACGCAGCCGTCCGCGCGTCTCACCCCGGTCCTCATCTCCGCGCCAGCCCGCGTTGAGCAGGCCGAGCGTCGGACGGTGGAGCGTGGGCGTGCCCTGGAGTGACGCGAACAGCGCGCCGAAGCGGGCGTCTTCCTCCACCATGCCCACCGCGAGCAGGAGCGTCAGCGTGTCATGGTCCAGCAGCGCGGCCCGGCGCAGCGCGCGCAGGGGGAGGTGCTCGGTGACGTCCTCCTCCCAGGCGGAGATGGCCTCGGCCCATGGGCCCGCTCCGGTCGACACCTCCATCGGGTCGATGCCCAGCTCGGTGAGCTCCGTCCGGTAGGCTTCGAGGAACGGGAAGCGCACGAGCAGGGAGTCCTCGCCACCGCACAGACTCGCGCCCTGGGCGAGCACGCGCGACACGGCGGCGAAGAAGTAGAGCTTGAAGTGCTCGTGCGCTTCGGACTCGGTGGGCGGAGGCTGGGAGATGGACATGGCGCCTCGGGCTCACTCGAAGTGGAAGGTGAGGTGTCGCCCCTCGGAGGGCAGCCACCCGATGTCGCGGTCCAGGCCGGCGATGCGCACCGCCAGCGGGAGCTGGGCCAGGAACAGCACCACGTCCACATGCCCCTCCGTCACGTGCAGCCTCGCGTCGTGTGCGAGCAGTGTCGCGTCCAGGGCTGACGCCTCATCCAGCGACACCCCCAGCGCGCGGCACAGTCGAGCGCGACAGAACGGCACGAGCCACCCAAGCCAACGCTCCAGGGGCTCGGTATCGAGCGGACCTGTCTCGTCACCTCGGGACAACGTGAACGAAGCCACGGAGGCGTAGGGCGCGAGCTCGCTCTTCATGAGCGCCTCCTCGTCGTGTCCATCGCAGGAGATGTCGAGCACGAGGAAACCCGCCGTGTGGTGCACGCGCAGCCGTCCCTCGACAACGCTCCACGTCCAATGGGTGTCGCGGAACGTGCGCAGCCAGGTGGGTGGGATTCGCCAGGCCTCGGGAGGTGTGAAGTCCTGACCGGGGAGGACGCCAGGCTTCCGGCCAGCGAGCAGCGCCAGCACCTTCCACACCGGGTCGGAGGGACGCGGGTCCACGCACAGGCGTCGGCCCACGAGCGTGACGAAGTCCCACAGCGACAACGGCAGGTTCGGATGCGCCGGCATGGAGAAGTCGCCGTACAGCTCCAGGAACAGGCCCAGGTTGACCAGATAGAAGAGGCCGCCGAGGCGGGTGGAAAAGGGCAGTCCCCACGCGCGTCCGGAGGGTGGCTCGAGCTCTCGGAGTGGCGTCGGTGGTGTCGTGGTGTGCACGGGGGACCGCGAAAGGTCTTCAGTGGCGGAGGCGGGTGAGGCCTCGCGGGATAACGGGGCCTCGGCGCTCGGCGAGACCTCGATGGTTCGTGACGCGCCATCGATGTCCGAACGCTCCCGGACGCTTTCACTCGCTGTCGATGCTGTGGCCCGAGTCATCGCGGGCCCCGCCGCGTGCTCCTCGAAAGGTGCTGTCTCGAATGGAGGCTGCGCCGTGGATTCGTCGATGGGGGCCCCGAAGGCCGTGTCGTCAGGACCCGATTCAGTGCGCAGCCTCGGAGGAGGGCTGACCACGAGAGCTTCAGTCGGGGACTCATGCCGAGCCGCGCGCGGTATCTCGGGGGAGGGGACAGACAGCGACTCTTCCGTGTTTCGCCAGGTGCCGACGGCGGAGAGGAACTCCGGGCGACGTGCCTCCACTGGCGCGCGACGCAGCGTGAGCGCGACTCCGAGCAGGGCCGCGTGTTCCCGTGAGCCCTTCAGGGTCCGCACTTCGGGAGCCCAGGGCTCCCATGGCGTGGTTGCCGCATGGGAGCCTCCACCTGCCTCTCCCTGGACTGAGGGCACGACAGGGGCCGCGGGCTGCTCGTCGTTCGCATCGCGTGCGGGTGTATCGAGCGCGGTGGCGGGCAGGCCATGCACTCGCAGCACCCGGATGAGCAGCTCACGCGCCTCCGGAACGGAGAACAGCGACACCACGGCACGGACCTCCCATTGCCGGGTGAGGAACTCCAATGCGCTCGGGACGTACTCGGGCGCGCGCAACCATTCGGTGACGACGGTGCGGGCCAGGTCCGCGTTGGGGAAAAGGCCCCGCCACCACCAGTGCGCGTTCGCGAGGCCACGACTCACGTCGCTCGCCAGACAGGCCAGCAGTTCGGAGGGGTCCGCGAACAACACGGCCTCCGCGCCAGGCGGCACGACACCCCGGGCGGGCCTCGCGGCGCGGGCCACCTGCTCTCGCAGCACCGAGGACAGGGCCTCGTTCCACGCCGCGGGCGGACGCAGGGCCTGCTGACTCACGGGGAGCACGCCGGGCTTCGGGTCCATCAACCGCCGGATGCACACGGTGGCGGAAGGAGGCAGGCCCGGAGGAAGCAGGTCTGCGCCAGCCAGCACGGCTTCCAGCCGCAGTCGCGCCGAGAGCGGCTCCAACTCCGCCCCGCGCAGCCGCAGCCGCTGGATGACCGTCCTGCCTCGTGCCGCCTGCTCATGCATGGTCGCGACGTCCTCGTGGGTTCGACGTGTTGGGAGAGCCGGGAGCCCCCGTGACGAGGGCTCCCGGACACCAGACGGACCTCAGTCCGCGTCGTGGTGCTTGCGGCGACGGCTCGCGAGGAACCCCAGGGCCACGAGCCCCAGGACGCCGGTGGAGCCGCTCGGACGCGTGTGCTTGCAGGGGCAGCCCTCCGTGGGAGGCACCGGAGGACCCGAGCCACCATCGTCTCCACCCGCGCCGCCGTCACGCGCGGAGCCGTTGTCCGGAGGCACCGGCTTCACCGGCTCCAGCTTCGTCACCGGGCCCTTGGCCACGGGCGTGCCGTTCACCAGCACGATGATTTCGGTGCTGTCGTCGATCTCGAAAAGGCGGACCTCGTAGGTGCCGTCAATCCTGGGCGTGGTGGCCGGAGTCTGCCTCCCCTTGCCGTTGATCTGCACGATGACGCTGTCCTCGAAGCCCGGGCCCACGTAGTTCCCCAGCTCGTCGCGCGGCGTCAGCACCAGCACGTAGCTGCCGGTGTCGACCTTCGTCACGGCAACCTCGGTATTCGGGCCGAAGGGCAGCACCTCCACCTGCGTCTCGAGAATCTCGGTGCGCCGCAGCGGCTCACCGCTGGGGCCCTTCATCAAGAGCTGGAAGTGGAAGCGGTACGTGCCAGGCGTCTGCGTGTCCTTGAACTCCAGCTTGTAGATGCCGGGCGCGGTCTCTTTCAGCACCAGCTCGTCCTTGCCGACGGTGGTCCCCATCTTCTTCAGGAACTCGGGGTCCTTCATCAGCGTGTCCAGCTTGCCCTGGTACGGCGACACCGGGTCTGGTCCCTGCTCGCCCCGGCCTTCGGCGCGCGTCTCATGCATCAGCGTGCCCAGCGCCCCGTTCGGTGTCTCCACCATGACGGTCAGCTCGCCGTTGTTGAGCTTCTCCAGCGGCTTGCTGTCGAACGACACCTGCGCGACGACGTTGAGCGGCTGGCCGGCGGAGTGCCTCACCTTGTCCAAGGAGAGCTGGAAGTCGAGGCTCTTCTCCTGCACATACGCGGCGAGCTGGTACGCAATGGCGGGGCTCGCCGTCCCGGGGATGCGGTTCACCGTGAGCTGCCACTTGCCGACCGGACCCGCCTTGGGGAAGTCGTAGCGGTACAGCAGGTGGCTGCGGCCCGTCTTCACCGCCACGGGCTTCGGGTTGCTGCCGTCCGGCGCGGTCACCTTGAGCGTCACGGGCTGCCCGCGCGGGCTGGTGGTGAACCAGCCCAGGTTGACGAAGAGGCTCTGCACCGTGCCGTCCACGTCGACGGTGCGGCTGGCGGTGTTGGTGCCCGAGGGCAGGGTGGTGGAGCTCTGGAGCAGCGTGGCCAGGGTGTTGCCCTTGAGCGCCGCGACCAGTTGCTGCGCGAAGGCCGTCGTCGTGCCGCTGCTCGTCGTCAGGTGGTTCTGTCCGGCAGTCTGCTGGGAGATGGCGTTCATCAGGTCCGCGTACGGGACGGCGCCGCTGGCCACCGCCACCGTCAGCATGGGGACACAGTGATTTGTGAGTCGCTCCGGCGTGCCGGGGGTGACTTCCAGCACCTTGAAGCCGGTGTCCGCGCCCATGCCGGTCGTCACCATCGGGTTGACGTTCTGCATGCCGTCCGTCATCACCACGAGCGTCAGGTCATTGACCTTGTCCTCCTGCCACGCGGCGAGCGCATCCCGGATGCCGCCGCCCATCGCCGTGGTGCCCGCGGTGACGTTCGCGTTCACATGGCTGACGGCCTGCTCCCACGGGTGGCCGCCATCCATCAGCGCCGGAGCGCGCTCGACGAACAGCTTGCCGTTGAACTTGGTCGGCTCGGAGTCGCTCTCGAAGTAGACGAGCGCCAGCCGGTCCCTGCCCAGCCCCGAGCCGCCCGTCTCGTTCAGCGGGTCCAACCCCTCCACCTCCCAGAAGTGGATGAACTGCTCGGCGGCGCTCTGCAGCGCGAGCCACTTCTGCACGTTCATCGCGTCACCGGGCGTCGCCGAATCCATGCTGCCGGAGCGGTCCAGCACCAGCGCCACGTCCATGGGAATGCGGCCCCGATTCACGCCCGGAGGCGGCAGGGTCCAGTTCGTCAGGCCCTTCACCCGTCGCGACGAGCAGGTGCACTGGTCCAGCGACGGCGCGGCGAACGTCGTGGTGCGGTAGCCCGTGAGGTTGTTGAAGTTCGCGGCGTCCGGCGTGAAGCGAATCGTCCCGGAGCCGTCCTGGGCGGGCTTGATGCCGCAGAGGTTGTCCACGGCGGCCAGCACGGCCCGCCGCTTGTAGTCGATGATGATGGCGTTGGTGCCGGCGCCGACGATGAACACGTTGTCGCCGTTGGCCAGGTTGACGGGCCCGCCGCCCACCACGACGTCGGTGTTGCCCATGGGTGTCTCGAAGTTCAGCGTCGCGCCGTTCTGGATTGGCGTGGTCGACTCGAGCATCACCTTCACGCGGGTGATGGGAATGGTCGTCGCGGGCGCGGAGATGGCGAGCTCATGCGTCGCCGCCAGGGAGCCTGTCGCCCCCAGCAGGAAGGGGAGCGCGAGCCAGGAAAGCCTCTTGGAATGTCTTGGCATGTGTGGACCTCAGGGCTTGTAGATTTCGAGTGCCTGCGTGGGAGACATGGCCGTCCCCACGCGCACCTTGATGTTGATGATCTTGCTGTCCCCGGAGAGGTTGATGCCTGTCAGGGACGTGGGGATGGTGACGACGAGCCGGCTCGGCAGCGTGGACGTGCCCAGCGGCTGCACGCCAATGGGTGTCCCCGAGGTGCCATCCCGGGGCTGGTCGTCGAAGAAGACGCGGATGTTGGTCAGCGTGGTGCCGAAGTTCTGGCCGTTGATGATGAGTTCGCCGCCCAGCGGCGCGTTGGCGATGCTGAACGGAGTGATTGCGGGCAGCGGCGTGCCGGTGGGCCCCAGGATGATGAGCTGCGAGGAGATCGCGCCCGCGGGATTGGTCACCACCACCGTCACCGTCTTCTGCTGGCCCGCGGCGGGCGGGTTGGCGACGGAGGGCACGACGACGAACAGCGAGTAGCGCGTGCTCGCGTTCGAGGGCGGCGCGGCCACCGTCCCGTCGAACGTCACCGTGTTGTTGGCGCGCACGGCGTCGAAGTTCTCGCCGATGATCTGCACCTCCGTGCCGATGTTCGGCGTCAGTGGAGAGAAGCCGCTGATGGTGGGCTTCGCCGGAGGCGTGGGCGTGGAGCCGGCCTGGGTCGCCACCAACAGGTGGATGCCCGTGCCGTCCTGCACGCGGGTGCCCGGCGTGGGAATCTGCCCGATGACCGGCCGTGCGTTGTTCTTCGGGTCATTGAGGTTCACCACCAGCCCGGACGCATCCATGGACAGGGCGAGCTGGAGGTTGCCGCCGGACTGGGCCAGCAGGGCCTTCACGTCGAGCAGCGTTCGGCTGAACAGGTTGGGCACCACGTTGGGGCCGCCCGACGAGGTGGCCAGCGCATTGAGCAGCTGGATGATCGCATTGATGAGCTCGGCGCTGATGAGGTCGCCGGGCTTGACGAGGTTGAGTGGGTCGGCCATCGGGGTCTCCTCGCGGCCTGCGAGAGATGGAAGGTGGAAAGGTCAGCGGGGCAGCGCGTAGTTGCCGAAGTGCCAGTGCGCGGCGTCGGACCGCGCGTCGCCCAGGTAGGGCAGGTAGCCACTGGCGAAGACGAGATAGGGCTGGGGCCGAGGGGCGCTCGCGTCCAACTGCGCGAGCTGGTTCTCGTGGACCAGGTACAGCCACAGGAAGGGCTCCTTGCGGACCAGGTCCACCGGCGGGTACGCCAGCGACATCCTCAGGAGGGCCTGCAGCCGCGAGCCCTCCACGTGGACCGGCGCCTCGGGCGGATAGGTGAGCCCGTCGAAGAACTTCGTGTACGTGAAGCCCCGCGCGCCCGTCATGCCCTCCAGCGGCAACAGGCCCACCGCGGGCAGCGCCACGAAGTGGTCCAGCGCGCGCACCGTCTCCGGCGTCCCGGTGCGCAGCGTGTCCAGGTGCTCCTGGAACTGGAGGAAGCTCGCCTCGCCCTCGGTGGCGCGGCGGTCGTCCAGGCCCAGGCCCCAGCGCTCCGGCGTGGCCACGCGCGCGGGCCGGCGTCGCGCGGCCCAGGCGTCCACCCAGCGCAGGCCCACGCCCGCCTTCCAGTGCACCACCGCCAGCGGCACGTCACACGACGTCAATGCCGTGGGCCGCAGCTTGTCGATGAGGCCATAGGGCGGATTCGCCGGCCCGAAGGGATTCACCATCCACGCGCGGCTCGCCGCGTCCGACGAGCCCAGGCACAGGTGCGCCACCCGGCTGCGCAGGTGCGCTTCGTCCGAGAGCTGGGCCGCCGTCAGCTTCAAGTCCAGCAGCCGGAAGCGCACGCCTTCCACGCGCCGCTTCGCCTCGCAGCCCGAGGAGGGATTGCCACCCAGGCCACTGACGGGCGCGCGCCCCTCTCGTCCGGACGCGGGCGAGAGAACCAGCAGGTACACGCCCGTGCCGGACACGTAGTCGCTGCTGCCCGGCGAGCAGGTCTCGAAGCCGCCCGTGGCGGTGGCCGTCGCGCCGCTGCCGCTGTTGGAGGGGCCTCGCACCAGGGACACGTCCACGGGCTGGAGCAGCTCCAGCGCATGGCCCGCGCGACTGAGCGCGAGGCCCGCCGTCACGGTGACGAGCGGTGAGGACACGGTGCTTCCCGGTGAGATGGACACCGCGAGCCCGTGGGCGACACCTTCGCCCATGGCTCGCACGTGTCGTCCCAGCGACGCCTCGTGGGCGGTCTGCTCCTGACTCAGGTCCTCGGCCGACAGCAGCCGGCCGTTGAAGAAGTTCGTCGAGCGGATGCCGTCCTCGAGGAACGCGGTGTCCAGGTCGATGGGCATGGCCTACCTCGTGCCTTCCGTGCCAGCGCTCGCGCGGGCCTTTGGCTTCGCGTCGACACCGGACGACTTCTTCTTCGCGGGGATGGAGTACTGGCTCACCTCCACGATGAGGCCCAGCTTGCGGAGGGTGAGGACGGGAAGCAGGGCGTCCTTGTCCCGCACCTTCAGCAGCAGCCCGTCCGCGTCCGCGCGCACCAGGGTGAGCGAGGGCTGTGTCACCAGGCCGTTCTGCGGCTCCACGAGCGTCGACTTGACCACGTAGCGCCACTGGTCCGGCTGATGCGAGTAGCCGTTGAAGCTCACCGTCACGAGCCCCACGTCCACCTTCGTCACCTTCAGGCCGTTGTACCCGACGTCGGTGGAGGTCTCGTCGATGGGAATCATCCCCGACGCGACGATGGAATAGGGCGGCAGGTCATCCGGACGGTGCACCGCCGAAGCGTCACGGGCGAGCCCCGCCAGCAGCCACTCCTGGAGCATGCGCTGGTGCAGCAGATAGGGCCGCTGCGCCTCGTCCACCGTCTTCGTCCCCGCCGCGTCCACCTTCCACGGGCCGGTGCCCAATTCACGCACCAGCGGCAGGTCCACCGCCGCGAGGAGCACGCCGTCCACCTCCGACTCCGGCGCGGGAGACACCGGCTGGATGCAGCCCTGGGACTCGCCCAGCCAGTTCGTCCGCCACAGGGGCCGCAGCTCCGTCACCCACAGCCGCGACGCCTCGCGAAGGAAGGCCTCCACGTCCGTCTCCAGCACCGGCAGCGGTCCGCCCGGCGGGTCGTCCAGCACGTAGTCGTCCACCGGTGACACCGGCGAGGAGGGGACGACGGAGCCGCGCAGCAGCGTGACGAACTGCTCCAGCGTGGTGGGCGTGGGCGTGGAGGAGACGATGTTCATGTTCCGCCGCAGCCAGCGCACGAAGTCGCGCACCGCGTTCTCCTCGAGCGGAGGCGGGGGCGGCCGGAGCGCCAGCTCCAGGTGGAAGTCGTCCGTCACGCGCGACGGCGCGGTGGTGTCGTCCTCGGTGCGGCACGGCTCGCCCGGGACGGGCACGGGGTCCGTCAGGCAGTCGCGGTGGCGAAGCACCACGTGCACCGTCAGTCGGTTGCCCGCGCGCAGGTACGCATCCACCTCCGTGCCGCGCGCGAGCAGCCAGTCGTTGATGGCGGCGCACTGGGTGGGCGCCACGCGGACCAGTTGGCCCCGCGGCGTCAGCGCCACACCGGGGGTGACGCGCACCTCCGGGCCGCGCGTGCCGGTGCCATGGCTGACGGCCAGGCCCCAGGCGGTGCCGTAGCCGAGCAAGTCGCGCGCGAGCCACCTGTCCCTCTCGGAGAGGTAGGCGAACTCCTGGGTGAAGTCGTCCACGCCCAGCACCATGCCGAGCACGTAGTTGACGTGTTTGGTCGGGTCGGCCGGCGCGCGCTGCACTGACGTGGATGTGAAGGTGCTCATTGGATGTCGCTCCCGTGGGTCTCACGGCGCCCGAGCAAGTCCCTCCCCAGGATTCGCCGGTCCGCGGCGTCTTGGGGTGGTCTCGGGGCCAGATGGCTTTCCGCCAGGTATTCGCGTCCGAGCCGCATGGCGGGCATCAGCTCGGGGGCACGGCTGCCCAAATCGACCAGGGTGTCCACGCCCAGGCGGGCTTCGCCGACGCGGAACATGTCCCAGTAGAACTTCACGTCGAACACGGTGTGGGCCGGCTTCTCCACCGCCACCACCCGCATCGCCTGCTCTTGTCGCGCGCGCTGCTCCTGCGCCGCGCTGCCTCGCGGCACGGGCAGCACCACCGTGAAGCGGTGGGCCGCCGCGCGCACGGGCAACGCCACCGTCTCGAAGTGGTACCAGTCCGACTGCGCCGGACCGTCCCCGGGCAGCGTCACTGGCAACGTGGCCTGCGTGAAGTCCGTCAGCGTGATGCCATGCGCCGCGTTGAGCGCCTGCACCGTCCGGTAGCGACGCGTGAGGAAGTCGAGCCAGCGCGGCGCGCTCGCGGCAGTGGCTGCTGGGATGAAGCCCAGCGCCTCTTGCATGAACGCTCGCCACACCGTGGCCACGGCTTCCTGGGTGGGCTCGCGCAAGGGGAGCGCATCCACCGGTGCCGTCACGCCCGCGTCCACCAGGGCCGCTTGATAGCGCTCCAGCAGTCGCGCGATTCCCTGCGACGGCTCCCAGCGGCGCGACGTGGCGGCGGGCTGGATGCGGATGCCTCCTGTCTCGGAGGCGTCCGTCGCGAAGAGGAACGGAGTGCGTGCGGAGCGGAAGCGCTCGACGATGCGATAGCGGGCGCGCGTCGGCTCGGTGTCGTCGGTGAAGATGGAGTCGTCCGGGCAGTCGTCCAGGGCCACGCGCAGGGCCATGCGCAGACCGCGCGGGGTGCCTCGCCACTGGAAGAAGTCCAGCGTGTGGCGCAGGAAGAGGCGGCGACGCGTCTCGTCCCAGGCCGGGTCCAGCGCCACGCCGAACCAGGAGGCCAGCCACTCGAGCGCCTCGGGGGGCGCGCTCCTCGCGTCGAAGAGGACCTGGGCCGCGGCGATGCGGTCTTCCAGTGGCGTGAGCAGGCCCTCTGGGTTCGCGAGGAAGCGGTCCAGGAAGCTGGCTGACTCCGGGTCCTGTCGGTACAGGCCGGGGAGGTACTGCTCCGCGTAGGAGAAGCGCGGGTACCACGCCCGCATCGCATGGACGCGCGGCGTCGCGGCGCCGCCACCCAGGAGCGTCAACTCCACCTGCGCATAGCGGCCCTTGGCGCGCTGGAAGAGCACCTCGAAGGTGCCTCGGTGCTCACCCTTCGCCGTCGTGGTGAAGGGGAGCTCGGAGCCATCTCCGCGCTTGTGGAGCGTGGGCTCCTCGCTGAAGGGGAGCGCCTCCAGGTCCGAGCGCTCATTCGCCGCGCGGCTGCGCACCACGAGGCGCGCTCCTGGAGGGAGGGACGCATCCAGCAGCAGGCGATGCCAGACACAGTCGGGCGTGCGTCCATCGAGCACGGGCGTGCGCAGCGTGCCCTCGGCCACGTAGCGCGGGCGACGCTGTGCGACGAGCGGGATGAACGTGTCGGCGAAGTCGTAGAGGGCCTGGCCGTCCGAGGCGATGAGCGCCTTGCCCCCGAAGAGGCGCAGCGGCAGGTACTCCGGCCAGGCCACCGCGACGAGCGAGCCTGCTTCAGTAGCGAGCAGCTCGAAGGTGAAGGCTTGGTTGCCGTCCCGTCCCACGACGACGACGCGGCCCACGGAGCCGTCCGACCCGGCGGGGAGCAGCGCCATGTCGTGCGCCACCAGGACATACGACGACGAGGGGCTGGTGTCCCCGAGCAGGCCGTCCACCTCCAGCGGCACCGGTGCGCCCTGGAGGACGCCATCGCGGTACACGAGCAGTCGGCTGTCGTCGGTGCCTCGGTCCAGCACCAGCACGCGGCCGTCCGGCAGCACCTCCACGGAGATGGGGTCCTGCGCCGCGACGGGCGTCGACGCATCCAGCGTCACGGGGTGAGGGAAGGTGACGGCCGGAATCGTGCGCGTCGGTCCTCCGGCCAGCGGCTGGAAGGACTCCACGCGCGAAGCGGAGAGCACGTCATCCACGCCCGTCCGCACCACGCGGAAGCCCGCGTCCAGGCGCCACAGGCGACGGTGCTGACGGTCCAGCACCACCACGCCGCCATCCGGAGTGGCCGCCATGTCCCACGGCGCGAAGGGCACTCCCGTGGGCCACATGTGTCGCACCGGGGGGCCGCCCGAGTGCAGGTCGAACACGAGCAGCCCAGCGGGAGCGACCGTACCTGCCACCAGGTAGTGATGCCCGCTGATGGCCATGCCCGCGAGCAGCTCGGGCGTGGGAGGCGTGGGCGGAACGAGCGGCCCGAAGCCACCCGTGCCTGAAACAGGTGTGGCCTCGGGCGTGACGGGCCAGAAGTCGCTCGTCTGCCGTGAGCCGCTGGAGAGCACCTTCAGCATGCGTCCGTCGCGAGCCACCCAGTAGACGTTGCCGTAGCGGTCCTTCGCGGCGCCGCGTCGGTCCTCCAGCACAGGAGGCACATCGCGAGGCGCGGCGATGAAGCGGAACAGCTCCGCGCGCAGGGAGACCTCCGCGCGTGTGGAGTCCCACGCCACGTCCGCGCCCGTGCCGGACGCCTCGCTCCACGCCTCGGAGAGCAGTCGGCCCTTCGAGGTGCAGCGGCCCCAGTCGTCGCGACCGAGCAGCAGATGAAAGCGAGTGCCGTTGGCATCCATCTATCGGCACTCCTCGGGGACGATGGGCACGGAGACGAACGGCCGCTGCGTCGTCGTGACGGACGTGCCGCGCAAGTCGTCGAGCGAGGGCGCGTCACCCACGGCGACGGAGAGCCCGGCCAATCGAGGGAGCTGGAGCCCCGTCATCGGTACCTGGTCCTGCTGCGTGCCCGTGGCCAGACCCAGCCGCACGCCGCGCACCAGCGCCACGCCCGCCACGCGACTTGCCACCGCCGCCAGCTCCAGCGACACCACCGCCTTGCGCAGCGGCCAGCCACGTCGCGCCACGGTGGCCGGATGCGCTCCCGCCAGCGACACCGTCTGCTCCAGCAGCTCCGCGTCCTCGGGAGGCAGGGGCGACAGGAACTCGGTGAGGGCGGCCTTCACCGCCTCGCGCACCTGCGCCTGGGACACGCCCGCCACCACCTCCAGGCCCACCGTCACCCAGATGGGCCGGTACTGGGGACGGCGCACGAAGACCTCGGTCGTCACCAGTCGGCGCGGCGCCAGCCAGCAGGCAATCGCATCCAGGAAGGTGTCCGGCCCCTCCGCCTCACGCGCATCGGGCTCCGAGCGGGGAATGGCCAACACCGTCACCGCGCCGGGAGCGTCACCCGGTTCATTGGGCGAGAGGGCAGGGTGGAACGCGGGCAGCACATCCACGCGGCCCACCGCCACGCCGGGCGTGCGCAGCGTCACCGCCTCGAAGTCCTGCGCCGTCACCAACCTGTCCCGGTGCTGGAGGAACCGCGAGATGTGGCGCTCTCCCTCGCGCACGCCCTCCGCGTCGGAGCCGCCCCACGTGGGCAGCGGATTCGCCACCTGGATGCCGGGAGGAAGCGCGGGCCCGCTTGCCACCGTGCCCGTGGCCACGTTGCCGGCGCGACCCACGCCGTGGTCATAGTCGGCGCGCAGCGTGGCGCCGAGCGGAGGCCGCGCACCGTGGGCACCGTCACCGAAGCGCAGCTCGCCCGCCTCGGCGTCCAGGCGGAACACCTTCACGCGTGTCTGCGCGGGGCGCGGAGAGCCGGGAGGCAGTCGCGGGTCCGGAACCGACACCTCGGGGCCCGCGCTCGTCAGGTCGTCGATTTCTTCCCACGTCTCGGTGACGCCATTCACCGTGACGCTCAGCCGCACCGAGCCCGGCAGCACCGGCGCGCGCGACAGTTTCAGTGCCTGGTCCGGCTCACCCGAGCCCGTGGGCAACAGCTCGCTTGTCACGCGCTCACGCTGGGACACAGGCGCGGCGTTGATGCCGGCCCACAGGAGCTTCGTCGTCACCGGCGCGGAGGCGGTGATGCGCACCCAGGTGATGACGCGCGCCTCCAGGTCCTCGTCGTCGAGCGAGGGAGGGAAGTCGCGCGTGCCCGCCTCCAGCGGGTCCAGGTTCGTCCACAGCTCCAGCTCGGCGAGCGTGGAGGGCAGGGGGACGTCCACGACGGACGGCTCCGTGGGCATCTCCGAGGTGACCAGGGTGCGCCAGCTCGCGTTGCGCAGCGCCGGGTCCTCCGGGAGCTTGCCGTCCACGGGCAGCCGGGGAAGCTGGAACTGGAGCACCGCCGAGCCCACGGGCCGCGCCTGTCCATTGGGGACCAGGTCCCGGCCCTCCGCGCCGCCAGCGGGAGCGAGCCCCACCGTCAGCACCTTGCCCTTCAGCTCCTCCCGGGCCCGCGTCAGCGCATCAGGGAGCTTCCGGTCCGCGGGCCGCAGCAGCAGCGCCACCCAGAGCGCCTTGTCCAGCGTCTCCGTGTTGAGGTCCAGCGGCTCCGTGCCGCGCGGAGAGAAGGGCGTCGTCTCGTAGAACTGGAGTTCATTGAGCGGCGCGGGCGGCGGCGCGGTGGCGGTGAAGGAGGCATACAGCTCCTGGTAGTACTCCTTCACGCGCTCCTCGGGAGCGACGCTCCGCTTGTAGAAGCACGCGGCCTCCACGGGCAGCACGTCCAGGCCGCGCTCGGTGCGGAAGGGCACCTGTCCCGCGCGGACCTCCACGCCCTCCGTCAGCGTGAGGGACTGAGGAGGACCGCCGCGCTCGTTGCGGAGGGCGACGATGCCGCGCGCGGACGCGGCGGGCAGGAGCGGCACGCCGAGCAGTTGGAGGAACTTGAGCCGGTTGCGCTCCGGAATCTGGTTGGCGCGGTAGAGCAGGCTCTCCGTCAGGAAGGCGAAGAGCTCCAGCAGCGTGACGCCCGGGTCGGACTTGTTGAAGTTGGTCCACTCGGGGTTGTGGATGGGGATGCGCGCCAGCGCCTCGTCGAGGAGCTGCTGGTACTTGCGGTCATCGATGGGCGGGAGGGTGAGTGGCACGATGTCGTTACCCCGCGAGCGTGACGCTCAGGTTGAGCCGCTCTCGTGCGCCGGTGGCCACGAGCTTGTAGGTGATGGTCGCCGTGGCGGCCCGAGCGTCCTGCGGGTCCGCGTCCACGCTGACCGACTCCACCGCGATGCGGGGCTCCCACTGCGCCAGGGCCCGGTTGATGCGCTCGCCGATTTGATGCCGCGTCGTGACGGTGTTCGGCTCGAAGAGGAATCGCCCGAGCCCCGCGCCGAACTCCGGCAGCATCAGCCGCTCGCGCTGCTCGGTGGCGAGGATGATTTGAATGGTCTCACGCACGTTGCGCTCGCCCTCGGACCACTGCATGCGCCCATCCGGACCCACGCGTGGGGGGAAGCCGAGGCCGCGTCCAATGAGTTTTCCGGCGTCCATGGACTCACCCCACCCTGGGCTTGGGCAGACAGATTTTCAGGAAGGGCATCCACCAGAAGATGATGTTGAGCAGGCTGAAGAAGATCATCAGGACGATGAACGCGCAGAGCGTGATGATGGGGATGGAGAACATGCACAGCTCTCCCAGGTCGAAGCTCAGCCCGTCGTCGAGCTCCCCCTTCATCGTCTTCTCCAACCCCGACACCCGAGACATCTGCTTGCGGAGCCCCTTCGACAGCGTGAAGCCGACGTTCTTCTTGAACTTGCGCAGCCCGCGAATGCTGGTGTCCAAGGGCAGTTCGATTCGCACCGGACGCGCGGGAGCGTCCGAATCAAAGAACGGCGCCAGGGTGAAAGCCTTCGATGGCGCGCTGACGATGGGCGGGCACAGCGCGCCGCACGCGGGCTTCAGATACACGCAGCGCATCACGTAGAGCGCCTTGCCCGGCTCCTCCAGCTTGGACACAGGCTCCGGCTCCGAGGGCAGCGAGTACACCCCCGCCACCACCGCCGCGCCCAGGGCCGAGCGCAGCGCCGCCACCGTCACCTCGGTGCACAGCCGCAGGTTGTAGTCGAGCCCGCCCGTGCCGCCGTTGAGGATGGCCGTGCGCTGCTGCATCGCCTTTCGCAGCGCCTGCTGCCATGTGTCCCCGGCGCTGCCCTCCACGCGGTGGTTGCCCGTCAGCAACAGGAACAGCGTGCGCAGGGGCGAGCCCGCCGCGGGCGTGGGGCCCGGTGACGCCTGGTCGAGCAGCGTCCACAGCGCGGGGATGCGCTCCTCCAGGAAGGTGGCGAAGTCGACGAGCAGGAAGCGCGTCACCTCCTTCTGGACCGCCACCGCCTCGCTCGTCGCCTTCGTGTACGCGAGGAGTTGCTCGAAGGTCGCGGTGACCTTCCCCTCGGCCTCGTCCGCGAGCATCTTGTCCGGGTCCAGGCCCGTGCTCGGGTCGTCGTCCTGGAAGGCCGCCGCGGACTCGAACGTGTCGCGACTGGACGTGGGCACCAGCCCCACGAGCATCCGACGTCGCTTCCCCTCGGAGGCGAAGTTCATCGGGAAGAGGGGCAGCAGCTCCTCGCCCTTCGCCAGCGCGCCCGTCTCCGCCGTGCTCAGCTCCTTCCAGATGCGCCGCTTGTCGGCGGGGTTGCCTGGAGCGGCTGGCACCCACGCGCCTTCCTTGCCGCCACCCATCGAGCGACGCAGGACGAACGCGGCCTTCTCCCCGCGCGCCGTGTCCACGACATGGTCGGGCAGGCCCGGCAGGCGACACACGAGGCTGGTGGCGACCAGGTAGAAGCGGCCGTGTGCCGGCTGGTACAGCTTGGGCGGGGTGTTGATTTCGTCGTCCGGCGGCTCGCCGGGCATGCGCTCGCGGTAGCTCTTGAAGCGCGTCACCAGCAGGTCCGTCAGGTCGGGCCGCTCGGGGGACTGGAGCCGCTCCGCCAGCTCCTCCATGAAGCGGTCCGAGTCGAACTGGAGGATGCCCGGCGCCTGGAGTCGCGCCAGCTTGTCGGGCGCGGGGCCCCACAGCGGTGAGGCCGTCACCCACTGCACCGGATGTGGAAGCGTCGTGGCCATCACCACACGTTCCCCGCGCCCGGCGTGTACGACGCGCTGACGACGCTGTTGGTGATGACCGTGTCCGCCTGCACCACGCCGCTGAACTTGGACATGCCCGCGTTGACGGTGAGCATCCCGGCCGAAATCTCCGCCGTGCTCGCGTTGATGGTGACCTTGGCCGCCGCATTCACCGTGATTCCGCTGGACTCCATCTTCAGCGAGTTGCCGTTGCTGTCCTTCGCCTCGATGGAGCCGGGCCCGTCCTTGAGCGTCACCGTCTGACCGGCGGGCGTCTCCAGCGTGAGCGTCTCCTGGCCGTCCGTGTCGTCGAGCGTGATGACGATGCCGTTGCGAGAGCGCAGCACCTTCTTCGCGTTGCGGCCCCCTCCGTCCATCGACTCCGGCGGCTTGTCCTTCCCGTTCCACAGCGCGCCCACCACGTAGGGCCGTCGAGCGTCTCCCGCCTCGAAGCCCACCAGCACCTCGTCATCCACGTCGGGCACGAACCAGGAGCCGCGATTGTTGCCGCCCATCAGCGTGGCCAACCGAGCCCAGGCCTCGTAGCGTCCGCCGCCCGCCGCGTCGGCGGCCCAGGGCAGCACCACCTTCACCCGGCCCTGGTTGTCGGGGTCCTTCAGGTCCGTGACGCGCGCGGGATACAGGCCGTAGAAGCGGCCCCCCAGGCCGTCCGCGACGCGCTCGTCCAGCACCCGTTCCCACGCCGCGTCCGCGCTCATGACGCCTTCCCCAGTCCAGCGCGCTCCGCCACCAGCTCCGTGCGAAGGCCGCGCGCGCCGTCGAACAGGTGCTTCACCTCGGCCAGGTGGTACTTGCCGCTGAACAGCGGCCCCAGGCCCGTCAGCTCCACGCGCGCCCCCACGCGCAGCTTCGCGTCCGTCTGCGCGGTGCCACGTCCCACCACGAAGCGCCGCGCCTGCTGCCGGAAGTGCGCGTCCGCGCGCGCCTGGGCCTCCGGGACACTCAGGGGCGCCGCGTGCACCACGGCCTCCTTGCGCTCGGCCAGCTTCGAGGCCAGCAGGCTCGCGCCGCTCTCATCCTTCTCCAGCTCCGCGCCCAGCACGGACGGGCCCGCCTCGCAGGCAATCGCGTCCTTCTCCGTCACGTTCCACCCGCCCACCGTCACCGAGGAGCGCTGGCCCGCCAGGTCCGCCAGCACCGTGAAGGACATCAGCTCGTTGCCGCGTCCCAGCTTCAGCGGCGTCCCGGCGGAGCGGCTGCCGCGAGCCTTCGCCTTCAGCGTCTTGCCCTCCACCCACAGCTCCACGTCCACCGCGCGGCAGCGCTCGCGCAGGAAGGCGAGGTCGCTCTGGTTCACCTGGGCCAGCACCGCGTGCTTGGGCCCGGGAATCGCCACGTCCGCCGTCAGGCCATGTTTGCCCGCGAGCTGGCGCAGGACGTCCTCGTCGCTCGCGTTCTCGTACGTCGTCGTCCGCCGCGTCATCCGCAGGTCCTGGAGGCGGTCCTCGGCCAGCACCGTGAGGGTGGGGGAGGCGCTCTCCGGGAAGCCGGCCTCCAGGCCGGTGATGCGTCCCTCGAAGAGGACGTCCTGCTTGCCCAGCCGCACCTCGAAGGGCTTGCCGAAGTCGAGCACCGAGCGGTCGAAGTAGAGGAACCCCGTCTCGCCATCCTTCGGGCCCCAGTTGCCGAACGTGGCCTCGCATCGGTACAGCCCTTGCGCCGTCTCGACGATGCACAGCTCCAGCAGCCCGCTGGCGAGCGTGGGGTGCTCGCGACCGTCCACCCGCAGCGTGGGGCGGGAGGCGCGAAGCTTGGAGTCATTGCCCGTTCCGTCGGCCATGGCGCTCTCTCTTGCTCAGTGCGCGCGCACGCGAGCGTGCCGCTCGCGGTGGAGGACCTGGGCGCGCTCCTGCTCGTGCGCCTTCTGCACGGAGGACGCAGCGCCTTCCGCCGAGTCGCCGGAGCCGCCCCCTGACGACGTGGACGCCGTCGGAGGCGCGCTCACCACTTCCATCTCGTTGATGACCACGGCCATGCACGCCCCCCGTTACCGCCGTACGCCGATGTTGACGCCTGCCTGCAAGTCGATGAGCTGCCCCGGGGCCAGTCGCCTCGGGTTCTCGATTCCGTTGGCGGAGGCGATGCCCTGCCAGCTCGCGCCCTTGCCCTCGTTCGATGCGAGCCCCTGCACCGTCGAGCCCTCCGGCGCGGACTTCATGGGCGCCTCACCCGCGCCCTTGCCGCTGGGGTTCGGACTGGTGCCCGCGGGAGGCTGCGTGGGCGCGAAGACGAAGGCGGTGATCTTCTGCTGCGCCAGGCTGAAGCTGACGCTGGCGCGCAGGGGGAGGCCCTCGGCGGAGAACAGCTCCAGCGACTCCTCCATCGACTCCATGATTCCGTCGAACTGGAAGCTGCCCCACAGGAAGCGCACGGCGGGCGGGACGAACTTGTCGCCCTCCTTCTTCGGAGTGATGAAGAAGGCCACCTTCGCGGTGAGCTTGCGCACGTCCTCCACCGCGTCGGAGGCGCCCTCCGGCTGCCCCGTCACGTCGAACCAGAGCTGCACGCTCAGCTTGGTGGTGCCTGCGCCGACGAACTGCTGCGCGGGCGTGCCGCGCTGGTCTCCGCCACCCGAGGGCTGCTGCACCTGGTTCGCGTAGGCGACCTTGAGCGTCTCCGGATTGAACTGCACCACAGTGGACGTGGTCTGCTCGTCAATCGGGTGCTCGAAGTTGGAGTCGAGCTGGAGGAGCTTCGCCTTCGCGAGCGGCGTGGCGTCGTCGGACATGGCTCAGGCGCCTCCGGCCTTGCGGGTGAGGGACTCGTAGGCGATTTGAAGCTCCTCGATGGCGACCATGCCGTCCTTCGCGTTGAGCGGAGGCGCCTTGAGCTTCACGGGCAGGCAGCGCGACAGGATGAAGCGCGCGCGCTCCTTGCGCTCCAGCGCGGGACCGAACATCACGACCTCCGCGCTGGCGCGCAGCCGGGGACGGGTCCTCAGGATTTCGAACCACCGCCACAGGTCGTCATTGGCCGTCATCCCGCGCTTGAGCGTGAGCTGACCGAAGTTGTACGCGCCGGTGAGGCGAATCTGCCGGCCGTTGTTGCCGCCCTCGCGAATCGTCTTCACGTCCATGGTCATCTCCAGGCCGTCGCATTCGGAGAACGCGGCGAAGCACGCCTTGGGCGTGACGTCCGGGATGGAGATCTCCACCGCGAAGGCGAAGGCGATGAAGGGGTCGATGACCGTCTCGTCCTCGGTCGTTGCCATGAGCTAACGCGCCTCCGTGACGAGTCCGCGGTCGCCGCTCTGGACGAGCCGCACGTTGAGGAAGGTGAGGGGTTGGGAAGGCGCCACGCGCAGGTCCACGTAGAAGCGCCCCTGCTCGACGAGGGAGGGCGTGTTCAGCTCGGCGCCGGCCACGACCTGGAAGGCACCGTCGCGTGTCTTCCCGGCGAAGGCTCCCCGGACGAAGAGGTCACCCAGCAGCGACTCGAAGTCGCGCTGCACCCGACGACGGAAGCTGGCGTCATGGGGTTCGAAGACGTACGTGGCTCCCAGGCGCAGCGCCGCGCGCCGCAGCAGTGACAGCAGCCTGCGGACGTGGATGGGACGCAGGTCCGGGTCCGTGGCCAGGGTGTCGGCGGACAGGGTGAGGAAGGCGCGCGGCTCCTGGCGCACCACGTTGACCTGCGCCTCCTGCAAGTCCAGCCACCACTCGCGGCCCATGGCGGGGCTCAGCGCCACCACGCCAGTCCAAGGCTCATTGGCCGGAGCCACCCAGGCCCCGCGCTCCAATGCGCGCCGGGCAAGCACGCCGCACGCGGTGCCATCCGGAGGCATGCGCCGAGGCTCTGCTGGCTTGTTCTCCTCGGAGACGAAGGTCCATGGATGGTAGAGCGCGCCATGCGACAGCGCCGCGTCCTCCGCGAAGCCGAGCGGCGGAACACCATCCTCCTCTGAGCCCAGGGGCGACTGCAGGGCGCTGGCATGCGCGAGCGCGTCTTCCTCGCGGTAGTGCTCTGGAAGGGACAGGACGGCGAGCAGGTCCCCGCGAGCACGCGCCATGCGCACGAGCGAACGCTGCACCGCGAACAGAGGTCCCACGTCGTAGGACGACGCAGGCAGCACCTGCCACCGAGCGGGCGGTGACACGCTGACGGCCACGCCTGGAGTCCAGGGCCCGGTGATGCCCGCTCGCTCCGCGCGGACGCGGTGGTAGCGAGTGCCCGGCGTGCGCCCGTACAGCGTGCGCGTGATGAGCGGCCCTCGATACAGCACGGCGGCGTCGCTGAAGTCCGGGCGCAGCGCCTCCTCCAGCACGTACTCGATTCCCGTCCCTGGCAGCGTCGCCCAGGTGAGGGTGAAGGGCTGCCCGGACGTGGGCTCCGGAGGTGAGGCGACCAGCGGCGCGGGCGCGGGCGGCGGCTCGTAGGCGCAGTCGAGGAACGTGCCCCAGTCCGGCTCGGGCAGAGGCTCATTCGGCGCGGGCGGTGGAACCGGCGGCCTGCCCGTGCGCACCCAGGCGCGATGGATGGCATCCGGCGCGGCCACCAGCGTCGCATCCAGTCGGTCCATGACGGCGTGGAGGCCCTTGAGCGCTCGAGGGCGGCTGCTCTGGTAGCGCAGGAAGTCCGCCTGCGCCGGAAGGGCCTCGATGCTCAGGGACTTCAGGTCCGCATCCAGGAAGAGGTCCGCGTCGAAGGCCGCGAGCCCGTCTCTCGTCAGCGAGTCCCCCGCGGGAGGCGTGCAGCCCACGTAGGAAGTGGGCGAGTCCGACAGGCCGAGGGGAATGGAGAACGCCTCGCCCTGCGCCCCCAGGCCCGCCAGCGGGAAGCGGCTGCTGGGGATGCCTTGGCGCCAGTCGCTCGGCAGCCGCTCTTCGGGGAGCCGCGAGGGAAGCGTCTCCGCGTCCTCGAATCGGGCCCGCTCGGTGTCCGTGGGCAGCGCGGCCCAGTGGCGCGGATGACTGGGGCAGAAGCCGAGGCGCTCCAACTGCGCGGGCTGCTCCGCGCTCCGGCGCGTCCACAGGCCCAGCGTCAGTCGCTCGCACCAGGCCGGCGCGGAGCTCACGGCCCCAGGCGTGGAGGTCCGCACTCGCGAGGCGACACCAGCGACCTGCACCGAGCCCGCGCCCACCTGACCCAGGACGACTGACTCCACCAGGAGCCAGTGCTCACCGAGTGACGCCTCCACCAATCGCAGCACCGCGCCAGGAGGAGGGGCTGCTTCCGGCGTCACGCTCAACGTGAGCGTGAGGACCCGAGGCGCCTCGCCCGGCCCCGGGTCCACCAGTGCCGTGGCCCCGAGCGACACGACGTCCCCCTCTCCTCGGGACCACGACACGGTGGGCAAAGCTGTCGGCGCCACGCTCGACTCCAGCCACCGGGCCTTCGTCGTGCGCACGCGCACCGTCACACGTCGGGGCGCGGGTCCGGAGAAGGACGCAGTCGCCTCCTGGCCCACGGCCTCCACTGACTCCACGGGCACCAGCAGCGCGCACGCGGTGCCATCGAACCCCACGCGCAGCAACTCACCCACCGCCACGCCCCCCGAGGCCGTCACCACGAGCGTCGCCTCGCCGCTCCCGGTGGCGCTCCAGTCCACCAGGTCCACCAGCTCGCGGTGGATGGACGCCGCAACGCGCACCGGGTCCGACCAGCTTCCCTCCGAGCGCGCCCGTGCGAGCGCCGCGCTCACCACGCCCCCTTCCGAGCAGCGCAGCAGGCCCGGGACGGGGAAGGTGTTGGACTTCGCGTCGGACCCCGCCACGCGGACGACCCAGCAGCGCCGTCCTCCGTTGCGGAAGAACGCGCGCACCGCCGAGGCCAGGTGCCCCTGCACGGGCTCTCCGCGCTCGGCGTCCCACGCGAGCAGCGGGGCCTCGCCGAACACCGCCTCGAAGTCCGCCACGTCCTCCACCGCCACCGGCACGTGCAGGGGGCCGGAGGAGGCGAAGCCGACGAATGCGCCCACGTCCATCCGAGGCAGCACGTCCACGACGGACGGTGCCTGGATTTCGAAGCGCAAGCCGGGGAGGCGTCTGGCGGCGGGGCGGCTCACGTCACTCCATCTCCAGGCGCTCGTACGCGATGGTGAGCTCCTCGATGGCCACGTCCGTCCCCTTCGCGTTGAAGGGGCCGCTGACGTGCTTGATGATGCGCGCGCGCAAGAGCTTCCACGTCTGCACCACCGCGGTGTGGTCCTCGTTCTGGAGCTGGATGGTGACGGTGCGCAGCGCGTTGGACTCGCCGTTGCGCAGCTGGTCCAACCACTTGTAGAGGCTGAGCGAACCAATCACCCCTCGCTTCATGGTGACGTCCGTCGCCTTGTTCAGGCCGGTGATTTTCCGGACGCTGTTCTCCTTCTCGTTGCCGTTGCGGTACTCCGCGACGGTGACCTCCATGCCCACGTTGGAGATCTCCTGGAAGCCTGCGTCGGGGCCCTCGGTGCCGTTGCCGGCGCCCAGGTCGACCAGGAAGTTGAACTGCACATAGGGGCGATCACGAAAGACAGCCATGGGTGGTCTCCAGAGGGATTACTTCCGGTCGCCGGTCCACTGACCGATGCGGAAGATGACGAACTCGGCCGGACGCAGCGGCGCCACGCCGATGAGGCAGACCAGCCGACCGTTATCCAGGTCGTTCTGGCTCATGGTGCTGCGGTCGCACTTCACGAAGTACGCCTTCTCCGGCTTCTCTCCGAGCAGCGCGCCCTGCTGCCACTCATTGAGCATGAAGTCTTCGATGGTGCGCCGCACGTTGGCCCAGAGCTGCTCGCCGTTCGGCTCGAACACCGCCCACTGCGTCCCCTTGTCGATGGAGCGCTCCAGGTAGGCGAAGTACCGCCGCAGGTTGACGTACTTCCACTCCGGGTCCGACGACGTCGTGCGCGCGCCCCACAGCCGGTTGCCGCGGCCCTCGAAGTAGCGGAACGCGTTGATGCCCTCCGGGTTGAGCACCTCCTGCTGCGCCTTGCTCAGGTTCGTCTCGAAGCCGAGCGCCAGATTGACGACTTCGTTGGCGGGGGCCTTGTAGACGGCGCGGTTGACGTCGTTGCGCGCGTAGATGCCCGCCACGAAGCCGCTGGGCGGCAGGAAGATGGGCTGGCGCGTGACGGGGTCCAGCACCTTTATCCACGGGTAGTAGAGCGCCGCGTAGCTGGTATCGATTTTCGCGCGCAGCGCCCGCACCTGTCCGAGCGTCTGGCCATTGCCGCTGTCCAGCACCGCGATGCGGTACTTCATCCGCTGCGCGTGGGAGATGAGCAGGTTGATGATGGTGGCGGAGTTGGCGCCGTAGCCGTTCTCGTGGCCGAACGTGGAGCCCGGCGCGGCGACGATGGAGATGTCCTCCAGGTCCTCGAAGTGGAACAGGCCCGTCTTGCGCGTCGTGTTGGGGACCTGCTGGCCCTTGTAGTCGTCGGCGGTGGGGCGCATGCCGTCGCTGCCGCCCTTGAGCAGCACCTCCAGCGAGCGCTGCGACTCGGGCGAGTCCGGGTCCTCCAGCGCGGAGTCCAACGGCGGGCTCATGATGGGGCTGGCGAGGCTGGCATCCAGGAAGGCGCCCAGCACCTCCACGCCATCATCCAGGTCCTGGGTGGAGATGATGATGGGGACGTCGCGGTTCTTCGACGGCTCGTCCGCGTCGTAGCCGAAGCGCGCGGACAGCGAGTCCGCGGCGCCGCTGCGCGTGTGCGCCGGGTCCAGGGCCAGGCCGTCCCACGTCTGCGCGGAGGCCGGGTCATCCATGGGAATGGCCGTCACGGCGACGGTGACGACGCGAATCTCGAAGCCCGCGTTCTCTTGTAGTGACGCGAGGAAGAGGGGGCTGCCGGCGCCGCCGGTGAACTTCCAGTCCTGCGCGTCCTCGTCCCACGTGGCCAGGTAGAACTCGCCGGTGCCCACGGGGCTGGAGATGGGGGACTTGATGTCGCGGATGAGGACCACGTCGCGCGCCAGGAGGGCGCCCACGCGCGGCGTGCCGTCCTCGAAGGAGAGGACGTTCTGGCCCACGCGCAGGGAGAAGCGCACGCGCAGGTTTCCGGCCGAGCCCGGGAAGCGCGCCGTCAGTGACAGCGTCTCCGTCTTGGGGCTCGCGCTCGAATCCAGGAGCGCGCGGGCGTGGCCGTCGTTGTACTCGGTGGAGACGGCGGTGCCCGCGCCCAGGTCGATGGTGGTGTCGAGGCCGGTGTAGAGCGCGTCGTCGGGACGGCGGAAGGCGCGGCTGATGTAGAGCCGCTTGCCGCCCTCCTCGAAGAAGGCGCGCGCCCCGTGCCAGGTGTAGTTGTGCAGCGTGACGTCGTCGGTGAAGGTGAGCTGTCGGCGGTTGCCGTAGATGCGCTCGAACTCCACCACGCTGGTGATGAGCTCGGGCTCCAGCTCCACGGGCCCGTAGCGGGTGGGACCGATGAAGCCGGTGGTGGTGGTGCTCACGCCCTCGATGGACTTCGAGCGGAAGCTGGTCTCTTCGACGAATACACCGGGAGCGAGATATTCAGGCATCGGTCATTTCCTAGGGAGGTGAACCCGTGGGGGTGATCCACAGCCGGGAGGCAGGCGCATCCTGGGTGCGCAGGACGAGCTCCTGGCCGTAGCGCAGCGTTGGCTCGAGCAGCGCCTGGGGGCTGCCCGTGTCCGCCCACACCCCCGCCGGGGGTTGGGACAGCGTGGTGCACATGTCCGGCAGCGCCGTCCCAGGTGCGCGGTAGTCATGATGGACGCGGAGCTGGAACGGCCAGGTCTGCTCCAACAGTGGAGGCCCCGGCGGCAGGCTGGACGCGTCCACGGGCGAGCCCGGAGCGAAGTCCACGGGAGCCGGGTAGGGGAAGAACAGCGCCAGCCGTCCGCGCTCATCCGTCATGCCGCGCGCGGTGACGCCACCTTCGGAGGTGAGCTCCACCAGCGCCCAGGAGGCGGGAGCCTTCGCCTTCGTGTCCCACAGCTCCGCGCGCACCACGGCCATGGGCACGGCGCTCTGTCGCGTGGGCGCGGAGAAGAGCGGCACGGAGGGCGCTGGCGGTGACAGGGGCGAAGGCGGGGAGGCGACGCAGTCGAGCGAGAAGAGACCTCGATGCGGAAGCTCCGCGCGGAAGGAGCACGAGAGGAAGCGGTCCAGGCTGTCGTGAACTTCAATGGTGTACGGTCGGCGCGAGGGGAGGGCGGCCCACCACGCGTCGTCGCCGGCGTGCTCGCCCCCGAACTCCAAGTCTCGCAGTCCGGGCAGGTTCATCAGCAGGTGGATGCCCGAGCGGTTGACCACGGACTCACGGCGCAACGAGGGCTGTCCCACGGGGAACGCGCTGACGCGCAGTCCTTCGCTCACCCACGCTCCGGTGGCTGCGTCGCGGAAGCGGAGGCCGAGCGGGGCCACGCGCGACACGTGCTCCAGGACGTGGATGGCGGGCCTCATCGCTCGGTCACCTTTCCGGGCGACAGCACGCGCGTCTGGACGTGGCCGGCTTCCTCATCGGCGATGGCGGACTCGATGCCGACCATGCGCGCGACGTACGAGGCGGAGACCTGGATGTTCGGCTTGCCGGGCTCCCAGACGTTGAGCATGTCCTGGATGCTCAGCGGCTCGTAGACGACGGTGATTGTTTCATCCGGGAGGAAGGTGTCTGTCTCGGGTGTGCCGTAGTGATTGAGGAAGCTGGCGGTGAGGGTGGGCGTGTCCTCGAGCTGGCGCATGGCCCAGCCGAGGAGCCGGTGCTGCTTGGCGGCGGACTTCGCCCAGGGGGTGAGCAGGTAATAGAGGTCGACGGGGAGGGGCCGGCGGGTGCGGCGTCCCTGCGAGTCGAGTCGACCGGGGAGGTTGCGGCGCGTGGTGCTGGGGGTGACGCGGAAGAGGAAGAGGGAGATGCCCTCATCCATGGGGGCCTTGAAGTCGGAGGCCTGGTAGAGGCGGAACTTCGCGCCCTCGAACTCAGGCTTCGGGCAGGACTGCTCCAGCAGGGCCAGGAGGGCTTGTCCTACCGCTGGTATCGCCGCGTACGTCGCCACCGACCTGTGCCCCTAGCGCTGACATCAGCCCTCCACCCACACCCCCATGGTGCGGTGGGAAGGTCAGCGGCTGGACAGCAACGGGCGTGCCCACGCGGTGAAGCGCGCGCGCTTGAGTGATCCCAACCACTTGAGTGGCGTGGTGGGCACACGCGCCATGCCAGGGAGGATGAATTGCTCCAGGAGGTGGAGCGGAACCTCGCGGAATCGTTGCGAAGTCAGGGGTGGAGAAAAATGTCCACGTGCCTGGGACGAGATGGGCCTACCTCTGATTGGGGTCGAAGTTGCGCGGACCCCAGGGAGGCAAAAACTTGAAGCGCATCCCCAGGCTGGTCCGTTTGGGCTGTCTACTCGTACTCTGAGTCGTGGCTTGGTAAGCGCAAGGGACCGTTCAAGATGAACTGGAAGTCCGCAGTGAAGATTGTGCCGATTGCAGTCACTCTGACGTGTGTTGCTCTTCTCTTCCCGGGATGCCGCGAGGAGAGAACTCCATCAAGCGAGGAATGGGGCACAAACAAATCATTCGAGACGGCGAGCCTTCGGGGGCGCGTCGCCGCAGGGCGGCATCACACGCTCTTTGTGCGCCCTGACGGGACAGTGTCGGCCTGGGGGGACAACACCCACGGCCAGCTTGGAAATGGCACGCAGCAGGACCAACGATTCCCGGTGCGGGTCTGGGCCGTCAATCGAATCAATGCGGTGACTGCCGGAGATCTGCACTCGCTGGCGCTCAGGGCGGACGGTACGGTCTGGGCTTGGGGCCGCAATGAGCTTGGACAACTTGGGGATGGTACAACCACGACGCGCATTGTCCCGGTGCAGATTCACGAGCTGACGGATGTCGTGAAGCTTGCCGCAGGCTTTTCGCACTCGTTGGCCTTGAAGTCGGACGGCACGGTGTGGGCGTGGGGAAGCAATGGTTCAGGTCGGCTGGGCGATGGTACCACCATTGTGCGCATGTCCCCGGTGCCGGTGCTTGGGCTGTCGGGAGTGGTCGCGGTTGCCGCAGGTAATGCGCACTCGCTGGCGTTGAAGTCGGATGGGACTGTGTGGGCTTGGGGAAGCAATGCCAACGGTCAATTGGGAAACGGCACTACGGAGTCGAGTGCACTCCCTCTGCCTGTTCTGACGTTGCGCGATATCACAGGGGTCTCCGGTGGCAGCAATCATTCGTTGGCGCGGAAGTCAGATGGCTCTGTGTGGGCGTGGGGCAGCAATTTGAGTGGCCAACTCGGGAATGGCACGACGATCTCAAATTTTACTCCTGGGCAGGTAGTGGACTTGATGGAAGTCGACGGAGTCGTCGGAGGCGAGATGCATTCGATGGCGCTGAGAACAGATGGTTCGGTGTGGACATGGGGCTCCAATATGAGAGGCCAATTGGGGGACGGGACCATGACGCAGCGGTCTGTACCGGTCCCAGTGGTCTCGTTGAGTGGTGTTCAAGCGATCGCTGCTGGGAGCGGACTGCACTCCGTCGCCATGAAGGCCAATGGCGAGATCTGGGCGTGGGGCCAGAATGTAGAGGGCCAACTTGGAGATGGCACTGCGTTGCCCAGCAGCCTGCCAACGAAAGCCAAGGAGTTGGTGGAGAGGAGACTGATCGCAGCAGGTGGGAATCACTCATTGGCCCTGGACGTGGACGGCACCGTCTGGGCATGGGGGTTGAATTCCTTCGGCCAATTGGGGAATGGAACGCAAATCCGCTCGCTGATGCCAATCCCACTGATAGGTCTGGGTGACGTGGTGGCGCTCGCTGCTGGTCCCGATCACTCGCTTGCGGTGAAAGAGGATGGTACCGTTTGGGCTTGGGGCGATAATGCGGGCGCCAAGTTGGGTGTAGAGACGGTAGATGGTCAGCAGCTTACGCCCATCCAGGTTCCTGGTCTTGAAAACATGCGTGCGGTTGCTGCTGGAGTGTCGCACTCGCTTGCGCTGAAGTCGGACGGCACTGTCTGGGCTTGGGGCTACAACGCCTCCTGGCAGTTGGGGTTTGAGACAACAAATCGAGAGGTTCCACCAACGCAAGTTCCAGGGCTCACCGGCATTCAATCATTGGCTACGAGTTACTACTTTTCGCTGGCGTTGAAGGAGGATGGGACCGTCTGGACTTGGGGAGAGGGTCACTTGGGTGATGGAACGACCATCAGTTCGCGGACGGTTACCCAGGTGCCGGGCCTTACAGGCGTGGTCGGGCTGGCGGTGGGCAGTTCGCACTCCATGGTGTTGAAGTCGGACGGTACGGTCTGGTCCTGGGGTGGGAACAGTTTCGGCCAGATGGGAGATGGAACGTTTGCGGAGCGGCTGACCCCGACCCGCGTTCTGGGTCTTGCGGATGTGACGTCACTGTCGGCACATAGCTCGCACTGTCTGGCACTGAAAGTTGACGGTACCGTCTGGGCTTGGGGGCCCAACATGAATGGGCAACTGGGCGACGGAACGACCATCGCGCGGTTGGTGCCAACCCTGGTGACAGGCTTCATGAATGGGTGGGCGCTGGAGGCAGGCAGTAACTATTCCTTGGCGCAGAAGTCGGACGGCACTCTCTGGGCTTGGGGCTACAACGCCTCTGGCGCTTTGGGAGATGGGACTCGGAGCACGCGGCTGGTGCCTATTGAGGTTCCAGGGTTCATAGGCAGGTTAAAGCAGGCCGTGAGGAGCGAACCTCAATAACACTGAGGGACAACTGGCCAATGGAACCGCGGGTCCTGAAGTATCGTTCGTGGAGAACGACACCGGAATCCACCAGACCTTCGCATTAACTCATCTCGGCTAGGGCCGCAGCCGAGGAATTTGTGTGCAGGCAGACTCGAACCTGGCGAGAACGCGCCTTGATATAGTCAAGGCGCGGTTTCGGCCGAGGGCGGAGTCACCTGTCCCTGCGGGAGCTTCTTCAGCAGGTCGATGTTCTGGGACGCCACGGACATCAGGACTCCGGCGATGTGCTTTCCGACATAGCGCCGGGGAAGACCGCGCATCCACTTCGGCTGGCCGGGCATGCCGCCGCCTGAGGCTGGGAGATCCTCGATGGTCATGCCGTGCTGCCACAACATCGTCAACATCGAGGTGGAGCAGGGCGTAGCCAACTCCCTCTGAATCTCCGCATAGGCCTCGCGGTACACCGGCTCCGCGAGGGGCTGAAGGTACCTCGCCGAGTTGCTGGCCTCGACCAGGCCGTGGCAGCGAGAGAGGCCCGACCCACAGCTTCGTGCCTTCCGGGCCACGGCCACGGGAGTGTTGATGTTGGAGAACGCCAGGCTCGCCCAGAACACGGCCTTCATGCGGTCGCCTTGCTCCTGGCTCATCGGTCGCCACTCCATGGGGGGTTCCTTCATCAGCGCATGGGCCTTGCGCTCCGTCCCGAGAATCGCGTTGGCGATCATCGCGCCAATCAAGGTGTCCGTCCGGTACGACAGCCACGCGAGGTGCCGCACGTCCCTGACCGCCTCCATCGTCTGCCCGCTCTTCAGCCCCTGGAGCATCCGGAACTTGGACCACTCCAGGAGGGAGATGAAGTTCGGTATCGAAGCCGTCATCATGTTGAACGGCTCTTCATGTTTGAATGGGAGGTTCCGCGCGAAGTCCCACCGGCCGAACGCCTGAAGCTCGCGCATCCAGGTGAAGTCGAGCGAGGACACGTCGGGGTTCAACGCGAACCACTCCTCCAGCGTCTTCTTCTCCTTCAGGTGCGCGGGGAGCTGGAGCGGCGAGTCCGCGGGCATCGGCGGACCCGGACGCTCCCACTCCATCCAGCGATTGAGCAGTGGCCCCGCGTCGCCCTCTGGGCGCGGCTCGTGGAACCACGGTTCGGCGGCGAGCTTCGTCTGCTCCTGGCAGAAGAGGTCCAGGTGCGCGGTGACTTCCTGCCGCATCGCATCGAGCGTGGGCTCGTACTTCGAGCGCATGAACATATCGAGCCCGACAATGGCGACGACGACGAGGAGGACGATGCCGCTGATGAGCCACACCAGGACACGCGCGACGCTTCCCCGGGCCCGACGCAGGTTGAGACGCATGTCGGCACCGTAGCAAACCCGAGCACACTCCCTTCCAGGTGGATGCGCCCCTTTCAACGCGAGTGGGCCTTGAGCCCATGCCGCCGCATCAGCTCGAAGAACGCGCGGCGGTGTTTCCCACTGGCCCGCGCGGCGGCGGCGATGTTCCCCCCATTCTCGACGAGCGAGCCCTCCAGCCAGGCCTTCTCGAACGCCTCCACCACGCGGCGCTTGGCCGTCTGGAACGACTCGCGAGTGGCGGAGGACATCGTCTCCCGATGTCCCGTGGACGCGGACTCCGCCAGCAGGGGCAGGTCCTCCTCCTCGACACACGTCCCCGCGCGCGTGCACAAGAGATAGCGCGCGCAGTTCTCCAACTCGCGGATGTTGCCGGGCCACGCGTAGGTCATCAGGCGATGCCGCGCGGCCTCCGTGAAGGTGACGGACGCCTTGCCGTACTCAACCGCGTAGCGCCCCAGGTAGTACTCGAGCAGGGGCTGGATGTCCTCCGGCCGCTCGCGCAGCGGGGGCACGTCGATAGGCAGCACGCGCAGTCGGAAGAACAAATCGAAACGGAAGCTTCCCGCATGGGCCGCCGCCAGAAGGTCCGTGTTGGTGGCCGCGATGATGCGCACATCGGAGCGGTACAGCCGTGAGTCACCCAGCGGCCGGTATTCCTTCTGCTGGATGAGGCGCAACAGCTTCACCTGGCTGGAGAGCGGGAGGGCGTCCAGTTCGTCCAGGAAGAGGGTGCCATGCTCCGCCTCCGCCACCAGCCCCCGATTGCGTGTCTTCGCGCCGGTGAAGGCGCCACCCACGTGCCCGAACAGCTCGTTCTCGAAGAGGTCCGGCGGCAGCGCCCCGCAGTTGACGGGAATGAACGGGTGCGGAGCACGGGCGCTCTGCTCGTGGACGAGCCGCGCATACAACTCCTTGCCCACGCCGCTCGGGCCCTGGATGAGCACCTCCGCGTCATTCGTCGCCGCGGCTGCGACCAGCTCCATCAGCCGGACATGAATCGGCCCGCGCCCCAGCACCATGGTCATCGACGAGTCCCCCGTCTGTGTTCGCCATGAGTGCCCCAGCATTGGGACGCCCTTGGCTCTGTGTCGCCGACGGTTGAACGCGTGACCTTGGATTTCTTCCCGCGCCGGCGCTTCAGTCGTGGGTGCCGATGTGTTGATCTCCGTGCCGTTCACAGACCCAGTGGAAGGCACACGAGCATGCCACCGCGCGGGCGCTGGAGCAGCACCGTCCCCCGAAGTGCTCAGGCAGCGGCGCCTCCTCCTCTTCCGGCGGGTCCGGCAACATCAACGGCGCATCCCGCCCCGACTCCGCGGGGAGCGCGCCGCAGCAACCCCGCTTCATGCACCGGGCGCACAGGGACAGCTCGCAGTTCGCGCACCAGTCGAAGATTTCACCAGGGCCACCGCGCCGCTCACATCCACCACAGGTGTCGAACAAGGCCGACCTCCAGGCTTGACGTGAAGGAGGGTAGGCAGGGGGTCTGACAGCAGGCGGGCTCCAGGAGGTGCCGCACCCCGGTGCCCGCGCCGTCCTGCAAGTGTCATTTCAGGGTCTGTCCTGGGGTGGATCCTTCCGTCGGTGAACGGCGGACGCCCGCTCTGTGGGGCACTGAACGGTTGCGCCGGATGCGTGGGACGCACATGGAAGAAGCTGGGGGTAGGGCCGGTCACATGTCCGGGAAGGAGTGGGCATCCATGCGCAGGGAACGGCGGATCATCGGAGTCTTCGGATCAGGCCAGGAAGAGCACCTGGAGCGTGTCATTCCGCTCGCACGGTGGATCGCCGAGGCGGGGTTCGACCTGCTCACGGGCGCCGGCAGCGGTGTCATGCGGGCGGCCGCGGACGCCTTCGTGCAGGTGGTGGGTCGCAAGGGCATCTCCATCGGCATCGTCCCGGGCACCGTGAAGGACGGCGACTACGTGCCGCGTCCCGGCTACCCCAACCCCGGGGTGGAGCTGGCCATCTACACCCACCTGCCCCTCAGCGGCCTGCAGGGCACGGACCCCCAGAGCCGCAACCACATCAACGTGCTCACCCCCCACGCCCTCGTGGCCCTGCCCGGAGGCGTCGGCACCGCGGCGGAGGCCTCGCTCTGCCTGCGCTACGGCAAGCCCATCATCCTCTTCGGCCCCCCGGAGTCCTTCCGCCGCTTCTCCTCGGAGCTGGAGCGCACCGACTCCCTGGAGCGCGTCGCCGAGTTCATCCGCGCCTCCGTTCGCGAGCCCGCCAGGCCCCTCGCTCCCTGAGCAAGAAAAGCCAGGATTGCTGGGTTTGGTCGAGGGCACTCGAAGCCGGGGGAAAAACGACTAGGATGCGACGCCTGGGGTCACTGAGTGCTCCACGCTGAAGACTTGGGTTCTGCGTCGTTCCGTGCGTTGACATGATCAGTGCTGAATACCCACTCGCCAGTTGGTTCCTCGCCGTCTCGACGACGTTCTTCCTGCTGGTCTTCGCGCTGCCGCTGTTGCTGATGCCGCTGCGCTGGGCGCGGTGGTTCGGCTGGGCGCCGGTGCAGGGGAACACGGACCTGACGGTGTACTTCGGCCGCTGCCTGGGCGGGGTGGCGCTGGCCATCATCCTGACGTTGGTGCGCTACATCCCGGAGCCTCGGAGTCAGCCGGCGCTGTTCGAGCTCATCGGCTGGGTGTGCGCGGCGATGGTGGTGGTCCACGTGTGGGGCGCGCTGAGACGGGCGCAGCCGCTGTCGGAGACCATCGAGGGTTTCTTCTACGCCGTGGTGGGCGTGGTCGCGATGTGGATTCGCTTCCGGACGTTGGGCTGAGGGCACCCGCATGTCGTCGTCGGACATCGACCTGGTCCTCTCCGCGCTGCGGCCCTACATCCCTGGCGCGCTGCTTCGCCGGCTGGAGGACACGGAGGCGCACGCGCTGCCCCCGGTGGAGGCGGTGCGCGGCGCCATCCTCGTGCTGGACATCGCGGGCTTCACGCCCATCGTCGTCGGGCTGAGCGGCGAGGGGCCTCGCGGCATCGACGCGCTCCAGCGCCTCTTGGAGAGCTACTACACGGAGATGATCGACGTCGTGAAGGAGCACGGCGGCGACATCTACCAGTTCGCCGGCGACTCCATCCTCGCGTGCTTCGAGCCCGCGCGGGGTGAGGGTGACGCGGAGGCGGTGGCTCGCGCCGCGCGCTGCGCGCTGGACGTGCAGCGACGGCTGGCGCGCTTCTCCCGGCTGGAGCTGTTGGGGCAGCGCTTCGCGGTGTCGTCGCGCATCGGCATCGGCGTGGGGGAGTCGCACCGCATCGTCCTGGGGACGACGGGCCTGTGGATGCACCCCGCGCTCGTGGGCCACCCGCTGGAGCAGGCGGTCGCCGCGGAGAAGCGGGCCCAGGTGGGCGAGGTCCTCCTGAGCCCGGAGGCGTGGGCGCTGCTGCCGGACCTGGCGCGCGTGGGCGACGAGCGCGACGGCGCCTTCCGCCTGGAGCACTCGGTGCCGCTCGTGGCGCGGCCTCCGCCCACGTTCGACTTCCCGGGCGGCGAGGAGCTGGTGGGCCGCTGCGCGCTCCTCTTGCACCCGGTGCTCTTCACCCGCATCACCACGGCGCACCAGGAGCTGGGCGGCGACTTCCGCGACCTCACCTGCTTCTTCCTGCGCTTCAAGACGGACCACCCGCCGTCCCAGGTCGAGGACTTCACCCGCGAGCTGAACGCCTTCTACGAGCACGTGCAGCGCGAGAGCGCGCACCACGGCGGCGTGCTCCTGATGACGGACTTCACGGACAAGGGCAACGTCCTCTACGTCCTCTTCGGCGCGCCCACCGCGCAGCAGAACAAGGAAGTGCTGGCGAGCCGACTGGCGTGCAAGCTGCTCCGCGAGCGCGAGTCCTTCCCGTACGTGCGCGAGCTGCAGATTGGCATCGCCACCGGACACGCCTACTTCGGCGACATGGGCTCGCCCTGGCGCAAGGGCTACTCCGCGCTGGGCGAAGTGGTGAACCTGGCCGCGCGGCTGATGACGTACGCGGCGGACGGGGTGGGCATCCACATCGACGCGCAGACGGAGCGCAAGCTCCAGCAGGGCGGCTTCACCACGGAGTTCGTGGAGGACGCCACGCTCAAGGGCGTCTCCCGCGCGGTGCCCGTCTACCAGCTCAAGGGCGAGGTGCGCCGCAGCCTCTTCATCAAGGGCCGTGGCGGCATCGTCGGGCGCGGGCGCGAGCTGGGGCAGCTCCACGCGGCGGTGGAGGAGTCGCTGTCGGGCTGCGGCCGGCTGTGCGTGGTGTCCGGCGAGGCGGGCATCGGCAAGTCACGCCTGGGCGCCAAGGTGGTGGAGGACGCCGAGTCGCGCGGCGCCCGCAGCCTCTACGGCATCTGCTACTCGTACGAGATGTTCACGCCCTTCTTCCCCTGGAAGGAGGTGCTCGTGCAGCTCTTCGGCCTGCACGAGGGCGACGACGTGGACGCGCAGCTCGCGCGGCTGCGCCAGGGCTTCGACGGGCTGGAGGACGCGGGCCTGGAGTGGATCCCCGTCATGGCGGCCATCCTGGGCCTGGGCGTGGAGGAGGACCCGGCCACGGTGGGGCTGGACGCGCGGCACAAGAACCAGAAGGTGTTCCAAATCATCTTCCAGCTCCTGGAGAAGCACGCGCGCCAGACGCCGCTGCTGCTCTTCTTCGAGGACCTGCACTGGGCGGACAACATCTCCGTCGACCTCATCGAGTACATCGCGGCCCGGCTGGCCCCGCTGAGGATGACGCTGCTGGTGACGATGCGGCCCGGCGAGCAGCTGCGCAACGTGCGCGACGACATGCCGGGGCTGTGCCGGTTGGACCTGTCCAGCCTGGATGACGAGGACACCCGCGCGCTCCTGCGCGTGCACCTGCGCATGGAGCCGCCCGACACGGCGCTGGAGGAGGTGCTCCTCTCCAAGGTGCAGGGCAATCCGTTCTTCGCGGAGTCCATCGTCCAGGGACTGGTGGAGGGCGGCTACCTGGGGCCGGTGTCCCCGGGCGCGTCGCGGCGGGAGCTGAAGCGGAGCCTCCAGACGCTGGTGCTGCCGGACTCCATCCAGGACGTGGTGCTCGCGCGCATCGACCTGTTGAGCGAGACGGAGAAGCTGGTGGTGAAGGTGGCGTCCGTCATCGGCCGCATCTTCACGATGGACGCGGTGGCGGCGCTCGCGCCGGGCTCGGTGTCCCGTCAGCGCCTGCGCGAGGCCATCGACACGCTGACGCACCTGGGCCTCATCCTCCTGGAGGTGGAGGAGCCCTACACCTGCATCTTCAAGCACATCGTCATCCGCGACGCGGCCTACAACACCCTCATGGTGTCGTCGAAGGAGGACCTGCACCGCCGCCTGGCGCGCTTCCTGGAAGCCCGCGCCGGAGAGAACGCCGCCGCGTCCGCGGGCATCCTCGCCTTCCACTTCCTCGCCGGGAACGACGAGGTGAAGGGCCTGGAGTACACGCTGATGGCGGCCCGAGGGGCGCGCGGCCAGTACGCCAACGACGACGCCCTCCACCACTACAACCGCGCCATCGAAATCCTCGCCGTCACGGTGGAGCTGGACCCCGACGAGGTGCTGCTCAAGACGCGCCGGGTGATGCAGGAGCTGGCGGAGACGCTGCTGCAGGCGGGCAACTACGCGGGCGCCATCCACATGTTCGAGCAGTGCCTGGCGGACGAGGAGCTGGAGTCACGCCGCGCGGAGCTGCACCTGGGGCTGGGGCGCGCGCACCAGGAGAAGGGCGAGTCCAAACGGGCCATCCAGGAGCTGGAGCGGGCCATGGAGCTGATGGGGCAGAGCATGCCGGGGAGCCTGCCCGCGCTCGTCGTCCGCACGCTGCTGGCCTTCGGGCTGCACCTGCTCTACGCGCTGTTCCCCTGGCTGGCGCGGCCCCTCGGAGCCCGGCTGCCGCTGTACCTCAAGCAGCTCTCCACGCTCATCTCGCTCATCAAAATCTACTACTTCAAGGACATCGCCAAGCTCACCTGGGCGACCATGGTGGCCACCATCATGGCGGAGCGCTCGCGCGGGGAGCGGGGCTTGAGCCTGGCGAGCAGCTACTACGGCTCGCTCTTGTTCGGCTCGGGCTTCCTCGGGCTGTCGAAGCGCTGGTGTCTGCGCGCGCTGGACTACGCGCGGCGGGCCAGGGACCCTGCGGCGGAGGGAATCGCGCTGAGCCGGCTGGCCACGCTGTCCATCTTCGGCAACGACCTGTCGCAGGCGACGCAGTACGCCGAGCAGGCCATGTCCCTGCTGCGCCAGGTGCGGGACATGTGGGAGGTGCAGACGGGGCTGATGATGCTGGGCGCCAGCCAGTTCCTCGCCTCGCGCTTCGAGGGGGCCGAGCGGGCCTTCGTGGAGATGGGGAAGATGGGCGAGGAGCTGCACGCGCTCATGCACCAGGGTTGGGCGCACTCGTGGATTCCCATGTGCCGCTACCTGCGCGGCGAGGGCGAGGTGGGCGAATTGTGCGCGGAGCTGGAGGAGGGCCTGCGCATCAGCATCGAGGTGCAGGACCTGGCCAACCAGTGCGCCAGCCTCAACCACCTGGTCAACGTGACGGTGCGCGAGCACCTGGTGGAGGAGGCGGGGCTGATGGCGGTGCGCGCGGACGAGGCGCTGTGGCGCTACCACGTGCTGGTGCCCTTCCTCCAGATTGGCCTCGTCGACGCGGCGGAAGGCGCGCTCTTCGCGCTGGAGCAGGGCGCCGTGGCGGTGCCCCGGGAGGCGCTGTGGGCCATCGTCCGGCGCTGCCTGTTCAAGGCGCGGCTGTTGGGCCGGCACTACCCGTACATGAAGGGGCCCGCGATGCGGGTGACGGCGCGCGCGCTGGCGCTGAAGAAGGGCGGCAAGGCGGCGGAGTCGCTGTTCCTGGGCGCCATCGCCTTCCTGGAGGACACGCCGAACCGGTGGGAGACGGGCGTCGCGTACCATGACGCGGCGGTGGCCCTGCCGCACCGGCGCGTGGAGTTCCTGGCGCGGGCGCGCGACATCTTCCAGTCCATTGGCGCCCAGGCGGAGCTGCGGCGCCTGGACCGGCTGGAGGCCGAGCTGGGCCTGACGCCGCCAGTCCAGGAGGAAGTGCGCCGCGTCGCCGCGGTCAGGTGATGAGCTGGGGCTGAAGGCCCAGCGCCGCCATCTGCTTCGTGTCCCAGTCCTCCAGCGCGTCCAGGCCGGCGATGTAGCGGCGGGCCGGGTTCTTCAGCGGGTTGCGGATGCTGAGGATTTCGGGCCCGGCGAAGAGGATGGTCTGCTTGTAGCGGGGCAGGTTGCTCAAGGTCAGCTTGGACCAGTAGTGCCGGGCGATGTTCGGCAGGCTGCCCAATTGCGCGCAGAGCCGGTGGAAGTGGTCCACCACCTCGGAGGGGTGCAGGTTCTTCGGACGGTGGCAGAGCGTGTAGCCGTCGTAGTCGCGGCTGACGGTGCCAGGCAGGAGCCGGTTCTCCGCCTGCAGCTCGCGGAAGAAGGGCGTCTCCGGATACGGGCTGACGATGCCGAGGAAGGTGACGGAGAAGTACTGGAGGTCCGCGAGGTACTCGGGAATCTTCTCCAGGTACTCGTTGGTGTCGCCGTCCGAGCCGACGATGAGGCCGAAGGACAGGAGGATGCCGGCGGAGAAGGTGCGGCGGATGACGGCGTCGACCTCGGAGAGCGTGTTCTGCCCCTTGTTCATCGCCTTGATGGACTCGGGGTTGAGTGACTCCAGGCCGGTGTACACGTAGCGGCAGCCGGCCTTCGCCATCAGCTTCACCAGCGACTCGTCCTTGAGGATGTTGAAGGTGAGCGCGCAGCCCCAGGTCTTCTTGAGCGGAATCAGCGCCTCGCACAGCTCGCGCAGGTACTTGGGTGAGCCGCCCAGGTTGTTGTCGAGGAAGATGAAGGCGTCCTTCATCAACCCCAGGTAGTTGGGGTTCCAGCGCATGCGCGTCTGGATTTCGTCAATCACTTGCGCGACGGGGCGGTAGCGGTAGCGCTCGTGGCCGGTGAGGACGCAGAAGTTGCAGCGGAACGGGCAGCCGCGCGAGGCCTCGATGCCGGGCAGCCGCACCTTGTTGTGCGTGAAGTCGATGAGCTCGTAGCGATACGGCTGGATGGACGTGGGGCCGAGCGACGGCCGCTCGTAGCGCTTCTGGAGCTGACCCTTCTCGAAGTCCTCGATGAGCGCGGGGACGTTGGACTCGGGCTCGCCGGTGATGACGGCGTCGAAGTACAGCGCCGCGTCGTCGGGGAAGTGCGTGGCGTGGCGGCCACCGGCGACGGTAGTCATACCCCGCTGGCGGAACAGCGTGGAGAGCACCTTGGTGTGCTCGTAGTAGGAGTGAAGGTACGAGAAGAAGACCAGGTCCCAGTGCCGCTCCAACGGGATGTCCACCTCCTTCTCGTTGAAGACCTCCACCTCCGCGTGCTCGGGGCACAGGCCGGCAATCAGCTCCGGCACGGAGGACTGCATGATGGAGGGTTCCTTGATGCGCAGGCGCGTGGGGTGCGTGTACGTGGCGATGACGGCGATCCGCATGCGGGCTGTGGCTCCAGGATGAAGCGGCGCGAGCGAGGATTCGCCGTCGACTGTCGGAGCCTCCCCCTCGTGAGACCGTGTTCCCAGAATCCTCCGGGTGAGCCGACTTGGCAAAATGCGAGCGGCTGTGTCCCGATGGACCCCACGCCGCTCAGGCGCCCGTCGTCGGGACAGCGCTCAGCTTTTCCTTGAGGCACTCCGCCAGCTCGAAACACAACTGCTCGGGAAAGCCCGACAAGCCCGGCGTGTCGTTGCACTCCAGCAGGACGAAGCGCCCGTCCTGGGTCTCCAGGAAGTCGAGCGCGACGATATCGGCGCCCAGGTGCTCCAGGGCCCTGCGGGTGTGGCCCACCAGTTCTTCAGGAGGGTCGATGACCTGGTGTTTTCGCGTCTGGACGTTGGCCTTCCAGCCCGCGCCCGCGCGCGACATGGCCCAGAACTGGTTCCTGATGGCCAGGCAGCGCACGTCTCGTCGGTAGTCGATGTACGTGGACTGCTTCCGCGCGCGAGCTGTCGTGACAGCTCGGGAAAGCATCCACTGTTCGCAGGCTGGGGAAAAGGCGCCAGGGCATCCGAGTGTACGGGCCTTGTTTGTTTTACGGCCGCCAGCGGTGCCCGCTTGACGACGTCCCACGCAATGTCTGACAGCGGACGCGCTTGCCTGCGCGCGCTCCGGGTCGGGTGGGCATTCACTTCGTGTCTCGATGCGTGAAGCCTCATCAAAATCAAATACCCAGGGTGGTTTCTTTCTCTAGGATGGCTGTGTCAGCGGTGACCCGCTCGCGACGCTCCCCCTCGATTCTTCACCAACGAGCTCCCCCATGCCCGTGACCTCCTGGAACATCGACCCCGCGCATTCCTCTGTCCTGTTCATCGCTCGCCACATGGTGGTGGCGCGTGTGCACGGCCGCTTCGAGCGTGTCTCCGGCGTGCTGCGCGTGGATGCCGAGCTGCCCACGCAAGGCGAAGTCGAAGTGAGCGCGGACACCGCCAGCATCTACACCGGCTCGCCGGACCGCGACACGCATCTGCGCTCGCCTGACTTCCTGGACGTGGAGGGCGCGCCGAAGCTCACCTTCCGCAGCACGGGTCTGGAGCCCACCGGCGGCTCGGGCTTCCGGCTCCTGGGAGAACTCACCATCCGCAACGTGACGAAGCCCGTCGTGTTCGAGGCGCGCCACACCGCCACGTCGAAGGACCCGTGGGGCAGCACGCGCCTCATCTACACGGCCAAGGGCACCATCAACCGCTCCGACTTCGGCATCCGTTGGAACAAGACGCTCGACAACGGCGGGTGGCTCGTCGGCGAGAAGGTGGACATCGAACTGGACATCCAGGCCGTGCCCGCCGCGAGCTGACGTCTTGACTCAAGGCGAGGGGAGGAAGTCGGCCACCACGGCGGCGTGGTCCGAGCCGCCGAACCCACGAGTTCCTTCCCGCGCCGCGCGGAACGTGCCCGGCACGTAGGTGCCTCCGGCCGCGTTCGCGACGAACAGGTGGTCAATGGCCTGCTTCTGCCCGGAGTACATATAGGTCCAGGTCTGGTCATCCGGCCTGTCCTTCGCCACGCGCAAGAGCGCCGCATCGCGCTCCAGGGCGTTGATGGGCGCCGAGCCGGGCACGTCGTTGAGGTCTCCGCCCAGCACCACCAGCGCCTTCGGCGCACGCGCGGCGGCCTGCGAGACGACGGCCCGAGCCGTGTCGGCTTCCGCGTACCGGCGGCCCGGGTCGTCATCCACCTTCGAGCGGAAGTGCGCGGCGAAGACGATGACCTCCTTGCCTCGCACGTCCAGGTGCACCTCCAACAGCTCGCGCGAGAAGCGCGTCGTCGTGCCATCCGGCCGGGTCAGCACGCGATCTCGAT
>Ga0126314_10000058_pt1 | contig 63118 bp, 101 predicted proteins | sample Plot105B_FD_92535 | JGI IMG/M metagenome (GOLD analysis project Ga0126314, IMG submission 92535) | Serpentine soil microbial communities from UC McLaughlin Reserve, CA, USA - Plot105B | ecosystem: Environmental > Terrestrial > Soil > Grasslands | place: USA: UC McLaughlin Reserve, Lake County... | reverse complement strand
TGTTTGCACCTGGCCTGTGCCTCTGGAAACAGATGACTGTGCCCATCGGCGATTTCGGAATGTGGCGCAGTCTGGCAGCGCTACTGCTTTGGGAGCAGAGGGTCGCAGGTTCAAATCCTGCCGTTCCGACCAGTTTTTGTGCGAAGGTGGACCGTTAGAGGACCAGCGTGGGGCTCGTGTGTAGTCACACAACGGAGATACGGCGGTCCACCCGAGCCTTGGTTTGCAAAGTCGTCGCCCTGCTGCAGCTTGATAGTTACCGGATCTGCCGGTAAGCGCGACGACGGACTAGGGGTATCCCCAGTCTGCATTTTTGTGCGAAGACGACGGGATTCGGCGCTTGACACTCCCGGAAGGGAATGATGCATCACCTGAGCCGATACCGTTGTCCTAGCCTTGTTTTACGCCTGCGGTAGCTCAGTGGACCTGGCCAGTCCGAGGTAGAGCACCGTTGCATAGACGGAGGTCGGTGGTTCGATTCCACAACGCGGGCTCAAAATTGTCTCCCTCTCGGCTGATCGCAGCCCTTTACAACCCAGCTTCGGCTGGGTTTTTCTTTTTCCGAATTCATTTTCTTTTACTTTTTAAAAATAAATGATAATGCGGCAACTGAAAGCGAGGCGACCATGGCATTGACCCCCGAAGCGATTGCGAAACTGCAGACCCAGATCCAGGCACTGAACGACGCGATTGCGGCCGGCGTGCGCTCGGTCACACTGGGCGGCCAGACGGTGACCTACAACACGACCGACTCGTTGATTGCCGCGCGCAACGACTTGCAGGGTCAGTTGAACGAGGCGGTTATCGGGCCTCGGGCACGGCAGCACCAAGCCGTCTACGCTGGCCGGGGGTACTGAGCATGGCCAACCCACCTCGCCTCTCGCCCGCCGGTAAGCGCCTCGGCCGTCCTCCGAAAGCAGTTGCACCTAGCACTGCGGTTGTGCCAGTGGCGCGCCCACCTGTGCAGCTCACCAAGGACGCGGAGATCCGCAAGGCCATCCGCAAATTCAGCAACAAGTACGACGGCGGCGGCAGCGGCAAGCGTATGTCTGGTTGGCAACCGCCAGCAGCGGGCCCGAACCGCGTGCTCGACACGGTGCCCAAGCTGCGCAGCCGTGCGCGGGACGTGCGCCGCAACGACTGGTCGGGCGAATCGGTATCCCAGAAGTGGGCCACCACGCTGATCGGCATCGGTATCACGCCACGCTTTCTGCGGATCGCGAACAAGACCCGTCGCCAGGAGATCAACGACCTGGCCATTGCCTTTTTCAAGACCATCGACGCGGACGGGGTGCTCGACTACTTCGGCCAGCAGACCCTGGCGGTGCTGTCGTGGGCAGACGGTGGAGAGGTGTTCGTCCGCCGCCGCCCGCGCAAGCCCGACGAGGACGGCCTGCGGGTCTCGCTCCAGGTACAGCTCCTGGAATCGGAAATGTGCCCGATGGATCTGACCACGGACACCTACGAGGGTCTGCCTGTCGGTAACCGCATCCAAAACGGTATCGAGTTGAACTATCGCGGTAAGCGCGTGGCGTATTGGTTCTACAAGGACCACCCCGGCGACGAGGCCAACGTGAACTACACCAGTAAGTCGCTCGTGCGCGTGGCGGCCAGCCAGGTCTCGCACATGTATGAGCCGACGCGCCCTGGCCAGCTCCGTGGTGTCTCGCTGCTGGCGCCGGTGCTCACGCGCCTTCGCGGCATCGGTGACTACCAGGATGCGGTGCTGCTGCGCCAGCAAATTGCGAACCTGTTTGTGATGTTTGTCACAAAGAAACTGCCTTTGCTGGACCCGGCCAACCCATTCAACCAGATGACGGGCCTGGCCGACGAGATCGACGAAGCCACTGGCCAGCCGCTTGTGCCGCTGGCGCCGGGTCTGATCCAGGAGCTGGAGGACGGCCAGGATGTGACCTTTGCCAACCCGCCCGAGGCGGGCACCACGTACAGCGATTACATCCGCACGGAACAGCTCGGCACGGCGGCCGGCGCCGGCATGCCCTACGAACTCATGAGCGGCGATATCAAGGATATCAGCGACCGCACCCTGCGCGTGGTCATGAACGAGTTCCGCCGTCTGGCCGAGCGCCGCCAGTGGCAGATGGTCATCCCGATGTACTGCCAACGTGTAATCGAGTGGTTCGCTGACACGCTGGTGTTGCAAAACGATGCAACATTGGAAGAGGCCGAGCTGATCAAGCTCGCTGGCCACTTCCCGCATGGATGGGCCCACATCCACCCGACGCAAGATCCAGAAGGCAAAAAGATCGAAGTCGAGGCAGGTTTCCGCAGCCGCTCCAGTGTCATTTCCGAGCGCGGCGACGACCCCGACCAGGTGGACGACGAGCGAGCAGCAGAGCAGAAGCGGGAGAAAAAGCTGGGGATTCTGCCCCCACCGGGAGCCACTGGTCAGGCTCCGGCGCAATCGGGCGGTGCAGATCCGGCAGAACCACCGCCTGGTCCCGAGGGACAGTGAACGATAATCGCGGAGCCCGCAAGACCTGGGGCCCGCGATTACTTTCCCCCAACCTCACTGCCAACGGAGACACCTGTGATGGATCGTGCCGCTTCTACCGCCTCTGAAATTAGCATGCCTTTTGCCAAGGCATCCAGCGCCATAACTGTCGCTGCAGCCGCCAAGGCTGACGTAGCCGACCAGGTGGTGCAAGCCGCCACGGCCGGCACGAGGTACACCACCTGGGCCGCGATCAACGCGATTCCATGGGGAACCATCGCATCCATTGTGGCTGCGGTCTACACCACCTTGCTGATCACCGAGTGGTTCTGGAAAAAGTTGTGGCGCCCCCTGGCCGAGCGACAAGGCTGGCTCAAGCCGAAACAACCTCGGATCATGACGGTTCAGGAGTACGAGGCTTTTGTGCGCAGTCGCGGGGACCGGATCGATGACACGGACAGGGCGCCGCTATGAACCCGACCACCCAGCAGAACCTGCGCAATGTAGTGCGCTACATCCCTCGCCTCGGCGGCTCCCTGGTCCTTGCCAGTGGGGCCGTTTTTGCGTTCCTGAACGTCTGGGAACCGGACAAGAAAGACCCCGGCCTGGTCTATGCGGACAAGCTGGCCGGCGACCTACCGACCGTATGCAACGGCATCACCAAGCACGTGACCGTTTTGCCCGTGGTGGTAGGGGAGCGCTGGGCACCTGAGAAGTGCGCGCGGGAAGAGGCAGCGGCCATTGTGCGACTGCAGGAGCGCCTGGTGCAGTGCTTCACCAAACTGCCTCCGCAAGAGGTCTTCGACATGGCCACCAGCCACGCCTGGAACAACGGGGTTGCCAACACGTGCACCAGCCTCGCCATGGCGGCCTGGAACAACGGCCAATGGGATCTCGGTTGCCGCCGCATCAGCCGCTCGGACGCGGGAAAATACGTCTGGTCCTATGTCAAAACGGGCCGCAAGCTGCCGGACGGAAAACCGGAATATAAATTCGTGCAGGGCCTGGCCAATCGCCGGGATGCGGAAACGAAAAACTGCCTGGCCTACAAGCAGGTAAACCTGGTGCAAAGCTATGTCATCGCTGCTTATTGAGCTGGTTTCGGCCGCCGTTTTTATTACCGCACCTGCCTCGGCAGCTCCGGTAAAGTACACGGCTATCTCCGGTAATACCGTCCTCGGTTATCGTCGTTTTGATGGCTGGGTGCCGGAATACCTGTGCTTCAGCCAGTGCCAGACGTTCCCAGGTGAGCCCGTCCAGCTCTTGCGCGGGGAGCTTTCCCTTGCAGATATGGCCACTCTGGAGATCCAGATCCGTGCCGATGGTGAGAAGGTCGCGGAGTTCGGTTGGCTTTTTGGAGCCGGCCCGGTTATTTGGCAATACCCACCGAAATAACGCGAAATTGTCCGGTCGGTTCCCTTTTCAGGATATGGCTTAGACTCCGGCCATTCTGAAAAGGACCAACCCATGCGCCCCTGCTTCAAAATCAAAGCTAGTGTCGGTGCCAACAAGCCCGCAGTAATCGAACTCTACGAAGAGATCGGATTCTGGGGCGTGCAGGCCAAGGACTTCGCCGACCAAATCAAAGCCATCGAAGGCGACGACGTGCGGGTGGAAATCAATTCCCCCGGCGGCGACGTGATGGCCGGTATCGCGATGTACAACATCCTGGTGGCCTCCGGCAAGAAAATCGAAACGGTCGCCATGGGCGTTGCCGCCTCGGCCGCCAGCGTGGTTTTCATGGCGGGCTCGAAGCGTTCGATGCCTGCGAACTCGTTTCTGATGCTCCACAACCCCTGGACCATCGTCGCCGGCAATGCCGACGAACTGCGGGACACAGCGGACACCCTGGACAAGATCGGTACGTCGCTCCTGGCCACGTACACCTCGCGCAGCGGCATGAAATCGGAAGACCTCACGCCGCTCATGAAAAAGGACACCTGGTTTACGGCCTCCGAAGCCAAGACCAACGGCCTGGCCACCGACGTTTCCGACGCTATCGAGGCGCAGGCGTCTTTCGATCTGGCCCGTGCCGATCTGCCCGCGAACGTGGCCAAGGTTTACGCCAAGGCCAAGCCCGCTCCGAAGGCCGAGAACACACCACCCGTCGAGCCGCCCGTGGTCCCGCCAGTCGTTGAAGAGGACGAGGCCGCCAAGGCGCCTGTGACGGCTGAGCAGGTGACTGCGCAAGCCAAGACCGCCGGCCTGGATGCACATGCCAAGGTGCTCTCGGTGCGTTGCGCCACACAAGGCGACCTGACCGCCGCCCTGGCCCACGCCAAGGAGGCCGTGACGCTGTGCAAGCTGGCCGACCAGCCCGACATGGCCGGCAAGGCGATCAAAGCTGGCATGTCCCTCGCCACGCTGCGCGCGCAGCTCCTGGACAAGATGGCTGACAAGGACGAGCACGTGAACAACGTGCCTCCGCAGAACAAGAGCAAGGCAGGCGATTTTTCCGCCACCGGCTATTGGGCTGCTGAAAAGAGCAAAGCCGAGAAGTCGGCCGCAGCAAGCAAGTAAGCAAGTACGAAAGGACTTTCAACATGGCAACCGTTCACCTCTACCCTGGCCTGCTGCCGGTCATTGACTTCCTCGTTAGCGAAGCCAATAACCACCGCAGCCGTGACAACATCATCGTGACCCAGACGGGCACGGCGGTGAAGTCGGGCACCATTCTGACCAAGGTCGATACCGCGACCACGGGCTCCGCTGCGGCTACTGCCGGCAACGTGGGTAACCCGACGTTCGGCACGATCACGGTCGGTGCGGCTGGCATCCCTGGCGCCTATAAACTGACCTTCACCGCGCCGACCAAGTTCGACGTGGAAGATCCCAACGGCGTGAAGATCGGCACCGGAACCACCGGCGTCGCATTCAGCAAGGCGGGCATTGGTTTCACGTTGACGGCTGGCGGCACCCCCGCTGCGGCTGGCGACGAGTGGATCATCACCGTGGCCGCTGGCTCGGGCAAGTACATCCCGTACACCGCTGCTGGCGCTGCCGGCTCGGCCGATGCGATCCTGTACAACGGCCTGCCGGCGATCACCGGCGACGCGAAAGCGGTTGGTATCACGGGCGACGCGGAAGTCTCGCGCGTGCAACTGACGGGCCTCGACGCAACGGCGGAAGCGCAGTTGCTGACCAAGGGTATCAAGGTCCGTGGCACGGCCGGCCTGCCCAAGGTCGCCACCCCGGCTCTGTGAGCCAAGTACCACAACGAGCTTGACTCACCTGGAGAGAAAACAAAATGGCAACTCTTGACATTTTCAACAACGATGCGTTCCGCCTGTCGGCACTCACGCAGACCATCATCGACATTCCGCGCGTCCCGACCCAGATCGGCGACAGCGGCCTGTACTCGTCCGCCGGTATGACCGGCGTCGTGATGATGATCGAACGCAAGGGCTCCGAGCTGAAGCTGGTGCCTACGTCGCCTCGCGGTGGCGTGCCTGAGCCGGTGCACACGAAGGGCCGCAAGCTGATCCCTGTAGCCGCCGTGCACATGGCCGAATCCTGGAACGTCCAAGCGGACGAGATTCTGGGCGTTCGTGCCTTCGGCTCGGAAGACGAAACGGTGCCGATCCTGCAACTGGTGCGCGAGCGCATGGCACTGGCCAAAAACCAGATGGACCTGACCCACGAGTACCACCGCGTGGGCGGTATCAAGGGCCAGGTGCTGGACGCGGATGGCACCTCTGTGCTGTACGACATGTACGACCTGTTCGGCATGACCAAGCAGACGCTCAAGACCAACATCGACAACCCAGCGAGCACGACCGATCCGAAGGCCACCAGCCTGACGATCAAGCGCATGATCAAGGCGAAGCTGGGCGGTCGTTCGTTCACGGGCGTGAAAGCCTACGTGGCGGCCGACTACTTCGACAAGCTGGTGGGCCACGACAAGATGAAAAAGGCTTGGGAGCTGTGGAACAACGGCGCCTACCTGCGCCAGCAACAGAACGAAGACGACTTCGAGTTCGCTGGCGTGCGGTACACCGTGTACGAAGGCGGCACCGATGCGGGCGACTTCATCCCGGCTGGTAAGGGCTATGCCTTCCCCACCGGTGTGCCGAACATGTTCCAGACGCTGTTTGCGCCTGCGCCGTTCATCGAAACGGTGGGTTCCATGGGTCTGCCCTACTACGCCAAGCAGAAGCAGAACGACTGGGGTTCGGCGATTGACGGCCTGGCCGTCTCCTGCCCGCTGTACCTGAACACGCTGCCCGAGGCAGTGATCGAGCTGGACAGCTCGGCACCATGACCCTGGCGCTGTTTCAGCGCGCAGCCCAGAGCCTCCTTTCCCTCCTGGGCGAGGGGGCTCTTTTCCGTGGTGCTGTCGTAAAAATCAACCTTGAAAAAGACGTTGAATTCGACGGCGTGGACGGAGAAGGCGCAGGAAACCGGGGCTATGCAACCGTCCGCAGGGACGTGGCCACGGTGCCGTTTGAGCTGGCACCCAAGGGCAAAGAGACGTTCCAATTCGTGGACGCGGCGGGCCTGCCGACAGGGCCCGTGTACCGCTTGGAAAAGCGGATCGAGGACTCGGGCATGAACCCCCGATTTATCGTGATCGCACTGCCATGACCTCGTTCATTTTCACCGCAGACACACGCCAGGTGGAGCGCCTGGCCGCCACCATCGGGCAGATCCCAGAGGCTGTCACAGGCCGCGTGGTGGTGACTGCGTTGAATGCGGTTGTGGAGCGCACCTACGATCTCTCCCGTCGTCGCATCAGCGCCGGGATCAACATCACAGACGACTACCTGCGCCGGCGGATGACGGTCGAGCGGGCCACCAACAGCAAGCCCGAGGCATCGATCACGTCCCCCGGCGGTAAGGGGTTCCAGACCCAGCTCTCGCACTACGACGCCACGCAGGAGGTCAAGCCGGTAACGTGGAACAACGCGCTGATCCTCGGCATGGGCAAGAAATTCGGCCGGTGGCCAGGGTGGACGGAGCGCATTGGCCGCCCCACACTCGGCATCCAGCCCAATGAGAAGGCCGCCGGCCGTGGCGCCGAAGTCAACAAGGGCTCGCGCAAGTCATTGCGATCTGCGTTCGCGCTCCCCGGCCGCAAAGATACGGAAGGCAACTACCTCGTTTTTCGGCGGGATGCCAACGGCAAGGTGAACAGCCTGCTCGGGCCCAGCGTGTACCAACTGTTCCGCTATCAGATCCCGCTGATTGAGGACGAGGTGGCAGCGGACCTGGAGCGCGAGCTGATCGACAATGCACAAATCGAACTCCAGAAAGTCCTGAATGGCTGACATTATTCTCAAGACGACCGAGGCGGTATCGCTGCATATCGAGTCCCTGGTCAGCACGATCAAAATCGCCGATGGTTTTGAAACCGATATCGGCCTGCGGGTGTTTCAAGGGAAACGGGCCGTGGACGACGACGAGATACCGTGTATTTCGATTATCGAAGGCTTAGACCACCCCGGTGATACACGCAACCGCACCGAGATAAAAACCGGTGTGGATTACGCCCTGGTGGCGTACCTCCGGTGTGACCCAGATCGACCCAATACAGCGGCCCACCAGGCGCTGCGCGATTTGAAAAAAGTCATTTTCGAGAAGACCCGTTTGGGTTTCCGGGTGGGCGCCCTGGACTACCGTGGCCGCGACATTGGTGCGCGTTCCGATGGTCAGCCGTTCGTGATGGCCGTTTTGCACTTCACCGTTGATATCGCGGAAACACTACCAGGAGGTCAATAATACGAAATTGTCCGGTCGGCAATCGGGAAAGCATCCCACCTATACTCGCGACTGTTTTATCTCGCTGCCCCTATGGCGGCCAACCTTTGGAGAATCGAAATGGCAGCACGTAGCTTTTTGGGCGCTGGCGATATTTTCATCAACCGCACCGTGGCCGGTGTCAAGCAGGGTCTCAAGGGCCCGTACAAGGCCGACAAATTCGAGATCAAGCCCAACGTCGAGACCAAGGAATCGACCAGCAAGGGCCGCGAAGACTACGGCCAGGTGCTCGAAACCGTGCAACTGAACCAGCCTGCCGACTTCACGATGGACCTCAAGGAAATCGTGGGCGACGTGCTGCTGATGGCGCTCCTGGGCACCTCCGAAGCGTTGAACCAGGTTTCTGGCACGCTGGTTGACGCACCGGTAACCATCAAAAAAGGCTCGTGGGTCGATATCGGCAAAAAGAACCTGGACGGCGTTATCGTCGTGGAAAACACTGCCGGCAGCACGACCTATGTCGAAGGCACGGACTACAAGCTGAACAAACCACTGGGCCTGCTCATGGTTCTGGAGGCCAGCGCCATCGCTGACGCGGCCAGCTTGAACGTCTCCGGTGCGTACAAGGCCGCCACGGGCGTGGTCATTTCCGGCGCCACCAAGGTTGACGTTCGCGCCGAAATAATTTTCGACGGCATCAACCTGGCTGACGGTCAACAGGTCACGGTCACGGTGTGGGAGGCTGTCGTGGCCGCTGACTCCGCGTTCGACTTTCTGGCCGACGACTTCAACAACGTGTCCATGACCGGCAAGCTCAAAACGCCTGTCGGCAAGAACGCTCCGTTTATCGTCGTGATGCAAGATCCCGTCGTCTAAGGGTCGCTAGGTGGCGGGGCTTGCCCGCAGCCCGAGCCCACCGTATGCCTCGGCAGCGGTGGGCTTTCTTTTTGAGGAATGACAGATGGCGACTCGGAACCAACGTGATGTGACAATGACCCTGCGCGTGAACACGCTCGGGGAGTCGGAGGTCTTGCAGCTCCAGCAGGCGGTGCAGCGACTGGCCGACGAGGGTGGTGCAGCAGCACCGGAGTTCCAGGAACTGGCAAACCAGATCGGCCGCATTGGCGAGCAGACACAGGCCCTGGATGCGTTCCGCACCCTGGCCGACGACGCGCAGCTCCTGGGCGACCGGCAGCAGGCCGCTGCAGCCGCAGCCGCGACACTGACCACGGCGCTGCAGAACCAGCGCACCCAGGTCGAGGGCTCGCGTGCCGCACAGGCGCAGGCATCAACCGCGCTCGACGAAAACCGCCGTGCGATGGTCGAGACCACCACCGCGTTGCGGCTGCTGCGCCAGGAGTACCGCGAGAACGGTACTGCCGTCACCGACTTCGCCGGCCGTGAGCGGGCCCTGCTCGAAACCCAAGGTCAACTGCGCCAGGCGCAGGTGGGGTTGGCTTCGGCCACGCGGGAGGCGAACCAGGCCGTTGCAGAGGCCGCACGCGGCATCACCACGCTGGAGAACCAGCAACGAGCCGCCATCGGCACCCTCCAAGCCGCAGATCGGGCCCTGGAGGCCCAGGAGACGGCCATGCGGGGGGCTGCGGACGCGGCCGAGGCCCTTGGGGTGTCCACGACGGACGTGGCCGCTGCAGAGGCGGCGTTGCTCTCGGCTCTGAATGGGGTCAGCGCAGCGGCAGTGCGCCGCCGGCAAGAGACCATCGACCTGGTGGAGGCAGACCGCCTGCTGGCCATCGAAGAACGCACCTTGATCGAGCTGCAGCGCCGCGCCACGGCCGAGCTGATCGACATGACGGCGGCCCAGAACCGTGCTGCGGCCGGTGCGGTCGCCTATGCCGCTGCCAAGGCGCAGGCCCTGGCCGACGAAGGCCGGTGGCAGCGGGAGGCCGACGAGATCGTGCGGACTGCGGAGGCGGCAGCGCAGCTCGCCCGTCAAACCCGGATCGCGGAGGCGGCAGCGAGCGAGCTGGCTGCGCAGGCCGCATTCGAGAAGCAAGCGGCCGATGCACGCAGCTTGGTCGAAGCGGCGGGGTATGTGCGGTTCTGGAGCGAGACCCTGCAAAAGGCCGAGACCGATGCACGCGATGCCGCCACGGCTGCGGAACAGGCCGCCCGCCGGATCGAGACCGCCTTTGGCACGCTGGGTGTGCGCTCGGTCGAGCAACTGCAGCTTGAGCTGACCAGCACCCGTGCGTCCATGGCCACCGTGGCGGCCGAGGCTGCTCGCACTGGCCAGGTCATGACCGGTGCATTCACGGCTGGCGAGGCCAGGATCAAGGCCATCGAGCGCGAGATCCGTGGGCTGAATGGCCAGCTCACCACGGCTGATCGCCTCACGAAGCTGTTTGCCAACTCGCTCGGCCAGATCGCGGCCGGTAACCTGATCGCAGATGGTGTCGGTTTCCTGGTGCAGAAGGTCAAGGATCTCGGCCGTGAGTTCGTGATCACCATCGTCGAGACGGAGACCTTTCGCAAGGCCCTGAACGCGGTGTACAAGGACACCTCGATTGCGGCGAGCCAGTTCCAGTTTCTGCGCACGGCAGCGAACCAGGCCGGTGTCTCAGTGGGCGGCATCCAGGCGTCCTTTACTCGATTCAGTGCCGCTACCAAAGCGTCTAACATACCGCTTGCCGTTACCAACGACCTCTTTCAGTCGGTTGCGCAGACGGCCGGTACACTGGGCCTTTCAGCAGACGCCACCGCTGGAACCCTTGATGCGCTTGGCCAGATTGCTAGCAAAGGTGTAGTGAGCCTCGAAGAATTGAGGCAACAACTCGGAGATCGTATGCCGGGCGCGCTGAGTGCAGCCGCTAACGGTCTTGGTGTTACAGAAGCCCAGTTGATCAAGTTGGTAGAGGGCGGCCAGCTCGCTGCGCGGGACTTTTTCCCTGCGTTTGCGAAGGGTCTGCGGGAGTTGCAAGGTGAGACCAACAGCCTGGCCAACACCTGGGCCCGTTTGACCAACGCATTCACCGAGTCGGCGCAGAACGCGGGTGACGCAGGCTGGACAGAAGTGCTGGGTGTTTCGTTGCGGGCACTCGGTGTCGCGGCAGGCTCTGTGCTCCTGCCCTTGAACGCACTGTTTGAGATCATCGGCGGACTCCTTCGCTCCGGCGGTACGCTGGCGGCAGCAGCCTTCACCTGGACGGCCCCGTGGGAAGCGCTCAGTGAAATCTGGGGTGGTGCGGCCCAGCGGCAGGCTTCGCTGACCGAAGCATTTGACCGAGCCATCATCGGTGGTGATGCCGCAGCGGTGAGTGCGGTCAACCTGCGCAACACGACACAAGCCACCACGGCAGCGGTCCAACAAGCCGGCGCGCAATGGGACACCATGACCCGTGCCCAGCAGGCCAATGCCATCGCGACCGAACTGGTGAAAGCTCGCCAGGGCGACCTGAGCGCCCAGCTCGTGGCCATCACAGCGGTGTCCCAAGAGCGTCTGGCCGCACAGACCAAAGAGACCGAGGCGCTGGGCAAGCAGGCCAAGGCAGTGAAGGAGATCGGCGACACCATGGTCGAGGTCGCGAAGCTCCGGGGCAACGAGGCGGAAACGCTGCGCATTAGCGCGCAGGCGGCCGAAGACCACGCGGCGGCCTTGGCGTCGGTGGCCGCGTCGCAACGGGTCGAGCTGGAGCTGCTGGACCAGCAACGAGTGCTGCTGATCAAGACGCGCACAGAGCAAGGCGCTACCACCGAGGCCATTGCCCAGCAGACCCTGGAGCTGGACAAAAAGATCAACACGAGTAAGGCAGAGGTCGCACAGAGCGAGGCGGCATCGCGCGCGGCGCAGCAAGAGGTGCAAGCCCGCCGTTTGGTGGCCCAGTCCTATGGTGACCAGTCCAAGCAAATGGGCTTGTTCCGTGCGGAAATGGAGCGCCTTACCGCCACGTTGCAGGAGTACGAACGACTGCAACTGGAGGGCAAAAAGACGGACGCGGAGGTGGCAGCTATCAGGCAGCAACTGGCCGAGGCGACTTTCCGTTACCGCGACTCGGTGGCGGACCTGGTGAAGAATCTGCAGGTCGAGGCGCAGGCCAAGACAGTGGCGCTGCAGGCCACGCAGGCGTCGTTGGATGGGGAGGTGCAACTGGCGGAAGCCAAGGCCAACAGCTATCGCATGAGCGGTCAACTAACTCTGGCCACCATGGCAGAGCGTGATGCCAAGCAGAAGAAAATCGAGGTGGATCGGATCAGCATCGAGATCAAGGCCATCGAGCTGCAACTGCAGAAAGACGAGCTGCAGGCCAAGCTCGATCAGCTCAAGGTGGACGAGCCTTTGAACCTGATCAAGCAAAAGGAGCTGCAATTGCGCATTCAGTTGATCGATACCCAGACCAAGAGCCTCGGCGCCCAGCGCGAGCTGTTGCGCATTCGCCAGAGCGACCTGAGCCTCACACAGCAGCTCACGACGGCGGTGCAAGGTGAGACGGCGGCCCGTGGCCAGCAGATCACCAAACTGGCTGATGTGTCGGACGCGATGGCCAAGCTGCTCATGCCCTACACCATGACCAAGGATCTCTCGGAGCGGCAGATCAAGATCCTCGACGAAGAGGCTGCGGCGGTTGAACGCCTGCAACGCGCCTACGAGAAAAAGTGGAACATGGACAAGGAGCACTACTCCTTGAACACGGCGGGCGAACGGGTGATGGCCGGGGAGACCGAGCAGGATGTTTCCGACGACGTGGCCAACCTCTACGGGGAAGCGAACCGGGACAACGAGAAGGCTCGCCGCGCACGTCAACTGCGTGCGTTGGCTCGCCTCCGTAGCCAGGGCAACGGGCTCGTGACGCCGAACGACACCATGAGCGCGGACGAGCGCCGTGAGCTGCAGCAACTGGAGCAAGAGCTGTTGAACACGGCTGCGCCTACCACGGAACAATCAACCACCACGCCAACGGCTAGCACCACGGAAAAGGAAACGACGAAAAAGGGCGGTTCACGCGGTCTGTCTACCGGCGCCGGCATCACGCACAATACGACGGTTGTGCTGCCTGACGGCCGCCGTGTGAACATCGGCAGCGACGAGGCCGGTGCCAATAACTTGCTGCAATCCCTGGAGGCCGCCGCACTGACGGCGGTTCGATAAATGCCCACGCCAACGATCACACTTACCGATGGAACGGACACGATCAGTCTGCACCGAGACCTGATGTGGGTAGACCGGAACAACTGGAGTCCTGTACGGCAGACGGTGGAGTTTGGCTTGACCGGTGCGCCCATCGTACATATCGGCGCCAAGATCAAGGGCCGTGAGATAACACTGCAGCCAGAGAACGAGGACACGTGGATGACCAGTGACCTGGTTGAAGCAGTCAAGCTCTGGGCCGCAGTGCCAGGCAAGCTCATGACCCTCAATATCCACGGCGAGGACTACCAGGTGATTTTTCGCCACAGCGGCGACGGTGGAGGTTTCGAGGCGACGCCCGTGGTCCACTTCAACGATGTTGTGGATACCGATTTTTTCTTGTGTGTGTTTCGTTTTCTTGAGGTATAAAAAATGGCAGACCCAATCTTGCAAGGTGATGTGATCCTGCTGGCGTCCGTGGTCATGGACGACGAGGACAATGGCGGTGGCGGGCCCTCGGGCAACATCATCCCGGATGGCGGCAGCAACGGTGTTTTCAACGATATCAGCGAGCTGGACCGATCCAACGGTGACGTGTCGATCCGCCAGACTTTCCTCGCTGTTCGCACGAACAACACAGCCACTTTCATGGGCGCGAACATCATCGTGTCCAAGCCGCCAAACGACGACAACGTGGCGATCACACTTGCCAAGGTCAGCGATTTTGCGAGGCGCACGGAGATCGCGAACGCCATCGAAAGCTACCTGATCCAGGCGTCGGAATGGAGCGGTTACCTGCTGGAAAATCACGTCGTGGGCATGGCGCAAATCCAGTTGTTCCAGCGGGTCGGGTCTGCTGCACCGGCTATCGGTCGCACGTTGTGCCTGATCTACCAAGAGGGGACCGGCACAGAACGCAGGCAGTACGTCCGCATCACACGCGCAGTGACCGAGACCCGCACGTTCACCATGTCCGTGAGTGGCGGCTTTGTGGACTATCAAGCCGATGTGATCGTGTGTGACCTGAGCGACCGCTTGACGCAGAATTTCCCCGGTAGCCCACCGAGCAGAATCTACACGCGGGACGTAACCAAGACCATCGTGCGGGACACAACCGTGGCCGACGCAGCACAGTATTTTGGTGCCACGCGGTTGACCGTGGCCGGTGAGATTGGCGAGGCGGCTATCAAAGTCGAATCGGTGTACAGCCAACTCGTGCCCAGTGCACGCACGGAGTCGGTAGCACTGGACCAACGGCCTGCCTCGGTACGTAATCTGGTGCTCGCCACGGCGCCGCGTCAAGTCGAGGTGGGCCAGTCGCCCCACACCCATCGCATCAAGATCGGACAGGAGAACCGCCGTAGCTCGTATACCGACATGCTGCGTCCCTTCCCGGCCCCCGGCACGGTGGCGATCAGCTACATGGCACTGGGCAACTGGTACACCGTTTGGGACGATGGCAACGGCGCGTTCACTGGCGCAGGCGCGGGCCAAGTGGTCTACACCACCGGTAGCGTCTCGATCACGCTCCAGGAAATGCCGGACGTCGGCAGTGAAATCATTCTGCAGTGGGGTGAAAAGGTGGCGTACACCAACCGCTCGGGCTCGGTATCTGGTTTCCGCAAGCCGGAGTTTGAGATCGTTCTCGATCACGATTTTGTGATCATCGGCTCCCTGGTCGTTACCTGGTTGTCGGGTGGTGTTACCAAGACCGCGACGGACAACGGCACGGGGGGTTTTACCGGCGATGCCACGGGCACGATCATCTACCACTCGGGCCGGTTCCGCATTCGGCCCACGGCTTTCCCCGACCCAGGTGCGGAGTTCAACATTGAGTTCGACTGGGCCGAGGCAGAGATCGAAACCTTCTCGGGCCTCACGCCCGACAGCGGGGGCTTTGTGAGCGTCAGCCTCGCTGAGCAAGCGACCCCTGGCACAGTGGCCGTCCGTTGGGTCACGTCCCGGTTCACGAACAACACAGCAGGCAGCACAGCGGGCACGAACAACCAGAAAAACCCGGCTTACCACGGATCGTCGGGGGTCTTTACGCCGGACGAGATCACAACGTCTACTGTTTCTGAACCACCGCCCGCTACGACAACCAACAGTGGTTGGAATTTCCTGAGCAACACTTTCCCTGGCGGCACGGCCCTGCACGCCGATTACTGATTGAAAAGGACCAACGATGCCATACACGATCACAAACCAGGCGTACAGCACGCTCGGTAACATCGCCCGCCACAACACGGCCATGAGCACGGAAAGCCGCACACAAGACCTGGTGGGCCACGAGCTGCTGGACAACGGGGCCGGCACCTTCGGCCCCTGGATGGGTGTGGTGAACTACGTCGCCAAGACGCTCTCTGTGCGCGTGGTGCAGAACGACGCGAAAACGGACAGCTACAACAGCGACTACGAGGACGCCGCGATCTTCGCGGAACTCACAGGGGGCGGCAGCTCTGGCGGTGGCGGCAGCGACAGCCAAAAAGGTGGGGTTTACAGCTCGGCCAAGATCGAGAGCGAGACTCTGGCCGGTGGCAGCATTTACGTTTTCTACAACACGGGTGTCGAACCGGAGACGGCGCACACACAGACCTTCACACCCGACATTCTCAGCATCGACCTGTGCCCTCTGACCTCGGATTACATCGTCCCTGGCAGCGTGCAATTCACCTGGATGGGTCATGTCTACCGCGACTTCGAGGGCGTCATCTACCGCGACCGCACGGACTCGGTGGCCGGTATCGCCTCGGGGAACATTGACTACGCATCCGGCATCGCGCAAATGTACGACTGGGTTGTTTCCGGTAGCCCTGACTCGTTCACCCTGGACAGCCTGTGGACCACGCGCCAGAAGTGGAAGACGGCCACCATCATGATGCGTACGCAGAGCGCCCCTCTGGCCCCTGGCGGCTTCGTGATGGTGCTCACCGACACCCAAGGCAACGCGCTCACAGCCACGGCCGACAACGATGGAGACCTCGTGGGCACGCACCTGCTGGGCAAGGTGGATTTTCTCACCGGCGTGGTCAACTTGCAGTTCGGGGATTTCGTGCTCGACTCGTCGCTCACTGCCGCGCAGAAACTGGAATGGTGGTACAACGCGGCCGACGTCGGTGCGGTCGAGGCGCTGAAAATCTGGCGCCCCTGGCCGGTGGACCCTACCACGCTGCGCTACAACAGCGTGTCCTACTTCTACCTCCCCGTGGAGGCTGAGATCCTGGGCCTGGACCCGGTGCGTTTGCCTGCCGATGGCCGAGTGCCGATATTTCGCAATGGCGGCCAGATGGTACTCGGTAACGTGACCACCATGTCCGAAGCCACGTACTCCAACGGGCAGACCATCGACACCGGCACGGACCGCCTTTCGCGCGTGCGGATCTTCGGCGACGACGACGTGGTAATCACCAGCGGCTACACGGTCAACCTGGATACCGGCTTTGTCACCATCGTGGACGTGACGGGCTGGGATCAGCCGGCGCGCATCGAGTTCCGCAAAGAGCAGATGGTCCGCATTGCTGACGTGCAAATCGACGGCACGATCAAGATCGTCGGCCAGCTTGCGCACGACTTCCCAATCGGCTCTGTGGTCAGCAGCGCGCTCCTGATCGGCGACATGAAAGCGCGCGTGTCGGCCATGTGGGATCAGCAGACCTGGAACCTCCAGTGGGCCAACGGCATCGTTGGAGACCCCGCCCTGGCGAACTACAACGCGGCCCTGTACCCCATTGAGGTCAACAACGCAGGCACGCTGACCCAGCGGTTTGCCTTGCGCTTTACCAGCAGCAGCTCGTTCGACTGCATCGGCGAGTTCGTGGGCAACATCGGTTCGGGTACGATCAACGCGGATTTCTCGCCGATCAACCCCCTGGTGCCAGGCGGAACTACCCCATACTTCACGATCCGCGAGAACGGCTGGGGCGCTGGCTGGATTCCGGGCAACGTGCAGTTCATCCACTTCGAGGGCGCCATGGCCGCGTTCGCACAGATCCGCACGGTGCAGATGGGGCCCCCCGGCGGCATTGATTACGACTACGAGGTTATCGGTCGCGGCAGCGTGGACCGCGAGCCAACCACCCCATAAACAGAAAGGACAGCATCATGGTTTCCCCAGTAGATACCTCGGTAAAAATTTTCCGCGACGACATGCCCGGTGCGCCGGTTCTGAATGGTGTTGCGGGTGCGTGCATTGCACTGTTTGACGCCTGTTTGATCAACGGCTTTGGGTCTCGCTCGTGTACCATCGTTGTGGCCGGTGGTGTCGCCACCGCCACTGTGGCCTCGGACGTCAAGAACCTGAACCTGGTCAGTTCGGTGCAACTCGTGGCCGGCGTCACAGGCGGCTATGTGAACCTGAACGGAGAGCAGAAGATCACGGCGGCCACTGCCACTACGATCTCTTGGGCGACGGCCCTTGCGGATGGCACGGCGGCCGGCACGATCACGATCAAGCAGGCCCCCATCCCGTACTGGGAAAAGACCTACAGCAGCACCAACATCGCGTGCTACCGCAGCACGGACCCCGCCACGGTGGGCGCGTTCCTGCAGGTGACAGACACCGGCACCACCACCGCCACGGTGCGAATGTACGAAACAATGTCGGCCTTTGGCACGGGCACCAATCCGGCTCCCACGGTGGCAGACATGGCTACCCCTTTCTGGGTCAAGTCCACGGTAGCCAACAGCACCGCCAACACCTGGGATTTGTTCGGGGACACGCGGGGCTTGTACTTTTGCCCAACTCCAGGATACGGGGCCGCGAACACGGTGCAGGCCCAGCCCACCTACTACTTCGGTGACTTGATCTCCTATCGCAGCATCGACCCCTATGCGGTGTGGATTGCGGCCACCAACAACGCAGCCCAGTCCTACGGTAGCGTGGGACTGGGGCAGCAAGGTGGTAACAGCCAAGCTGGAGCGAGGCTGTTGCGCTCGTACACGGGTCTTGGCGTCGCTATCCAGTCTTGGGGTATTCCTCTGTCTGGTTCTCAGGGCGCGATCTCAGGGGTAGACACCTACTGGGGCGCGTTTCCAACTATCGACGGTAAGTTGCGCCTGTCCCGAATCCACGCCACCGAAGGCGTGGCGATCCAGACCGTGAACACGTTGCTGCGCGGTTCGTTCCCTGGCATTTTCTACGTGCCGTTGTCTGGTGGCGGGGCCAGCTTTCCTCGCGGCACGCGCATGACGGTTGACGGCAGGGTTTTGGTGTCTGTGCGGCAGGCTATTGCACTTAACGAAGCCCCTTCGGTATCCGGGCACTGCTGGATGGATATCACCGGCCCTTGGAGGTAAGCATGGCGGCTTACACGCATTGGCGGTTGCGCTGCTGGCTTGGCGCAGGCAACAACTACGTACAACTGGGGGAGGTAACTCTCCTAAGCTCTGGTGGGACGGACTTGTCCGTAGGAGGCACTGCCTCGGCCAGCTCGGTGTTCAGTGTCGGCTTTCCCGCTAGTGCTGCCTTCGACAAAAACGACACGACGGAATGGGCCACGACCAACGGAGACCCAGACCCCTGGATTCAGTACGCCCTTGGTTCGGCCGTGGACGTAGCCAAGCTAAGTGTTCGGTTTTCAGCCTCATCGTCGTACACGCCCAGCGCTCTGCGCTTGGAGGCAGCTAATAGCGGATCTGGCCCCTGGACAACATTCCCTTTGGCGGGCGCTAATCCTCTGTCTGCAGTCACACGTGTCTACGATGTTTTACCGGGGCCTCAGGCGGCTTTGGTGCACGGGCTCGCGGGGTCGGGCGAGCTTTTTGCTCCTACGGTGTTCTTGCCGCTATCGGCGCTAAATCACACCCCCGTGCTGTCCCCCGATTTCATTCACGGCGGCGGAGGCTACATTTCTGGAATCACGTACTTGGATGGGTCGCCGGATACGACAGTCGCTAACCGTCGAGTTCGACTCATGCGCGACGTAGACGGTTTGGCTATCCGAGAAACTTGGTCCAACGGGGCGGGCTATTACGAGTTCCGAGACCTGAACCCGGCGTACAAATACACCGTCCTCGCCTACGACCCCACGCACGACAAACGCGCGGTGGCCTCTGACAATCTCACTGCGGAACTGATGCCATGAGCGACTTCACAATTGGTGCCGACTTGGCAGTGGCGCAGATGGCCGCCACCATCGCCTTCGCGGATGCAGCGTCGGGGCCCTCGGTGGTCCGCTTCTATACCACGGACCCACCTTCTGGCTCGCCGCAAGTCGAGATCCCCCTGGATAAACCCTGTGCCACCATCGTCGGCTATGAGGCGTTCTTGAATCCCGACCCGAGCGCGGTACCCATGGTTCTCACGGACGGCATACCCCTGATCGCGGTTTGGTCACGTTCGGATGACAAACTCGTGGCGAGCGGCATTGTCAGCGACGACCTCGGCACAGCCCCTTGGAAGATCGAAGGCGGCACTACTGAGCCAGGGGAGACCAGTCCCACGCTGCAGGCTGGCGGCCTGATCATCCTCGGCCCGCTGCAATTCTTCTAAGGGGCCCACGTGGCGTCAGTCGATCTCGTTTTTGGGCTACCGCCGCACACAACCGGCAACCCCGTACCGTTGGTGTTCGGCGAAGAGTCCGGCCCGCCGGCTATCCCCGACGTCACGCTAACGGCGTCAGGGCGGCTTACAGGGCTGCGCGGCACCGCTCGGGTCAAGCTGGCGGTGATCCTTACCTCCACGGGCCGTCTGACGGGCCTACGGGGGTCTGTGCGCGCGGCCTACGATGTGAACGTGGACCGTTCTCTCGTCGGCGAGGTGCGTCAGCGCTGGCAGGATGCAAAACCGCTGCAGGTGACGGTAGGGCAGCACTGGGAAGACGCGCCGTTTCTGCGGGCGCCCGTGGCCGACCGATATCAGGAGGCCGCGCCTTTGCAGCGCGCGGTCACGTCCCGTTGGCAGGATACCCGTGGTTTGCACGCAACCGCTGGCCAGAGCTGGCAAGAGGCCAAGGGCTTGCAGGTGTATACCCGGCAGACGTTCCAAGAGGGTCGGTCTGTACAGGCTGCGAATCGCCAACGGTTCCAAGAGGCCGAGCGCCTGATGCACACCGTGGTGCAGCGGTTCCAGGAAGGCCGTTTTGTGCAGGCCGCCGGCCGCCAGCGGTTTCAAGAGACAGTGCCTCTGCAGCAGAGTTTCCGTGACCGCGCTGGTTCGGCTCGACAACTGAACACATATCTGCGGTTGCGCTACGAAGAGGGTCGCCCGCCGCCACCAGGTCGTTCGGTTATCGGCGGGGTGCAGCCGCCCGAGGTCGACCCATGCTATCTGCCGGTAGTGCCCGCCAACCTGGTGTTCAAAGACCCCTGGACGGGCAGCACCGACCTCGTGTTTTTCTGCGAACGCCACGTCACGCCACCTGGCGAGACCATCATCGTTCCGGTTCTGGAGAGCTATATCGTGATCAATTCCTCGTCCCTCGTGCGCGCGGATAACGGCGCCAACATCCCTTGCACCAGCATGGGCCTGACCCTGGACCGGGATTCGTACACCTGGAATTTCAGGGCTACGGCGCCCATCGCTGCACTGCCTCTGGTCCGCCGGAACACGTTCGGGGAGCCCATCGAAGCCATCGCCACGATCAACGGGGAAGAGTTCAATCTGCTGATCCAGCTCGTGGACAGCGACCGTGAGTTCGCGAAGGGCACCCTGGCCATAACCGGCACGGGCAAGTCCGCGTTGCTGGCCGACCCCTATTCGCCGATCAAGAGCTTTTTCAACACAGGCGACCGCAACGCGCAGCAGATCGGCAACGAGATCCTGACCGACAACGGCGTGGGCATCGGCTGGGATCTGCAGTGGAACCCCAACGACTGGCTCGTGCCGGCCGGCGTGTGGAATCACCAGGGGACGTACATCACGGCCCTGCAGTCGCTGGCCGCCAGCGCAGGCGGCTACCTGCAGCCCCACAACACCGACGACGAGCTGCAGGTTCACCTCCACTACCCCGAGGCGCCGTGGAATTGGGGCGACGTGGTGCCGGACTTCGAGCTGCCATCGGCCGTGGCCTCGCGCGAGAGCATCCGTTGGGCCTACCGGCCGCGCTACAACCGCGTGTTCGTGCAAGGCATGAGCGTGGGTGTGCGGGGCCGTGTGACGCGCGCCGGGACCGCTGGCGACCTGGCGGCCCAGATGGTGGTGGACGCACTCATGACCCACGAGATCGCAGCCCGGCAGCGCGGCATCCCGGTACTGGCAAACACGGGTAGCATTGCGACGGTCGGCCTGAAACTGCCGGTCCTGGAAAGCACAGGGGTGATCAAGCCAGGCCGGTTCGTGCGCTACGTGGACGAGGGTGTGACCCGCATCGGGCTCTCTCGCTCCGTGGCGGTGGCCGCTGATGCCAACGTGATCACGCAAACCCTGGAGGTAGAGGTCCATGAGTAACAACTTTTTCACCCGTTTCCGCAAGCTCTTGCCGAACGAGCCACTGCTGGTCGGGGTCGTGGTGGAATACAGCGGTGGCGTTGCCACTATTGAGACACCGGAGGGCGGCCGGCATACCGCACGAGGCGATGCCGCCGTGGACGACCAGGTGTATTTCCAAGCAGGGGTTATTCAGGCGCAGGCCCCGGCGCTAACCGATGTAATCATTGAGGTATGACATGCTGTTCGATAAAATCAAAGCCTATGGTTTCCAGATCCTCGCGCTCGTGCTGCTGGCCGCTGTGCTCACCCAGACCTGGCGCCTGCACACCGAGCAACTGGCCAGGCGCACCTTGATCGCCGAGGTCGAAGCCAACCGAGCCAAGGCGGCCATCGCGTATGCCTCGGCCGTCACCCAGAATTCGGAGAAGCAAGTCGCACACGCCGAATCAACCCAAGGAGCCGTACATGAATTCCAACAGTCGAAACCTGCTCGTGATGATGCTTTGCGCAGCGAGCTTGGCCGCAGTGAGCGGCTGCGCGTCGAAGCCGACCGCAGAGCCGCCACTTACCGTGCCACGGCCCAAGCCAACGAAGCTGCCTGCCGAGGTCTCGCAGATCGACTTGAAACCTTCGACCGGCACATTGTCGAAGGGGTTGAAGTGGTCGCAGGACTCCGAGCGGATCTTGGGCGGCGGGACGCAGAAGTAGTCTTGCTGCGCCGGCAACTGGACGCGGACCGAGCACTCCTGGCCAACTGAACCCCGCGCCGGCCGGATGCCGGCAATTTGCTTTGGGAGAGAAAAATGACCTTGACGGTAAAGATCACGGTGCCAAAAGAAAACGGACCCTACGAGGCCCTGGTGCGTGTTGGCGGGCAGAATGGCCAGGCGCAGATCCTGGAACCAGGTGAGTCGGTGGATTTGCTGGTGCACAGCACACAGGGCATCCAGATCAGCGAAGTGCCGGCGGGAAGCAAGCGACAGGGCTTGCCCCCACCGTCGTAAAAGAGAAGGGCCCCGAGGGGCCCTTTTTTATGCTTCGTAGATCAGCAGCTTGTACTGGGTCGCCACCTTCACCAGGTGCTTGTTCTTGCCTTTAACGATCAGGGCATCCGCGTTCTGCACCAGGGTGTAATCCCGAGAGAGCACACCGAACAGGCCGAGGATTTTTGGGTCCAGTGGAAAGACCAGTGCTGGCTTGAGATCGATGAACAGCTCAAGGTCGGGCAGGTGCTCCACACCGTTGCTCACGAGCTGCGTGGTCACAATCCCGGCCAGCAACTCGGCGTCTTGAATGTCCTCGTACTCGACGGGGCCGGAAACGATGACTCTCATGACTGCTCGGGGTCCGGCATGTGGTGGTAGTGCTCGCGCAAGCCTTTCAGCGCGTCGAGAGGGTCGTGACCCGCCAGCACCAGCTTGCCCTCGGCCGTGGCCACGCACCACTGGCCACGTGAGTTCGGCATCAGCATGTAGGGGCCCGCTGCCAGGATCTCCAGCAAGGCCCCTTGGTCAGTGAACGGGGCCGACCCCTCGACCACCCCCTTTCGGAAGGCCCAGATGCCCACCAGCAGCACCAGGAGCACCACCAAGACCAGGGCGAGCATGATCCAAAGTGTGTCGGTCATCAGAATTGGTCCAGGTTCTGTTGGATCTGCTTTTCGCCCAGCATGTGCCAGGCGGCAGCGGCGTAGACCATGGCGCCCAACAGCTCGGCACGAGCGCGCTCCACGGGCAGGCGACTCGACTCCTGGGTCTTTTTCATGACCTGGTAGAGGGCGCCGTCCACAGAACCGAGCATTTCGTTGATGCTGATCAGCGGTTGGTTCTCGAAGGCGGTGCCGGCGGTCGCGTGGCGTTCCTTGCCTTTGCCGCGTGCCGACTGGTCGTAGGCAGCACCGAGGGCCGCTTGCAAGACCGCGTAGCCCTCGACAGGCGCTGGCCAGCCGGCCATGTTGGCGAGTTCACCTGGTTCGGGTTCCTCCCACGCCTGGCCGTTGAACACCCAGCCCAAGGCCGAGAGCGTTTCAGAGGCCAGTCCATCGGCGTCAGGGCCGCTGTCCGCAGCCATGCGGTCCTGTACCCCGCTCACGAACATGTCCCGGCATGCTTGGGTTGTCGCACTGGCCGGCTCAACTCGGTGATTGAAGGGGCTTGACCGCAGGTTTTTCACATCGACCTTGATCACCTTGATGCCCATGTTGGCGAGCACTTTTTCCACGGCGGCTGGATCTGCGTCAACATGCAGATGGCGAATCGAAACAGCGTCGTTTTGGCGAGCCAGTTCGCTGATATCGCGGAAGATTTGATTGCTGCCGTCGCCACGGTCGATGTGTGCGGTACTGCCGTGCGCCGAGGATTGACCGACCCGACGTTCCAGGTGCCCGATGTTGGTAGCGGTGAGATCGAAAGCGGTGCCGGTAGTCGCGCCCCAGAAGCCGAATGCGTCTTGCCCTTTTTCGTCGGCGGTGAAAGAAACACCGCGCAGCAGATCGCGGGATGCGATATGGCCCGCGATGTAGACCTCGTGGCCTTCGCTGGTGATCCAGGTTGAGCCGAGGGTGTATTTGGTGTGCATAGTCACGGTCTTTCAGGTGGTTGGGAAAAGGAGTACAGAGTTTAGCGAATGCGAAATAACTACGCAAGGGCTCGTTGGCGTTTCATTGCATTTTTCAGGGCCTCTTGGAATCCGGCCTTCTGCTCCAGCAGCGGCAGGATGAACGTCTCTTCGAGTGTGTCCTGAGCCACGATGCGGTAACGGAACACCGCCACGTTGCGGCCGATCTGCGCTTGCCGGGTGGGCCCGATGCGCTCGATCACCTGCTCGTCCAGCTCTAGGTTCCAGCCGCTGGAGTAGTCCACCATGATGTGGCAGCTATGCTGCAGATCCAACCCGTGGCCAGCGCTGGCTGGATGGACGACGAGCATGGGGATCTCGCCGGCCTGGAATGCCTTGATCGTGCGGTCGCTGTTCTTCTGCAGGCTGCGGGCCTGCGGGAACTCTTTCAAGATTCGCTCCAGATCAGCGCGGTACTGGTAGGCAACCAGCAGCGGCTCGCCGTTCGTTTCCTCGACGATGCTGCGCAGGGCCTCCAGCTTCTCTTTGTGGACAGGGGCCCAATCACCCTCGTGGTTGTAGAGCACAGAGCCACTGGCCAACTGCAGGCACTTATTCATCTTGGGGCCGGCGGCGAAGACCTCCAGCGGGTGCTCGCCCACCCAGGTGAAAAATTCCTTTTCCATTTCCCGGTACTGCCTGCGGGCGGCCGGCGGCAGCGTGATCATCTGGTGGGAGACGATGGGCGCCTTGATATCGAACCAGTCGCGCGCATCCACCACAATGCTGTGTTTCTTCACTTCGCGCCGGATCTCGCGCAGCGCGTGCGCCTTGGGCTCCAGGCGCTCCTGCTCGCGGCTGCTGCCGATCTTCTGCGTGAACCAGCGTTTCTTGAAGTGGTCGAACGAGTTGCCGAGGCCCTCGCCTCGGTCGATAAACCACTGCTGGCCCCACAGGTCCACCAGGCCGTTCGGCGCTGGGCTACCGGTCAGGTTGACCCACCGGCGGACTTTCTTGTGCGCTATGCCGGCAAGGGCCTTGGCGCGCGAGGCACCTTGACCCTGCATGAATTCCTTGCCGAGCGTGCCGTCCTTTTTCCTGCGCTGTTGGTAGCTGATCCGCAAGCCCTTCAATCGCGTGCTCTCGTCCGCTATCACCATGTCGAATGGCCAGTGCTCGCCGTACTGCTCCATCAGCCACTCGATGTTGTCGTAGTTGATTGTGAGAATGTCCGGTGTGCTGCGCAGCGCGGCCAGGCGCTTTTCTGGCGTGCCGATGGCTGCGGCGACCTTGAGGTGGCCGAACGACTCACCCCACTTCGTGACCTCCCCTGGCCAGGATGACTCGGCCACGCGCTTGGGCGCCAGCACCAGCAGCCGCTGGACTTCACCCAGCAGGCGTAGGCGGTCGAACAGCTCCACGCCGCTACTGGTCTTGCCCAAGCCCATGCCTACAAACCAGTTGCAGCGCTCGTGCTCCATGCCGAAATCCAGCATCAGGTGCTGGTACTCGCGCGGGACGAAAATGCGGCTCATGCGGTGGGTCCAAAGAAAGCAGCCAGGAGCATGTCCGGCTTGGGTGGTTTACGACGTCTGGTGTTTGCGCGGTCAAGACGCGCTGCGTGTTGATCCGGGTCCGCTTTGCGACGGCGGGCTCGGCTTTGCCGCTGGACAACAACCCTTGGCTTTGCCTTGGGCCGCTTCACGCTGGGCAGGTTGCCGACCCGGAAGACCTGGGCTCGCTGGCCGAGCGTGCCATCACACGGTCGCCACTCGGCGATGTAGATCCGCTTCTGGGCCAGCAGTTGTCGCCCGTACTTTTTCGCGCGCTCGATGCCCAGGTGCATGTGGTCCGCGATCTCCCGCACGGTCATACCGTTCGGCTGCTTGCGCATGTGCGCCACCAGCTCGTTTTCCTTTGCCGCCGTGCGTGCGCGCAGGACAGCCAGTGCCTGCTCTGTGCTCACGGCTTGGGCAGGATGGCGTCGATTTCAGCAGTGCTGTTGACTTCGTGGACTTCGCAGCCAGCGGCTCGCATGCGGTCGCGCTCGCGCGCTTGCGCCGGTGTGACCCGCTTACCGGGGCGCTTGCACTCGACCCACAGGTGCCGGCCGGGGAGCCGAATGAAATCGTCCTGCGCATTGTTGGCGCCGATCCATTGGCAGCGACGGTAATCGCCGCCCAGCTCGCGCACGCGGTCGTGCAGGTACTTCTCGATATCGCTTTCACGCATTGGGTGCCTTTCGGTAGTTGCGGATTTTGAACAGGTGTTTCGCCTGAAAGATAGCATCGTCCAGGGCGTTGTGATTGCCTGTGCCCTTCTCCTTTGGGTCGTAAACGACATGGGCATGCAGGCATCGCACGGTGCGGAAACACCGCTCGTTGGTAAAGTGCCAGGGGACCGGCAAGCGCGCGCCTTTGTAGGCGTGTTCGATCTTCTGCATGTCGAACTTCGGGGAGTTGCCCCATGGCCGGACGTCCTTGACCGTACTGGTCTCTTCGATGAATTTGGTGAACTCAGCCAGCACCTCGCGGACCTCACCGCCGCCGAAGGCCACGGCAAACCGTGCCTCTTGGCTTTGCCGCATCCACCACAGGAACGTGCTCGGGTCCATGGTTCCGCCGTCGCGAACGGACGTGGCCAGGTGGATCACTTTGTTGAAGGTGGGGCCCAGCACGCACTCGTTGGTGTAGTTGAAAAAGACAGCGCCGATGGACATGAGCGCGCCCGTTGCGCCCTTGCCTGCGCTCTCGACGTCGATCATCAGGTCATGGAATTCAGTCACAGGGATTCATCCTCAAAGCCGTCTGCCGTCGTCGGGCAGACGTGTTGTACATACCGATTGCCGGGGTGCTCCTTTTCATGGAGCCGCCAGCCGTTCTCGGTTTCTTTCCAGCGCAGCCCCTCGCTCTGGCCGCAGTAGCTGCACTTAGGGTCTGGGTGCTCTTGCCAGCTTGGCCGGCGGGCAAAACCACGACCGGCGCGCACGTCGATGCCTTTCCAGAAAAGATCGATCAGTCGGTCGGCTTCGTCGCCCATGGTCAGTCCTCTTTCTTGTACCGGGGGCCCTCGAAGCCGCTGGCCGCCAGGGGCAGGCCCTTGGTCCAGTCGCGTTCCTCGGTGAGCAGCGCCGACAAGCCCTCGACGCTGAAACTGGGGTGGTCAGGCACCTCGCAAACACCCTCGTCGTGGACGCTGATCACAGGCAGGTAGCCCATCGTTTCAGCTTTCTGCAGGGCAGGCACCAGGATATCGCGCGCCGTGCTCTGGCACACGTTACCGGTCATCTTGCCGCCATGGGTGTAGACCCGAATCCAACCGCGCTTGTCGCCGGCCTTTTCCGCTGCGTCGCCCATGTAGGTGATCTGCTTGCGGCCGAACGAGCCAGGCAAGAGCTTGGGGTCGTAGTAGGTGAGATACCGACCCGAGGGCAAGCGGACGATCAGCCAGCGGTGGCCATTGACCGTGACGCACTTCACTTTGACCAGCTTGCCGGCGCGGAAGGTCTTGCCCCACTCGTTGATCGCGTTCATCGCCGCGTCCTGCAGCGCATACCAGAACGCCACGGTGGCCGGATGGCGGGCGCGCCAAGCGACCTTGCAGGTCTCACTGGCCAGCCACTCGATCTCGCTGATCTGCATTTCGTCCATCTGCCGGCGGCCGAACTTCTCCAGGTTGTCGCGCGCCTTGCTGATGTGGGCCGGGGCGATCTGCTTTTGGATCGTGCCCCAGTGGTCGGCCATGCGCGTGTTGTACGCCTTGGCGAAGGTCTGGTAGCCGGACACGCCGCCCATGTAGCCCGAGGCCAGATCAGGCACCTTGCCGAAGGCGTTGCGGTTGTGCTTCTCGACTTTCCAGGGGTCGCCGCCGATGATGTTCACAGCGGTGATGTTGTAGAGGTCGGGCCCGGTGCCGGCGTCATAGGCGCGGAACGCATCGAGTTTCCACTGCTCGCCGGACACCCATGCCAGCATGCGGCCTTCGATGTTGGACAAGTCGCAGGCCACGAGCTTTTTGCCAGGGGGCGCAATGATCACGCCGCGCAGCGCAGCCGCCCCGTACCACATCAGTTCCTTGTCCTCGAAAAAGAGGTGGTGCGCGTCCTCTTTCAGCGTGTCGATGTACAGCTCCACCTTGTCCGCTTTGGGCAAGCCACGGCTGGGCAGGTTCTGGGCCTGGAACATCCGGCCGGCCAGGCGCCGCGTGCGGCTCGCGCCACAGAACTGCAGGCCCCCACGGAACCGGCGGTCGTGCTGGATGGCGGGGTGCAGCTTGGCGTACTTGGCCGTCGAGGTCTTGTTGGCCTGCAGCGCGAGATTGAGCAGCGCGGCGCACTCTGGGTGGAGGTTGGAATTCTTGAGGACGTGGAGGAATGTGTCCTTTTTCGTGTCCTCCAGATCGAGCCCATAGCGCTCGTTCAATAGGTCACGGAACTTGTCCCGCTGGCTCACCCGGATGCTGCAACCGAGGATCTGCGCCACCTGGGCATGGATGCGGACCTTTTCCGTCTCCGAGGCCCGCTGTCCAGCGGCGGTAAGTTCCAGGTCGGCGTAGAAACCGCGCTGGTTGATCTCCTGGTCGTGGTGGTATTCCTCGATACAGGCCGCGTCCCAGTTGAAGACCGGCATCTGCCGAACGCTCTCTCGCATGGCGGCGATATCGTTGCGCGCGTACTGGCGGAACTTCTCCCATTCGACGGGGTGTGTCAGCCGAGTGCACCGGCGCAACTTGCGGTTGCTGGGCTGCGGCTTGCAAAAGAGGTTGATCAGTTTCTTGCCAGTGTCGAGCTTCTGCAGCTCGGCAGGCAGGTTCAAGGCCATGCCCAGATCGGCGAGGCTGGCCGGCAGCGCGTGCGACAACGCCATGGCCATGCTGCAGCGCCAGCGGCGAAGATCGATGTGTGGGAGGTGGCTCTGCTTTGGGCCGTCTTGTACGGCGCGGTCGAACGTGGCGTTGTGGGCCCACACCTCTTCGGCGTGCTCCATCGCGTGCCGGAGGTCTGCCGGTATCGGTTCGGCGGTAACGTCCCAGTCTTTTACCGGACCATCGTCGATGGCGTAGGAGACCAGGATATCCTCGGCTGTCTCGGCGTATTTGTAGGCGCCGACTTCGGTCAAGTCATCTTCGCCGAAGGTCTCGCGATCAAGCCAAAGTTTCATATGTAGCTGTTTCTCTCGTTGCGCATATTGCCGCTTGATTGTTGCCCATCGGCAGCGGCGTACTATCCAAGACCGGGGAAGTGCTCTAGGGCCCGTATCGAGGCATCCATATGGCCTTGTTGTCTCAGCCGTCCCGTGACAGCCCGAGAGAGGTGCGCAAGCCTGTGCGAAACTGGAGGTGCCAACGCCCTAAGTCCAGGTGCCAATGATACCGCGCCGCTGGTCAGTCTGGTGCGATTCGGGTGGCCGCCGTGAGGGCCATTGCGTGCTGCGTGGCCGCCTGGTGCGATGCATGAACCAAGCCCCGCCGCAGTAACAAGCAGTCCAAATCAGAGGCGTGCCAACGCAGCTCGGTGCAGCGGTTGGTCCCTTCGCCCGAGAGGTTGGGTGTGTAGTAGTGAGAACCCATGGTTGGGGCATGGCGTTCGGGCATCGGGATCTCTTCCCCGTTGATCTTGACGCAGGCAACCTTGCGACGGTACTGCATGTCAGGCATCCAGGTCGGCGCAACACGCAGTGTGTACCAGATGCCTCGTGCGCCTTTTGCTTGCCAGAGCAGCCACGGCCTTTCGGTGGTAGCTGCGTCCTTCGCGAATTCGGCCATAAAGGCCGCGTGGGGGTGCGCGGCCATGGCTTACTTTTTCACCGTACCAGGTTGCGGGGCGGGCAGCTCGTACCAGCTCCACGGGCCCTTGTTGTCGGCCTTCACGTTACGCCATGCGGGGTGTGTGCCGGAGGTCTCCTTGATCTCGGCCAGGTTGTCGATCACGCAGGCGCGCAGCGTGCCCAGACCGTGGACCATCTTCGGCGTCGTGTACGTGCGGGTCACGAGCAGTGCGTCGGTGGACACCGTGGGCACGCCGGTGGCGCCCAGGTTGCGGTAGTTGCCGCGCGCCGGCTTGTACACACCCTTCATCTTGCTCTGCAGGGCTTCGGAGACCGACAGCATGCGATAGCCGGCCGGCAGGGACTCCACGGAGGGCAGGGGCGCGCCGCCGACGAACAGGGCGGCCTGGACCTCACCACGGGCCAAGCCCTCCTTCACGGCCTTGGCATCCGGGTACTCCAGCACCGAGAAATTCACTTCGCTCTGCAGGCGAACGATCTTGAGTGTTTCAACGGAACCGCCCGAGGCGCCGATGCTGTAGCCGTGGAGGTCGGCTAAGTCCGAGAAGACCACAGCCTTGCCACCGATGCCAACCACGCCGCCGGTCTTAATCCCGGAGGTGGGCGGCACGACGAAGTGCAGTTGCTCGGGGTGCAACGCCAGCAGCGTTTTGATATCGCCCAGGTCTTCGGTGCGGGCACGCATGTACAACATGTCCGACTGGACGAAAGCGGCGTTGACCTTGTTGCCCACCAGGCGGTCCAGGTTCTCGATGGAGCCGCTGGACGGCATGGGCACGAGCGAGACGGCGTTTCCGCACCACTTCGCGATGTTGCCGAGCATGGCCACGTAGGTGCTGCCGGCGCCGTCACCGGTCGAGACCGTGACTTGTTGGGCAGAAGCGGAGAGCATGGCGCCGATGGCCAGTGCGAATGCGACGAGGTACTTTTTCACGATGGTTTCCTTTCAGGAGTGGAGGGATCAGGGGATGCGCAGCGACTTGCGGGATGCGTCATCGGCGCTGCCGGCCGGCGACACAGAGGGTGTGGGCCGCCCGTCGTCGGCGATGGTCTTGAGCAAGCCCAGACCGAGCACGATGACCAGCAGAATGGAGAGGATGATTTTGTAGATCACAGGCGCACCTTTTCGCGGATCTCGACGGCGTTCACGTCGATGGTGTGGGTGGGCTGGGCGGCGAGCTGCGGCACGCTCTCGGCCCGGATAGCACGGTCCATGTCAGCGAATGCGCGGTTCATGGCCGACTGCACGGAGTCCAGCGACTCGGCGGCCAGGAGCTTGTCCATTTCCGTGCCGATAGCCGCACCGGAGAGTTTGTTGACCCGAGCTGCAACCTGCGCGACTTTCCATTTGTTGGCTGCGCGGCCAGTTGCCTTCTCGAATTCGACCACTGTGGCCTTGGCGTTCTGCCAGGCTTTCTCACGGAACGAGAGCAGTTCACGCATCTTGGCAAGCTGCTCGTCGAAGTCGGCCGCGTCGTCCGGTTGGTCGCGCTTGAGGGCCTTCACCTGGTCGGCAAAATCCGCCACGGCGCCAGCGAACAGGGTCAACGCCTCTTCGCCACTGGCCAGTTGCTGCCGCATCTGCACGGCCATGTTCTGGCGCGTCTCGATGGGGTTTTCGCGCGCCTCGTGTTTCTGGGCCGAGAGGGACATGTTGGCCAGCTTCATCGCGGCCCACGGGGAGCCATAGATGACCGCTGCAGCCGCGAGCCCGAGCAACGACAGGGCGAGAATGCCCTTCACGATGGTGATGGCCGCCAGGCCGGCGACGAAGACCGCCACCAGGCCAATGCCCCACTTCAAAGCCGCAGCCAGCTTGGGGCGGCGGATATCGACACTGTTCATGCGAACCTCCAGTTCAGTTGATTGAGATACAGAGTTTAGCGAATGCGAAATAACTTGTCAAAAGAAAACCGCCTCGAAAGACGGTTTATTTTTCGCTTGTCGTTTTACCGGGCTGCGAGGTCGCCCAGACGGTACTTCTGAGGGTTCGCCGGTTTCTTGCGGTCGGTGTTCACGTCCACCACATACCACTGGCCACGGGGGGTGTCCAGGATCTCGGTGACCTTGCCCTCGGTAAACCGACTGGGCGACTTGGTGATGCTCACCTTGCGCCCTACTTTGATCGATGCTGTTGCCATTGCGTTACTCACTTTCTTCATGTTGTGCGGCTTCACCAGTGAGTGGGCCGCTGCGTGATGCTTGGGGCACAGCCATACCACATCGAGTGGCCGGCTGTAATCGGGGTGGTGGGCCTCTGGTGCTTCACAGCAGGAGGGGACCGCGCAGCCGGGCCAGGGGGTTACCTTGCCGTCGCGGACTGCGTTACCGAGTTTGATCTGCGCTTTCCGTTGGACCGTGTTGTTTGCCGCCCAGCGCCGCGCCGCAGCACTGTGGCTGATTTCGTACTCTGGTGTTTCTTGGTACTTTGCCCGTGCCTCGACTCGGTGCGGCAAGCTACTGCGTCTGCGATCAAAGGCGCGATAGTGGTCTATGTTTGCGACTCGATTCGCCCGCACAGATGCTTTCACGCACTCCTTGCACTTGGCTTTGTTGCTCGCGTAAAACGCGGTAGCAGGCTTGACCTGCAAACACAGACCGCATTGCATGATTCAGCCCATCAAAATGGGATATCCGAATCCATATCGTCAAACCCGCTGGCGGCGCGGCGAGGGGAAGACGAGCCGCCAGCACCGCCGAGGATATCGTCGTCCTCGTCGTCCATGCCGCTGTTGCTGCCCGTGGGCATGTCTTCGTCGTCGAAGCCTTCGGCGCTCGTGGCACCTGGGCCGAACGGCACGCCGTCACCAACGAACTGCACGGCGATCAGCTTGGCATACACCTGGTTGGGGACGATTTTTTCGTCCTTGCCCTTGAACGACTTGCCGGAAATGAATTGCACCTTGGCGTTGGCCTTGCAGCCACGGTAAGGCACGGTGATCTTGTACGGTGGATCGACGAATTCACCGTTGACCATGCAGCGACCGTCCTCCTGGATCTCCACAAAGAACTGCTCGCCAGGGGCGCCGACCTTGTACTTGCCGGGCCCAGTGCGGCCGACGCGCGTTGGACCGACGACCTTGGGTTTCCCCTTGTTGCTGGCCGAGATAAAGAACATGTTTTCGTACTCGGGCCGCACCGCGCCGTCGTCGTCGCGCTTGCTGTTGCCGTTGCGGATCGCCTTGCTGTTGGCCGCCATGTTCTTCAACATGTCGTTGGCGTTGGCGCCCCACATCAAGGTCGCTGCTTCGCGCATGGCGGCCAGCCCCACCTTGTAGGCGTCGCTGTCCTTTTCAAACAGGCCGATGATCTTGAACTTTGGTGCGCCACCATCTTGGCCGGCTTGGGGCACGAACAGGTCGTTCCAGTCGAGCGTGAGCCCTTTCAGGATGACCTCTTTGCTACTCTTGAATTCAGGCATTTTGTGTTTCCAGTTTTGAAGTTCAACAATCAACCCTAGACAATCGAATCGTCGTCTAGCGGCACATCCTCGAAACCATCGGTGGGAGATTCCACCGGCGGCCTCGGGTCTGTTTCGAGGACGATCACCGGCGCGCCAGGCACGGGAGTGGTGATCTGTTCCTGTAATTCTTCCCAATCCTCTTTCGTGATGATCGGGGGTATCTTCGTCTCGCCCTTGGCCACCCGTGGGCGGCGGGCCAGCTTCTCTGCCTCTGACGGGCTGATCATTTCGACCTTGTACATCCGTTCGTCGGGCACGCCGAGCAACTGCATGACCATTTCGGCCTGCGCCTCGTTCATCCAACGGCGGGGTGTCATCTTACCGGCAATCAGCTTGTAACCCACACCGTCGTCGCGCGTCACACGGGCCCCGGCCAGGAGCTTGGTCTTGACCTGGACCTCGACCATTTCGATCCAGCGCGCCACCAACGGGAGCAACTGGTACAAGGTGCCGAGACTGCGGCGGCTGCGCTCCAATGGCCGCACCGTGGTCTCGTCGTCGAAGCCCTCCAGGGCCAGCTCCAGCACCATGTCTGTCTGGGCCTTGCAGTTGCCGGCGGCCCGGCAGTAGAAACAGTTCTCTGGGCTGGGCCGGTATTGCGGGTTCTCGCGCGTCTCCACAGCCTTGGCCCGCAGCCACACCTCCAGGGCCCGCAGCTCGTCCATGCTGCAGGTGTATTCGCTCATGTTGGCCCCGGCGAACGGCTGGGCGATGATCACCGTCACCGTTTTGAAATCGCCGAATTGGGCGTACTTGCGCGCGGCGCCGAGGGCGTAGAAAGCCATCTGCAGGTTGGCCCGCGCGATTTCCTCCTGATAGTCCCCGTCCACGATACCGTGGCAAGCCTGCTGGATGATGGTGCGCGCGAACACGGGTTTGCGGCCGAACTTGGCGTCTACCACAATGATCCAGTCGTCGCCCACAATGGTGACGTCCGAGGTGCCACTGGCGAGCACGTGGTCTGGGTAGTCGTCTGCGTCGTCGGTATCGATGATCGTGCCGTCCCGCAGCTCGCCGGTGATGTGGCCAATGGGCACAGCCTGCTCGACCTCCAGCATGCCGCCGCGCAGTAGGTGCAACTCCTGGACGAAATCCATGACGGAGTACACCGCATCTACCAGCTCTTGGGTGACCGTGACGCGGCCCAGGTCCACTATATCCTCGGTGTTGGCCATTTCAGCGAACTGCTCGTACCAGTCTTCCCCGTGCGAATCGCTGTTGTCGTGATACCAGAACACCAGCACAGCGCCCAGGTACGCCTGCGGCTCGTGGCCCCACTCTAGGCACTCGGCCAGGATCTGGTGGCCGCAGGTGCCGTCCATGCTGGCGAGGCTGTTCTTGTTGGGGATACCGCGCTGCGCACCAGGTGATGCGGTGCAATCGGTCCAGCGGTCGGCGCCGGAGGGGGAGAGTTCTGCGTGGTAGGAGGGCATGGGTTCGTCTGTTCTGCAAAAAAGGCCGCCACCTGGAGAGCCGGCGGTGGCCTTTTTAACCGAACACGTCGAAATTAACCGAGGATATCGTCGTCCGATTCTTCGGCGCCGTCCAGGGCTTCGTTCTTGAGCACCTTTTCGATGGCCGCGAACACTTCGTCGTGCTTGCCCAGAGCTTCGAGGGCCGGCACCTTCTGGCCGGCGAGGCCGAAATGCGCGATGACCTTTTCGACGCCGGGCTTGCCGTGGCCGTCTTCCTTGCTCTTGAGCAGTTCCTTGACCTTCTCCACCACGTCATTCCACACCTTGCCGGCGGTAGCTGTCTGCGTTTGCTTGGAGTCCTTTGCGGATGCATTCCCAGCACCTTGGGTGGAACCGGCAGGGGTTTCCGCACTCTTGCCAGTGGGTTCTTCCTTCTTGCCACTGCCCGCTGGGCGACCCGGACCCTTCTTGCCCTCCGCTCCCGTCGCGTTTCCCGCATCACCGCCTGCGGCCAGGGCGCCTGCTGCACCAGCAGATGCGATCACGGTGGCCAGGTGCTTGAGGGCTGCGGTGTTGTCGGCCAATGCTTGTTCGATGCTCATGTATGTGACTCCAAAAAGGTTGAAAAGTGATACCTGGGTAAAAGGCGAGCGGAGCATACCACGTTTAGCGAGTGCGAAAAGAAATTTATCTAACATCGCAATCGCTAAAAAACTTGTCGTAACGGGAAAATGTATGTACAGTACGTTTCATCGCAACACGAAATCAACAGGAGATCACCATGAGCGCTGTGAATGCCAACCGAATGAAACTCGACGCCGTGGCGGCCGAGAAAGAGCACCTGGGCCACGTTGCCGCACGCAACGAGCAACGCCTGCAAGAGGTCAAGGAGCGCATGGGCACCCGCCACGTGCTGCACCCCGCCAACAGCCCGCAGCGCATCGACCGCGTGAGCGTGGCTTACACGGGCACCATGCTGCTCAAGCACCCCCACGGCATGGGCCTGGTGCGCTGATGGCCCGCCTGACCCTGGCCATCTGGCTCGGCCTGTACCTGATCGCAATCTCGCTCCGAGGAATTTACCGATGGCTGTAAGAAACACACCAGAGCTGACCCTGCGCATGCAGACTGCTCTCTGCGCCGGCAAGCACACCTACAAGGATCTGTCCGCGATGACGGGCCTGGCCGTGCCGACCGTGACCCGCTGGATCAAGACCATGCGGACGATCAAGACGGTGCATGTGTCGGGCTGGGCAGAGGACGACCGCCAGCGGCCGGTAATCGCCATGTTCTCGTGGGGCAACAAGAAAGATGCCGCGCGGCCTGGCCCCCGCCCATCGGCTGACCGTGTGCGCAGGCTGCGTGAGCGGCGCTCGCTGGGCCTGTGAATGCTGTTCCGCTGCCCCGAGTGCCGGACCCGTAGACGCAGCCATGGCCTGTTTACCAAGCACCTGCTGGACACGGGCCATAAGGTCTGCAACTGCGGCGGTTACCCATGGGGCCCACACCGGCCGGATTCGCCGTACTGCCACAAGAACCCCTACAGCCCCGCGCTGGAGGCATCCCGAGCAGGGGTGTCCGATGCCGAGGTGATGTTGATCACGGCGCAGATCGCCGCTGAGTTACCGACGACCCACCCGAAGCGCAAGCCTCGGCCGACTGATCCGAATTTTTATCTCACTTTGAACTGGAGCATTTGATGACTGCACAACAAGACGACGAAGCGCACTATGACGGACTGGCGGTGATACCCAGCGGACCCGCTGTGCAAAAGCTGCGTTTCGGCGAATGGACCGTCGGTATGAAAGCTGATGGCAAGATCGGCGCGAAGAAAGACGGTCAGCAGGCCCACCAGCGGGAGAACGACGAATTAGCGCAAGCTCTGTTCGCCCGCATTGTGGAGCTGGACACCCCGACGACAGGCCCCGTGCAGTTGTTCCGCGAGGTGCCACTGGTCATCGACTTTCTCAGCAAGGAAACGCTGTACTACGGCGGCAACACACCGGTGGAGCAAGACGCCGAGCGGGAGCTGCTGGCGGCCGTGGCCAACCGCTACTCACTGCAGCAAGGCAACTGGTCGTATGTCATCCGCAACGACGACGGCACGTTCATCCACCGCAATGGCGATATCGTTGTGTCCTTCAACGGCAACCTACCCTCCGATCTCGAAGACGCGATGTTGATTGCCCAGAGCATGAACAAGCGCGCCGGATACACCACTTAACCAACCCACTGACCAGGAGAACCACCATGAGCACCAACACCCGTGCAGTCAAGCAGTACCAGCAAACCAAACTGGGCCACAACGCATCACCGACCATGGTCGCCCTGCTGGAGAAGGTGGCCACGATCCAGACCATGCTCCACAACCAGGCCGTGCTGGAGTACCCCGTGGGCTCGGTCGTGACCGTCGAAGATCCCTTGGGTGAACGCGAGCCCGTCACCGGCCGCGTGACCCGCATCGGCACAAAGAACGGCTACCTCTCGATCCACGTGCAGAACGCCAAGACCGGCAAGCCGCGCGAGTTCGGCATCTTCGCGGAGTACATCTACAACGGAGAGGCCCAATGATCCGAGTGCAAGTTACCGCCGGCCAGTTGGCCGAGGTGCCGCTGGGCACCGGGTGTGCTCTGGCGAAGCACACCAAGCAGCTCATGGTCGAAGGTGGTATCCCCGTAGTCGTAGACCATGCCCCTGGCTTCGTGTTCACCAAACCGGGTGCCCTGCACGCCGAAGTGATGGCCGACGAAATCACCTACTGCTGGGAGCCAGAGCATGCGTAACCCGTTCACGCTTTTGACCCCACTGCAGTGGGCCTGTGTTGGGGCCGCAGCCAAGTCGCCGGCCTTGTGCAACGTCATCATCGGCAAGGCCCAGCAGACGCCATATTTCCCCATCACCGACCCAAAGACGGGCGAGGTGTACATGGAACGCTGGTGGCTTTACAACCCAGAACCTGCCAAGGTCGCGGTGCCGGGTCGGATACCGTTTGACCCGGCTCGCCCATCGGCGCGTGTACACCACATCATGCGGCCCGACAGCGACCGGCACTTGCACAACCATCCGTGGGATGCCGTGTCGATCATCCTCGCCGGTTGGTACGACGAGCGCCGTGCCGATGGCCAGCTCTACCGACGCAGCGCAGGCGACGTGGTGGGCTTGGAAGCCAGCACGTTCCACAGCATCGAGGGGGTGAGCCCTGGTGGTGTGTGGACCTTGTTCATTACCGGCGAGTGGCAGCACACCTGGGGTTTCCAGACAGAGCACGGTTTCATCCCGTGGCGCGTGTATCTGGACATTCCCGAAGGAGAAGGTTGATGGGCCGCCGCAGCGGACCGCCACGGGGCGGGCTTTGGAGCCAGGTGAACAAGGGCCCAAAGCCTGTCGTGGTGGACGCCAGCATGCGTCTGCGTGAAGGTCTGCAAGGCGAGACTGATGCCGTTGGCCGACTGGTGATCCACGACCCAGCAATGGGCAGGATCACCGACAACGGCGAGGGCATCCTGGTAACCGAGTCGGGCCAGGAGGTCGGCTTTGTGGACTACACCACGGGCAAATTTTCCTACACCAACAACCCCGCACCCGAAACAACCGTGGTAACGGAATTCACAGCAACGAAACGAGGTAAGTGAAATGGCATCTTTCAAGCAAATGCAAGCCGCTGGCGTGGTCAAGCGCGCCGATGCGAACCAGGTCGAACTGGAGAACATCCACGAGGAACCAGGGTTCAACCTGCGGGCCGAAGGTGAAGACCTGGACGCCTCGATCCGCGACCTGGCCGACCACATCAAGCGCGGCGGCAAGTACCCGGCGCTGGAGGTGCGGCCACGGGACGAGGGCGGTGTGTTCGTGGTGGATGGCCACCGTCGTCGCCGTGCGCTGCTCCTGGCCCTGTCGGAAGGCGCACCGATCACCAACCCCAAGGACGGCAAGAACTGGATTCACGTCGTCCCTTTCGAGGGCAGTGACGCCGACCGCACCTTGCGCATCCTCACCAGCGCCAAGGGCAAGCCGCTCGACCCGCTGGAGGTGGCCGAGGGCTACAAGCGCCTGCGTGCCTTCGGCTGGTCGCCTGAGCAGATCGCCGTCGCTGCCGATATCAAGGCGCCGCAGATCCGCAACCTCATGAAGCTGGGCGACGCCAACAGCGACTTGAAAAAGCTGGTCAAGGACAAAAAGATCACGGCCACCGAGGCGGTCAAGGTGGTGAAAAAGCATGGCGAGAAAGCCGGCCAGGTGGTCAAGGCCGCGCTCAAGACGGCGCCAAAAGGCAAGGTCACGGCCGGCGTGCTGCAGCAAGACCAGAAGGCGGCAAAGAAAGCCGCGCTCGCGAAGCTCGAAGAGGACGCCACCTTGTTCCGCGTGATGGTGCTGCACTGCAAGCTGGACGAGGGCATGCTGGGCGAGACCACCCTGGTGTTCCCCGAGGGGCTGGGCGAGCACACGGATCTGCGCAGCCTGGCACAGGCGTTGTTGCTCAATGACGTGGCGCAATGACACGGGCCGGCTACACCAAGGCCCCGTGCCATGGGTGCGGAAGCACGTTCGGCCGGCCCAAGGATGGGCTGTGCCAGGACTGCCAGGCGGCGCTGAGTGAGGCGCAGAAGATGGCCAAGGAACGCAAGGCTGCTGCGGAGCGGGGCACCGGTGTCGTGCGCGCTCGCGAGGTCGCGTATGCCCTGCCATACCTGATGCACGAACCGCGTGAAAAGGACGAGACCAAAACGATCCGAGGTGCGCTGCTCGTTCTGTCCAACGCGGTCAGCACGCCGGTGCTTGGCTACCCCGGCAGCGAGGTGAAAGACCTGTGGCCTGGACAGCGAGAGAGCAGTTGGGCGACCTACCGGCACATGGACCCGCTCCTGGCCAAGAAGTTCGCGGACCTGTTCACGGCCATAGCCAAGGGTATGGACCACGCCTATTCGGAAGGTGCCGAGAATGGGCGCAATTTACTGATGGGCTTGGCCAGTGGCAAGATCACCAACGACGAGTTCAACACCACCGCAGCGAGGCAAGGGAAAAGGACCGAATGACCCAACAGCCCCTCGACCTCGACGGCTTCTGCATGGGGCCTCTGTTCGCCCCACCGGACCACCGGCGCCCGCTGCTGCGGCCGAAGGGCAAGGAGGGGATCGTGCATAGGGCCCAGACGGTGCGCGCTACACCAGCGTGGGCAGACATGGCCGCGATCAAGGCGTTCTACCGGGAGGCCAAGACGCGCACCCGTGCCACTGACCGACTGCACGTGGTAGATCACATCGTGCCGAAGATCAGCCCGTATGTGTGCGGCCTGCATGTGCCTGCCAACCTCCAGGTGATCGACTGGTTGGCCAACGCTCGCAAGGGCAATTTCTGGTGGCCCGATATGTGGGCGCCGCAAGGAGAACTATTTTGAGAGCAGTATCGAAAAAGCGGATGCAGTTGATGACCACGGTGCAACTGGTCAACGAACAGCGGGTTGAAGACGAACGCTGGAAAGGCGCCAGAGAGGCGGCCAGGGGGCAAGCGCGGCAAGTCGGTATGGTGCCGGAGCTGGGCGCCCCGTACATGGACCCGCACTACCCGGTGTTTCCCCCGCGTCGGTATCCTCGCACGGCAATCCGAAAAGCGGACGGCAGACCAACGCACTGCGAAGCGATTGGCGTTGGCACCACCGGGACGATAGCGGCCTGCCTCCGATGCAGCTATATCTGGGGTTCCGAGAACACTACCGAGCCCGGTTGTTTGAGCCGAAACCCATACCCGCAACCCGACCCGGAGACAAGAGGCCGCGTGAACTGGTACGACTGGCTGATCGTGGGCTCCGTGGTCGTGCTGGTGCTGGTGGTCCTGGGCAAGGTGGCGTTGCGATGACACCCGCTGACGTGCTGTGGGTGCTTGAGCGCAACCGATCTTTGCTGGAGCGCATCGACTTTTTCGAGCGCAAACTGGACGAGAACGACCCGGCAAGGCACGAGGACTACCAGCAACGCCTGGCCACGCTGAAGGCCAACCACTCCGAGTTCCTGAACACACCTATTGCGGAGCAACGCCCATGAAGTTCGATCCCAAGCCCTTCTACTGCCTGCACCCCCACAACAAACGCGAGGTTCAGGCCGGCGGCACGCTGTGGACCATGACGCTCGTGGCAGAGCCGCGCGTGGCCCGTGTGCGGGTGGATCTGCACCGGTATGGTGTGCACGATTGGGTGCCCCTGGCCTTGTATGCCAAAGAAAGTCTGTTCATACCGACGCAGGGTTACACGGAGTACCGGCCGCAACATGTCCAGCTCTTGCGTGGGCTGCGGCAAGGGATGCGGTGCCGATTGCTGGCGTTGATCGAGCACCATGGCCCCAAACGCCTGCAGCCCACCCAGGTGGCAGAGGCGCGGCGTGCCGACTTCGAGCGGGAAATGTTCCGCCGGTTTCTCTAGCTCAAGGATCAAGGGTGGCAGCAACCAGGTGCAGAAGGCGACCCCACCATGGCCGCTCTCTTCTGGCGAGATCCGTCTGGCGCCTATGGCGTGCATCAATTCGAGGCGGCATGGGTGGGGTTCAACATGGGGTATGTGCAGCGCGAGAGCGAAGAAAACGATTTTTAGCGTTGCAAAGTTTTTTAGCGTATGCGAAAATACTTTCCATGCGCAATACACCACCCACCACCCCGCTCCTGGCTCTCTTGCGAGACCTGGGCACTGACGCCAAGCGACAAGAGTTCGCTACCGAGGCGGGCACCACGGTTGCCTACCTCTACCAACTGGCCGGCTGTAACCGCCGGTCCTGCCGAGCCGACCTGGCCAGCAAGATCGCAGCGGCGTCGGCGACGATTTCCAAAAAGCACGGCACAGCAGCCATCACCGTCGAGGTGCTGGCCACGATGTGCGCGTGCGATGTTCCACCCACCTGACCTACCGAGGTAACCCATGAGCAACGACATTTACCGGACCATCGGCATCGAGCAACTGGCCATGGACGGCGAGCTGATGCACTCGACTTTCCAGGCGCTGACGGACGAAGACCCAAAATTCGTGATGGCGCTCGACCGAGCTGCAGAGACCATGAACATGGGCGACAAAAAGCCGACTATCCACAACGTGCGGTCGGTTCTGCTGATCGCGTTGGCGGAAGCTGGCCGCCTGAACGTGGTGCCGGAAAACGAGAAGTCGATCCATGTGCAGTTTGCTGCTGCCTTCGCGTTGTGGGAAACCCGTTTCCGAGATCAACCCATCGGTTTCTTGACGGCCGAAGAGGTCGCCGCCTTGGCCGTGGCCAACGTCTCGCAGGAGCGGGCTATCTACTTCACCGCTTTGCTGCGCGAGGTGATCAGTGGCCGCTGAACTCGTCTACGCCTGGGATGCCATGTACACCATGGCCTCGATCCTCGGGCTCGGCCTGGCGTTCGTCGCACTGCTGGCCTTGCTCGCCTGGTTGTTCCATACGACGGACGACGACAGCGAATAGTAAAGACTCTTTACCTGGAGGTAAAAATGACAATGCTGAGTTTCGATAGCATCTGTGGGTTGGCGCGCGTGAAGGGCGTCCTTTATGGATACCGAACCAAGCCCGATACCGAAGTGATAATGCTCCAGGGTAACCCTGAGCAGATCGTGGGATTCGCGGTGCGCTTGACCCAACAGCACTGCGACGAGAACGGGGTGACTATCCGGCCGAAGAACACTAACTACCCGGAGGCAGACAAACTGCCCGTGGTGGCGCACCTGGACCACGTGCCATACCATAAAGACTCACCGGTAGAGGCGCGACACGTAGCGGTCATGGGCGCCGGGCCGGACAAGGCTGACCAGTTGGTGCGCTTGTCCGACGTGAGAGCCATGGTGCATGACCTGGAGCATGCGAAGGCAAAGCAAGACGCCGTGCTGGGCGACACGATGGTGCTGCTGGGCCTGCCGCTCAAGAGCGACTGGGGCAAGATCAGCGAGAAGCTGGTCGAGTTGATCAACCGGCCTTCGTTGAAGGTCGAGAGCACCAATCAGCAAGGCACCACCTTCACGATCAACGCGACGCTCACCCCGCCCACGGTCGAAGCGTTCAAGGTCCAGTGGCCGGCCGACGCGCCCGTGGCCGACGCCATCGATTGGAAGGGTTGACCATGGCCGCCGAAAAACTTACCGTTGACCGCAACGCCCTGATCCAGTTGCTCAACGCGATCAATGGCCACGGGCACGAGATCCGCGAGCTGCAGGTGACACGCGGCTTGCACTCGATGGGCGGGGATTACACCAACCCCATCGAGACGCTGCTGGCCGAGGTGCGCGAGCAGGTGAAGCCAAAGGAGCCGGTGCAGGCGGCCGATTGGTCCGACAAGCAGCTCTGGGATCTCTACTCGGTCGTGCGCCGATGGGCCGAAGAAAACCGAGTCAACGGCGAGAACCGCCACGGGCGTGCGGAGTCTCACGCGCTGCTGGTAGCGCACCTGGCCACTCTGGGGGCGAAGCCATGAGGCTCCACGTGCTGGCGGGCCGGCAGCGGCCACGTCCGAAGTGCGGCGACCTGCGCGAGACGATCAAGCACGGTAAGCAGATCCGCATCTTCGAGAAGCACAACGGGGCCTACGTGGTCAACAGCCGTGGACAGCACTACTACCTGTGGGTGTCCTACGACGAGGCGCGCAAGCAGGGCTATGGGCACCTGGTGCCGGGGGACACAGCATGAGCGGCGTCCCAATGCTTTTGCTCTACCGCGAGAACGGTGGCGCGAGTAGCGCTGGCCGAGCGGAGGCTATGCGTCTCGGGACAGAGCCCAGCAGCAGATACGAGACCCTGGTTTCGTTCTACGTGCCGGTGGAGTGCTCGTTGCACGTGGCCATCGCCCTGGTGGCTCGGTACAGCATGTTGTTCGGACAACGGTATCCCTCCCGTTATGCCGAATTTACGCTGCTGTCCTTGTCTGTGCTGCCGCAGAGCTTGGACCCGATGGTGCTGGATCTCGCCGGCCGCGTGCGGGACGTGACAACCTTGCCGCAGCAGGTGGAAGGCTTCGCGTGACTTGCTATGTGGATGGCGGCGCGGCGGTATCGGTTTGATTATTTTGAACTGTTTGGAGAGTACCCATGATCAAGTTCGACGAGCTGCCCACGGAGCAGTTGATCGAGTACATGCGGACGATCATCTGGGACGCGAACCTCAAGCGCTGGACGGCGCGCGTCAACAACGGCCACGTGTTCGGCCAGGGATACACCCCTCGGGCGGCCATGCTGGATGCAATCTCGTTGGCGACTGGCGGCCAGCCGGAGCGCAACGTGGCAGAGATACCTCTGTCGCTGGAAGAGTTGGAGTCTGGTCTTTTTTAACCTGGAGGTAGTCAATGAAAAGTGCTTGGTTTTTAGTGAGCAATTTCCTTGTGAATGCGCTGTGGTTCTTCTGTATGACCGACGACACGTGGCCTTGGCTGCACAACGTCGCTTGGTTCCTGCAGTACCTGTTGATCGGCTTTCTGCTGTTCTACACGTGGTTGACCTGGGTGCTGGTTGGCCGGTCACCGTTTGCGGATGCGACAGCGCAACAGTGGCACGACCAGAAGGCCACGGCTGTGGGCAAGGCCAGTACCTGGATCACCTGGGGCTGGGTCGTGTTCTGCGCGGCCATGGGTTGGTATCTGATCGCGTCTATGCGGGCGGTGTTGAACATCGGCACCTGGCTGACGGCTGGTTTGAAGGAGAAGACGGAATGAGCATGCTCACCAATAGCGATATCTCCGATATCCGGCACAACCTGGAGCGGGACTACCACGGTGAGCTGCTGGCCGATAGCCGCCGGCTGGCCCAGTCAACCGACGAGAAGGACCAGCGCCTGGCCCGCCGCCTCGCCCGTGTCGCGGCTTTGAAAGAGCAAGTAGAAGACGAGACAAAAGCTCTCGTATCGGAACTCAAGGAAATCCAGTACGCCAATTCTGACGACTGACATGGACACCGTGCAACTCGGCTACCTGGGCACCCTTGCCCTCGGTGGCTTTACCAATCAACAGGAGAGCAAGATGGCAATCAAAACCTACTCATTCGAGGACGGCAAGTACCAACTGAGCCGCAACACAGACAGTGGTCTGATCACGGACGCGCGGCGCCACGGCGACCACTGGCCGGCGGGGCTGCAGGGGTTCCAGTTCAGCAAGATCGTGCATTGCATGCTCAATCGCATCGACGAGCTGGAAGCCCTGTCGGTAACCAATGTGCTGCTCGACGTAGTGCCAGGTGAAGACCACGAGCACGAGGTCTACGCTGATTCGGTCAACGCAGTGGTGGAAATGATGTCCGCCATGGGGCTGCGGAACGAAGACCTGGAGGGCGAGCTGGTAACAGCGCGTGCGGCGCTGCAGGAGGCCGCCACGCTGCTGCGCAAGTACGAGACGTACCACCGGGCCAAGGGCACGGAGGAAAGCACCGCCAAGGCCGAGGTGAACGCGGAAGTGGCCGGACGCTTCGAACAGATCATCGGGCGGACGCGGTGATGGACTTCTATCACCCCCTGCAAAAAGGCGTTGTGCTCCATGCCGACACCACCGTGGGCCCGGTGGTCGATGGCCAGGTGGTCGTGACTCTGCAGCAGAAGGTCAACGACAAGGTGCGCGAGTACCGAGAGACGCTGGTATCGCTCGAAGACCAGGCCGTGCGGGAGGCGCTGCAGAAGCTGGGTTGGAGGCCGCCGGAGGTGTGGGAAACGGTGACGCCACAGGTTGTGGAGCGCCTGGCCAAGGAGTACATCGACGCGCGCGATACCAGGTACTGGATGTTCGGACTGGGGTTTGTGGTGCCGCGTATCGGTTTCTACATCCCAGAGGTCTACTGCTGGCCAGACCGCCTGCCTTGCTTTCAGTCCGTCACCGGTCAGTACATCGACGCGGGAGAGGTCACCCACATCATGCCTTGCGCCGCACCCAACCCACCGCAGGAACCCCAATGATCCACGAACTGAAAATCTGGCCCGCGTATTTCCGCGAGGTGATCGCCGGCACCAAGACCTGGGAGCTGCGCAAGAACGACCGCAACTACCAGGTGGGCGATCTGCTGCGGCTGATGGAGTGGGACCAAACGACCAACCGACACACGGGCCTGGAGGTCGTGCGGACGATCATCGGACTGCACACGTTGGACGCACTCAATGTGGTGTCTGTGGTGGAGGACAACTACGTGCTCCTGTCCCTCGGCGCCCAGCCGGACGTGCCGATCACCTGCCTCGCGGACTGGGCGCATGCCGGGCCTGAGCAGATCAACCGGGGCAACTGGGGCCTTGTGCTCGCCGGCCTGCTCAAGGCCCGCCAGGAGCTGCACAAGGCGGGACACAAGGAGACCTGGCTGCAGGGCTACATCAACGTCGCCCAGAGCGGCGCAGAGCTGCCGGAGGAACCCCAATGACCGCCGAACGAAAGACCCGCCTGCGCTCGCAAGCACAGGTCAACAGCAGCGTGACCATCGAGCTGACCGGCGTCGAGATCCGCGCCCTGCACGTGCTCACGGAGTACGGCACCCAGCCGTTCCTCGAAGCCTTCTACAAGCTGATGGGCAAGTCGTTCTTGCAGCCCCACGCCGCCGGCATCGAGTCGCTGTTTGACACCATCCAGCGCGACCTCGGACCCATCATCCGCCGGGAAGAGGTCGCCAAACAAGCCTTCGCTCTGCGTGATCCTGTGGTGGTCAACAAGGACGAGTTGAACGCGCGGTACGCCCGCTGGGAAGCGAGCGGCCGAGAGGCTGGGCGCAAGGAGGCGCTGGCCGAGGTAGCGGAACGCGCTGCGGCACTGAGCCAGGAAAAGGCACGATGACGTGCCCCCACGAGACTTACCCCGCCGGCTACGAAGAGGTCGAGGTCACCCCGTGGGGCGATACCGAGCTTGAGTGGGTGCAGCGCACGAAATCGGCCCAGGAGGATTTCGTTACCGGGACTTTCCGCTGCACCATGTGCGGCGAGGTGGGTTTCTACACCGGCTCGTGGAAGCGGTTCTATCTGACCGGTGAACCGTGCCCGAGCAGCAGTCTGGTCTCGGCCGTGGATGTGGCCAAGGTCAAGCTGGCGATTGCAGAGTACGAATTTAAACAGCAAAGGAAAACGGTATGACACCCGGAGATTTGGCAAAACAGATGCTCACCCTTGTTCCAGACGGCACGGAGAGCGCAGACGTGGTTGGCGCCCTGTCCATCGGCCATCGCATCACCCTGGAGGGCATGGTGCGGCAAGGCGCCAACAGGGAGGAAACCATCCGGTTCATTCTGGATGGCGTGCAACGCATGCTGCGTGTCGAGCTGCCATCGCAGCGCGCGGCGAAGATGAACTAGGGTGCGCTGCCGCAAGAGACCCCACAAGCCCCTGGTGCTGGTCATCCGGTCTCGGCTCATGCGGCGGCCGACTCGGGTGGCCTTGCGTCGCGCGTGGGCCATGCGCCGGTGGGGCCGTCTGTTCGACCCCGAGTTACCGTTTTGAAGTTGTAAACGAGCGTGACTTTTTTAGCGATTGCGATATACTGACCTCGCCAGCATCCCTAAACCATCACGTCTGCAGAGCCGCGTGGCGGGGGTCCGAGAGCCCCTTTCTGCATTGATGGGGTAACGCTGGCGCACCACTCTCGGGCCTCCACCACGCGGCGATCAGGAAAGGTCGCCAGCCTTGTTCAATAACCTCAAACAAAATCAGCTACCCTGCCGCGCATGGTTGCTCACCAGCGCCGGTAATGTCCGGTTGATATCCATCGTAGAAATCAACTCGTCGTACGGCACCCTGCGCGACGAAGCCGGGTTCTACCGCCGCGAGGACGAGTTGTTTCAGACTTGGCGGGAAGGCGTAGACGCGCTACAAACCAAGTACGAGAAAGCACGTGACCGCTACGTGGCCGCCGGCTATCGCGTTGAACGCATGCGCAAAAAGCTCGAAGCGCACAAGTCCGTTCACCCGACCGCTGTTCCACCACCCGAACCACGGTGATGCCATGAGCCGCAACAACCAATCCGGTAACCGCCGTGGCCGCGCAGGCAACCGAGCCAACGCGGTCTCTGTAGCCAACCGCCGCCCCGTGTACAGCCGTCGCAATCCTGGCCAGCAGGTGTGCAAGGGCTGTGGCCAGGGGTACGGCTCGTCCTATGACGGCCTGTGCAGCGCTTGCCGGGGCATGACTGCGTGGGAAGCCAAGGACTGGAGCGAGCTGCTATGAACGCACATCAACGTCGCTTGCAGAAGCGCCGAACCATCGGGTTCGACCTGGAGACCTACGACGCACCGACCTCGGCCTTGCTGCAATTGGCAGCATTGGGCACTGGCTCGACGGCAGGCGTCATCAACTGGGAGCCGAAGCAGTATCAGAAAGAAATGATCGAGCGCATGAAATCAGTCGGCGCGCGTGCGACACCGTTCCCTGCTGCGCGTACCGTGCTCGTCTCGACACCTACCGGCCGCCACCAGAACGTTCGTGGCAAGAGCCTGGTACAAGGTGTTGTCGAGCGCCTAGCCGAGCTGCGTGAGTACGAAGAGGCCGGTATCCCACCGATCAACCCACTCACGGGCGCCCCCTATTTCAAGCCGGTTGACGGATGGGGTGAGGGCTGGACTGCTGTGCCCATTCCCATCGACCCCAAGACGGGCCTGCCAGCGGATGCCAAGGTGATCCCATTTAAGGTTGCATTCAGCAGCCTGCCCGAAAACTGCAAGGACTGACTCATGCAAGTCGAAAAGAATTTCAACCTCAAATCGGCCCAGGTGGTCGAGACCCAGCAGCCCCATGTCCGCATGGTCGGAGACCCAGGTATCTCCGTGTTGTTCCTCGACAAGCGCACGATCAACGACGTGGGCGCCCTGCGCATGGAAATGACGCCGGACGAGGCGCTGTTGTTCGCGGCTGACCTGGTACAAGCGGCACGTGGCCGGCTCAGGAACGGCGGTAAGTTCAATGGGGATGCGAAGCCATGAACCGCACAACTACCGCCCGAGGTTTCCGGCTGTTCACGTTCAAGGACGCCAACGGTGCCGGTTGCAGCCTGCAAAAGAGCAGCGCAGCAACGGAAAACAAGGTATGGCTCGGGGTGACCAGCGCTGATCCACAGATCCTGGCCTCGCAGGCGGCGCAGCACGGCGTGCAGACGGCAGAGACCGTGGGCTGGGTGCCGTACCCTATCCCCGACGCCGTGTTCTTGACCACCCGCATGCATCTGTCGCGTCAGCAGGTGGCCGAGCTGCTGCCGGCGCTGCAGCACTTCGTCGCGACTGGGGAATTGCCATGAGCAGCAACCACGGAACCGTCGTCCTGATCGACGCCGATGGCAACTTGTCCGAGGTGCTGGATGTTAAGGGCCTCACCGTGACGTTGGCCCAGCCGCTGCAGGCCGGCGCGCGCATCATCGGCGGCGGCCGGGACATGACCCTCGTGGTGGATGGTCTCGGCATCAGCACCGCTGCGATGTTGGCCATGTGCGCCGCAATGGACAAGGGCCGGTTGCGGGCCGAGGAATTCTTTGCCATCGTGCCACCAGCGCCCAAGCGGCGCGAGGCGCAGTGGAAGCACGAGCGCCGGGGGTTTCGGCCATGACCTCCTGGGAACACACCCGTGGCCTGCTGGCCATGTTCATGTGCGGGTTCCGAAGGAACAAGTACCTGACCGACGACAACGCCGTTTTCGACGCGGCCATTGCCGGCCTGGAGGACGCCACGAAGCCAGGCGCACCCCTGGCCCATCTGCGCACGGCCCAGGTGCCGGTAGAGGTCGAGTGGCAGCAGCGCACGCGCGTCCAGTACGCATGGCGGCCCGCCACAGAGGCCGAGGCCCTGCACATGTACCGTATTCAACCCAACCTCGTTCGCTGCATCACTGTGGTGGAGCGGGTGCCGAAAGGATAGCTATGAACCACACCAAACACCCAACGACAAACCTGATGCTCGGCGCTCCGGCCGGCTGGGACCAGAGCAAGCTGCCTTGCGACGCGCTGCCCGTCACCCGTGTACTGTGGGACGGCGTGCCGGCGGTGGTCAGCTACTGGGTGCCGACACCCGAGGAACTGGCTGCACTGAACGCTGGCCATGCAGTGCAACTGTCGGTCGTTGGCCAGACGATGCCGCCGGTGGCGCTGGGTGTGGATGTGCAGCCTCTGCCAAAGCCCGAAGGCCACGTGCGGTCAGCCGAGCGGGACATGTGGACCGACCCCGGCCCACGAGGTTACGAACGATGATCGAGCACCTGCTGATCTTCACCGCGCTGCTCCTGGCCATCCTGGTGCTGGCGTGCCTGCTTACCAAGGCCCTGTGGCTGTGGATCTGCCGACAGGTTGAAATCGAAACCGCATGGTTGGAGGATGTATGGCGAAAATGAAAGCGACGGGTGAGCTGCGCAACATGCGGATCAAGGCGCTGGAGCTGCCGAGCAGCGGCGTGCGTATGGTGTTTGGTGTGACGGTCACGCGAGTGATCAACGGCATCACGGTGCAGGCCGAGGGCAACTGGGTGACGCGCAACACGCTCGATGGCCCACAACAGGTCGGCCAGGTGCGCTGGTTCGTGGACTGTAAGCGCAGTTCGTGGGCGAAGGTTGTGGCGCGGTTCGGAGAGCCGGCATGATGTTCAACCTCGCCCCCAACGAGCCCCTGTTGCGCATCCGCTGCGCCGTGTGCAACGAGCATGTGGACGCCATCGAAGTCCGGTGCGATTGGATAGCGGCAACGCGCACCATCACCGTGTGGTGCCACGGGGCCACTGAGCAGATGACCTTTACCGAATCGCAGTTCGTGGAGGACCGCCTGGCCGAGCAGATCCACCAGCAGGAGGGTGTGGCGTTTGTGGTGCCCCCGCAGATTGGGGGTCCGGCGTGAGCACCGCTCTGTTGTGGTGCCTCGCCTGGGTGCTTTTTATGGTTGGCTGGCTTGACCTGATCGACCCTAAAAACAGAGGCCCATGGCCGAAAGTATGTGGCGCGGCGAGCGTACTGTTGATTCTGTTTCTGATGGAGCAAGCCAAATGACCGCAACCGACTGGATCAACATTCTCCTAGCCCTGTGGGCCGCCGGCCTGCTGCTCATGGCCGCGCACCTCTCCGACCGCTCGCCGTTGGGCAGTCTGTTCCTCTTCGCGTGGGCGGTCGCACTTATCGCTGCGGGGCCCTACGTATGAACGACCGTCAAAAACTCAACCTGCACAAGCTCACCAGCGCTTGCCTCATGCAGTTCTCCGGTGGCACCGAGAACCTGGCCACTCTGGTCGCATTGGCCGATGACACGCAAGCCTGTGTGCGGTACGGCGTGCGAACCTGGCACGTGCCGCTGTTCTGCGCGAACGCCCTGGCCCGTCAGCGGCTGCAGGAGCTGGTGGACCTGGGGCTTGCGGTGCGTATACCGGCCGAGAAGTCGCGGGGCTTCGTGCAGTGGTGGCCGGTGGGCCTGCACGCCAAGCTGCGAGAGGGCTATCTGGCGAGGGCGCACGACCGGCGGCCGGGGGACGAAGCATGATCAAGCTGATTCACCTAACCCGAGCCCTGAGATTCGAGCAGCGTTTCCCCTCGCGCGACCCGGTTGGCCCACGGCACGACGTGGCCGCACGACAGGCCGAAATGGACGAGTCCGAACCGACACGGTGCCCCTGGTGCGGCGCGATGGGCGTGGACTTCGACGAGAATCCAGCTCCCTCCGATTACTGTGGCCACGACCCGGCGGCCTTGCGATAGAACGATACCGAGCAACGAATGACCGACCACCTCAAGACCTATGGCAAGCAACTCATTGACAACGGTTATCTCGTCCTGCCGCTACCACGCGGCAAGAAATTCCCCCAGATAAAGGGCTGGCAAAATGCCCGCCTCACGGCCCACGACCTCACCCAGTGGCGGGACCACGGAGTGGGTGTGCTGTGTGGCCAAGGGCAGTGGCCCATCGTCGGCGTGGACGTCGATATCAGCCACCCCACCATCGGCCCCAAGGTCATCGACTGGTGCGAGCAGCACCTGGGCAGCACGATCCAACGGGTGGGGGCCGCGCCGCGCGTAATGCTGGTGTACCGTGCTGCGTCGAGCGGCTGGGCCAAGGGCGCCAGCGTGCAGTTCTACGATCCGACCGACCCACTGAAACCATCAGGCAAAAAGAACGAGCAGCAGGTGGAGATCCTGGGCCTCGGGCAGCAGTTCGTGGCCTACCATCAGCATCCCGACACGGGCAACGACTACGAGTGGGTCGATCTCATGGATGGCATGGTCAACATGCCGGCCGCCGATCTGCCCGAGATCACCGAGGACCAGGTGAACGCCTTGCTCGCGGAGGTAGCCCGTCTGGCGCGCGGCACGAGTGGCGTGGAGATCGTCGGCAAGTCGGGCACTGCGCTGGCCGTGGTCGGCGAGGTGGACGACCTGGCCCTGCTCTCCAACAAGACGGACATGTCGATTGAGGACGTGCGCGAGCTGATGGCGCACATGGCCAACGACGGTGATTCCTACGACACGTGGGTCCAGGTCGGCGCGGCCCTCCACCACGAGTTCGCGGGCACCGAGCACGAAGACGACGCGCTGGACTTGTGGCGCGACTATGGGGCGCGCAGCGACAAGGACAAGCCCAACCAGTACGACTACAAATGGGAGTCGTTCGGCCGGTACTCCGGCGCGAGCACCACGCTGCGCTGGCTGATCAAGATCGCTGGCCAGGAGAAGCGCGACGCCGAGCACGCCCACAAGCTGGAGAGCGTGGACGCCATCAAAGCGGCCATCGCCGAGGTAGCAGACCTCCCCACCCTCGGGGGAACGAAGTTCCTGGAGCACCTGCGCAGCTTGTTGCCGGACGACCAGCTCTTGCGCTCCAACGCGGTCACCCTTTTCCAGGAGCGGTACAAGGCCCTGACTGGCCACAACCTGCCCATTGGCCAGGCGCGCGAGCTGGTGCTGGGCCGCCGGCAAAGCACTGTCCAGTCGCGCCGCCCGCTTACCGAGTTCGGGAACGCGGAGCGCATGCTGGACCGCTACGGCGACGGCCTGATGTATGTGCCCGAAGAGGGCAGTTGGTACATGTGGACTGGGGTGTACTGGCGGCCCGCCGTAGACGTAGAGATCGAGCACCTGGCAAAGGAGACGGTGCGCAACCTGCCGGCCGAGGCCGCCGATCACGACGACCCGAGCGAGTTCTTCTTATTCTGCTCGATCAGCCAACAGGCGAAGATGGTGAGCAACATGATCAAGCTGGCGTGTAGCGATCCACGGGTCGCCACTCCGGCGCGCGAGCTGGACAAGCACAGCTATCTGCTCGGCGTGAAGAACGGCATTGTGGATCTGCGGTCCGGCGCACTGCTCGATCCCGACCCCGAGCTGCGGATCACCATGGTGGCCGGTTGCGAGTACGACCCCCTGGCGAAGTGCCCTGTGTTCGACAGCACTGTGCTCGACTGCTTTTTCGGCGACGGGCCCATGGCGAATTTCTTTCTGCGCACGCTGGGCTACGCTCTGCAAGGCAACCCGACTGCCGACGTGCTGATCATCCCGTTTGGCAATGGGAGCAATGGCAAGTCAACGCTTTACGGTGTAGCGCGCGAGGTCTTCGGCGCCTATGCCAAGAGCGCGGAGGCCGGCAGCTTTGTGCGCGATGCCATTGGCGGTAATGCCGGCGGGCCCCGCGAGGATCTGGTCAGGCTGCGTGGCGCGCGGTTCGTGTATGTGAACGAGCCGGACGAAAACGGCGAGCTGCGCGAAGGGGCGATTAAAAGCATGACGGGTGGTGATGCCATCACGGCGCGCGGCGTGCATGCCAAAAAGTCCCTGGAGATCATCCCGACCTGGACGGTGTTCATGCCAACGAACCACAAGCCCATCGTGCGCGGCACCGACAACGGTATCTGGCGCCGCCTGGTGCTGCTGCCCTTCGAGCGCAACTTTGAGGCCGACAAGACCGTGGCCAAGGACGAGAAACGGGTGGAAAAGCTGCGTGCAGAAATGCCGGGCATCCTGGCCAGGTTCGTCCGTGCCGGACTGAAATACCAGAAGGAGGGCCTGGCCCCGCCTCCGGCGATCAAGGAGGCTCGCGAGGCTTACCGTGGTCAGATGGATCTGCTGGCCGAGTGGCTGGACGAATGCTGTGTGGTAACGGATCAGTCAGCGTTGACGCCCTCCGTGGACCTGTGGGCGAGCTGGGAATTGTTCGCAAAAAACCGTGGAAACCTCCATTTTGTGAAGTCGAGCACGGCTCTTGGTCGGAAATTGGAGCAGCGTTTTCCGGCGATGAAGGACGCGAAGGATGTGCGGTGTCGGAGGGGAATTGCCCTGCGTAGCGTTACACCTGACGATTTCGATGATGTTTAGCGTTAGTTTTCGACGCATTCGACGCATTTGACCCACTTTTACTATTGTTCCCTGTATGCATAGAAAGAGTTTAGGAAAAGTGCCCCAAATGCGTCGAATGCGTCTGGAACGCTAAGACTAACAAAGGAAAGATGATGACGCTAAAGAACACAACGCTCGACGACATTTCGGCCCTCATTGGCTTCTCCGCAACGATCCGGTTGGCCGCGTGGTACGGCGACCTCCACAAGTGCTACATCCCGAAGACGGTCAAGGACGGCCACCACCTGGTCGCGCTACTGGGCGAATCGTCCGCGAAAAAGCTCACCCAGGAATGGGGAGGGAAGCACCTGAGTATTCCTCGGCTGCAGCAGTACGAGGTCTGGACGCAGCGCCAGCAAATCGGCGAGCTGCTGCAGGCCGGCCTCCCCACCCAGCACATTTCGGTCCACGTTCGCATGAGCGAAAGACGGGTCCAGCAAATCTGCCGGGAATTGGAGGTGGCCGGATTGATCCCACCAATTGCCCCCACAAAAAGGGGTAGGCCAAAACTCCCCGAAAAAACGCCCCACAAAAATGGGGGGTCCATTCTGGTGGAGGATGCCGTCCCAGACGAATTACCGCAGGGGTAGAAGGTGGGTCTGTGGCGAAGGTAGTGGGGTGGTAGCTTGAACGAAGACAGGGGCCTTCTTGAACCCCTATTGAAAACGGAGAATGTAACGTGAAAGTCTACGTAGATGGTATTCTTGCCGGCCCAACCCTGGATTTCTGGGTGGCTGCAGCGGTCGCGATACCCGGCTCAGGTCGGCTGGTGCTGCGCCCCATCACCGGTCAACCGGCCTTCGAGCACGAGTGGGACCCGGAGAACTATTGCGACGAAGAGACCACCGAAGGCGAAGGCCGGATGTGGGAGTGGTATCGCCCGTCTCGACCAGGCCGCTGGTTCCAACACCTGATCGAGCAATGCGAGTTGGTCGAGGCGGTTGGTGGTAACGGCACACGCTGGGCCGTTCGTGTGCAGCTCGCGGTGAACAGGCCGGAGTTCCGGCTGTCCGAGGCCACGGCCACCGGCCGCAACCAGCCCGAGGCGCTGTGCAAGGCCATCGTGAAGGCTCGCTTTGGTTTGTGGGTTCCACTGGTTCGCTGCGGTCACCTGCCGAAGTATTCGGAGCCCGAGGATCTGAGCTTTTGGGTGGGTCGGATCGCATTCGTCGCAGAGCACCACATGGGAGACCAGAAGTTCCCGCAGCCGCTCCCCGTGGCCGCCGCGCCGGCCGGCAGCAGCCTGCCTGCCTGGTGCTGGGACCAAGTAGGCCCCAGGAATTGAAAATCGGATGGGCGGGGGTGGGGTCGGCAGGGCCAGCCGATTTCATTTTTGGATGGGCGCCCCCTCCCACCCCACGGGGTCTTTTCACAGCCAGAGCGCGAATTCGCGTTTGGTGTGCGTGACGTTTTTACGGACCTGTAAATTTTATGCACCAGGCGCAGGTGCTCCCAAAATCCAGGCCCCTGTTTTTTCATCCGCCGAAAATGTGGCGCTCCGCTCAATCGGTGGATTAGCTTTCAAGGCCAGCTCGTGCACGGCGCTGCGCCCGTTCGTCCTGCCGCGCAGCCATCGCCAGTTTCTTTTGCAGTACCCGGTAGGCTTTTTCTGGCGTCTGGGCCCTGCCGCGTTGCCATGGCTGCGCATCGGGCCCAGTGGTGATGCACTCCCACACCCAGTAGCTGTACACCACGTGGTAGGCGCCCGCATGGAGCCCGACTAGTGGCGGATTGCAATGCACCTGAACGCGGCGCAAGCGGGGCAGGTTATCGGCCATGGTGCACCCCTTGATAGGCCGCCCGGAAACGCTCGAAACCCTGTGCAGGCTGCGCACTGTGGATGCTCATTCGCGGGTACAGGCCATCCGCACGCGGCCTGCATTCGATATCGTCGGGATGCGGCACATAGGGGGCTTGCCCCGGCCCCAGTGGCCGGCATGCATCGATCCAAGGCGCATCGATAGGCACGCGGTACAGAAAGCGCAGCATTGCCGGGTTGACGTTGTGCGATTGGCCATCGTAGGCGCTGCGCACGGGGCCGGGAAACAGGACATAGCGGGGCATGGTGTGGACCTCCTTTGTGTATCGGAAACGCAAAAAGCCTAGGGGCTGCATTCCACCGGTGAAGATGGTTTGCAGCCCCTAGGCTTTTCGGCTTTTTATCGTGCGGCCGGTGGCACGTGGCGAAAACGGTTTTACGGATCGATTCCGCAGGCTTTCAGGAATTCGGCAGGGTTGACGCTGGCCGATTTTGCGAATTCTTTTGCAAGCCATTCCAGCGCATGAGATTGACCCTCGAAATTTGCAAGGGTTTCAGGTGGGCGCCACGATTCGGCGACACACTTACGCGCGTGGGCGTGTTCTTGCTGAATCAATTGGGCAAGGGTTGCATAGTCGGCTTTTCTCACGCTGGCACTCCCCTAGTTACCGGATTGACGCCAAAAATCCCGGCAACATCGTTGTAATCGTCGCCCGTGGGGCAACGCTCCTTTTCCCAAATTTCATTTTCGATGGATTGCATATCGCGCAACCGGCCAGCCATTACAGCGGGGGTAACAACCGCGTAGGCGCGGCTATCGGCCAGTTCCGCATGGGTGATAAATACCGCGACACCAAAACGGAAAACGACCGAATAACCGGATTCCGGGAAATGATCCTCTATGTAACCCCATGCGCGCGGGCCCGTGCTGCGTTCGTTGTCTTGTTCGTCGCAATCCTGCTCACCCGCAACGGACAGGACGATAGAACCGATAGGATGGATTTCGGCGTTCATTTCTGCCCCCTGAAAATTCGCGCCTCGTTGACGCATTCGAAAACCATAAAACCGTCTTCGCATTGGATAGTGGCCGCAGCCCAAGGAGCACGGCGCCGCGCAGTGGTGCGACTGGCGCACTTGATGAATTCTTTTCTCATGCTTTCCCCTCGATTGAATAACCCAGTGCAGCAAGATGGCCCAGCGCATCCGCTTTGCTTGCGTATGTCGAATCCAAGTAGGGCACGCGCTGGCGGTAATTGAAAAATTGGACCCCATGGGCCGATTTAGTCCCGTACACGTGATAAACCACAGCACGGCGCTTTGATGTTGGGTGACGGTAGTTCATGCCGACACACCTTGTGTTTGCGGATACTTTGCCAGAAATTCAGGTGCAAAGAAACGGCGCATGGCCGACAACAAACCCGCATCGATTGGCAAATTCCAACGCAGTACGGCACGCATGTAAACTTCGCGTATATCGTCGTCGCTGTGATCAGCGTTTTCATCTAGTTCCGCCTCGATATCGATCCAACCATGCGGGTTTGAAAAGCTCATGCGTGACAACTGGCAACCGATAGATTCTCTGCGCCTTTGGTTACTAGGGCGTTCCCGTAGAATACCGCCAACGTTGTAATCAGACTCAAGTTGTGCGTACGCTTGGCAAATTGCGAAACGGTCCATTTTCAGACTCCCCAAATTTGAATATCGATCTTTTCGCCTTGGAACACGATAAACGTACGATTTACCTGTACGTTAACCTTGCGCCATTTGCCTTCAAATCGGGCAAACCAATTGTCAGGCGCTTCGTGCCGGAGTTTCACCGATTCAGTGCGAAACGGGCCCGCTGTTCCTTTGCCATGGTGCAGATAGCCGGTATCGACCGATTGCGCGTAGTCTTGCATATCGTCGATAACGTGCTGAATTGACGTCGATGCATCAAATTGGCCGTCACGCCCCGCAGCATCACGTTGCATTTCGCAATAGCGAATGAAAGTAGGTGTGTCGTTGTTCATATTCGGAACCACGCCTTTTTTATCAACCAACGAATCGATAAACTTGCATTCTTGTTGCCACTCAAAATCGGTCTTTTTCATGCCACACCTCGAATATAAAAGCGGTTGCCCTTGCGATACAGTGCAGGATTTTCAAGGCCCCCAAGGGCATAGAAAACACGGCGGCTAATGGTTTGTTGGTGGGCCACAGCTTACCCAATCAATCGAGTGTTAACGGTATGCACGCAACCGGGCAGATTGTGGCGATTGCGGAAAAGCACCAATGCGCCAGACAGGGAGCGAATATTGTTGCAAAAACCGGTGCGGGTTTCGTTGCAACCCCTATTACCCGGCGTATTTTCCGCCCGGAGAGTCACAAATCGACCGCGATATTTCAACGGGGCAAACAGTTTTTCGCGCACGGCGCGGATAGTTGTGCAACCGGGTGCAGGCACGCAAACACGCGATGGGCCAACATAGGCTTTGTTCAATTCCGGGGCGAAGCGGTGGCGTTCAAGAACAATTTTCATAATCAACTCCATTCGTTTCAACTAGGGAAAATTCCCAACAATAGGCGCAGGGTTCTACGCCTATCAGTGGTTACTTTACCGCTGGAAATTTTCCAGCCATAACCCGGATAAAATCCGAGTCACGCAAAATCTCACAATCAGAATATTGGCTTGCTTTGTACGAATGCGGCATTGCGCTTTGTTTGTTCCTGTACATAGGCGAATGGATAACGACCTTTGCATTGTCGGTTTCGAGGTTTCGGATAATTTCTACCGAGATATTAAAACCGAAAGAAACAGGATAAATTCGGTTAGGCATTCGGTGTACCCCACTTAGGCGAAGCATCCCGAATATCTGACCACTCGAAAGCGGTGCCATAAAAACCCTGTGAACGGGCCACGCATTCGACCAATGCACGAAACTCCGGTTTACACCATGGATTACCGGTAGGCGTAGCTTTACGGGTCAGTTTCACCCATTCGTCGATGGCTTTAAGGCGCTTATCGTCGAAAACCCAATAATGGCAGTTATCGAAAACACCCCCTACCATATCGCCATAGCCATCAGTATTCCAACCCATGGCTGACAAAAGCGCAGTGCACGCGGCTTTGTGGTTTTCGTCGATGTTCAGCGCATGGTCATAAGAAACGTAAATCGTTTTTGCTTCACATTTGGCTTGTATGCGTGAACCCTTGAAATTCGAGGGGCCAATGTACTTTGTGCGAATGGCTTGCATGGTTCAGCTCCTATCGAGAATAGAGGGATTAAAGAAAGTCTTTTTCGTTCGTCGCCATAACAACGGCTTTGTTGTCTGCAAAGCAGTACAGCAAAACACCATCAGTAGCGGATTGCATAATGCAATCAGACGCATAGGCCATATTACCAACAGGCACATATTCGACTTGAGCAGAGGGATAGAACTGCAGAACGATGGAAAGCAGGGCAGAGAGGGTAAGCATGGTTTATTCCTGCTCAGGGTTTCACATTGCCATTCGCAGCCGCTATGCGGGCGCAAAGGGCCGTTTGTTCGTCGATATAGCACCGGCGGATATACGCGCTACCAATATCGAACGTCAAACCCAATCGGGCTGCGTCATTCAACAATTCAAGTAACTGGGCGTAGGACAACAGACCTACACTTGCGAGGTGCGAATCTGCTACTACAAGCGCTTCAATTTGAGCTGTGTTCATTACTCGCCCCTTATGCGAACAAAGCCACGATGCGGGCGATAAAACCCATTTTCTTGTGCACGGTGCGTGCCGTGCGGCTGGCAGGTGCGGCCAGTGCTGCAGCCCAACGGGCCCGCTCTGTGGCCATAGTGGCAAGGGCTTCGTTGGCAGTGTGTTCGTTGCGGTACATGGTGTCAGCTCCTGTTTGTCTGTTGCGATGTGTTGATTGTAGCGTTACTGCATCCACTGTCAATAGGTTTCATGCACCATGCTGAAAATAAATTGTAACGCTACATGTAACAACACACACTACAGGGCAGGTCATGGCCACCTCTACCTGGCGTGTAGCGCATGCATGTACACAGTGCGTCTAATGAGCATGAACACGCAACACACCATGCACAGACCAGCGTATGCACGGTGTGTTGTAACGCTATGCACAACTAACAACAGCCGGCCATGCGTCACAGCGCAGACTCTGTTGTGTGTATGTGTTGTGTGTTGCGTTACAGCTCAAGCCACAGCAATCCTGTTCACGCGCGGGATTTAATTAATTCCGGGGGCCCCTGTGGAGTTCATAGACGTGCGGGTGACAATGAGCGCGGTGAACGCTTATTCCGAACTTTTTTGTCATTGATAATCGTCCGTTACACCGGATTACCTACATCCAGGTCACAGATGCCTATGTCTTACATAGCAATCGCTAAATGAGGAATAATGCAGGTATGAATGCTGACTTTGAACTCCAGACCGATGGCACTTTGCGACCGAATAAAGGCGGGCGGCGGGAGGGCGCTGGCCGCAAACCGGGATATTCGCCCAAGGATCGGAGCCAGGCCGATAGCCCAGATGCGCCCCACCTATCCGAGGCCACGAAGCGGGCCATTGAACTGTCGGACGCGAAGCTGGCCAAGGCGCAGGCCGACGCCAAAAACGCCGAACTGAGATTCCAGATCGACAGCGGGGAATACCTCTCTCGGTCAGCGTACCGGGAGGCATCGGCCGAAGCGCTCGCGAGCGTGGCCAGCCATATTCGCCAGATCCCGGATATTCTGGAAAAGGAGTTTGGCCTGGACCCGGCGGTTTTGGTGAAAATCGAAGAGTCGATTAACGAAGCGCTGACCACTTTGGCCAACGAACTAGAAATGTTCGTGACCGACGAGCCAGAAAAAGGCAAGGGCAAATAATGGACCAGTCGCACTACGGGCGCGCGCTGAGCGATGTGTGCAGCGGGTACGAAGCGTTCAAGGCACCCAACCGAGTGACCATCAGCGAAGGGGCCGCCAAAAACCTGATCATTAAGCAGACCGGCGGTGCGGCCACGGCCTGGAGCGCGAGCGCGACGCCCTACATGGTCGCCCCCCTCAATTCGCTCGCCTCGCGGCTGCACGAGGCCACTGTGTTCGTCGGGCCGGCACGGACAGGCAAGACCGCCGGCCTGCTGGTCGGCTGGATGTGCCACAACGTGGTGAACGACCCCGGCAACATGCTGTTCATCCAGATGAACAAGGACAAGGCGCGGGAATTCTCCAAGACCGATATCGACAGCGCGCTGCGCCACAGCGAGCACGTCAAGGCCATGCTCTCGGCGCGCGACGTGGACGACAACACGTTCGACAAAATGTTCCGGCATGGCATGTGGGTGCGGATCGCCTGGCCGACCGTCTCCAACGTCTCCGGCTCGACCTACCGGTACGTGGCCATCACCGATATCGACCGGATGGCCAACGCGGAGAACGTGGACGGCGAAGGCCCGTTGTTCGACTTGGCCAAAAAGCGCACAACCACCTTCATGTCGCGCGGCATGACCCTAGTCGAGTCCAGCCCCGGCAAGCCGCTGATCTCGCTCGGCTGGACGCCGGCCACGGCGCACGAGGCCCCACCCACCGGCGGGATCTTGTCGCTCTACAACCGCACCGACCGCCAGCGCTGGTACTGGCGCTGTCCCGAGTGCGGCTCGTACTTCGAGGCGGCCCCTGGCCTGGACCTGTTCCGCATGCCGTCCTTCGAGGAACTGGTGCGAGACGCGCGCTCGATCAGCGCACCGGTGATGGCCAAGCACTATGCGCGCATCACGTGCCCCGTCCACGGCTGCATCATCCAACCGAGCGCCAAAAAGGAAATGAATTCGCGCGGTGTCTGGTTGCCCGATGGCGTCACTGTGGACGACGAAGGAAACATGCACGGGGAGAGCCGGCAATCGACCATGCAGGGCTACTGGCTCGGGGGCGTGGCCGCTGCATACCAGTCCTGGCAATCGCTGATCGAGCAGTACCTGATCGGGCTCCAGGAATTCGCGCTGACGGGCTCGGAAGAAAAGCTAAAGCAGACGGTCAACACCGACCAAGGCATGCCCTACATGCCAAGGCACCTGGCCGACAACAAGACCAACGGAAAGACCCCTGCCGAGCGTGCGGAGGAATACCCGCAGTACATCGCACCGGCGGAAACCCGCTGCATCATCGCGGCAGTGGACGTGCAGGGTGGGTCCAATGCGCGGTTCGTGGTGCAGATCCAGGCAGTCGGGCCCTACGGCGAGCGCTGGGTCATCGACCGCTTCGAGATCAAGGACTCGCGGCGCCCTGGCTCTGGCCAGGAGTTCGCACCAATCGACCCCGCCGGTTTTGCCGAGGACTGGGACCAGATCACCGAGCTGGTGATTCGGGCCACGTGGCGCACACCCGAGGACGAGCGCGAGCTGCACCCACTCATGACCGTGGTCGATACCGGCGGTGAGGGCAAGGCCAACGGCGGCGAGGGCGTATCGCACAACGCATACGCCTGGTATCGTCGCCTGCGCGCCGAGAAGCTGCACAACCGCGTGATGCTGTACAAGGGCGGGAGCGAGCCCAAGGCGCCAGTGGTCCGAGAGACCATGGTGGGGGGCAAGAACAACAAGACCGGCGACGTGCCGCTGCAGCTCTGCAATCCGCACCTGCTCTCGGACGCCGTGGACAGCGGGCTACGCCGCGATGTGCCAGGCCCTGGCTACATCCACTTCCCCAAGGCGAAGCATCCGACCCTGTGGCCAAACGGCTGGGTCACGGTGGCGTTTTTCGACGAGCTGCACGCCGAGACGCGCAGCCCGAGCGGGATCTGGAGCAAGGTGCGCTCGCGCAACGAGACATTCGACTTGTGCCGCATGGCCCACGCCGGCTACCTCTACCTGGGCCTGGACAAGATTGTGGACTGGAACAAGGTGCCGCCGCAGCTCTCGCCGCTCTACTGCAACAGCCTGGTGGTTTCCAGGGCCGACCGCCGCGCGCTGCAGGCCAACACGCGCGAGGAACCTACCGAGGTCCGCGTTCTGCGGCCGGCGCAACGGAAAAAAAGACGGCACGCGCAGGCAAATTTGGGTTGACGTCTTTTTAGCGTGTGCTATATTCGGTTCCAAGCAAGGGGTACGCAGACCCGCACCGACACAAGTCAGTCGGCTGGCGCCTGTGACACCTTGCCAGTCGGTGGGCCCTTAGCTTGTTCGCGAGCAACGGCTGTTTGCACCTGGCCTGTGCCTCTGGAAACAGATGACTGTGCCCATCGGCGATTTCGGAATGTGGCGCAGTCTGGCAGCGCTACTGCTTTGGGAGCAGAGGGTCGCAGGTTCAAATCCTGCCG
>Ga0126314_10000057_pt1 | contig 63766 bp, 53 predicted proteins | sample Plot105B_FD_92535 | JGI IMG/M metagenome (GOLD analysis project Ga0126314, IMG submission 92535) | Serpentine soil microbial communities from UC McLaughlin Reserve, CA, USA - Plot105B | ecosystem: Environmental > Terrestrial > Soil > Grasslands | place: USA: UC McLaughlin Reserve, Lake County... | reverse complement strand
GAGCGTCTGCCCCGTGGCCACCACCCGGCCCGACAGCCCTTCGCCCACGCGCGCGGGATTCATCCGCAGCGACGACTCCAGCACGCCGCGCGCGACGGGGTCCGGGTGGTGCGCCGCCACCAGCTCCAACTGCTCCCGGTCCTCCGCGAGCAACTGCAGCACGCACCCGCCGCCCAGCGCCTCGGACACCTTGCTCGCCAGCACGTCCAGCACGGTGGGCAGGTCCAAGCCCGCCTCGGCGATGAGCTGGCTGACCTGCACCAGCACGTGCAGTCGCGCGGCGCCGCGTCGGCTCTCCTCTTCGGCCGCGCGCGCGGCGCGGAACAACCGCGCGTTGTCCATGGCCAGCGCCGCGCGCCGCGCCAGCTCCTCCGCCAGCGACAGGTCCGTCGCGTTGAAGGGCGCCCGCCCCGCGTCCCGCACGAAGGTCAGCGCGCCCAGCGTGCGCTGGCGGGCGACGAGCGGCGTGAGCAGCAGCGCGCTGGTGCTCCACGTCGGCTCGCCCCCCGTCGCGGAAGGCACGCGCGTCTTGCGGGTCTCCATGCGGGATTGCCCGCTGGCCAGCACTCGCGCCAGCGTGGAGGGCTGGCCCGAGTCCAGCGGGAAGCTGGTCAACTCCAGCACCCGCTGCGCATTCTCCGGGTCCGCGTGCAGCACCGCCAGCCGCCGCACCACGCCCTCGTCGTACGAGTCCACCGAGCACCCGTCCGCGAAGTGGCCCAGGGCCAGCCGCGCCACGCCGGACACCGTCTCCTCCCAGCCCAGCGAGCCGGACACCAGCGCGCTCGCGTCCGCCAGCAGGCTCAGCCGCGCGCCCAGCGCCTCCGCTTCCAGTCGCGCGGTGTGCTCACGCTCGTACAGCCGCGCGCGCTCCAGCGCCTGGCCACACTGCCGCGCCAGCCCGACGATGGACGTGCGCTCCAACGCGGTGAAGTCCTTCTCCCGCTCGAAGCCGAAGGCCAGCGTGCCGAACACCCGCCCCTCGACGAACAGCGGCGCCAACGCCAGCGCGCGCAGCGGACCCTCTTCCATCAGCGCCGCGAGCCTCGGGTAGCGCGCCTGTATCGCCGCCAGCGTCTCCAGCCACACCGGCGCCTCCGCCAGCACCGCGTCGTAGCCGGGCAGGTCCTCGCCCGTGCGGGGCAGCACGCGCAAGGGCTCCAGGAGCCCCTCCGGTACCCCCACCGCGGCGATGAGCTCCGCGGACGCGCCCCCCTCGGGCGTCAGGTGCACCATGCCCGCCGTCGCGTCCACCGCCGGCAGCCCCAAATCCAACACCACGTGGGCCACCTCCTGGCGGGTGAGCGTCTGGCCGAAGGCCTCCGTCACCGCCTGGAAGCGGCTCAGCCGCAGCACCTCCGCCTGTTCGACGTCCGCGCGGGCCCGCGCCACCTCCGCGCGAGTCCCTTCCACCGCCAGCTCCCGCTCCAGCGCCAGCCCCGCCAGGCGCGCGTAGAGGCCCAGGCGCTGGAGCTCCTCCTCCGACGGCACCCACCCCTCGGCCAGCACGGCGCCCAGCACGCCGACGACACCCCGAGTCACGGAGGCTGACACCGGCAGCGAGACGAGCCCCACCGCGCCCAGCTTCCGCCGGGCCTCCGTCGCCCCCGCGAGCAGCGCGTCCCGCTCCAGGTCCACGGACAGGTACGGCAGGAGCGCCCCGTCGATATCGCGCGTGCCCGCCAACAGCCGCTGGCCACACGCCTCCACCGCGTCAGCCGGCAGCCCGGGCGTGGTGAGGGTGTGAGGGACGCTTTCGTCCTCTCGCCAACAGAGGAAGACGTCGGACACGGAGAGGGCGGCCGCGACTTCGCGCAGCAACGCCTCCAGCACCGCCCGCACCGGCGGCGCCACCGCCAGCCGCGCCAGGGTCCGCGTCACGCGGTCCGTCGCGGCCAGGTTGCCCTCGGGCACCTTCATGCCCACACGTCCCCCCGGTCCGGGCCCACTCAAGGCCCACCGCGAAGCGTCAGTGTCCCATGTCGGCCGGGGCCGCGAAACCCGCGGACCCCTGTCCCCAGGTACAGGGGGGCCTCACCGTTCAGTGGGCGAACACATTGAAGAAGGCGAAGAAAATCTCGAGGACGATGAGCAGGACGATGACGGCCTCCAGGGTATGGGAGCGGTCGATGTCCACGTCGCCCTTGAGCAGGCCATACGTCTGGGCGAGCAGCTGCTGCTTGCGCGTGACGGAACCCTGCCAGGCGGAGATGCGCATGCGGCGCACCGCGCCCTCGTAGACCTTGGCCAGGTAGAAGTCGCCGATGATTTTCAGGCTGTTGTCCACGCGCTCGATGAACTCGTTGAGGTCCACCAGCGTGGTGAGCGTCTGCCGCGTCAGCGTGCGGTACGGACTGCGGAACAACCGCGTCCACCCGTGGCGCTTGGCCTGCACCTCGTCGTGGATGCGGGCGATGTGCTCGTCCAGCCGCTCGTCGTAGTAACGGAATTCCAACAGTTGCGCGTTGGCGATTTCGAGCAGGTCCGGGATGTCCCCGGAGCCCGACGGCTCGTAGACGAAGGCGCTGTTCCAGTCGATGACGACCAGGTCATTCACCGTGTAGCTGAAGCGCATCTGCGTGACGGCCTCGCTCTCCCGGCGGGACAGCGGCGTCTGGCCGTTCTCTCCCAGGAGAAGCCGCGCCAGGTCCGCGCCCTCCAGCAGCTCCTCCGCGGACGGGTTGCCCTGGATGCTCTCCGCGAAGATGACGGTGTAGCTCTCGTTCTGGTCCCACAGGTGCGGCTCCTGCACCGCGGAGGCGATGGTGTTGCGCACGCCCTCCACCAAATCCAACGCCAGGTCCTCCAGCGCCTGGCTGTCGTACAGCTCGTCCGCCACGCGGGTGAGGTGCTCCAGGGACGTGCCCGGCACCACCGGCACGCGCAGGATGATGGACGCGGCGCCATGGTCGAACAGGCGCGCGGTGGCATCCACCGTGACGGGCCCGTCCTTCAGCGCGAGCGGCCGGCGCCCCAGCTCATACGCCAGCGGCGGATTGGGGAGCTGGAGGTACTGGCCATTCTCGCGCGACAGCTTGAGGCGGCGGGTGTCCTCCGACACGGCCTTGCGCGCGCGCTCGAGGTTGATTTCCTCCGCGATGTCGAAGGTGCGGTAGCAGAGGATGTGGGCCTTCTCGAAGAGCAGGGGAGCCGAGGCAGCCATGGTGCGCGCAAGCCTAGCGCGCCCCTCCCCCACGCCAGGCCCGGCGCACCGGCCCTGTCGACGAACCGTCAGTCTTGGAACCTGGAACCCGGAACCCGGAGCCCGGAAGCCGACCGCGCCACCCGCTCGCCGCTCGTCCGCCCGGAGGACAGGGTGGCATCCGACACCCGCCCATCCACCCGTCACATTGTCGATGTTTCACTCGGTCGAAGCCTGCCACCCGCGGGCCCCGCCATTCCTCTCAATTGGCCGCACGTCAAGACTGGGGCGCAACGCCTGCCATGACGGCCCCGAGCGCGCTCATGTCGAAGGCTTATGAGCCCGGGCCGCAGGGGGCAAAAGCTCCGTGCGCACATCCCACAGCTCTGGGAAGAAGCGCAAATCCAAGGCCTTGCGAAGGAAGGACACCCCGGAGGAGCCTCCGGTGCCCTGCTTGAAGCCGATGATTCGCATCACCGTCATCATGTGACGGTAGCGCCACAGCTGGAACCGCTCCTCGGTGTCCACCAGCTTCTCGCACATCTCGTACGCGTCCCAGTGCGCGTGGGGGTCCTCGTAGATGCGACGGAACACCTCCACCACCGCCGGGCTCTTCACGTACGGCTGCCGCCAGTCGCGCTGGGCGTGGTCCTCCGGAATCGCATGCCCCGTGCGCGACAGATGGCGCAGGAACTCGTCATAGAGGCTGGGAGACTCCAACAGCCGCTCCAGCTCCCCATGCAGCTCCGGTTGGTGGCGGAAGGGACCCAGGGCATTGGAGTCCTTGTTGCCCAGGAGGAACTCCACCGCGCGGTACTGCCAGCTCTGGAAGCCAGACGCGGGCCCGAGCGCGTCGCGGAACTCCAAGTACTCATTCGGCGTGAGCGTCTCCAGCACGCTCCACTGCTCGAAGAGCATCCGTTGGATGTTCCCCACGCGCGCGAAAATCTTGAACGATGGCTCCAGCCGGTCCGCCTGCACATAGCGGATACACGCGCTCAGCTCGTGGATGAGCAGCTTCATCCACAGCTCGCTCGTCTGGTGCTGGATGATGAAGAGCAGCTCGTCGTGATGCGGTGGCTGCGAGCGCGGAACCTGCGCCGTCAACAGCCTGTCGAGCTGTAGGTAATCACCGTACGTGGTCCTTCCGGCCAGGTCGGTGATGATTCCAGGCTCCAAATCTCGTTTGTTCATGGGCCCGGGCATTCATGCCCCTGCAAGCCCCCGCGGGCAAGACTTCCCGTACGGGCTGCCCCCGAACCCTCTCCCTGCCAGGGAGCACGGTTGACGGAGGTGCGGTCACTGTCTGCCCGGGCCGGGGCCAAACGTGCCGCTGATTAACCGTTCGCGGCTTGGGCGGCGGCGGCCAGGGCCTTCGACGCGGCGCGGCCACGGGGCAGCTTGATGTCCTCCACGCTGTTGGCGGGCGCGTAGTCGACCCACGCCGACGGGCGGCGGTTGGTCTTCTCCAGCATCCGCAGCTTCTGGTAGTGCGCGGCGCAGTAACCCTTGGTCCGGCTGGGCTTGCCGCAATCGACGATGGCGCACTCGCGCGAGCCATCCGCCGACGCCGACGGCTTGCGGCCACGGCGCTTGCCACCCGCCGACACCGACGCCGCCGCGCTCACCGCGCCACGCGCCGCCGCGGGAGGACGACCGACGGCCTTGCGGCCCGGCTTCGCCGCCGCGACCTGGGCGCCGAACAGGGGGCCAACGACTTCGGCCAGCGGGGCCAGCCGCTCCGCCACGTTGCGCAGTGCATCCAGATCCGCCGTCCCGGACTCCAGGCGGGAGACCACGTCGCGCAGCGGCTTGAGCTGGACCTCGATTTCGTTACGGATCATGTCCCGAAACGCTTTATCCACGGACATTCGTTCAATCCTCGTCTTGGCTAGTCTGGTTGTTGAAGGTATGGAAGGGGGAGTTGATTTGTGATGCTGCTCATACCCATACCTTCCAATTTAGGATTTGTCTAAAGGAAGCGATAAAAGGTGTGACTGAAGGACGTATCACCCCCCCTACCGTACCGGTCGGGGTCCCATTCCAGTGGGGCGGGAACGGCGCTCAGCCGTCCCAGCGGAGGTCTTCCAGCAGGGGGGTGGACCCCGAGACAAAGGGCCCCGAGGCCAGGGTGCGCAGCTCGTCGCGAGCCCGCATCAGCTCCACGCGCAGCTGTTGCTGCTCACGCGGGTCCAACGCGGTGGTGAGTCTGGGCAACAACGCACTCTCTTCTTCTTGGAAATGCGCGACGGTCAGATCCTCGAGCGCGAACAGCCGGGCCTGCCATTCGGTGTCGCCGAGGGACAGCTCCTCCAACTCATCCATCAGCTCGCGCATGGCCTGATGATCCTCGGCCTGCTGATGGGCACGCGCGCGCCCCTCCACCCGGACCACCAGCGGTCTCAGACAGCGCTCCTCCAGCCAGGTGTGCAGTCGCAACAGCTCCAGCAGCTCATGCTGGGCGCTCGAGGGCTCCTCTTCCGCGCCGGAGACGAGCCGCTCGAAGCGCTCCTCCAGCTCACGGTGCTCCTCCACGAGGATGTCGAACGGGCCTCCCATGCCCTCAACCATCTGCATGGTTCAGCAGGCAGACAACCAAAGCTGCGCTTCACCCTCACATTATTGAAACTCAAACGGCAGGTCGAGCGAACGTTCGGCGGGCTGAAACAACGACCCGCATCGTGCCCTGGCGGGTCGCTGAAAGCCCATGGGGGCGGGGGGCGAAGCGTTGCCTACTCAAAGCAACCTCCGGGGTGGGCAGGGCGAGTCCCCCCGGGGACGGTGCGTGGGTTTGCGAGGACCGAGGGTGCGGGAGCGGGGGCCTGGCCGGCTGCTCGGGTTGGATGGCGATGGGAGGGGGCGTCTCCATCATGACTCCTCGTGGAAGCTCCGCTCGCCACCGTGCGCAGGGCCGTGTTCCACCTCGCCGAGCGGGGCGCGGCGATGTCCGCGCTCTATCACCGGGCCCGGCTGGTGGGCGCCCAGCATCTGCCGAGGAGCGGCCCGGTGTTGCTGGTGGGCAACCACGGCGTGTGGGGTTACGAGACGCCCGCCTTCTTCCACCTCCTGCACCAGGCCACGGGGCGTCCGGTGGTGGGATTGGCGGAGCGAGGCTTCTTCCGCATTCCCGTGGTCCGCACGGTGCTGCCCTGGCTGGGCGGCGTGGAGGGCACCCGGGACAACGCATTGGAGGTGTTGCGCGCCGGGGCGATGGTCGTCTGCTACCCCGGAGGCGCGCGCGAGGTCTTCAAACGTCCGCGCGGGCGCTACCAGCTGCGTTGGGAGCATGCGCTGGGCTTCGCGCGGGTGGCCTCGCATGCGGGGGTGCCGGTGGTGCCCTTCGGGGGCTTCGGCGTGGATGACACGTTCCTCTTCCCGCCGGGTGAGGCCCGGCTGGGGCTGCACCTCACGAATGGGGAGAAGTACCGCGTGCCGCTGCTGGTGGGGCTGGGGCCGCTGCCGTTTCCGGTGCGGCTCACCTTCGCGCTGGGCAGTCCCCACACCCCTCCGCCCCCGGGAGCCTCCGAGCCGCGCCTGCGCGCGTTCCGCGACAGGGTGGCCACCAGCGTGCACCGGCTGCTGGTGAGGGCCCGCCATGCTTGAGATTCCGCCTCGCGCCCTCGTGCCCGCGCGCGTCCCCGACGTGGAGGACGTCCCTGACGGCTACGCGCACCTGCGCTGTGAGGAGCGCGAGGTGAAGGGCACCTCTGTGCGGCTGTTCACCTTCCCCGACGGCGACACGGAGGTAGCCCGCACCGTGGTGTGTCTTCCGGGGCTGGGTGCCAGTGGACGCTCCTTCGCGCCGATGGAGCCACTGGCCGGGCGGCTGCGCCTGTTGCTGTGGACGCCGCCGCTGCACACGCCCGCCACGCACACCCCGCTGCAGTGGAACCTGGCGGTGCTGAATCATCCCGAGGCGCGGCTGCCGGAGCGCTTCGCGTTGGTGGGGTCCTCCTATGGCAGCCTGCTGTCCATCGCCTTCGCGCTGGCGCATCCGGAGCGGGTGAAGGCGCTGGTGCTGGTGTCTCCCGTGGCCAGCGTGAGGCGGGTGCGAAGGCTGGCGGTGACGCTGTCCACGCTGGTGCGCACGCCGCGTCCACTGGCGTATGTCTTCGCGCCCACGGTGGCGAGGGTGCTCGGAGGCGCGAGGCTGCCGCCCGAGGGCCGCGCGGAAATCGTGCGCGAGGCACGGCGGCTGACCCCCGTGGAACTGCTGCGCCGGCTGCGCGACGTGCTGGCCGCGGACTTCCATTCCCGCCTCCACCAACTGCGGGTGCCCACGCTCGTCATCCAGGGTGGCAAGGACTTGCTGGTGCCGCCCCGCGCCGCGCGCGACGTGGCCGAACACATCCCGGGCGCTCGACTGGAGCTGCTGCGCGACGCCAGCCACCTGCCGTACATGAGCCATCCGGAGGCCTTCAACGCGGCCGTCGGCGCGTTCCTCAATGAGTACGGCACCACGCCTCTAGGACTCACGTCATGAGCGACACGGCGACGCGGCGCTCTCGCCCCCGCTGCGGCACGGTGAGCGACACGTGGGCGCCGTCCTCCAAAGCTGTCTGCGCCGCATGGAAGCCGTGCGCCGAGCGGGTGCGCATCCGACTGTGCAAGGGCGCCTGCATGGAGGGACCGGACATCGCCTTTCCAGACAAGGCAGACATGGATGCCCGCTTCGTGCGGTGCATGAAGGCGCTGCTCGACAGCGGCGTGTATCACGGCATCGCCACGCACGATGAGCGCCCCGCCAACCTCGCGTTCGTCGTGCGCCACCTCGTGCGGTGAGTCGTGACCCCGGCGCGCCGGGCGACGTGAGCGTGGGTGAATGGACAAACGTCCCGTCCGCGAGTCCCGGGCACTCAGGATTCCCCCGCGCCACGCGTCTTTCCCTCTCAAGCATATCGGGTCGGCCCGCGTGTCCCGCGCGGAGTCAGGCTCACCGGGCGGCGCTGTCGCCCGGAGGGGGAATCCATGTCCAGGCAGCCCATTCACCGCGGACTCCGGGTGTGCGCCCGGACCGTGGCGCTCATCCTCATTTCGACGGGCCTCGCGTGCGCCTCCAACGGCGCGGGCGGCTCGAATCGCCCCGGAGCGCACGAGCCCTTCGAGCACGAGGAGGCCCGACGCCATGAAGCGCGCCAGGTGGCCCGACAGGTGGCGGTGCTGGCCGGCAGCGTGCGTGACGTCGACTCGCGGTTGGAGCTCACTTTCTGGGCGGAGCGCGGGGCCCTCACGCTGGTGGGCTACCGCTCGGTGGAGCGCGGCGGACGGGCCGGACGCACCGTCGACCGCGAAGACCTCCAGCGAACAATCGCCCGCGCGCTGATGTCCACCACCCATCACTCCGGGGGCGAGGTCGTCCTGCGACTGCGGCGCGAGCCGGCCTCGTGGGCCCTGGAGCCGGGCGCGTCCTTCGCCAGTGAGCGGCCTCTCCAGGCCCGTCAGGTCGCCGGACGACGCGAGGACTCGACGCCCGAACCGGCCGCGCTGGCGACGGGCCTGCGGCGACTGCTCGAGCCGGTGCGCGTGCCCGTGGACGGCACCGTCTGGGCGAACGTGTCCGTGCACCTGCGCGACGGCCGCGTCGTGGGCTGGGAGCTGGAGGACTGGCGCGTGGTGAGGGAAGGCCGGGGGAACAAGACGCCCAGGCCGGTGTCACGCCGGGTCGTCGAGGAGGCCACGTCCGTCGTGCTGCTCTACGCGCCGGGCACCGGCTCGCGCTCGCTGCACCTGGGCCTGCGCCTCATCCACGAGGGCAACGCACCGGCCGCGGAGGGTTGGGTGGAGGAGACCCGGGTGCTGCCGCTGTCGCGTCCGAGCGGGGGCGTCAGCCGCCTCACCCTGCCCTGACGACGAAGCTCCGGCGCGCGGCGGAGACACTGCCCGCCGCGCGCCGGGAAAACAGACTCTAGAAGTAGCCGCCCACCGTGGTGCCGACGCTGAACGTCACGTCCACGTCGTCACCCAGGCCGATGGCCAGGCGAGGACCGGCGCCCACGAAGAAGTGGGACGTCACGTGGTACAGCACGGGCGCGTAGCCCTCCAGGATGACGGTGGAGGCCGAGCCGGTGCCGTCGGGCAGCGACAGGATGTTGTCGCCCACGAACAGCGTGACGATGGCCTTGGGCCAGAACGACAGCTTCTCCGAGAACGGGATGTTGTAGCCGACGCGCGCGTTGATGCCGAAGGCCGCCAGCGAGTCCCCTTCACCGAACAGCACGGACAGGTTGATGCCACTTCCGATGGAGAGGTTCTCCTTCAGGAAGTAGTCCACGCTCGGCGCCAGCCTGAAGAAGCCGTACCCCGCGCCCTCCGTCGTGTAGCCCAGGTCCGCCGACGCATCCGAGCTGACGACAATCTGCCCGGCGCTGCCGAAAGCACCACCCGTCGACTGCGCGAAAGCAGTCGTCGACACCATCAACCCAGCCGCTACGGCCATGGCCTGCCACTGATTTGCCTTCATGAAGCGTCCCTCCGTTGCGTGTGCCCGCGGTCATTCCCGGGCGCTCGGCGGCCCCTTCTAGTCAATGAAGGCGGGCGCGCATCCTTTTTTCGTCGCCCCTGTGTCCTCTACCGCATGAGCGCAACTTGAGAATCCTCGCCGCGAGCCTGTTCCGCGCGCGGGTTTCATCACCGGAAGACGCCTCGCGTGAGACATCGCTGAGACATGCACGGAAGCCCTGGCGCGGGCACGCGGGAGGCCTCGCGCGCGCCCGGGCTCACGGACGGGAGGGGCGGCCGGGATGGAGGAGTCGAGGTCCCGGCCGGCCCTCCCATGCGCGAGGTACCGTGCCCCGAGCAGCCCTGAACCACTCGGAAGGAGCGCACGGTACGAGGACACCGGAAGCAAGCCCCACGCCAGACGAACTCCTGGTGAAATCAATCCCTTGTCAGCCGGAAAGACCCGGAATGCCGCCCTGAGCGTCCGAAGTCGGGACGCGCACGTCCCAGAAGCGAACAGAATTGCAATGATTGGCATATCTTCGCGTTGCCGTCTGTCCGTAGGATTCCACCCAACCCCGTCATGCGGCGCCCCACGGAAGGATGGTTGGGAGGACATGCCTCGTGTGCGCACGCCCGCGGTGGCGGGCTCCTTCTACCCCTCCAGTCCCGCCACGCTGGCCACGCAGGTGGATGCGTGGCTGGAGCAGGCGCGGGGGCCGGAGGACGGGGTTGCCTCCGCGCTCATCGTCCCTCATGCCGGGTATGTCTATTCAGGGGAGGTGGCGGCGGCGGCGTACGCCACGCTGAGGGCCCGGCGCGCGGAGGGCACGCGCGTGTTGCTGCTGGGGCCGTCTCACTTCCACTCGCTGCGGGGGCTGGCGTACCCGGACGTGGACCTGCTGTGCACGCCGCTGGGTGACGTGCGGCTGGACGCGGACCTGTTGCGCCGGGCGGCGGGGCTGGCGCGGGTGAGCGCCTCCACGGAGGCGCACGAGTCGGAGCACTCGCTGGAGGTGCAGCTCCCCTTCCTCCAGCGGGTATTGGAGCGCTTCACTGTGCTGCCGCTGGTGGTGGGACGCGCGGACGAGGAGGAGGTGGCGCAGGTGCTGGAGGCGCTGTGGGACGAGGACGTGTTGCTCGTCGTGAGCTCGGACCTGTCGCACTACCTGCCTTACGAGGAGGCGCGGCGCGCGGACCAGGTGACGGTGGCGCGGGTGCTGGCGTTGGAGGGGCCACTGGATGCGGGCAGCGCGTGTGGCGCGGAGGCCATCAACGGCTTGCTGCGCGTGGCGAAGCGGCGGGGGCTGCGGCCCAGGCTGGTGGGGTTGCGCAGCTCCGGGGACATGGCCGGAGCGCGAGCCGAGGTCATCGGGTACGGCGCCTTCGTCTTCGAGTCGCCCGCGCGGGGTGTGGCCCGGTAGGGCTCAGTCGTCCCAGGAGAGGGAGTACTCGCTGTCGAGCAGGGAGGTCTGACGGCCCTCGACGCGGATGTCCTGGGCGCCGACGGCCTGGAGGGCGCCTTCGAGCATGCCTTCGTTGTAGGCGACGGGGGTGAAGATGCGGCGCATGTGGATGCGGCCGGCGCGGTTGGCGGTCCACTCGACATGCAGCTCGCCGAAGTCGATGGCCATGCGGTAGGCCTCTGGGAGCATGTTGACGAGCAGCTTCGGATCTCCGCCGACTTGCTGACGGACCTCGGTGCCGAACATGGAGCGGACGAAGGCGAGCGTGCCCTGGACGCCAATCTGGCGCATGGCCTCCTCGACGCCGCCGAGCTGGGGCGCGAGCAGGTTGGCGGCGGCGAAGAACAGCCGCATGAAGGGCGGGACGGGGTAGAGCTCGTCGGGGTCCAGGTGGGTGGGGAAGTCACCGGCGTCGACGATGTGCTTCACCGCGGGCTCACCGCCGAGGAAGCGCACGGTGTCGAGCACGGCGGCGAAGTGCATGCCGCGAATGTGCTCGGAGGACTGAACGAGGGCGAGCCGAGAATCCAGCTCCCGTTGCACTGCCTCAGGCGTGTTCCACGTCCCGCGTTCCATGAGCCGACCTCCACCTTGAAAAAGCGCGCGGAATGGTCGCACAGCTTCCTCGCGCGCGCGAACTCCTGGAGGGTCAGCATCACCCTGGCGCGTTCCAATCCTGGGAACGCAGCCAATGCACTACGTTGGGTGAAGCGCCGCGCTGACTAGGCGCTCTCCTTGCGCAGCTTCGCGTCGAGCAGGAAGTTGCCGAAGGGCACCAGCGACGCGCCGAACGCCACCGCCACGCGCACGAAGGACCAGCGCAGCGCGATGGCCGCCTCCATCAACGCGAAGAGGTACAGCACGAACAACAACCCGTGCGCCATGCCCGTGAAGCGCACCGCCAACGGCATGTCCGCCGCGTACTTCAGCGGCATCGCGATGAACAACAGGCACACGAACGACAAGCCCTCCAACAGGGCCACCGCGCGGAACCGTCCAAGGGGGGTCTTCAACATGGCGCTCTCCCCCTCCTGTCTCCCATCCCCCGTCCCCGCCGTCCATGCGTCAGGGTGACGCACCCGGTCGCCCGCCCGCCTGGCTTCATTCCGCGTCACCCCTCCCACTAGAATGAACCGGGTGAGGCTGGGAAAGCCCGGCACCACGACCCAAGGGGGGAGCACCATGTCAGGCAACGACAAGCTGGAGTCCACCATCCAGGTGCCACGCGAGGACCGCAAAGGCGCGAAGCTGGTGCTGGAGCGGCCCGCCGGAACCCTCAACACCGTCGCCATGCGACTGGTCATCAGCGGGAAGATGCAGGGACAGGACCGCCGCCAGCTCCACGCGGACGTCTTCCCCGGCGCCGTCACCGTTCCCCTCCCCGATGACTTCCTTCCCACCGCCGCCCAGGGCTGGGTGCGCGTGGTGCTCACCGTGGCGGACCCCGTGGGCATGGGCGCCCAGTTCCTCCAGCGCGCGACGCTCGTCTTCGAGAAGGGCCAGAAGGAAGCCCTCTGGGACGACTTCTCCCTCCAGAAGGGCGCCGGGGCGGACTTCATCACCCTCACCTGGACGGTGGTGGAATGAAGGCGCTCCTCGCGCTGCTCCTCCTCTGCGCCTCCACCGCCAGCGCCCAGGACGGCGGCACCCCGGACGCGGGCACCGTGGAGCTGGACTTCCCCAGCATCCTCCGAGGTGGCTCGGAGACCGCCGCGGGCCTGGACATCGCCACCGCCGGCGAGGTCGTCCACCCGTCCAACCCCTCCGCCCTCGTCGTCAGCCTGCGCGGCGTGGGCGCGGTGCTCGACGGCACCCAGGCGTCCTTCGCGCTCCAGCTCAACCCCTACCTGCTCACCGACGGCTTCGAGCGCCTCTACTCGGAGGCCGTCGCCGCGCGCAACGCGTCCGTCGTCACCCGCCTGCTCCAGGACACCGCCATCACCCTCGGCATCGGCCAGGACACGCCCTACCCCGACGGCGTCCCGGAGAAGGGCCGCTTCGCCACGGTGATGGCCGGCCTGTCCGTGGATGTCCTCGGAGAGCGCAGCATCTACGGCGCCGCCTACAACGCGTGCATCCAGCGCGTCCTCACCGACCCCAGCCTCTACGAGTTCCCCGACAAGCCCCTGCCCGGCGACTTCGTGAACCCAGCCGACTTCGAGAAGGCGCTCGGCGACTACCGCCTCGCCATGGAGGCCACGCGCCAGGCGGGCATCGCCAAGATTCGCCAGGGCCTCCCCGCCTGCACCCGCGAGACGCGCCAGGCGTCCACCGCCCTCTTCGTCTCCGTGGGAGGGCGCTGGGTGACGCCCGGGCTCAAGTCGCACGACGGCGACGGCGTCGCCATCCAACGCGGCTTCGGCGCGGCCACGGTGGAGCTGTTGAGCAGCGCGGACTCCAACCTGGAGGCCGCCATCCAGGTGCGTGTGCTCCAGGAGCGCCAGCGCCCGGAGCTGTCCATGGACAAGTGGGTGGACGTCGGCCTGTCCTTCGGCGTCGCCTCCCAGCGCTTCCAGCTCAAGCTCGAAGCCACCCAGTCACTGTTGAAATTGGGAAACACAGACCAGAAGCGCGCCAGCGTGGTGGCCACCACCCGCGTCACGGTGGGCGAGCGCTTCACCGTGGGCCTGGGCGTGCAAGGCCAGGGCGAGGACCTGGCGGATGCCGTCGGCCAGATTCGCCCCAGCCTCGTGCTCGACCTGGCGGAGCTGCCCACGCTGCTGCAACAACTCCCGGCGCCTCGCTCCTGACGGCGCCGGGATGCACCGCGAGGTCCGCTAGCTGGGAACCTCGTAGTACAGCGACAGGTACTGGATGACCTGCGTCGCTTGCGGCAGCAGCTCCGGCAGGTAGCGCTGGAGCGCGTGCCGCGTCGCGTCCGCGAGCCGGGCCTGGCTGCCCAGGTGCTCGCGGACGGAGGGCTCCAGCCGCTGGATGAGCTCGTAGTCGCTGGAGAGGAAGAGGTGCTTGCCGTCCGAGAGGGCGTGAAGTGGATGACCCGCTCTTCATCGATGGCGCAGGCGACCACGGAGCCGTTGTGCCGGACCATGGTCGTGAATTGATAGGCGCGGTCGACATACGTCTTCATCAAACGTTGGTCTGGCATGAGCCGGGTCCCTGAAGACGCGCATCCGCGAGAGTCGGCGCGCGCTCCTGAACTGACACGTCAGCGTGAGCGACGTGACGTGCGCGCCCTCGATGAGCGTTGCCCCGGGTCTGGAAAGGCCCTCCAGGCGAGGCAATGACACCCATGCGTGGAGCGTGTCTGATTTGGGTGGGGACTACTCGCCAGGCAGAGTCACCGCGTACCGCGTGAGGTCCTGCGGCGTGTTCACGTTCACCAGCGAGCGCAGCGACGGGTCCACGGCGCGCAGCGTGGACTCGGGCAGCAGTCGCGCGCGGAAGCGTGAGAGGAGCTGACGCAGGGACGGGTCTTCGGACAACGTGGCTCGCCAGACCCGCGCGAGCGCGGCGCGGTACACGGCCAGCAGGGGCTCCACGCGCCCACTCGCTTCGAAGCACACCGCGTCCACGTCGTCGCCGCGCGCGTCGAGCAACACTCGCAGGACAGCGGGCGAGATGAAGGGCATGTCACACGCCACCGCCACCACCCAGGGAGTCCTCGCCGCGGACAGCGCCGCGTGGACTCCGCCGGGTGCGCCCTTGTCCGGCACCACGTCCGCCACGGTGCGCAGCGCATAGCGTGCGTAGGGTTCCGGCGAGTTGGCGACGAGGAGCACCTCTCCGAAGAGGGGCGTCAGGGCGAGCATGCGCGCCAGCACGGTGCGGCCTTCGACCTCCAGCAGTCCCTTGGGCACGCCAGACAGGCGGCGGCCCTGGCCACCCGCGATGATGGCGAGCGTCACGTCCGGATACGCGGTGTCCATGGCTCGTGTCTCGCTCTCCCCTGGAACGTCGGCACTTGCCCCCGGCCGCGCGTGACGCCACACGTTCCATTGCGAGTGCCGTGAAGCAAGCACGCACGAGAGCCTTCACGGGAGAATGCCACACCTCGCGCCCAGAGGTGAGCGCGGCCCCGTACTTCGAGCCCGATGCGGGGAGTAACGCGGCGAGTCCACGCGGCGCATCCGAGCACGGGAGCCCTGCGCATCGGGGCCAGGTCGCGAGTCCGAAGCAGGCACGGGCCTGAGCCATGAAGCCGATCCACGGGGTGGAGTCCGAAGCGAGGGCGGCCACTCGCCGCGCCAGGCCCCGGCCCACCACCAAGGCCAGCAGCCGAACAGACGGCCTCCGGTCCCATGGACAACCGCCAGGGCGCACAGCGTAGTCTGCGCGCTCCCGATGCCGCTCACGTCCCTCTCCGCCGCCCGGCAGGCCGCGCTCGAAGCCCTCGCTCCGGCGGCTCCCGAGCCCGTGCGCCTGCTCGACGCCCAGGGCCGCTTCCTGGCCACGGATGTCCGGGCGTCGCGCTCGCTGCCGGGCTGCGACAACTCCGCCATGGATGGTTGGGCCGTGCGCGCGGAGGAGACTCGCGGCGCCAATCGGGACCGCCCCGCGCGGCTGCGCATCATCGACACCATCTATGCGGGTGCCCTGCCCGCGCGTGCGCTCCAGCCCGGCGAGGCCGCGCGCATCTTCACCGGGGCGCCCATTCCCACGGGTGCCGATGCCGTCGTGCGCCAGGAAGCCGCGCGCGCGTCGGACGATGGCCTCACGGTGGAGCTCTTCATCAGCGTGCCTCCCGGCAATGACATCCGCCGCACGGGTGAAGAGGTCCTCGCGGGCGCGCCGCTGTTCAGCGCGGGCCAGTGCGTGAATGCCTCGGTACTCGGGGTCCTCGCCTCGCAGGGAGAGACCACCGTGCAGGTGCGTCCGGCTCCGCGTGTCGCGGTGCTCGCCACGGGTGACGAGCTCGTGCGTCCGGGTGAGCCCGCGCTCGCGCATCAGGTCTATGAGAGCAACCTGGTCCTGGTTGCCGCGCTCGCGCGTGAAGCGGGCGCACAAGTTCTCCACATGGCCCGGGCCCGCGATGATGAGGAGGCCTTGCGTGAGGCCTTGACGCGGCTCGCGCCCCAGGTCGACGTGCTCATCACCACGGGCGGTGCCTCGGTGGGAGACAAGGACCATGTGAAGCGCGTGCTCGCGGCGATGGGCGCGCGCTTCTTCGTCGACGGAGTGGCTTTGAAGCCAGGCAAGCCCGTGGCGGTCGCGCGCCTGGGCAACACCACCGTCGTCGTGCTGCCGGGCAACCCGGGAGCGGCCACGGTTGCCTTCGACCAGCTCGCGAGGCCGCTGCTGCTCAAGCATCAGGGCGTGCTCGAGACGCGTCGCCGCGTGCGCGCGCGACTGTCAGAGGCTCGCCACAAGCAGGCAGGACTGACCTACCTCATCACCGCCACGCTGGAGTACGGCGACGACGGCCTCCGCGCGCTGCTGCGTCCCCAGGGCGCCGGACAGATTCTCCAAAACGTCCAGGCGGACGGCTGGGCCGTCCTCCCTCCTGGCCGCGCCGACTTCAACGAGAACGACCTCGTCGAGGTGGAGCTGTTCGACCGTCCCCACCACCACGCGGTGGACGCCGCATCGGACATCACGCCATGAGCCGCGTGCCCGCGCACAGCGCCGTCGAGATGTTCGACCGTCCCCACCACTACGCGGTGGACGCAGCCTCGGACATCACGCCATGAGCCGCGTGCCCGCCCTCAGCATCGTCGGCTGGTCCGGCGCGGGGAAGACAACGCTCCTCACGCGGCTGCTCCCACTCCTCGCCGCGCGCGGCCTGCGCGTCGCCGCCGTGAAGCACTCCTCGGACGCGCACGCGCTCCACCGCGCCGGCAGCGACACCGCCCGCTTCCAGGAGGCCGGCGCATGCCTCACTGGCTTCGCCACTCCCGCGGGTGTGCAGCTCACCACCGCCACCGCTCCCACGGAGGCCCTGCCCGAACTCCTCACGCGCCTCGCCGGCACGCTGGACCTCGTCCTCGTGGAAGGCTGGAAGGACGGCCCCCTCCCCAAGCTGGAGGTGTGGCGCGAGGGACTCGGCCCGCCGCTCGCCACCTCACGGCCTGACGTCTTCGCGCTCGTCACCGACACACTCACCACCAGCCCGTCCGCCGCGCGCCTCATCTCCCCGCTCGACACGGAAGCCATCGCGGACGCCCTCCTCGAACACCTGCGCCCTCCCCGCCGCGCCCCCCTCCCGCCCGTGGATGCGCGCGGCGTGGGCTCCCGCCCCGTGCAACGGTGGAACGGCGCCACCCTGCTGCCCGCCGAAGAAGACTCCATCGCCGTCGAGGAGCCGCTCGAGCTGCGCATCAACGGCGATGCCCTGGCCACCACCATGCGGACGCCCGGACACGACCGCGAGCTGGCCGTGGGCTTCCTCCTCGCCGAGGGCCTCATCCGAAGCGCGGAGGACCTGGGCACCCTCGCCCACTGCGGCCGGCCAGGCGAGGAAGGCTGGGGCAATGTGCTCGAAGTCACTCCCGCTCCAGGAGTCACCATTGACTCCGAACCCATCCGAGCCACCCGCCGAGGCACGCTCACCACCTCCGCCTGTGGCGTCTGCGGGCGGCGCAGCGTGGATGACCTGCTCTCCCGCTGTGTCACCCTCGCCCCGGGCCCCAGGCTTCCTCCGGACGTCGTCGCCCGCGCCACCGAGCGCCTCCGCGACGTGCAGCGCAACTTCGCCCGAACCGGCGGAGTCCACGCCGCCGCCGCCCTCGACGCGGAGGGCCAGTTGCTCGCCTCCTTCGAGGACGTGGGCCGCCACAACGCCGTCGACAAGGTGGTGGGCGCCCTCGTGCTGTCCGGCGCCATCCGCACGGCCCAGGCACCCGCCACTGTCTTGACGCGTCAGCCCGCGGTGCTCGCCGTCAGTGGACGCGTCAGCTTCGAAATCGTCCAAAAGGCAGTCATGGCCAGAATCCCTGTCGTTGCGGGCGTTTCCGCCGCCAGCACGCTGGCCATTGATTTGGCCCTGCGTTCCAACGTGACGCTCGCGACGTTCGTCCGGAACGGCCGCTTCAACGTCTACACCCACCCGGAACGGCTGGAAGTCGGCTAACCCCTTGAAACTCCTGATTCACAAAGCCATGCATCCAGCCCAGTCATCACCACCGTACTCTCCGCGTCAGACCGGCACCGTAGATGCAAAGTCTCCAGGACCGCGCCTCCACCCGGGGAAGTGAAGGGGCGGCTCCCGGTGTTCGCTGGGACCCATGACGTACGACGCGAGTCGCATGATCCAAAGATTTCACACGACGTCACGTCTTACTCACCGTGCGGGGGGTTGCAACGCGCCGCACAAGCATGGCAAAAAGCAGTTCTTTCCGACTTGAAGATTTTCAGCCTCAACGGCATCCTCTACCGGAACTGAACACTCAGCGAGCGGTAGAGGGGGGTGGACACGATGAGCAGCGCAAGTACTGGTGCGGCGGTCGGTGCTCCTGGGTCGGCATCCGCTCAGGGCAACATGGGGGTCGCGGAGGAGTTGGTTCCTGGGCCGAAGCTGGCGCCCGGCTTCGCGGCGAAGCTCAACCTCACGGTGGATTTGGTCCTGATGTCGGCGGTGCTGGCGGCCTCGGCGTGGATGGACGGCCTGCTGCTGGCGCAGCCCGGCTGGCTGTTGCCCGCGTTGATCCTCACGTCGCTCGTCGTGTGGATCATCACCGGCACCGCGCTGTGTCTGTACGACTCGCGCTTCGCTGAGCGCAGCAAGCTGGACCACGTGGCCCTCGTGTCGGTGACGACGCTGGCCGTCGTCACGGTGCTGGCCGTGGTGCACCTGTCCCTGCCGGAGACGATGAAGGTCCCCGGCGTTGCCCCGCTGCTCATCGTCTTCTGGCCGGTGGCGCTGCTGCTCCGGCTGTTCGTCTTCCGCTCGGTGGCCTCGCAGGAGCGCCCCACGGACACGGTCGTCATCGTCGGCACGGGCGCCATGGGCCGCTACTCCGGCGAGGACCTGGCGCGCCGCGGCCGCCGCCAGCTCATCGGCTACGTGCGCTTCCACGACGACACGGGCTCCATCGGTGAGCTGCCCGCCAAGGTGCTCGGCACGGTGGACGACCTGGAGCACATCCTTCGCAACACCGCCGTGGACGAAGTCTATATCGCCGGCAACACGCTCAAGCAGGGCGAGGCGATGCAGGCCTCCATCAAGCTGGCCGAGCGCTTCGGCGTCCCCTTCGCGCTGCCCGCGCACAGCTTCCGCCTGGACCGCGCACGCCCGGTGGACAGCCGCGCCGTGGCGGACGGCTTCCTGCACTTCGCCGCCGTGAGCCCCAAGCCGCACCAGATGGCGATGAAGCGCCTGTTCGACATCTGCGTGTCCGCCGTCGCGCTGTGGATGCTGCTGCCGCTCTTGGGCTTCGTGGCGCTCGTGGTGAAGCTCACGTCGAAGGGCCCCATCTTCTTCAAGCAGTACCGCGTCGGGCAGAACGGCAAGCCGTTCTACATGCTCAAGTTCCGCTCCATGGTGGTGAACGCGGAGGAGCTGAAGGAGAAGCTGGCCGCGCAGAACGAGCAGTCCGGCCCCGTCTTCAAGATGAAGAACGACCCGCGCATCACGGGCATCGGCCGCTTCATCCGCAAGTTCTCCATCGACGAGCTGCCCCAGTTCATCAACGTGCTGCGCGGCGAGATGAGCATCGTCGGCCCGCGCCCGCCCGTGCCCAACGAGGTCGCCAAGTACGAGACGTGGCAGCGCCGCCGCCTCTCGGTGCGCCCGGGCCTCACCTGCATCTGGCAGGTCTCCGGTCGCAACCAGATTTCGTTCGAGGAGTGGATGTACCTGGACATGCAGTACATCGACCACTGGACCCTGACGAGCGACCTGCGGCTGCTGCTCCAGACGGTGCCTGTCGTCATCACCGGTCGCGGGGCCAGCTAGGCTTCCAGGCGGCCTGACTTCCTCGGGGGCGGCATTGACGTGCCGCCCCCGCTCGTCTTCTATGCACTCGGGCTGTCCGGCCAATTGCCGGGAGGCCCGCTCCCACCGTGACGACCCACAGCGAATCCAATCAGCATGACGCCGAGGAGCGTGAGCGCTCCCACGAGGCGATGGGCGCGGTGCGCAACGGCCTGCAGCTCGGCGGTTCGCTGCTGGTGACGTACGCCATCGCCTTCGGCATCCGGCCCCTGCTGACGCACTACATGTCCCCGGAGGCCTTCGGGCGCTTCAACTGGGCGGACAGCTTCTCGGCCATCTTCTTCATCGCGACGAACCTGGGCCTGGAGATGTACATCCGCAAGGAGGTGTCGCGCCGGCCCGAGCACGCCAGCGACTTCTTCGGCGCCTCCATGCTGGTGCGGCTGGTGCTCACCGGCGTCCTCATGGGCGCGCTCGCGCTCGTCATGGGCTACCGGGACGACCCGCCGGAGATGCGCGCGCTCGTCTACGTCTTCGGCGTCGCGCAGCTGCTCGTCATGTGCAACGCGTCCATGGCGGCGCTGCTGCACGCCAAGGGCAAGGTCGCGGGGCTGTCCATCTCCAACGTCGTCACCAAGGTGGTGTGGGGCGGCGGGCTGCTCGCCGTGGGCGTGCTGGGCCTGCCGTTGCCGTGGCTCGCGGTGCCCGTCGTCGCGTCGGAGGCCATCAAGCTGGCCATCGGCTGGCACCTGGCGCGCCAGCACATGGGGCTGGTGTTCCGCGTCGACTTCCCCGCCACGTGGCGGGTGTTCAAGGCGGGCCTGCCCTACTTCCTCACCGCCGCGGCGCTGGCGACGAACGGGCGCCTGGACATCATGATTCTGGGGATGCTCGGCAACCACGAGGAGGTCGGCTGGTACAGCGCCGCGTGGAGCATCTCCAACGTCACCTTCGCCCTCAACCCCGTCATGGGCTGGGTGCTCCTGCCGCTGATGTCCCGCGCGGCCGCGCGCTCCGAGGACGAGGTCAGCGCCATCGCCCGCCGCGCGCTGGAGGGCACGCTCGCCGTCACCGTCCCCATGATGATGCTCATCGTCATGGGCGCGCCCCTGTGGATTGGCCTGCTGGGCAAGGACTACTCGCTGGCGGTGAACCTCCTGCGGCTCCAGTCGCCCCTGTTCGTCCTCGCCTTCGTGACGATGACGTGCGGCGCCTGGCTCACCATGACGAACCGCGAGTGGTGGGTGACGGGCACCAGCATCTTCGGCAGCCTGCTGCTCAACCCGCTGCTCAACCTGATGCTGGTGCCGCGCCTGCACGCGGCCTACGGCGACGGCGGCGGCGCGGCGGGCACGGCCATCTCCCTGCTGCTGATGGAGGTGGTCATCACCATCATCATGCTCGGCCGCATGGGCCGCTCCGCGGTGGACCGCCGGCTGCTCGTCATGGTGGCCAAGACGGCCGTCGTCTGCGTGGTCGTCGTCGCGTTGGACCGGACGGTGCTCTACTCGCTTGCGGACTGGCCCCGGCTGGGCGTGGAGGCCGCGCTGTATGTCTTCGGCGTGCTGGCGCTCGGCGCGATACGGCCGGGTGAAGTCCTGTCGGTGGTGAAGCTGGCGCGCCGCCGTGGCAACCCCGAACCGGAGCCGGCCGTCATCGCCGTCGCCCCCACCCCGTAGAGGAAACCGTCAGAGCCCATGTCGTCCTCGCACCGCCCCCATCGCCCCGCGCTCCACCTCCCGCCGCGCGCCCTCGCGTGCGCCGTGCTGCTGCTCGTGGCCTCCGCGTGCAGCGGGCTGGGCAAGTACACCTGGGTGGACGAGTACCAGGAGAAGCCGCCTCCGCTCGACGCGAGCTACCGCATCGCCGCGGGGGACCTGCTCAACATCCGCGTGTGGAACCAGGAGTCGCTCACCACGCAGGCGCGCGTGCGCGACGACGGGCGCATCAGCCTGCTCTTCCTGGACGACGTGGAGGCCGCGGGCCACAGCCCGGCCATGCTGTCGCAGCAAATCCAGACGCGGCTGAAGGACTACATCAACCACCCCGTCGTCACCGTGGCGCTGGAGATGGCGCGCCCCATCAAGGTGACCATGGTGGGTGAGGTCAACCGCATCGGCCCGCTGGAAATCGACGTGGGCGCAAGCCTCCTTCAGGCCCTGGCCGGCGCGGGCGGCTTCACCGAGTACGCGCACCAGGACCGCATCTTCGTCATGCGCCAGGACGACGGGCAGGCGCCCCTGCGCATCCGCTTCCGCTACCAGGACCTCATCCACGCCGAGGGGCGCGCGCCGGCATTCCGGCTGCGTCCTGGTGACGTGGTGGTGGTGGAGTGAGGCGTGCTGGGGGCCGCGCTCACCGCGATGTGGCTGGAGGTCTCCTCCACCGCCATCACCTACACCGCGTCGGTGCGGGTGGACTCGCGCGTGCGCTCCAACGAGGACGCCGCCCAGGAGGACGCGCCCTCCATCGCCGGTGACACCGACTTCACGCCGATAGTGGGCCTGGAGCGGCGCGAGGGGAACACCACCCTCCAGTTGGACTACGCCCCGCGCATCAGCCTGCGCGAAGTCACGGCCCAGGCGCGCACCGAAGTGCAGCACGTGGGCCGCTTCGCCGCCCTCTGGCGCCCCGAGCGCGGCCTGTCCCTCCGGCTGAGCGAGGAGCTGGTGATTGGCAGCGTCAACCTGCTCACCACGGACGCGCTGCCGGACTTCGACCCCGACCCGATAGACCCGGACGGCCCGCTGCGCCCGCCCGTGGGCGGCGGTCCGCTCCAGCCGCTCCCGGAGACGGACACCGTCCACTTCGTGTCGTCCGCCACCTCGCTCACCGGCGAGACGAGCTGGCTGGGCCGGCGCTGGCAGCTGTCCGCCACCACCGGCTTCTCCGTCAGCGGCGGCCTGGATGGCCCGGCCCGGGAAGCGGTGCCCCTGCAGTACGGCCCGCGCCTGGACACGTCGCTGAGCCACGCGCTGTCCTCGCTCAGCGCGCTGACGACGTCCGCCGCCGTCACGCACGCGCGCTTCTCCACCGGCGCCAACAACACCGTCGTGACGCTGACGGAGAGCTGGACGCGGCGGATGACGCGCAGGACGTCCCTGGAGGCCGGCGCCGGGGCCAGCATCGTCCGCTCCCTGACAGTGGACGGAGTCGACCCGGACCCGGAGCCCGGCGGCGAGACGCCCGACACCGGGCCGCGCACGGAGCTGCTGCCCAACCTCACCCTCGCGGTGGGCCACCGCATTCCCTCGCGCACCGCGGACTTCGACGGAAGGTTGGGGCTGCGAGTGTCACCCTTCACGGACCGGCTGACGGCGCGCGTGTACCCGCGCGCGGACCTCACCGTGACGGGGACGTGGGCGCTGGGGCCTCGCGTGCGCGTGGCCACCACGGGCGGCACCGCCTTCGCGGTGGGCGGCGCGACAGGCGACCGGCTGGTGTCCGGCGGAGTCACGGCATCCTGGATTCTCAACAGTTGGATGTCGGTGGATGCCGACACCCGGGGGACGTGGAGCCGCTCGCCCGAGCTACCAGCGGCCCGGTTCCAGTGGGCGGCGGCGCTGGGCCTGTCCCTGCGTCAAACTGGTATCCTCTGAGGCTGGACCCATGGCGAAGCTCATCCTGATGTCAGTCCTCTTCCTCACCATCACCCTCCCGGCCATCGCCGCGAGGGATGAGAACCCGATGAGGGGACTGAAGAAGGCCATCCTGTGGGTGATCCTCTTCAACGCGGCATACACCTACGGCGTCATCGTCTGGGTGCCACGGCTCGGCTTCGACTGAGCGTGACTGAGAAGAAAGGCTGACGACGGATGGAGCCCCAACTGCACACGGTTCTCCTGGTGGAGGACGCGCCCTTCTTTCGGAAGATGCTGGGCGATTACCTGCGTGCCATGGGATTCAAGAACGTGGTGGAGCTGCCCAATGGCCAGGCCGCGCTCAAGCACCTGGAGGCGGCGGCGCGTCCGGACCTCGTGTGCCTGGACCTGACGCTGCCGGATATCTCCGGCTATGACTTGTGCGAGCACATCCGCCGCAAGAAGGGCATGGAGGACGTGCCGGTGCTGGTGGTGAGCGCGCGGGATTTGCCTGAGGACAAGGCGCACGCCGAGGAGGCGGGAGCCAACAGCTACCTGGGCAAGCCCTTCACGCAGGATGAGTTCTCCCGTCGGGTGGGCCAGCTCCTGAAGAGCGCCGCTGCGAGGAGGACGTCGTGACGATGCCGGCCCCCGGGCCTCGGGGTCCGCAGGCCGTCCCTCCCCGCCCGGCGTATACGCCGGAGCGCGTGGAGACGAACGCGCCCTCGGACCTCATCGACTGGGGCTTCGCGATTGACGCGGTCTTCTTCGTGAAGAACGCGGTGCTGCGTCACTGGTTCCTGGCGCTGGTGGTGATGGCGGCGGTGTCGGGGCTGGCGGCGGGCGTCAGCAAAATCATGCCGCGCAAGTACCACGTCGAAACGCGGATGCTGACGCAACGCAACTTCATCATCGCCTCGCTGGCGAACCCGGGCCGCTCCATTCCGGTGGACGCGGACCAGCCCACGCGCGCGGCGTGGGAGATGGTGATGAAGACGGACAACATCAAGGCCATCGTCCGGGACGCGAAGCTGGTGGAGTACTGGGAGCTGCAGCGCTCGCCCATGAGCAAGCTGAAGGAGGTGCTGCTGCGCAAGCCGCCTCCGCCCATGTCGGAGGAAGACAAGCACGACGCGCTCACCGCCATGCTGGAGCAGGCCATGCTCGTCATGGTGGAGGGTGGCACGGGCACCGTCACCATCGGCGTGGACTGGAGCGACCCGCAGCTGGCGCTCAACATCGTGGAAGCGGCGCAGAAGAACTTCCTGGAGATGCGGCAGGCGGCGGAGATGGGCGCGGTGTCGGAGGCCATCACCATCCTCGACAAGCAGGTGATTGACGAGGGTGAGGGAATCAAGAAGGCCATCGCGGACCTGGATGCGACGGTGAAGCGCGTGGAGGCCCGGCGCAAGCGCGACGAGGCCAAGGCGGCGACGCGCGGCGGCCGCAACGCGCAGGCGCAGGCGGGGCTGGGCATCAACACCAACCACCTGCTCGCGCAGATGCGGTTCATGGTGCAGACCAAGCGCCGGGCCATCTCCGACGTGGAGGAGTTCCGCGCGCGGCGGCTGACGGAGCTGCGCAACCAGTTGGCGGAGCAGCGGGTCATCTACTCGCCGCAGCACCCGCTCATCACGGACTTGGAGCAGCGCATCATCGCGCTGACGGAGGACTCGCCGCAGCTGGTGGCGCTGCGCTCGGAGCTCAACGAGCTCATCAACGAGTACATGCGCAGCGGTGGAGACCCGGGCGAGCTGGAGCAGGGGACGACGGGGCCGCTGCTCGGCGCGGGGACGTTCGGCGGGCCGACGACGGCGGACAACCCGGAGGTGTCGGTGGCGGCGGACCGGGTGCGCATGCTGGTGATGCGGCACCAGGAGAAGATGCGGCGGTTGGACCAGGCGAAGACGGAGCTGGAGATTTCGCGCGCGTCGATGAAGCACCGCTTCAGCGTGCTGGCGCCGCCGCAGTTTCCGGAGAAGCCGTCCAAGCCGAAGGTGCAGCTCATCATCGCCGCGGGCGTGGTGGGTGGCATCGCCATGGGCATCTTCGCGGCGGTGGCGCTGGACATCATCCGCAGGCGCATCCTGGAGAAGTGGCAGGTGGAGCGAATCCTGAAGCTCCCGGTGCTGGCGGAGCTGGAGCGGCGCTGAGGCGCGCTCGGGGGAGAGACTCGTGACGGTGTGGACCTGGGTGGACCTGGCGCTGTGCGTGGCGCTGTTGCCGGTGGCGGTGGCGTGCGGCTACCTGCTGCTGTTGACGCTGCTGTCGTGGCGGCGAGCGGCGCCGGTGCCTCCCGCGCCCACGCGCAAGTTCGACGTGGTGATTCCCTCGCACAACGAGGAACTTGGCATCGCCCGCACCGTGGCGAACCTGTCCGCGGTGGACTACCCCGCGTCGCTGCGGCGCATCCTCGTCGTGGCGGACAACTGCTCGGACGCCACGGCCCAGAAGGCGCGCGAGGCGGGCGCCACGGTGCTGGAGCGGCACGACACGGAGAAGCGCGGCAAGGGCTATGCGCTCGCGTACGCCTTCGAGTTCAGCCAGCAGGACGGCTTCGCTGACGCCGTCGTCGTGGTGGACGCGGACACGGTGGTGTCCCCCAACCTGCTGCACGCGTACGCGCGGCGGCTCGCGGACGGCGCGCACGCGGCGCAGGCGCACTACGGGGTGATGAACCCGACGGTGTCGTGGCGCACGCGGCTGATGACGATTGCGCTGGGCATGTTCCACAAGGTGCGCTCGCTGGGACGCGAGGCGATGGGCGTCTCCTGCGGCCTGCGCGGCAACGGCATGTGCTTCACGCACGCGGTGCTGCGCGAGGTGCCTCACGATGCCTTCAGCGTGGTGGAGGATTTGGAGTACGGCATCCGCCTGGGCCGCAAGGGTCACCGCGTGCACTACGCCTGGGAGGCGGAGGTGCAGGGGGAGATGGTCTCCGCGGAGAAGCAGAGCCGCTCGCAGCGCCAGCGCTGGGAAGGTGGGCGCAGCCAGATGCGCAAGCTGCACGGCTGGCCGCTCCTGAAGGACGCGCTGAAGCAGCGCAGTGGGTTGCTGTTGGACTTGTCCATGGACGTGCTGGTGCCGCCGTTGAGCCAGCTGGTGCTCGCGGCGGTGGGCAGCGCGGTGGCGGCGTCGGTGCTGGTGTGGCTGTCGGGTGGCACGGCGGTGTGGGCGTCGGCGCTGGCGGGCTTCGGGCTGATGAGCCTGGGCGCGTACGTGCTGCGCGGCTGGTGGGTGTCCGGCGTGGGGCCTCGCGGCCTGTTGGACCTGGCGTGGGCGCCCGTGTACGTGCTGTGGAAGGTGGGGCTGATGTTGCGCGGTCCCGGCGCGGAGAAGCGCGGCGAATGGGTGCGCACCTCGCGCGAGGCCGAGCGCCCCTGAGCTGATCGCCACCTCTCGAAACACAGGGGTGGGCCTCGTGAACACTGTCATTGGATGGCAAGGACCATGGTCACGATTCGTTCAGGCCTGACCGAAAGCGCCGCGAGGAGCGCTATTGAAGCGAATTCCCTCCCCGTGGGGCGTTGGAGTTTCTGGGCCCTGGGAATGAACTTTGGGGGTCGGCACACCAAGGCCTTTCAGTCATTCGAGGACAAGGGGGTGATGTTCCTGCGCAGGCAGGACCGCGAGCACCTCATGGTGTGGCTGGATACGTATGTGACCGTCAAGCTTCGACCGTCTTCAGTGGGGACCGAAGCCATCCTGGAATCCCATGCCCGCTTTCTATGGGCAGGGACGATAGGACTGGCCGCGATTGCAAGCTTCCTCTTGATGATAGCCGCTCTGTCTCCGGGGCCCGGAGCAGCACTTGGTGGAGGACTGACTGGCGCGGTCGCCGTCTTGTTCTGGTTCGTTGTTCGAGGAAGGCGTGAGCACGATCTGCGGCACGCCAATGGTTTTCTTCGCCCCTTGCTCAAGGGCGTCTCGGACTGAGTAGAAACCAGCCCATCACCGAGTTCATGCTGAAACCATGATGGAGCCTGGAGCCTCGCGTGCGATGTGAGGCGCGGGCCCTCTGGATGATGGCCACCTCTCGCAACACAGGGGTGGGCCTCGTGAACGCTGTCATTCCTCGGCTGCTGTGTGGCCTCCTGGCGCTGTTCGCCTCGCGGGCGCTGGCCCAGAGCAGCACCATTCTGGGCACGGTCATCGACGCGCAGAGCCGTCAGCCCGTGTCCGATGTGGTCATCACCGTGATGTCGCCCCAGCTCCCGGGCGAGCAGACCGTGGTCACCAATCTCCAGGGTGAATACCGCATCCCCCAGCTCCCCCCGGGCGTGTACACCCTTCGCTTCGAGAAGGAGCAGTTCAAGCCCTACGCGCGGAGCAACGTGCAACTGCGGCTGAACCGCACCATCCGCGTCAACGTCGAGCTGCTCCCCGAATCGCTCGGTGAGGTGGTGGAGATCTCCGGTGAGCCGGACATCGACGAGGGCTCCACTACCACGGGCGTCAACGTGGACCAGCAGTTCATCCAGCGCCTCGCCGCTCCCGGTTCGGGCGGCACGTCACACTCCTTTGAGGCCCTGGCCGAGCTGGCCCCGGGTGACAACAACGACCAGTACGGCGTGTCCATCGGCGAGGCGCTCACCGTCGTGAGCGAGGCCCCTCGGTACAACCTCTCCCCCGCGATGCCCGGCATGTCGATGACGCTGCGGCTCCATCCCATTCCGTCGGGGCAGCCCCTCAGGAGACTCCGTCGCGGCGAGCCGCCGACCCGCGCGCACTACTTCGACATGTACTTCAAGGGGTTCGGAGTGAACCCCACGGTGGACACGGAGGACGAGCGCTTCTCCACCTTCTCCGTGGACACCGACACCGCCTCGTACACCATGACGCGCGCCTATCTGGAACGCTCGTCACTCCCAGAGGAGGGGGCCGTGCGAGTGGAGGAGTTCGTCAACACGTTCGACCACGCCTATCCGGCTCCTGTCGATGCCCCCTTCAGCGTCCACGTCGAGGGCTTTCCCTCCCCTGCTCGCAAGGGCTACCAGGTGCTGCGCATCGGCGTGAAGGCTCGCGAGGTGAGCGACGCGCAACGCAAGCCGAGCCACCTCGTCTTCGTCATCGATGTCTCCGGTTCGATGGAGGGAGACCAGCGGCTCGGGTTGGTGAAGCGGGCCCTGCTGCTCCTGGTGAATGAGCTGGACGCGAGAGACCGCGTCTCCATCGTCGTCTACGGCTCCGAGGCCCGACAGGTGCTGCCGCCCACGAGCGCGGAAGACAAGGAGCGCCTGCTGACCGCCATCGACGGACTGCACAGCGAGGGTTCCACCAACGCGCAGGCGGGCATGGAGCTCGGCTATCGAATCGCCTCCGAGCACCTCCTGGAAGGGGGCATCAACCGCGTCATCCTCTGCTCGGATGGCGTGGCCAACAACGGCATCACCGACGCGGACGGCATCTGGGCGCGGGTGAAGGGCTTCGCCGCGCAGGGCATCACCCTGTCCACCGTGGGCTTCGGCATGGGCAACTACAACGACGTGCTCATGGAACGGCTGGCGCAGGTGGGCGAGGGCAACTACGCGTACGTGGACCGCCTGAAGGAAGCGCATCGCATCTTCGTGAAGAACCTCACGGGGACACTCCAGGTGGTGGCCAAGGACGTGAAGCTCCAGGTGGAGTTCGACCCGAAGGCCGTCTCGCGCTACCGGCTGCTCGGCTACGAGAACCGGATGCTGTCCAAGGAGCAGTTCCGCGACGACCGCGTGGACGCGGGTGAAGTGGGCGCGGGCCACTCCGTCACCGCGCTCTACGAGGTGAAGCTCCGCAAGTCCGCGCCGAACCTGGGCACGCTGCGCATCCGCTACAAGGCGCCGGAGGGTGGGGACTCGAAGGAGATGGAGGCGAAGCTGGCGCGCGGCGCGCTCCAGGCCAGCTATGGAATGGCGGCACCCTCGACTCGACTGGCCTATGTGGCGGCGGCCCTGGCGGAGAAGCTGCGGGCCTCCTACTGGACGCGCACGCTCTCGTACGACGCCCTGGTGGAGCTGTGGGAGGGCTTGGGAGCACCCCTGAAGGCACGAGACGACGTGAGCGAGCTGGGTGGCCTCATCCGCAAGGCGGCCGCACTGGACCAGCGCCAGGACCTCTTCGAGTCGTTCGCCCCGGTGAAGTCGATGGACTTCGACGACGCACCCTTGGGGCTCCAGGAACTCGCGGCCGAGTGAAGGCCATGCCGAAACCATGATGAAGCCCTGAGCCTCGCGTGCGATGCGAGGCGCGGGCCCTCTGGATGATGGCCACCTCTCGAAACACAGGGGTGGGCCTCGTGAACGCTGTCATTCCTCGGATGCTGTGTGGATTGCTGGTGCTGTTCGCCTCGCGGGCGCTGGCCCAGACCAGCACCATCATCGGCACGGTCATCGATGCGCGGAGCCGTCAGCCGGTCCCCGACGTGGGCATCACCCTGACGTCGCCCAATCTCCAGGGCGAGCGGACGTTGGTCACCAACGCCCAGGGCGAATACCGCATCCCCCAGCTTCCTCCCGGCGTGTACACCCTTCGCTTCGAGAAGGAGCAGTTCTGGCCCTACGCGCGGAGCGACGTGCAACTTCGGCTGAACCGCACCATCCGCGTCAACGTCGAGCTGCGCCCCGAGTCCCTCGGTGAGGCGGTGGAGGTTGTCGGCGCCCCGTGCGAGGGGTACTGCTGCATGCCCGCGGGCGTCAACGTGGACCAGGAGTTCATCAAGCGCATCGCCATCCGCCCGCCCAGGGAGGACGACGCGACGCGCACGGCTCCGAAGGAAGAGAAGGCCGAGACGCAGGAGGCCTCCGTCAAGCGCGCACCACCCCAGTACAACTTCTCCCCCGCGATGCCCGGCATGTCGATGACGCTGCGGCTCCATCCCGTCCCCTCGGAAGAAGCCTCAAGAAAGCCCCGGCGCGGCCCTCTACCGAGTCGCGCGCGCCAGCTTCGCCCCACGCTTCCGAGGACAGCCGCGAGCCAGGTGGCCGCCCCTGTGAAGCGGCCTCACACGAGCTGCGCCAGGACCGCTTCGAGTCGCTCACTCCGGTGAGCACCTGGAGCCACGTCAGTTCGGCTTCTCGCTCACGCGAAGGAGCGACACGCGGCCGTCCGGGATGAGCGACACCGAGAAGACATGGGTGTCGGCGCCGAAGCGCACCAGGTATGTGTAGACGCGGTCATCGCCCACCACCTCCCGCTGGGCCAGCACCAGCGGCCCCGAGGGCCCCAGGCGCTTGAGCAGCTCCTTGAAGTGCGGCAGCGCCTGGTCCACGAGCCACTTCGGGGCGTACGCGAAGCGGGCGCGGTCCACCGTCCCTGCCCGCACCTCCTCGAGCAACGTCGTGAGCTGGGCGGTGACCTGCGGCTCACCGTCCTCGATGGGCGCGAGCTTCGGCACGGCGAGCGCGGGGTTGACGAGGGCGGCGATGCCCTCCGCGAATCTGGCGGGGCTGGCCCGGTCCGTGTTTGCCAGCACGATGATGGACAGCGAGTCCCCCAAGAAGCGGGAGTAGATGGCACGGAAGCCCTGCCACGCGCCGCCATGCTGATGCAGGGGCTTGCCGTTGCGCTCCAGCAGTTGCCAGCCAAAACCATACGGCTGCGTGGCACCGCTGTTGAGCCGCGCGGGGGACAGGATTTCACGCCAGCTCTCCTCGCTCAGCAGGGAGCGCTGCTGCACGGCGGCGTCCCACGCAATCACGTCCTTCAAGGAGAAATAGAGGGCCCCATCTCCCGTGGTGTTGAGGGACTGGGAGACCCAGGTCTGGTGCTTCGGCTCGCCGCCCACCAGTCGATAGCCGGAGGAGCGATTGGGGATGATGTCGTCCTCGCTGATGCCGCGCGCCGTCTTCATGCCCGCGGGCTTGAAGACCTTCTCTCCGAGGACGTCGACGTAGGGCTTCCCCGCGACGCGATTCACCAGGATGCCCAGCAGGACATAGCCGGAGTTGCTGTAGCTCCACCGCACGCCGGCCGGGAAGTCGAGGGGTAGCGCGGAGATGAACCGGGCGAACTCCTCGTCCGTGTAGTCCTTCCGCTCGTCGATTTGTCCCTCCAGGTCCTGGATGCCGGAGGTGTGAGTCAGCAGGTGGCGCACCGTGATGGACGCCCAGGTGGCGGGAGCCTCCGGGAAGTACTTCGTGATGGGGTCCGACAGCGAAAGCTTGCCCGCCTCCACCTGGGCCATCACCGCCATCGCGGTGAACATCTTCCCCACGGAGCCTGACTGGAAGAGCGTGTCCGGCCCCACGGGGACACGGTGCTCCAGGTTCGCGGAGCCATAGCCCTTCGCCAGCACGACTCGCCCATGCTGCACCACGCCCACCGCGAGTCCCACCACGCCCTGCCGCTTCTGCTCCGCGCGGACGAACGCGTCGATGCGCTCACGCAGCGAGCCTTGTGCCACCGCGGGGCCCGCTGTGAGCAGCCCGACGAGGAAGACGACGAACGCCGAGAAGGATTGAGGACGACCGCGCATGAGACCTCCTGCCGCCGATAGGACGCCGCAAGAGAGCATCCACGGCATCACCCGTGAAGACTCCAGGCGGACCCCCAGACAAGTCCTTGCCGCGTGAGGGTTGGTTGGAATGCCCCATGACCGAACGATGACGAAGCCACGAGGCACACGTGCGGCTCGCGAGGCGTGGCTCACGGACGATGGCCTCCTCTCGAAGCGCCGAGGTGGACGTCATGAAGCTCTTCAATCGCGGGGTGCTGTGTAGCCTCTTGCTGCTGTTCGCCCTGCCCGCGGTGGCACAGTCGGCCACGGGCACCCTCATTGGCTCGGTCATCGATTCACGCAGTCAAAAGCCCGTCGTCGACGTGGAGGTGACCGCGACCTCGCCGCAGCGGCCGGGCTCCTGGACGACGAAGACCGACTTCTGGGGCGGCTACCGGATGACCAGGCTCCCTCCAGGCGTCTACACGCTGCGCTTCGTGGGCAAGCAGTTCCACCCCGGCATCCGGCACCAGGTTCGCGTCAAGGCAGGGCGAATTCAACGTGCCGACGTGAGCCTGCTCCCCGAGGACTCTCGCGGAGAGGGCGTGGAGGTCGTCGTCGCGCCCCTCTCGGGCCGGGCCGTCATCGACGTGAGCAGCACGACTACGGGCGTCAACGTGGACCAGGAGTTCATCACGCGCATCGCCGTCGCTCGACCTGCGGGAAGAGGCGGCGTCTCTCGCACCTACGATTCCCTCGCGGGCACGAGCAACAACGCAGAGTACGGAGTCTCGGTCGCTAACCCCGGCCCCATCTCCCCCAACATCCCGAACACCAGCTACGGCATCGGCCCTGCTGGCCTCGTCGAGTCCCGACGTGCCTACGGCGTCAACGGCCCACCGCCGGGCACGTCCGTCAGCCACTCCTTCGCTCCCACGCCTCCCACTGCCACGCTCGTCAGCCCTGCCGCCATCTCTACTCCTCCCGCTGCCACGCCTGTCAGCACGGCTTCCATCTCAGCGCCTGCGGCGGCCACGCCTGTCAGCACGGCTTCCATCTCAGCGCCTGCGGCGGCCACGCCTGTCAGCCCTGCCTCCGTCTCAGCGCCTGCAGCGGCCACACCCGTCACCCTCCCCGTTCCGCACAGTCCGTCCGCCGAGGCCCCCGCGCCCCTCGTCCCGCCGAACGGTGACCGGTTCCTCGACATGTACTTCAAGGGCCACGGGGTGAATCCCACGGTGAACACCGAGGAGGAGCGCTTCTCCACGTTCTCCGTCGACACGGACACGGCCTCGTACACGTTGACGCGCGCGTACCTGGAGCGTCAGTCCCTGCCAGATGAGCAGGGAGTGCGCGTGGAGGAGTTCGTCAACACGTTCGACTACGGCTACGCGGACGCGAAGGACGCGCCGTTCGGCATCCACGTGGAGGGCTTTCCCTCTCCCGTTCGCAAGGGCTACCAGGTGGTGCGAATCGGCGTGAAGGCTCGCGAGGTCAGCGACGCGCAGCGCAAGCCGAGCCACCTCGTCTTCGTCATCGATGTCTCCGGCTCGATGAATCTGGAGAACCGGCTCGGGCTGGTGAAGCGCGCGCTGCGGATGCTGGTGGAGGAACTGGATGAACGCGACTTCGTGTCCATCGTCGTCTACGGCTCCGAGGCCCGACAAGTGCTCGCGCCCACCAGCGCCACGCAGCAGGCCCGCCTGTTCGCTGCCATCGACATGCTCTACAGCGAGGGCTCCACCAACGCCCAGGAAGGTTTGGAGCTGGGCTATCGAATCGCCTCCAAGCACCGAATCCCGGGAGGCATCAACCGCGTCATCCTCTGCTCGGACGGCGTGGCCAACGTGGGCGTCTCCGACGCGGACGGCATCTGGGCGAAGGTGAAGGACTTCGCCGCGCAGGGCATCACCCTGTCCACGGTGGGCTTCGGCATGGGCAACTACAACGACGCGCTGATGGAGCGCCTGTCCCACGTCGGCGAGGGCAACTACGCCTATGTCGATGGACTGAAGGAGGCCCACCGCATCTTCGTGCAGAACCTCACCGGCACGCTCCAGGTGGTGGCCAAGGACGTGAAGCTCCAGGTGGAGTTCGACCCGAAGGACGTGTCCCTCTACCGGCTGCTCGGCTACGAGAACCGGATGCTCACGAAGCAGGCGTTCCGCGATGACCGCGTGGACGCGGGTGAGGTGGGCGCGGGCCACTCCGTCACCGCGCTCTACGAGGTGAAGTTGCGCGAGGGCGCGACGCAGCTGGGCACGCTGCGCATCCGCTACAAGGCACCGGAGGGCGGTGACTCGAAGGAGTTGGAGACGAAGCTGCCCGTCACCGCACTGCGGCCCTCCTTCACCACAGCCGAGTCGACGACGCGACTGGCCTATGTGGCCGCGGCCTTCGCGGAGAAGCTCCGAGGCTCCTACTGGACGCGCCCGCTGACGTACGCCTCGCTGCTGGAGCTGTGGCAGGGCGTGGCCCTGAAGGAGCGGCAGGACGTGAGCGAGCTGGGTGACCTCATCCGCAAGGCGGCGGCGATTGACCAACGACAGGACCGCTTCGAGTCACTCGCGCCCTTGAAGAGCATGGACTACGACCAGGCGCCCTCGGTGCTCTAGCGCTCCCGTGCGCGCAGCTCCAGGTAGCGGCGGATGAGCTTGAGACGGGCGCGCTCGAACAGCGCCCCGTCGTCGGGGATGGCCCACGCGTGGGGGATGAGCTGCTCGGCGACCTGTCTCGCGAACGCGGGGTCTCCCGCATCACTCACCCGCTTCAGCCACTCGTAGTCCTGGAGTCCCTGGCGGATGAGCTTCAGCCGGATGGACGGCAGCGGCACGTCCGTGGTGCCTCCGATGATGGACGTCAGCCCTGGATAGAAGAGCGTGCCGTCTCCGTTGCCGTTGAAGCGGAACTGCGTGGTCCACGCCGTGGAGAGCAGCCCCACCGTCTGGTAGTACAGCTCGCCGGTGGCGCCCATGCGGAAGGTCAGCCACTGCATGCCTCGCGCCTTCGCCGCCGAGCGGTCCACCATGTACGAGGGCCAGCCCTGCCCCGGCTGGTTCTCCGGAGGCGGCGGCTCGCCTTCCACACAGCCGTGGCTCATGCAACTCTGGTACAGCCACAGCTCGCGGTTCGGCCGGGTCAGGAAGGCGTCGTACTTCGGCCGCTGGTTGCCCTCGTACGGGGGCTGCGTCCCGTCGATGAAGTTCACCAGGACGCTGAGGATGTCGATGTCCTCGATGAGCCCGTGTGACTCCGTCTCCGTCACGGTGGCGGTGAGGAACGTGCGCAGGTCCGGCGCCACGGAGCGAGTGAGTCGGGCCCGCTCGGCGACAGCCTCCCAGGTGGTGCCATAGGGCGGCTCGTCGCCCACGTAGTCGAAGGAGCGGCGCAGCCAGCCTCGGGCGCGGGCCTCGTCCTGGAAGTCAGCGAGGTCCGGCGCGGTGGCGGGCCCGAGGTACTGGAGGCTCGTCATGCGCGCACCGCGCAGCGGGTTGGGCGCCGAGCCATCGAGGAACGGTCCCCAGCGTTCATCGAAGGTGTCGTAGTCGGGCAGGTCCCACGTGGGCTGCTCGGGGAGCCGGGGGAACGCGCTCGCCAGGGTGAACCGGTGGGACAGCGCGAGCCGGTGGAACTGCTTGAGCAAGTGCACCTGCGTGTCCACGGGGCAGCTCGGGTTGCCGGTGAAGGCGCGGCAGACGTGGGGCGGCCACAGGAGGAAGGCCGTGCGCAGGGGGGACGTGCTGGCCAGGGTGGCGTCCACCACGGTGACGCGGACCTTCAGGTACTCGCGGAGGCCGTGGCCCGACACCTCGACGAGGCCCAGGTAGTGCCCGGGGCGTGCGTTCTCGGGCACTCGCACATCCACCCAGACGGCGCGGGACTCCTGAGCGGGGACATCGAACGGAAAGGCCGAGCGCTGCTCGCCGACGACCTCGTCCACGTCCGGAATCAGCCCGTCCGGCCAGCGTCCCGGAGCATCGGGCGGGGTGGGCCGGGTGATGTCCAGGAGGGCCTCGCGGTAGAGGAGGATGTTCGCTCCGTCGATGCGGCGCAGGCCGTTCCACAGGGCAGGCAGGCGGACGCGGACGCCCTTGAGGCCCGAGGCGCCGCCGTGCAGGCCCACCTGGAAGGAGAGGTATTCGTTCCGGGCGCCGACCAGCTCGACCTCACGTTCGACCCGAGGCGGCGTCTGGGGCCGTATCTTCACCATGGCGCTCTCGGCCCAGACCGGGCTGGGGCGGGGATGGGCGGCGGAGACACCGGACCAAAGCAGCGACAGGATGGACGCCAGGATGGGCAAGCGCATGGGACGGAAGGCTAGTGAGTCCCAGTCACCCGGTTGGAGTCGGCCCGAGAGGAAGGTCGGCTTTCGCACGGTGCGGCTGGCGCGAGAGTCGGGTGTTCCTGGCGTGGATCCGCCGCGCCGCGTCGGCAACCATGACGGAACCATGATGCAGCCGGGGGGCGCGTGGGGAGATCATCGCGGGGAGCTTCCGGTTGAAGGTGTCCTCTCGATGCTTCGAGGTTGACCACGTGAAGTCCGTCCTTCGTGGAGTGCTGTGTGGACTCGTGTGGATGGTGGCGCCGGCCGCCTGGGCTCAAGCCGAGGACGTCCCCGCCGAGCGGAGTCAGGGGCCCGTTACGGACGTGACGCTGATCGTCGACGAGGGAGCACGGGCGGATGAAGCGCGCACCCGGCCTGCCGTGACGAGGAGCCCGAGCCGTCCCGTGGTGGAGCTCGATGCGGGGCGGGCCACCGGGCCCATCGAGACGCTGGAGGTGGGGAGCAGCGGGCCGACGGTCGACGTGGGCTCCATGACGACGGGAGTCCAGGTGGACCAGGAGTTCCTCCGGCGCATCGCGAGGGTGGGCACAGTGGTGCCCATCCGCATGGGGGCCGAGACGGGGGAGCGGATCAACGACGTCCCGGAGTTCGTCGACGTCATGAGCCTGCGCAACGCACCGCTCATCAGCCTGCGCACGTCGCGGATGCCTGCGTCGGAGGTGATGCAGGGCCCGCGGTCCGACGCATCCACCTGGAGCTGGAGCGCGACGCACCGGGCCCTGGAGTTCAAGGGTCAGCCTCGCGGCTTTCAGTCGCTGGCGGAGCTGGCGCCTGGGACGCCCGAGCAGCTCCTCCTCGACCTCGTGGAGGAGCACACCTCACGGACGTCGATGTCGAGCATCACGAAGCGCTGAAGCGAACAGCCCCTTGCTCCGGTCAGCGTGAAGCAGACCCGGAAGTGACCTGACGCTCAGGACGTTCCGCACAAAACTCAAAGGACATTTTATTTTTGTGCGGGCTTCCGGCCGACCTTGCACGAAACTCAAATCAGGTTTTAGTTTCGTGCATGGCTCGCAAGCGTGCCCAGACGCCAGACTGGAATCGGCTCTTCGACTTCGCCCTGGGACAGGCGGGCCTCTTCACGACGAAGCAGGCGGCGGAGGCGGGCTATTCGCCGCAGCTCCTCGTGCACTACGTGCGCATCGGCAAGGTCGTCCGAATCCGGAGAGGGGTGTACCGGCTGGTGCACTACCCGCTCGCCCAGGACGAAGCGCTCGTCGCCGTCTGGCTCTGGTCTGAGCAGCAGGGCGTCTTCTCTCACGAGACGGCACTCTCCCTGCATCAGCTCTCCGACGTGCTACCGAATCGAATCCACCTGACCTTGCCCGCGGACTGGAAACACCGCCGCTTCCGAGTTCCTCCAGGGGTCGTGCTCCACCACGCCGATGTCGCCAAGGCCGAGCGCTCCCGGCCCGCCGCGATTCCGGTGACCTCGCCGCTTCGCACCTTGCAGGACTGCGCCCGCGCGCAGCTCTCACCGGAGTTGCTGCATCAAGCCATCTCCCAGGCTCTCGACCGAGGGCTCATCCGCAAGTCCGACGTCGCGCGAATCCAGGACGCCACGTCACAGACAGGACGCCGGAAGAGATGAGCACCCGCCGCTACCTGACGGGCGGCGGCAGGCCTCGAAACACGGGGATGACTTCAGCCGTCGGCGCCCGGACGCCACCTGGAGCCCCCAGGCCTGGGCCTGGAGGCACCGGAAGTGACGCACGCCTCAGTCCGCCAGCGGCATGCCCCAGTCCGGCTTCTCGCGCTCCCTCATCACCCAGCGGTACACCTCCACCACCTGCTCCGCCTTCGCCTTCCAGGTGAAGTACTTGAAGATGCGCTCCCGCGCCCGCTCACCCATGGGGCGGATGACGGACGGGTCCGCCACCAGCTTCGTCAGCACCTCGCGCACCCTCGCCACGATTTCCTCCGGCGTCCCAATGGGCACCGCGAACCCCGTGGCCGGACTCACAATCTCCCCCGGGCCGCCGTAGTCCATGACAATGGGCACCAACCCCAGCGCCATCGCCTCGCACACCACCGCGCCGCCAAACTCGCGCACGCTCGGGAAGCCGAACACGTGGTTCTTCGACAGCCGCCCCTGCAACTCCTGGTGCTTCACCCACCCGGCGAACGTCACCCCGGACTCGATGCCCTCCCGCGCCGCCTGCGCCTTGAGGTTCGGCATCTCCTGCCCGTCGCCGATGTACTCCAGCACCACCTTGCCCTCACGGATGAGCGGCGCCGCCGCCTCCATCAGCATGGCCATGCCCTTGTACGGCACGAAGCGCCCCACGAACGCCACCCTCAAGGGCAGCTCCACCGGCCCCTCCGACTTCGACGTGCCGAAGCGCTTCGGGTCGATGGCGTTCTCCGGCACGTACACCGTCTTGTCCTGCCACGTGTCCGCCACCTGCCCCCGCGTCGCCCGCGAGCCGGTGATGATGGCCGCCGCGCTCTCCCGCGTGGACTTGTAGAAGGGCATCAGCTTGTACGCATCCCGCACGTAGCTCAGCCACTCCTTCTCCCGCCGACGCGCCCCACCAAAGCCCTTGGGCCACGGCAACCCGCCGTTGAGCGGCCCCATCACGAAGGGCACCCCCGCCGCCTTGCACCGCCGCGCCAGCGTGCTCGGCGTCGTGGGGCTGATGGGCGTGTAGCGATGCACCAGGTCGAACTCCTTCGCCTTGATGCGCGCGCCGAAGCGCTGCCACAGCACCTCCTCGAAGTAGTAGTACGGCAGCACGCTCAACGCCGTCGCCGTCGTCCAGCCCACCCCCGCCGTGCCCCGCAGGAGCTGCCCCACCTTGTCGAGCGGCTTCTCCACCGGCGTGGAGTCCAGCGCCGTGAACCCGGAGCCCTCCTGCACCCCCTGCTTCAGGATGTTCTCCCGGTTGCGCACGTGGGTGACGAGGTGCACGTCCGCCACCTCGGCCAGCGCGCGGTAGAGCGACCAGCCTTCCAGCGGGACACTCACCCAGTCGGGGTTGCACAGCTCGGCAATCAGAAGGACGCGTGGTCTGGGAGCAGGCATACGTGAGGCTTCATCTATCCCAACCGGCCCTCCAGATGTAGCCTCCACCGCGTCGTGACGTACGCCCCGGACCGCCCCTCCTACCCGCGCTTCGTGGCGCTGCTTGGCTTCCTCGTGCTCGCCACCGTGGGAGGGGCCCTTCTCCACCCTGTGGTCGCTTTGGCCCCAGCCCTGCTGGTGGGTGTCCTCTGGCTCGTCGTCAAGGTCCCCGTCCGCTATCCGGTCCTCGTCGTCACCTACCTGGTCCTCGCCGTGGACTACGTCCCCGAGCGTCCCCAGTCCGGCTTCTGGCCCTCACCGCTCCACCCGCTGGGTGAGCTGCTCTTCGCCCAACTCAGCTACATCACCAAGATTGGCGCCCTGCGCTTCCCCCTGGTCGACCTGCTCATCGTCGGCCTCTTGGGGCTGGCGATGTACCGGCGGGTGACGAAGTCGAAAATCGACCCGCCCGCGCTGCCCATGCCCCGGCCGCTCATCGCCGTGGTGACGCTGTCCCTCATCGCCATCCTCTTCATGGAGGTGCGCGGGGTGATGCGCGGCGGGGACTTCAAGAACTCGCTGTGGCAGTGGCACCAGGCCGCGATGATGCCGTTCATCGTCGCCATGTATCACTATGCGATGCGCGGGCCGGAGGACTGGCCCATCTTCGCGCGCGCCGTCATCGCCGCGGGGCTGACCAAGGCCGCCATCAGCGTCTACTTCGGCGCCATCGTCGTGCCCTCCATGGGCGTCTTCGTCGAGTACACCACGTGTCACTCGGACTCGATGACGTTCAACTTCGCCCTGCTGGTGGCGACGATGCGCTTCCTGGAGAAGCCCAAGGGCGCTCACGCGCTGCGCGGGCTGCTCCTCATGTTCTGCATCTTCATGGGCATGATGTACAACGACCGGCGGCTCGCCTACGTCAGCTTCGTGGGCTGCCTGATGGCCGGCTACCTCATCACCCCGTGGCCCCCCATCAAGCGCACCTTCACGCGTGGCATGGTGCTGCTGGCCCCGCTGCTGGTCGTCTACTTCGCGGTGGGGTGGAACGCGCGCGGCGGCGCCTTCGCGCCCGTGCACAAGGTCCGCTCGCTCATCGACGGCGAGGGCGGCGAAGGCAACCTGGACTATCGCGATATCGAAAACCTGGACGTCATCGCGACGTGGACCCAGTTCCCGCTGCTCGGCACCGGCTACGGCCATGAGTTCCTGGAGCCGATTCCGCTGCCCAACATCGCCTTCGTGTTCCCCCAGTACCGCTACCACCCGCACAACTCCCTGTTGGGGTTGTTCGCCTTCGGGGGAATGGTCGGCTACACGGGCGTGTGGATGTACTTGGTGGTGACCATCTACCTCGCGGTGCGCTCGTACCATCGCTCGAACATCGCCGAGCACCGCACCGCCGCCATGGTCATCGTCGGCGCGCTCGTCTGCTACATCAATCAGGTGTTCGGAGACATGGGCATCATCTCGTACATCTGCACGTTCCTTACGTCGATATGCGTGGTGACGTCGGGGAAGCTCGCCGTGGCCACCGGCGCGTGGCCCATGCCGAGCAGCGCGCTGTTGCCCTCCACGCCCGCCCTCCCCGAGCCGCCTCCGGGCGTCATCGTCTACGAGAACCCGGACGACGTGGCGCCCGCGCTGGCGAAGCGGAGCTGAGGCGCCGCTACAGCAGCGTGCCGCGCAGGAGCAACTCCGCGGTGGTGAAGTAGATGACCAGGCCGCTGACGTCCACCAGCGTGGCGACGAAGGGCGCGGAGGCGCTCGCCGGGTCGAAGCCGAGCCGCCGCAGGATGAACGGCAGCATGGACCCGGACAGCGTCCCCCACGTCACCACGCCCAGCACGGACAGGCCCACCGTCAACGCCACTCGTCCGGCGTGCTCGCCGTAGCTGTGGAACAGGTGCTGCCAGAGGGTGATTCGCAGGAAGCCCACCGTGCCGAGCACCGCGCCCAGCACCAGGCCGGACAGGAGCTCCCGCCGCAGCACGCGCCACCAGTCGCGCAGCCTCACCTCCGTCAGCGCGAGCGAGCGGATGATGAGCGTGGTGGCCTGACTGCCCGAGTTGCCGCCCGAGGAGATGATGAGCGGCACGAAGAGGCTGAGCACCACGGCGCGCGCGATTTCGTCCTGGTACTTGGACATGGCGGTGGCGGTGAGCATCTCCGACACGAAGAGCACCAGCAGCCAGCCGGCGCGCTTGCGCACCATGGCGAAGAAGCCCACCTCGAAGTAGGGCGCGTCGAGCGCCTCCATGCCGCCCACCTTCTGGATGTCCTCGGTGGCCTCCTCCTGGACGACGCTGACGATGTCGTCCACGGTGACGATGCCCTTCATCCGTCCTTGCGCGTCCACCACGGGGATGGCCGACAGGCCGTGCTCCGCGAACAGGTGGCTCACGCCCTCCTGGTGGGCGTCCTCCTTCACGGTGACGAGGTCGGTGCGCATGAGGTCGCGCACCGTCTTGCCGGGCGCGGCCTGGAAGAGCTGGCGCAGGGAGACCACGCCCAGCAGGTGCTGCTCGGAGTCCAGGACGTAGGCGGAGTAGATGGTCTCCACCTGCTCGCGGGCCTGCCGGCGCAGGTAGCCGAGCGCCTCGTCGATGCCCAGCTCCGGCCGCACGCGCACGAAGCGCGGGTTCATCAAGCCTCCCGCGGCGTCCTCGGCGTAGGCCAGGAGCACCAGCACCTCGCGGCGGGAGGTGTCGTCCAGCAGGGCGAGGAAGGCCCCGTGCTCCTCCACGGGGAGGCGCTGGATGACGTCCGCGGCGTCGTCAGGAGGCAGCACACGCATCCAGTGGCGTCGCTCGCCGGGGGCGAGGGCCTGGAGGAGCCCGGCCTGGTCGTTGGTGGGGAGCGAGAGGAAGAAGTCGTCAGCGCTCGCCGGGGGCAGGAGCCGGAAGCCCTCCACCCTGTCCCGGGGCGCGAGCACGGGCCACGCGTCGCGCAGCTCGTCCTCGTGGATGGGGTCCGACTCGGGGGCCATGGCTCGCCTCCCTGCTCGCGCGGACGGGAAGCCGGCCTCGCACCAGGGACGCGTTCAAGCACGGCCTCCGAGGTGGGGACACCTCAAACGCTGGATGGCGGACATCCGCGCGCCCGAGTGTGAGCCTCCGCGCACGGGCCCTGTCTACGTGACGGCGGTGCCTTCAGGTCCCTCGGGCGGCCACCACGCCGGGCGCCGCCTGGGTCGTGTTGGGAGCGGCGGCGAGGTGCTCCAGTTCCAGGTCGATGTGCTTCGCCTCGGGGATGGCCTGACGGATGTCGGCCTCGATGGCGTCGACCTCCTCGCTGAGCGAGCGAATCAGGTGGGCGGCGACGTCCTGGAGCGCCAGGGAGCGCTGCTCTCCGGCGATGGGCATGTTGGAGGGGATGGCCTCGGCCAGCCGGGTGGCGACGAAGGACTCGCTGAAGCGCACCTCCGCCTTGAAGGTGAAGGCCTCTGGAGTGAGCTGACGCGTCTTCACGTCGTGGATGTCCGCGACGCTGCCGCGCGCCCGGACGATTTCCACGAAGCGGCGCTCAATGTCCTCCGGCACCGCGCGCCCCAGGAGCAGCGAGCGATTCGCCACCATGAGGTAGATGGCGATGAGGCCCAGCAGGAGGCCCACGGTGAGCGATGCCAGCGCGTCCCAGAGGGGATTGCCCGTGACGTACGACAGCACGATGCCGGCCGTGGCCAGCACCAGGCCGAGCACCGCGGCGCCGTCCTCCAGGAGGATGGCCACGGCGGCGGGGTCGGCCTTCTCTCGCACGTAGCGCCCGAAGGGCATTCCGGCGGCGGCCTTGCGCATGCCGCGCACGGCGAAGAGGAGCACTCCGCCCTCGATGAGGAACGACAGGCCGAGCACGCCGAAGACGATGGGGCCCAGCTCCGCCGGATGCGGGTGCAGGAGGGACTGGAGGCCGTGGTAGACGGTGACGCCGCAGCCGACGAAGAAGATGCCGGACGCGGAGAGGATGCCGAAGATGAAGCGCTCTCCGCCGTAGCCGTAGTGGAAGTCCTGGTCGCGCTCGCGAGCGGCGCGCTTGAGGCCCAGGAACAGCAGCACCTGGTTGCCCGTGTCAGCGGCCGAGTGGATGGCCTCCGACAACATCGCCCCCGAGCCGGACAGCAGGAAGGCGGCGAACTTCACGATGGTGACGAGCAGGTTTCCGCTCAACGCGACGAGGACGGCGGTGACGGACGAAGCGGGTGCGGCCATGGTTCCTGACGGGGCGGAGGGGGGCGCAACCTACCATGCACGGATCCGCGCCCAGGACGGACTCCATGTCGCATCACCGAGCCGTCGGTTGAAGCGTCTGGGGTTCACCGCGAGCGCCAGGCGCCAGCACCACCGTGAAGCCCTCCGCCGTCAGCGCCACTGACTCCACGCTCCGCAGCGCGGTGAAGGCGAAACCCGCCTGCCCCTCGACGGCCGCCGCTGCCCGAGCCGAGCCCGGCAAGCCCGCGCCCTTCGCCGCCAGCCCCGCCGTGCGCCCCACCGCCGCGGTCGCCAGCAGCACGAAGACCCGCGCCGCGTTCTCTCCCAGCACCTCTCCGTACGCTTCACCCGCCGCGCTCAGCTCCTCGAACGTGCGCGCCGCATCCACCCGCCGCACCATCACCACCCACGCATCCAACACCCGCCACATCGTGTCCACGCCCAGGTACGCAATCGCCGTCGCCGTCAGCAACGACGCCATCCCCGTCGACAACGGCTCCGGCAAGGACCACAAAAGCAGATACATCGCCACCGACGCCGTCAGCGTCGCGCGGACCGCGTGTGCATCGGCCAGGCCCTCCAGCGCCTCGCCCGTCTCCTCCCAGACCCCCTCCATCGCGATGGCCAGCGCGAGCGCGTACCTGCCATCACTCCCCAACAGCGGCCCCTCCTCCAACAGGCGCAGACAGTCACCCCCCTGGTGCTCCCGCTCACACCAGCGCCCGTAGTCCCGCGTCAGCACCTCGTCCGCGTACGACTCCAGCAACTGGGGCGAGGAAGCGTCGTCCCCGTCCTCCCCCACCGGGATGAGCCTGCGGCCCTCATACAGATACACCCCACCCCGCTCGGGGACACCGAAGCGCTGCCGCGCCTCTCGCAACGGATGCGCGAAGGGCCTCACGTCCCGCGCGAGCCGCTCCACCGCCTCCGTGAACTCGTCCTCGTCCAGCTCCACCGGACTCGCGTCCTCGCTCGGGGTGTGGACCCGGGGCGAGCCCGTGCCCGTGTCCAGACGCACCACCCGGGTCGTCGAGCAGCCCGTCACCCCGAGCAACCACAGACACATCAATACCCAACCACGACCCATCGCAGCCCTCCGGCACGGGCGCAAAAACCACCTGAGTGGTCTTCACCCATACCAATGCGCTCCGACATTTCGCTGTGAGGCGCCTCACACGGCCGCGTCACCGCGAGGGCTTCAACTCAAGGACCTCGGCAGCAGGATGTGGAACGTGCTGCCCTCGCCCACGCGGCCCGCCGACTCCGCCCAGATGCGTCCTCCGTGGCGCTCGACGATGCCCCGGGCGATGGCCAACCCCAACCCCAGCCCGCCGTAGGCCACGCCATGCGCGCGACCGAAGCGCTCGAAGATGCTCTCCAGTCGGTCCGCGGGAATCCCCAGCCCATGGTCCTTCACCTCCACGTGCACCCACCCGGGCTCCGCTCTCGCGACCAGGTGGATGGCCCCTCCGTCCGGCGAGTAGCGCAGCGCATTCGACACCAGGTTGCTGAACACCTGGTCCAACCGCTCCCCGTCCGCCCGCAGCGACAGCCCCTCCGGCGCCGACACCTCGATGCTCCACCCTTCCGGCAAGGGCTCGAAGTGCTTCGCCACGTCGCGCAGCAGCACGCCCACGTCCACGTCGTTCTCGACCAGGCGCAGGTCCCCCCGCTGCAGACGCCCCACGTCCAGCAGGTTCTCCACCAGCCGAGCCATCCGGCTCACGCTGCGATGGATGCCCTCCAGTGCCCGGTCCACGTGCGGCGTCAGCTCCGCCGCCGCCTTCACCTTCGCCAGGTCCGCGTAGCTCCGCGCGGCCTGCAGCGGCGTGCGCAGCTCGTGCGCCGCCATGGTGAGGAACATGTCCTTCGCCTCGCTCGTCGCCCGCAGGGACTCCACCGCGCGCCGCGCGTCGTCGATGTCCGTCGCCGTCGATATCCAGCCGACGAGCCGCCCCACCTCGTCCCGCTCCGGCAGCGTGCGACAGAGGAACCACCGGAACTCTCCGTCCGTCGCGCGGCGCAGCCGGTACTCCTGCTCCTTCGGCCGCCCCGAGCGCCGCATGGCATTCCAGGTGAGCTGCACGCGCTCCACATCCTCCGGATGGAAGCAGCGCAGGTTCTCCTCGCGCTGGCGCCCCTGCTCGGGCGACAGCCCCGCGTAGTCCAGCCAGCCCCGGTTGGCGTAGCTGATGGTGCCGTCCGCCAGCAGCGCCCAGACGAACTGGGGCATGCAGTCCAACACCCGGCGGAACCGCTCCTCGCCGTGTCGCTCCAGCACCTTCCGCTCGCGCTCCCACAGGGCCGCCTCCTGCCGCTGCAAGGCCCGCTGCCGCAGGTGGAGCGCGACGAAGGCCTCCGCCTTCCAGCGCAGCACGTCCGGATGGAACGGCTTCACGACATAGTCCGCCGCGCCCGCCGCGTACCCGTGCACCAGGTTCGCCTCGTCACGCCCGTGCGCGGTGAGGAAGATGATGGGCGTGTAGCGGGTGCGCTCCCGCTGCCGGATGATGCGAGCCGTCTCGAACCCATCCATGCTCGGCATCTGCACGTCCAGGAGGATGAGCGCGAAGTCCTCGCGCAAGAGCCACCGCAGGGCCTCCTTTCCCGACGACGCCTTCACCAGGCGCTGGCCCATCGGCTCGAGGATGGCCTCCAACGCCAACAGGTTCGAGGCATGGTCATCCACGAGCAGGATGCTGGTGCTGTGTGGCTCCACCTGGACGGGAGCGCGAGGGGTGAGCTGCTCGGTGCCTTCCAAGGCCGGTCCTCCCTTCTCTCCCGAGGTCCCCATCGCTGTAATCAGCGGGGCCCCAAAGAGCAGTCCTCCACGACGCCTCGGCCCGTCTCGCCTCCGACGAGGCTGGGTCCGGTCGCCCGGTTGCCCAGCACTCGAGGGAGCACGAGGACTCCAACGGTTCAGGGACAAGGGTATGGAGCCAGGGACGCGTCGGCACGCTCTCCTGTCCGGAACATCGACGGGCGCGTGGCCAGGGCACGGGCGACTGAGCGTCACGGGCCTCAAGGTCGGCCCTTGTCAGCCAGCGGCGCGGCTCCAGGAGGGCGCCCCCACGTCCCTCCGAACCTCCCCGCCGTGCCTGCCTCCGCGCGCGACGGTGCACCCGCCCGCCACGCGATGCCTGGCTACACCACCGCGATGCTGGCTACACCACCGCGCGCTGGAGCATCAGCGCGAGCATGTCCGCGCTGCGCTCGCTGCTGAACTGCGTCTCCACCTTGCGGCGGCCGGCCTCGCCCAGGCGCTCGGCCTCCTTCGGATTTTTGGCCACCTGCTCCAGCTTCTCCGCGAGCACCCGAGGCTCCTGCGGCGGCACGAGCAGCCCATCCACGCCGTCGTCCACCAGCTCCTTCACGCCGCCCGCGCCCGTCACCACCACCGGCGCGCGCATGGCCATGGCCTCCATGATGGCCACGCCCAGCGGCTCCTGGAGGCTCGCCAGCGCGAAGATGTGCGAGTGCTCGATTTCGCCCCGCACCTTGTCCTCGCCCACCGCGCCCAGCAGCGTCACCGCGTCGCCCAGCTTCGTCTCCGCGATTTTCGCCTCCAGCACCTTGCGGTACGTGGTGCCACCCGCCTCGTCCTCGCCGGCAATCGCGAGCCGCGCGTCGATGCCCTTCGCGCGCAGCATCCCCACCGCGTCGATGAGGTCCGCGTGCCCCTTGCAGGGGTTGAGGCGGCCACACGAGAAGATGCGCAGCGGGCCCTCGCCCTTCCACGCCTCGTACGGCACCGAGCGGTTGAACTTGCTCAGCTCCACGCCCATGGGCGCCAGCTCGATGCGCGGCGGCAGGTGCCCGGCCAGCTCCTCGTTCACCTCGCCCAGGAGCTTCTTCGTGATGACGAAGGCGAACTTCGCGTGCCGCCACTTCTCCTTCTGGTTCGGCCCGTAGTCGTCCAGCGGCCCGTGCAGCGTGATGCTGTACGTCAGCCCCGACAGGAGATGGGCGAACATGGCCACGTGCGCGGCGTTGGCGCACGAGTGCACATGCACGTGCGACCACCCGCGCTCCCGCGCCAGCGACGAGAGCCGCCCGCCCATGACGGCGAAGGCCAGGAGCTGCGCGCGCCCCTTCGCATCCAACCCCTCCGCGCGGGCGATGGACGCCAGACAGCGGGCCCACCCCGTGGGCATGGCGCGAGCCACCTCCGCCGCCGCCTTGAGCACACCCAGGGGTCCCGGGGGTGACAGGTACTCCGTGCGAGCCATCGCCTCACGCGCCCAACTGTGCGAAATGATGCGCGCGGGCGGGGGACGGGTGGATACCAGCTCCGGTGTCACGCCCTTGCCCGGCAGCGCCTGCAGCTCTCGCCAGAAAAAGATGTGGGTCTGTCCGGGAAACTCAGGGATGAGATAACCAATCTTCTGCACGAACTTTCCATAACACGCCCGCCCCCACGCCCCCACGCCCCGGGCGGCGAGCCTCGGAAATCACCGGGGGCAGGTCGATAGGCACCCGCTCCCCTGCCCGCCCGGGCAGGTCGTTGGGCCGACGCCATGCGTTGCGCTATACCGGGCGGCGCTCCATGTCCGATTCCAGCGCATCTTCCAGTCCCTCGGACGCCGAGGTTTCCGACAGCACCGTGCCTTCCCCGGCGCTGCAACGGCTGTGGTTCGCCCTGGAGCGCACCGGCTGGGCCTGGCTCACCGTGGTCCCCGCCCACCCGGGCGCCCCCGCGCTGGAGGCCGCCACCGCCATCCTGGAGGCCGGCGCCCCGTACGCGGCCACGCAGAAAATCCACCTGGAAGACGCCACCGGCATCGCCCCCGCGGACGCGCCTCGCCGCGTGCTGGAGCTGCGCGAGCGCGTCGCCCGGGGTGAGCGAGTCATCGCCGTCATCGACTCCGTCCTCACCCGCCCCGCGAGCCTCCCCCTGGCGCTCGCCTCCGACGGCGTCCTCCTGTGCGTCACCCTGGGAGAGACGGACTTCGGCTCGGCCCGCAAGACGATGGAGTTCATCGGCGCGGAGCGCTTCGTGGGCAGCGTCACCTTCCCTCGGCCGAAGAAGAAGGGCCGGGCCTCGTCGTCCAGGAAGAAGAAGCCATGACGTCTTCTGACGCCCCGTCGCCCCGTCTCAGCGTCGTCGTCGCCACCTACAACCGGCTCCCCCTCATCTCCCGACTGCTGGAGCAGTTCGCCACGCAGACGCTCGCGCCCGAGCGGTTCGAAGTCGTCGTCGTGGATGACGGCTCCAAGGAGCCGGTGAAGGAGCCACTGCTCGCCCTCGCCGCGAAGCTGCCCTACGCCCTGCGCGTGGAGGTACAGGCCAACGCGGGCGCCGCGGCAGCCCGACACCGGGGCGTGCTGGCCGCGCGCGGGGAGGTCGTCCTCGTCACCGACGACGACATGCAGGTGGCCAACGACTTCCTGGAGCGACACCTGGCGCACCACCCGGAGGGCTCGCGCCACGTGGTGCTCGGCCGCATCCGGCCGGATCCGTCCATTGGCGACATGCCGTTGTTCGAGCGCTGGTACGCGTACCTCAACCACCGCATGGCGGAGGAGCTCTCCGTCCCCGGTGCGCGCGCGCACGGCAACCACCTGTACACCGGCAACGTGTCCTTCCACCGCGCGGACTACGTGGGCGTGGGCGGCTTCGACAAGTCGCTGGGCCAGTCCGAGGACGTGGAGCTGGGCGTGCGCCTGGAGAAGGCGGGCTGCTCGTTCGTCTTCGCCAGTGATGCGTACGTGTTGCACGGCAGCGACCACGTGTCCTTCGAGCGCTGGCTCAAGCGCGCGCACCGCTACGGCATGTTCGACACGCAGGTGGCGCGCAAGCACCCGGACGTGCGCGGCGTGAATCCGTGGCGGCTCCTGTTCGAGACGAACCCGCTGGCGCGCCCGCTGCTCGCGGCCACCGTCGTCGCGCCGCAGGCCACGCGGCTGTTGACGGGTGCGGTGATGAGCGCGGCGAAGGCGGCGGACAGGCTGGGGCTGGAGAAGGCCGCGTTCGCTGGCACGTCGGTGGTGTATGGCATGGAGTACCTGCGCGGCGCTCGCAACGAGGCCGGCGGATGGACTGGCATCGCCCGTGAGGTCGCTCGCTACCTCCAGGGCGGAGGGAGTCGATGAACATCATGAAGTCGAAGCGCTCGATGCTCGGCGCGCTGATCTCCGATGCGCTGGAGCTGGCGAAGGCCGCCAACGGCGACACCGGCGCGAAGTCCATCGCGCAGATGGTGCTCACCAGTGACTCGTACCGCATCACCGCGCTCAACCGCGCCCGCGAGGCGGCGCTCGACTACCGCATCCCCCTGGTCAACCACGTGCTGCGTGTGGCGCAGACGGCGGTGATGGGGATTGAGATTGGCAAGGACGTCACGCTCGGCAAGGGCGTGTACTTCGTGCACAGCCTGGGCATCGTCATCGGCGGCGACGCGCGCATCGGCGACAGGGTGCGCTTCTACGGCAACAACACCGTGGGCACCGCCAAGGACAACGGCTACCCGACCATCGAGGACGATGTGTGGGTTGGGGCCGGGGCGCGCATCCTCGGGCCGATACGCATTGGCGCGCGCTCGCGGATTGGCGCGAATGCGGTGGTGCTCCAGGACGTTCCGCCGGACAGCGTGGCCGTGGGCATTCCCGCCCGCGTCTTCCCGCGCAAGGACACCGACGACGTGGTGCTGTGAGGCGCGCCTCACGGCGTGCCCGGGGGAGATGACACTCATGGTGGACGGTGTGAAGGGTGCGCGGAGCAAGGCGGGCGCGGCCGTGTTGACGTGCGCGCTCGTGGCCGGTGGCTCGGTGGCGGTGGCGCGGGGACTCCAGGCTGACGGCACGGGTGGCTCCGGCGCGGAGCCCACGGCACAGAAGGCAACGGGCGACACGAAGCTCGTGGCACCGAAGGCCGCTGGCGACACGAAGCCCTCGGCACCGAAGGCCGCTGGCGACGCGAAGCCCTCGGCACCGAAGGCGACGGGCGACACGAAGCCTTCGGTACAGCAGGCGACGGGCGACGCGAAGCCCTCTGCCGGAGCGGCTCCGACGGAGAAAGCCGCCACGCTGGAGACGCTCTACGACGGGGGCCTGGGCACCGGGTGGAAGGACATCGGCTGGGCGCAGCGCGAGCTGCCTCGGGGCGCTCCGGCGCGCATGCGCCTGTTCAACTATGGCGGGTGGATTCTGTACCGCCCGAAGCTGGAGGGCTCGTTCGGCGCGCTGTCCCTGCGCCTCAGCGCCCCCGAATCCTACGGCGAGTTCCTGGAGGTGCGGCTGGACGCGCAGGGCTCCACCTCCTTCCCGCGCATCCCGATCACCTCCGAGCTCCAGGTCCGCAAGGACGGCGAGTGGGCTGAAATCCTCATCCCCATGGAGCTGCTCAACCCGCGCGGCGAGGCGTTCGACCGCGTGGTGCTGCGCGCCTCCAAGGACGTGGGGCGCGACTGGGTGCTCTTCGACAAGGTGTCGCTGGTGCCGCTGCCTCCCGAGGTCGCCGCCGCGCTCGCCGCGGGCGGAGGACGCACGGGCAAGGGCACCGGTCGCGAGACGAAGCTGACCATCGACTGCACCGCGCCGGGCCACCGCATCAGCCCGTTCATCTACGGCATCGCCATGGATGGCCTGCGCGAGAAGAAGGACCAGCACCAGTACCGCATGGGCGCGACGACGCGCCGCTGGGGCGGCAACCCCACGTCCCGCTACAACTGGAAGCTGGGCGGCGCGTGGAACACGGCCAACGACTGGTTCTTCCAGAACGTGGACATCGGCCTGAGCTACCAGGACTTCATCGAGTCCAACCGGAAGCACGGCATGATGTCCGCCGTCACGGTGCCGCTGCTCGGCTGGGTGGCCAAGGACACGACGTCCGTGGGCTTCCCGGTGTCGAAGTTCGGCCCGCAGCGCGGCGAGGACAACGGCTCCGGCAACGGCGTCACGCGCGATGGGACTCCGCTGAAGCCGGGCGCGCCCTCCCAGACGAGCACCGAGGCCTCGCCCGAGTTCGTCGCCGAGTGGGTCCGCACCATCCGCGAGCGGGACCTCGCGCGCGGCGGCGAGCGCAACGTCCGGATGTACATCCTGGACAACGAGCCCATGCTCTGGAACTCGACGCACCGGGATGTCTTCCCGGAGCCGCTGACGTACGACGGGCTGTTGTCCCGGACGATTGCGTACGGCACCGCGGTGCGGAAGGCGGACCCGGACGCGCTCATCGCGGGCCCGGCCGAGTGGGGCTGGACGAACTACCTCTGGTCGGCTGCGGACTTCGCGCCGGGCAAGGCGCCGCACTCGGACCGCCGCGCGCACGGGGATGTCCCGCTGTTGCCCTGGTACCTGCGGCAGTTGCGCGAGCACGAGAAGAAGACGGGCGTGCGCATCCTCGACGTGGTGGACGTGCACTTCTACCCGCAGACGAACGTCGGCGTGGGGCTGGAAGGCAACACGGACCCGGAGACGAACGCGCGGCGCATCCGGTCGACTCGGGGTCTGTGGGACCCGACGTACAAGGACGAGTCCTGGATTGCCGAGCCCGTGCGCCTGTTGCCGCGCCTCAAGGAGTGGATTGCGCAGAACTACCCGGGGCGGAGCATCTCCATCGGCGAGTACAACTTCGGCGCGTTCGGCCACATGAGCGGTGGACTGGCGCAGGCCGAGGCGCTGGGCCGCTTCGCGCAGGAGAACATCTACTCCGCCTACTTCTGGCAGTACCCGACGAATGGCAGCCCGGTGTTCTGGGCGTTCAGGGCGTTCAGGGACTTCGACGGGCGCGGTGGGCGCTTCCAGGACTACTGGGTGCCGGCGAAGGCGGAGGAGGGCACCAGCGTGTTCGCCTCGCGAGACGAGTCGGGGACGAAGCTGGTGGCGGTGGTGTTGAACTTCGACCCGGACCAGGCCGCGCAGGCGAAGGTGGAGTTGAAGGGTTGTGGGACGCTCGAGGGTGCGCGCGTGCTGGGGTATTCGGGCGCGCCGGGTGGATTCCTGGAGCAGACGGCTGGAAGCAAGACGGCGGGGACGCTGACGCAGCGGCTGCCGCCCTACTCGATGACAGTGCTTGATTTGACGGTGAAGAAGCCATGAGTGCCGCGACCCCTGAGACTCCGAAGCCGACGCCGTTTTCCACGGGCCGCCCGCGCCTGCACATTGGCCAGTTGGCCATCGACCAGCTCACGTTCGAGGACGCCGTGCAGCAGATTGGCCGCCTGGTCGATTTGCACCAAGGCGGCTACGTCTTCACGGCCAACGTGGACCACGTGGTGCTGGCGGAGGACAACGCGCAGTTCCGCGAGGCGTACTCGCGCGCCACGATTTCGGTGGTGGATGGGATGCCGATTGTCTGGGCATCCAAGGCGATGGACGTGACGCTGCCCGAGCGCATCGCCGGCTCGGACTTGATTCTCCCGCTGATGAAGCTGGGGGCGGAGCGCAAGTGGCGGGTGTTCCTGCTCGGCGCGGGCCCTGGCGTGGCGGAGAAGGTGGCGAAGCAGGTGGGCGAGCAGTACGGCGTGGAGGTGGTGGGGTGGGACTCGCCGATGGTGAAGACGGACGCGGGTGACGCGCAGAACGACCCGATTGTGGCGAGGATTCGGGAGAAGGACCCGCACCTGCTCTTCGTGGCGTTGGGGAGCCCGAAGCAAGAGGTGTGGATTTCGCAGGTGGCCGGGAAGCTGGGGCCCACCGTGGCGATTGGCATTGGAGCGGGGTTCGACTTCATCGCGGGTACGGCCAAGCGCGCGCCGCAGTGGATTGCCAATGCGGGCTTCGAATGGCTGTACCGCCTGGTGAATGAACCCAAGCGCCTGTGGCGCCGGTACATCCTGAATGACTCGCGCTTCGCCACGATTCTGGTCCGTGAGTTCTGGCAGCGGACGGGTGGGAAGCCGGAGTAGCTATCCCGCTACGAGGCAGCGGTGGCATGCCGCATCTCGGTGAGGCCCCATGCGTCACCCTGGTGCTCCAGGGTGACATCTGTGGCTGGAACGGAACTCCCAAGCAGTTCGTTCCACCCGCCCCGGAGCGTGAGCACGGATGAGCCGGTTCTTCTGGGTACGTGAGGACGACGAAGTCTCCAAGCAGCACGGAGGCGAAGTCCACGGCGCGCACAAGTGGAAGCTGCCTGGAGCGAAGTGCCACACCTGCGGCATCACCTGGAGCGGTGCAGGCCACACGTACCCCTGCGTCGACCTCTCATCGCTTCCCGAACAGCATGCCTACGAACGAGCCCGGCCCGAGCCCCTCAGCGAGTTCGCACGCCTGCGTGAACAGGTCCGGCCTCTCACACCCGCGCACGCCCCTCTACCGCCCGGCACGAGATTCGGCCCGCTGGTAGGCACCGCCTCCGGGAATCTGGCCGACTTCGTGTGGCTCATCGACGTGCTGCTCATGCACCGCGACGCGCTGGAACGACTCCAGGCGCACCATCCACTCGAGCTGAAGGGCTGTCGTACGGAACTGCGCTGGCGGAAGAAGAATCCACCCGAGTTGCTGGAACTCCAGTTGGAGCCTCATGGCCGGCTGCACCCAGACTGCATCCCCGCCGATGTCCTTCCCTCCTGTCAGACCTGCGGCCGGTTCGCCCTCTCTCGGCCAGCAGCCCCCATCCTCGAGGTGGCCTCACTTCCGACGAACATCGACCTGTTCCGCGTGGGCAACTTCGCGACCTTGGTCGTCGGCACCGAGCGCTTCGTGGAGGCCGTCCTCCACCTGGCACTGACAGGCCTCACGTTCCGTGAGCTGGCTGCTCGATGAGACGAAGAGGCCCCGCGGGTCTCTTTTGCTCCAGGAGAGTCCTCGCGCATCCCCATGTGGTCAATGTCTGACACAACCAGGTCAACCACTTTTTCCCCTTCCCCTCGTTTTCATTGAAGCGCCTCACACGTCGGCACTAGGGTCCGCCCAAACAGATGGACACGAGCCAGACGACGCGGGGAGAACGAGGTCCACGGGCCAATGACTCGCTGATCTCGACGCAGGTCAATGACTTCATCATCGAGGAACGCATCGGTGAAGGAGGCATGGGCGTCGTCTATCGCGCTGTCCATCCTTTGATTGGCAAACAAGTCGCCATCAAGGTGCTCCGCGCCGAGTACGTCGCCCAGCAGCAGGTGGAACGTCTGATTATCGAAGCGCGCGCCGTCAATTCCATCCGCCACCCGGGCATCATCGACATCTTCGGGTTTGGACGCCTGCCCGATGCGCGGCCCTACATCATCATGGAGCTGCTGCGCGGCCAGTCGCTTTCCACTTCGCTCAAGCAGCTCGGACGCCTGGACCCCAACACGACTGTCTGGATTCTCGACCAGATTCTCTCGGCACTCGGGGCCGCGCACAAAGCGGGCGTGGTGCATCGGGACATGAAGCCCGGCAATGTATTTCTCGCGGAGACCCTCGACGGCTCGCGCGCCGTCAGGCTCGTCGACTTCGGCATCGCCAAGCTGGTGCGAGACCACGACGGCCCCACCACCGTGGACGGCACCATCCTCGGGACCCCCGAGTATATGGCCCCCGAGCAGATTCGTGGAGCCACCGTCTCTTTCGCGACCGACCTCTACGCCGTCGGCATCATGGCCTTTCAGATGCTGACCGGTGAGCGCCCCTTCAAGGGTGAGCAGGTCCAGGTGCTCTTCGCCCATGTCGAGCAGCCACCGCCGCTCCCCTCCTCGCGGGCGCCCGGCATCCCTCCTGAACTCGACACGATCGTGCTGCATCTGCTCGCCAAGGACCCCTCCATGCGCCCCGAGTCCGCCGAGGCCGTGCGCGAGGCCTTGAGACGGGTTCCGCCCACCGTCCTCCCTCCGCTTGGCACCAGACCCACCGGCGTCCTCCAGCCCGCCGCCCGCGAAAGCGAGACGAAGTCCACCTGGTCCAAGGGGAGGCTCGCCCGACCCACGGCACGACGCGGACGCGTCTGGATGGCGGCGGTCGGCGGCGCGCTCCTCACCACCGGAGCGGCGGCAACGTTCCTCCTCGCTCCCTGGAAGCCCGGAGGCACCCCAGGCTCGGAGACCTCACCTGTCGCGGCCACCGCCAGCGCGGCGGAGGTGACGCCACGTCAGAAGCCCTCGGAGCACTCACCCATTACTGCTCCACCGCTGCCCATCGGGCCTACTTCCGCGCAACCTCTCGTGGCCAACGCGCCGGAGCTCGACTCGCAGGGCGCGACTCCACCCACGCCCGCTGCCGCCGAGGAGAAAGCGCAACCCTCTACCTCGCTGGCTCTCAAGCCCCCTTCCACGCCTGCCACCTCGAAAGCGCTCAAGGCCTCCGCCACACCTGCGGTCTCCCATGAGCACGTGTCCACCACGTTGGCCGTGCAGAAGGCCGCCCCCTCCACCCCACCAGCAACCTCCGTCGGGCACAATCAGCCCGTCACTGACGGGCTGACCGCCGCGCCAAGGCACCCCGCCGCTTTTCTCCATCGAGGTACGACGACGCCCTGGGACCCCAAGCTGGTCCAGCGCGTCTATAACCTCGAGGAGCGCTACCTGAAGCAGACCTCCGGCCGCGTCCCCTCCGCCGAGTTCGAGCTGGGGCTCAAGCTCGTCCACGCTCGCGCGCTCCAGGCGGGAACGAAGGCCGAGAGTTCACGGGTGAGCACGACCATCACCACGTTGGCCAAACAACTGAGCACGCTCCAGACCTCCAGGCTCGTACCAGAAACCGCTCCGCAGGCCTCCCCAGTCTCGTCAGCGCAGCCAGTCTCGTCAGTGCCACCGGTCTCGTCAGCGCAGCCAACCTCGCGAGCCGCCTCGACGTCAGCTGACACGACTCCCGCGCCCACGCCGCCCCCTCTGCCCACGGTGACCCTTCGTGCGCCGGGGCCTGTACTGGCGATGCTCACGACCCCCGCCCTGACGCCCAGCGACGACAAGCTGGCGCGACGATTCATCCACTTCAAGGCGGTGTACCTTGAGCGCTCGACCAAGCATGAGATCCCCTTGGCTATCGAGGAGTCGTTCGTCCGCATCCACGGCCTCGCACTGAAAGCGGAGACCGCCACGGAGCGCATGGACGTGCACCGGGCACTCGATGCCTGGAAAGCAGAACTGGACCGCGCCGCACCGAAGTAACCCGCCGGCCCTTCACTCGCCCAACGCTCTATCAGCGATGGGCGTAAGCCCTACCCAAAGCGCGCCCTACCGATGACCGCACGGGACAACTCCCTGAAGTTCGAAGCCGCTCCGCCAGCCCCTTCCATCGACACGCTGCTTGGCGCACAGGTGGGTGAGTTCATCGTCGAGGAGCGAATCGGCTCCGGCGGGATGGGCGTGGTCTATCGCGCGACGCACCCACTGATTGGCAAGCAGGTCGCCATCAAGGTCTTGCGAGCGGAGTTCGTGTCCCAGCAGCAGGTAGAGCGTCTGCTCATCGAGGCGCGGGCTGTCAATGCCATACGACACCCGGGAATCATCGACATCTTCGGCTTCGGGACCCTGCCGGACGGACGGCCCTACATCATCATGGAGTTGCTGCGAGGCGACTCGCTCTCCGCCTTCATCCGTCGACACGGCAGACTCGATGTCGACACGACTGTCTGGATTCTGGACCAGATGATGGGCGCGCTTGGCGCGGCCCACCGTACGGGCATCGTCCACCGTGATTTGAAGCCCGGGAACGTCTTCCTGGCCGAACCCCTGGATGGAGGACCCCGCTCCGTCAAGCTGGTCGACTTCGGCATCGCCAAGCTCGTGCGCTCGCACGACGGTCCCACCACACTGGAGGGCTCCACCCTTGGCACTCCGGAGTTCATGGCTCCGGAGCAGATTCGCGGCGAAGAGGTCAGCGCCGCGACGGACCTCTACGCGGTCGGCGTCATGGCGTTTCAGATGCTGACGGGAGCCCGCCCCTTCCAGGGCGAGCCGTTCCAGATTCTCTTCGCCCACGTCGAGCACCCGCCCCCTGTCCCCTCCTCACGAGTCCCCTCCATTCCGCCGGAGCTCGACACCCTTGTCCTGCACCTGCTCGCCAAGGACCCTGCCCTGCGCCCCGAATCCGCGGAGGCTGTGCGGCAAGCCTTGCGACGCGCTCCCAGTCCCATGGCTCCACCTGGGAGACCAAGCCCCACCGGGCGCCCCGAGGAACCCGAGGCAAAGACGGTGTCGCACCGACGCCCTACTCCGCCTCGTCCCGTGCGCGGAAGATGGGGCTGGGCTGTCGGTGCGAGCGCTCTCGCTGGACTGGGTGGCACCAGCGTCTATCTGTTCGCGCAGCGCACTCCGGTCGAAGTCCACGCGGTGGTCGACTCCCCACCCACGCCCTCGCTTCAAGTCGCGGCGGCGCCCGTGCTGCCTACGCCTGTCGCCGAGGAGCAGGCACAGCCACCTCCGGACATCGAGATGGAGGCAGCGACATCGGACTCGTGGCTCCTCCTGGCTCCAGCGGCCGTGGTCGTTGTCCCCGTGACGCCAGGGAGCAAACCCAAGCTGTTGGCCACGGGAAAGCCGCGCGCCAGCAGGTCACGCGTGAAGGATGAGCCACTGACGCTCACGACACCAGGCGCGTTCGAGGGAGTTTCTATTCAAACGCTCGACGAAGTCCTGGCGCAGCGAGCCCGAGCCAGCGCGCCCGCAACGGCGTCAACGGCAGTGGCCTTCCCGCCCGTGGAGCACGCCTCCTCCACGCCACCAGTGCAGATTGCCGCCACGAAGAGCGCGGTGGAAACACCGCCTTCATCTCCACCCGTCCAGTTGGCCCCAGCGACTCCCGCCACCTTCCTTCCGCGCACTGGCGAGACCGCTGCGAACAGGTCCCTGCTCACATGGGTCTACAAGTTGGAGGCCGACTATCTGGCGAAGGCAAAAGAATCGGGCCCCCAGCCCGAAATCAAGACATCGCTGATTCAAGTCCATCAGCAAGCACAGCGCAGCGACACCACGAATGAGTCCCGTGAAGTAGTGCGTACCCTCAAGGAACTGCAACAACGGCTCCTAGCCGCCCCTCCAGAAGATGAGCGGCTGAAGAAGGACCTGAGCGACCTGCAGGCGCGACTCACTCTCGGGAAGAACGTGTTGAGTCAACGCGCGGGAAACCATGCAGTCCCTCCGGCCGCGCTGAAAGAGTTGGCCCGCCTCCAGGAGCAACTGACGCGCGTCTGGAAGATGACGGGCGCGGAACGATTCAACTTCAGAGAGCAGCTCTCGAAATGGGAATCCACCTATGTGAATTCCCCAGACGTGGCCCAGCCTCCCTGATTCTCAATCCGAAGTGACGTGGGAGCACAGCCCCTCGCTCAGACGCTCACGGACTGCATCATCTCCGAGGGCTTCATCATCGGCATGTCGGACGGGTACGCGGACGGCATGCTGTTCGCGGGCTGCGTCCGGCCCATCATCTTCTCCATGTCCGGCCGGCGCTGCCCGTCCTCGTAGGACGACTGCGACTTCTCGTTGGCCTTGGGCTGCTCCTTGCCAAACGGCGGAGTCTGCCCCGCCCGCTCCGCCGCATCGTTCGCCTTCGTCTTCGCCTCCTCCGCGCGCCACGTGGCCTCGGCCGCCTTCGCCGAAGCGGACTCGACCTTCTTCTGCGCCTGGGCCAGCTTCACCAGGGCGGCCTGCTCGTCCGCCTGCGCCTCCGCGAGCGCCTTCGCCGAGGCCTCCTGCTGCTTCGGCGTCTGCCCCGGCGCACTCGCCTTCGCCTCCGCCTCCACCCGCGTCGCCGAGGCCTCGTCGAGCGCCTTCTGCACGGCCTCGGCCTGCTTGCGCGCGTTCTTCTCCGCCTCCTCCGCCGCCTTCGCCGCCCGAATCTCCGCCTCCGCCCGCTTGCGCGCCTCGTCCGCGCGCTGCGCGTCATTCGTCTTCGGGTCCTGCTGGCGCATCGACGAACGGCCATCCACCTTGGTCAGAGAGTTCATGGGCACTTCCTCCGAAAGCGATGAGGGACAGACACCCCTTCTTCGCCAGAAGCGCCCACACGGTTACATCCCGGATTACTTTTCAGGGGCCCGGCACACACCCAGGCCCCGCGCGCCTCACGTCACGGCAGGCTCAGCTTCAACCCGAAGGGAATGGTCTGGTCCTTCGCCCATCCAGGGTCCACCTTCACCTGGTCATCCCGCACCAGCGTGGCCGAGTCCGAGCCGTCGAACGACACCGCGTCATCCACCCCCAGCTTCACCAGCGAGTCGCGAATCTCCGCGAGCGTCTTGCCCGGCTTCTTGCCGTCCTCCTGCGCGACCAGATACGTCGTGCCCGTGTCCCGGTCGTAACCGACGATGACCTTCCCGACCTCGGTCCCCCGCTTGTCCTGCGCCTTGAAGCTCTCGTTGTTCCGCTGCGTCAGGTCGGACGCATACGCCCCCGGGTCTCCCGAGGGCGGCGCCGCCGAGGACGTCCCCGGCTTGTACTGATTCCCGTCGCCATACGGCGTGTTGTTGATGATGACCGGCACCGCGCCACCAAACGCCACCTTCGAATCCGCCGGCGGATCTCCCTGCCCGAACTTCAGGCCGCTCGACGTCCACGCCGCGTAGAACCGGTCCGGTGACGACTCCCCTCCCAGCGGCTTCCCGTTCTCAATCACCTGCCCCACCGGACTGTCTCCGTAGAGGGCGAAGTCATAGAAGCTGGTGTTGACGATGGTGTCGCTCCCCGGCTGCCTGCCCTCGCTCTGCGCCACGTCCGTGAAGGACGGCGAGGCCCCGGGCACATGCATCCGCCCACCGCCCAGGAAGTCGAAGGCGCTGCCCCCGTGCTCGACGACGGACGGCGTGGCGTTCCGCATCGCCACGACGTGGATGCCATCGGCCTCGAACTCCACCGGCTGACGCGGATTCGCGTTGATGCGCTCCGCCACCGCCGCGGACAGCCGCTTGCCGTCCTCCGCCGTCGCCGGCAGCTTCAGCTCCTGCGTCCGCGCCGAGTTCTGGGCCTCGCGCAGCAACACGTCCGAGTTGGCCGCCGAGCGGCGCAACGTGATGTCCCCGTTGCCCGGCAACGCGTAGCCGTCCGTCTTTTCACCAGGCAGCTCCGGATAGGACGCGTCGTCCACCACCTTCACTTCGACCCCGCGCGCATCCAGGTCCGCGAGCGCCTTCTGGCCCTCCGGCGTGGCGCCCAGCTCCTGCCGCAGTCGGTCGACGCTGGCCTTGTTCGCCTCGTCCTTCAGTCGCTGCGTCGTCGCGTTGTAGCCGTCGCGAATCTCCTGGCGCAGGCCCCCGTTCGGGATGTCCGTCACATCCGGCGGGCCCTTCTTCACGTGCTCGTCGTAGCGACTCCACGCCTCCTTCTCCGGCGCGCTCGCGTCCGCGACCATCATCGACTGGAGCTCAGGAGACAGCTTCGCCCTGTCCAGCTCCGCGGCACGCTCGGGTGAGCCGGGCGGCGTGTCGAAGATGCGCTTCGCATCCGTCGCCGACACCGTGCCCGCTTCCGTGTACTGCGGCTGCGCCTTCTTGTACGCGTCCAGCGACTCGTACGACTTGTTCGTCGTCGGGTCCAACACCTGCTCGCCCTGGCGCACCACCACGTGCCCCGTCTGCCCTTCCGTCCCCGGCCGCTGGTCCTTCAGGAAGACCATCTCCGAGCGCCCAAGCAGCTCCGGCGACGCCCTGTCCACCCAGTCCGCCGCCGTGTCCAGGCAGTTGACCTCGCCGTCCTTCGCGTCCTCCGTGAGCAGCGACGACGCCTCCGGCGGCGCCGACACGTTGCCCAGCAGCTTGTCGCGCAGCTCGGTGCTCGAAGCAGCCTCGAAGCTCGACGCCGACGTGTCCCGCACCGCGTTGGACGTGGCACCCTTGAGGCGCTGCTCGTCATACGGAGGCGTCAGGCCCTGCGCGCTGGCCTGCGTGTTCGCCTCCCGCATCGCCCCCTGCGCACGCTGCGCGGAGCGCGCCGCCTTCTCCTCCGCGTCCTGCCGCGCCTCCTCGGCCCGAGCCGCTCGCTGCGCGGAGAGCTTCTCCGCCCGCTGCGCCTCCACCGCCTCCTTCCTCGAAGCCTTGGCCTCTTTCGGAGTCTGCCCGGGCGCCTCGGCTCGCGACGTCGCCTTCGCCGCGTCCGCTTGCGCCTTCTGCTGCGCGCGACGCGCGGCCTCCGCTGCCCTTCGCGCCTCCTCCGCCGCTCGACGCACGGCCTCCGCTGCCTTCCTCGCGGCCTCCGCGCGCCTTCGAGCCTCCTCCGCACGTCGGGCCGCATCCGCTTCCGAGGCCCCCGACGAAGTCGTCGGCGAGCCACCTCGAATCGCTGTCGTGCCGCCCATGCCTCACCCCCTGCTGGGAACTCGAGACCGTCCTCTCATTCTCGATTCGTGGATTGCCCAGATTCGCCGCGCGCACAGGACGGGGCGCGTCTGTTACCCCGGAGACACCCGCGCGGCGGATTGCGGGACACCGACGCTCGCCTGCTCAGGGGTTTCCACCAGGTCGTGACGACGCAAGACGTAGCGAGTGCAAGCGACCCGGGGGAAACTCGTAGGGCTCAGGTGACGCGTCAGCCCGCACGAGTCACACCAGGAAACCCCTCCATGCACCGCAGACCTTTCTCCCGCCTCGTCTCCGTGGCCCTCTCGGGCCTTACGGCCGTGGGCCTCCTCACCGCCGCCGACACCCGCAAGCCCACGACGCAGTGGCTGGCCCGCCCCACCGAGGCCGCTCGAATCGCTCGCGTGGAGCAGGGCCTCTCCCCCATCACGATTCCCGGCGAGGAGCCGCGCAAGCTGTCGCTCACGCAGTGGATGGAGCTGTACGGCGTGCCCGGCGTGAGCATCGCCGTGTTCGACAAGGGCGCGCTCGTGTGGGCCAAGTCCTATGGCGTGAAGCACGCGGGCGGCAGCGAGGCCGTCACCGTCGACACGCTCTTCCAGGCCGCGTCCATCAGCAAGCCCGTGACGGCGATGGCGGCGATGCACCACGCGGAGAAGCGCAAGTGGTCGCTCGACGCGAACATCAACGACACGCTCGTCTCCTGGAAGGTGCCGGACAACGAGTTCACCACGGAGCAGAAGGTGACGCTGCGCCGGCTGCTGTCGCACAGCGCGGGCACGACGGCGAGCGGCTTCCGCGGCTACTCCAGCACCGAGCCCGTGCCCACCACCCTCCAGGTATTGGATGGAGAGAAGCCCGCGAACTCGCCCGCCGTGCGCGTGGACACCGTGCCCGGCACCCTGACGCGCTACAGCGGCGGCGGCACCACCGTCGTCCAGCAGATGCTGGTGGACCAGCTCAAGAAGCCCTTCCCCGTCATCATGAAGGAGACCGTGCTCGGGCCGCTCGGCATGAAGCACAGCACCTTCGAGCAGCCCCTGCCCAAGGAGCTGGAGCCCTTCGCCGCCAGCGGCACCTACTCCGGTGGAAAGAGCGTCGAGGGGCGCTGGCACACCTACCCGGAGATGGCCCCCGCCGGACTGTGGACGACGCCGTCTGACCTGGCGCGCGTCGCGCTGGAGATGTCCAAGGCGACCAAGGGCCAGTCCCGCCGCGTGGTGTCCCAGACAATGGCGAAGCAGATGCTCACCCGCCAGTCAGAGGCGTTCGGCATCGGCTTCATGCGTCGGCCCGGACAGGAATGGTTTGGTCACGGCGGAGGGAACGAGGGCTATCGCTGCTTCCTCATGGCCTTCGAGTCGGGCAACGGCGTGGCCGTCATGACCAACTCGGATGACGGCTCGCACCTCTTCGACCGTCTCATCGCGAGTGTGATGGCCGAGTACGGCTGGAAGGGCTACACCATCACTCCCGACGGCATCGGCATGACGACGGACCTGCTGGCGCGACTCAAGGGTACCGACGCCGCGCTCGCCTGGTTCAAGACGCGCAAGAGCACCGCCACGAAGGAGGACACCCAGGTGACCCCAGACGTCCTCAACCAACTCGGCTACAGCCTGCTGCACTCGGGCAAGGTGCCCGACGCGCTGAAGGTGTTCGAGGCCAACGTGGAGCTGTACCCCACGAACGGCAACGTCCACGACAGCCTGGGCGAGTGCTACGCCGAGGCCGGCCGGAAGGACGACGCCATCCGGCTCTACAAGAAGGCGCTCGAGCTGGACCCGAAGAACACCAACGCCGTGAAGATGCTGGAGAAGCTGGGCGCGGCCTCGAAGTAGGGGGCTTCCTCCTCGCGGAGGATTGTTTCCCACGTGGAAACAGTCCTCTGCCCGGCGCCCCATTTTTCGCGGAGGCCCAAGTCTCTACTGTTCCTCTTGTCAGCAACGCACACCGCGCGAGACGCGGTGAACCCAAGAGGGAACACGCCATGAGCGCCACCGTCCAGAAGAGCCAGCCCGACACCATCGTCCTCGTCCACGGCATGTGGATGACGCCCCGAAGCTGGCAGGGGTGGATGGACCGCTTCACGAAGGCCGGCTACCGCGTCATCGCCCCGTCCTGGCCCGGCCTGGAGGTGGGCGTGGAGGCGCTCCAGAAGGACCCGACGCCGCTGGAGAACCTG
>Ga0126314_10000056_pt1 | contig 63892 bp, 51 predicted proteins | sample Plot105B_FD_92535 | JGI IMG/M metagenome (GOLD analysis project Ga0126314, IMG submission 92535) | Serpentine soil microbial communities from UC McLaughlin Reserve, CA, USA - Plot105B | ecosystem: Environmental > Terrestrial > Soil > Grasslands | place: USA: UC McLaughlin Reserve, Lake County... | reverse complement strand
GTCATCCAGGTTGTCCGCGTGCTGGTCATGGCTGATGAGCACCGCGTCCAGCTTGCCCAGCTTCTCCACGGGCAGCGCGGAGGTGTCCAGGCGGCGCGAGCTCGTTCCCCAGCCGAAGCTGTACTTGCGCCCTGGCGCGTCGAACACCGGGTCCGTGAGGATGCGCAGCGGTCCGATTTCGAGGAGCAGCGTCGCGGTGCTGATGTGGGTCGCGGCGAAGGGCATGGCCCATGATGCCTGAAACCCTCCTGCGACGACGACCGGAGCGACGAGGATGCCGCTCCGGCCGACGTGACGTCACCTGGAACTCAGGCGACCTTCTTCTCGCGCAGCTCGCGCCGCAGAATCTTGCCGACGTTCGTCTTCGGCAGGTCCGTGCGGAACTCGATGTGCTTGGGCCGCTTGTAGCCGGTGAGCTGCTCACGGCAGAAGTCCATCAACTGGGCCTCCGTGAGCGACGGGTCCTTCTTCACCACGAAGAGCTTCACCACCTCGCCGGAGTGCTCGTCGGGGATGCCCACCGCCGCCACCTCCAGCACGCCGGGGTGCATGGCCACCACACCTTCGACTTCGTTCGGGTACACGTTGAAGCCGGACACCAGAATCATGTCCTTCTTGCGGTCGACGATTTTGGTGTGGCCGCGCTCGTCCATGATGCCGATGTCGCCGGAGCGGAAGAAGCCGTCGGGGAACATCACCTTCTCCGTCTCGTCCGGACGGTTCCAGTAGCCGGCCATGACCTGTGGCCCGCGGATACAGATTTCGCCCGACTCGCCCATGGGAACGTCGTTGCCGTCCTCGTCGCGGATGGCGATTTCAGTGCCCGGAACCGGCAGGCCGATGGTGCCCGAGTACTCCGTGGCGATGGGCGTGTTGCTGGTGGCCACCGGAGACGTCTCCGACAGGCCGTAGCCCTCGATGAGCGGCACGCGCGTGGCGGCGAACCACTTGTCCGCCACCGCCTTCTGCACCGCCATGCCTCCGCCGTTGGAGACCATCAGGTGGGAGAAGTCGAGCTTGCTGAAGTCCGGGTGGTTGACCAGCGCGTTGTAGAGCGTGTTCACCGCCGGGAGGATGTGGAACGGCTGCTCCGACAGCGTCTTGATGAACGCCGGGATGTCGCGCGGGTTGGGGATGAGCACGTTCATCGCGCCCATGCGCATGCCCATCAGGCCGCACACGGTGAGCGCGAAGATGTGGTACATGGGCAGCGCGCAGATGATGTTCGCCTGCTCGATGTTCCGGCCCTTCATCGCGGGCTGGAGCCACGCCTCCACCTGCAACAGGTTGGCGATGACGTTGCGGTGCAGCAGCATCGCGCCCTTCGACACACCCGTCGTGCCACCCGTGTACTGCAGGAACGCGATGTCATCTCGCGTCGTGGTGGCGGGGGTGAGCGTGCGCGTGCCGCCCTCGGCCAGCACCTGCTTGAAGCTGGTGGCGCGCGGAAGCTGGAACGCGGGCACCATCTTCTTGACCTTGCGCACCACGAAGTTGACCAGCGTGCCCTTGAAGCCGCCCAAGAGGTCGCCCATCGTCGCGACGACGACGTGCCGCACCGGCGTCTTCTCCAGCACCGCCTGCAGCGTGACGGCGAAGTTCTCCAGGATGAAGATGGCCTGGGCGCCGCTGTCCTTGAGCTGGTACTCCAGCTCGCGCGGCGTGTAGAGCGGGTTGATGTTCACCACGATGTAGCCGGCGCGCAGAATCGCGGCGATGCACACCGGATACTGCAACACGTTGGGCATCATGATGGCGATGGTGGCGCCCTTCTCCAGGCCCCGGGATTGGAGCCACGCGCCCACGCGCCGCGACAGTGCGTCCAGCTCCCGGTACGTGATGAACTTGCCCATGCACTTGAAGGCGGGCCGGTCCGCGTACTTGGTGAACGACTCTTCCAGCAGGTGCGTCAGCGTCGGGTACTGCCGGTCATCGATTTCCGCCGGGACTCCAGGCGGATAGTGCTTCAACCAGGGCTTCTCCATCGGGCTCGCCTCCAAGGCGCGTGTCGTTGATGGGTTGGGGGACGCGGATGGTATCCCGATTGCGCGCCAGTCCAGCCCTCGGGTCGGCGGATGTTCGTTGTCTGCCTTTGCCGCGCTGCGGCATGGAGGCCCGCGCCGAGCGTCGTCAGGTGCCGAAGGCGCGCGTGACTTCCGCCTGGACGATGCGGTCCACGCGGTAGTGCCTGCGCTCGCCGCTGCGCACGTCGAGTGCGTCCAGCCGAGTCTCGTGCCGGTCCATCACCACCGAGACGATTCGCACCTCTCGCGTGGTTTCCAGGAAGTTGCCGTCCACGTAGGTGATGCGCAACGGCTGTTGCTCGAACCAGGCGCGCTCAATCGCCGCCCGGACGGACGCCTTGCTGGGCAGCGACGGCACGCCGAGGAAGGACAGCTCCTTGAGCCTGTCGAGCAGCTCGCGCTGCGCGGACGTGGAGAGGGCTGCCCGCACCTTGTCCAGCGCCGACTCCAGCGTCCCGGTGAAGGGCAACAGCCGCATGTCGATGGCGAAGCGCCCCAGCGCCACCAGCAGCGCCGCCTCCCGCGCCGTGAAGTTCACCGGCGGTAGGCTGTAGCTGCGGTCCAACGCGTAGCCGCCGCCCCGCCCGCGCTCCGCGGCCACTGGCATTGACGCGGCGCGCAACGTGTCGAGGTCCCGGTAGATGGTGCGCACCGTGACGCTGAAGCGCTCCGCCAGCGTCTCCGCCGTGACGCCGGTGCGGCGGCCTCGGAGGTACTCGGCGAGGGCGAAGAGTCGCTCGGTGCGTTGCATGGGGGTGATAACTGACATACGGCTGACAACCGTGAGCGGCAAGCTGTGGGGCATGATGAGCGGCATGTTGGAGGACGAGTGGCTGTGGGGCTGGGACGCGACACCGGGCATCGTCTCGGTGTGGGCGGAGCCCGACGGCCGCGCCTTCGTGTGGCGGCGGATTCCCGGGACGGGGGAGCTGGTGCGCGAGGACGTGCGCTTCCGGCCCTGGCTGGTGCTCTCCAACCTTGAAGACCTGGACCACCTGGGCGCGCGGCTCCGGCCGGAGCGCGAGGGCCATGCGCCGGGCCGGGTGACGTTCCAGGAGCTGTCGGGGCCCGGGGTGCTGCGCTTCCTGGTGCGCGCGGAGGACGGGCGGGCGCTGGCGGCGGAGGTGCTGCAAGGCGCGTCGCGGCGGCTGGGGCGTGCGTACGCCAACCTGCGGGACCTGGGCCCGAGCACGGTGCTGTCGCTGCCGCCGGAGGAGCAGTACCTCACGGCCTCCGGGCGGACGTACTTCCGGGGGCTCGGCTTCGGCGAACTGCACCGGCTCCAGTTCGACCTGGAGACCACGGGGTTGGACCCGGGCAAGGACCGCATCTTCCTCATCGCGATGCGTGGGCCGAAGGGCGAGCTGGAGGTGCTGGAGGCGCACGGACAGGGTGACGCGGCGGAGGCGGACCTGCTGCGCCGCTTCATCGAGCGGGTGCGCGTGCTGGACCCGGACGTCATCGAGAACCACAACCTCCACGGCTTCGACCTGCCCTTCGTCGCGCGGCGCGCGAAGCTGCTCAACGTGCCCGTGTCGCTGGGGCGCATGGGAGGCCCGGGGCTGCGTCACCGGCCCTCCGCGCGAGGCTCGGCGCTGGGGCGCGGCGCGGAGCGCAACGCGGACTCGATGCGGCGCGCGCGCTACACGGTGCCCGGGCGCGAGTTCATCGACACGATGGACGCGGTGCTGCGGCACGACTTCTCCGCGCGGGATTTGCCGGGCCACGGGCTCAAGGCCGTCGCGCGGCACTTCGGCATCGCCGGCCCGGCGCGCGAGTACATCCCAGGCGCTCGCGTGCACGAGGTCTTCCAGACGGACCCGGAGCGGGTGCGGCGCTACGCGCGCGACGACGTGGGCGAGGCGGAAGGGCTGGCGCGGCTGCTGGGTGGCGCGGCCTTCGCGCTCGCGCGCATGGCGCCCCGTCGCTACGAGCGACTGGCGGACGCGGGCGCGGCCACCGGGGTGCTGGACCCGCTGCTGGTGCGGGCGTACCTGCGCACGGGGGCGGCGCTCCCCGCGCATGAGGACGGGGATGGCACGTCGCACAACGGCGCGGCGCTGCACCTGTTCGCCACGGGAGTGGCCCGGCGCGTGGTGAAGGCGGACGTGGCCAGCCTCTATCCGTCGCTGATGCGCGAGTACCGCATCGGCCCGAAGAGGGACAGGCTGGGCGCGCTGCTGGCGATGGTGGACCGGCTGGTGGACCAGCGGCTCGCGGCGAAGAAGCGGGCGCGCGCGGCGGCGCCGGGCTCGTCCGAGCGACACGAGAACGAAGCGCTCTCCGCGGCGATGAAGCTCGTCGTGAACTCGGCCTATGGCTACCTGGGGGCCTCCGGGCTGACGCGCTTCTCGGACGTGCACGCGGCCAACGAGGTGACGCGGCGCGGGCGCGCGGTGCTGGCGCTCCTGTGTCGCGAGCTGGACCGCCGGGGTGTCACGCTGCTGGAGGCGGACACGGACGGTGTGTACTTCGCGGTGCCGGAGGACTGGCGCGAGGAGGACGAGCGGCGCGTGGTGTCGGAGGTCGCCGCGCTGCTGCCCCAGCGCGTTCAGCTCGAGTTCGACGGGCGCTACGCGGCCATGCTCTCGCACGAGCCGAAGAACTACGCGCTCCAGTCCTATGATGGGACCTTGCACCTCAAGGGCGTGGCCTTCCGCTCCAGCCGCGCGGAGCCGTTCGGTGAGGCCTTCCTGCGGCGCGCGGTGCGGTGCCTGCTGGCCGGAGACGTGGCGGGAGTCCGGGAGGTCTACGTCTCCACGGTGATGGCGCTGCGCAGGCGCCAGGTGCCGACGATGGAGCTGGCCTCGCACGTCCGGTTGACGAAGGACTCCGCGCAGTACGGCGCGCTGCGCGAGCGTCGCCGCGAGCTGCCCTACGAAGCCATGCTCGCCGCTGGCAGGAAGACCTGGGTCTCCGGAGAGCACATCCACGTCTACCGCGCGGTGGGGGGACGCGCGGGGCTGTTGCCGGAGCCGGAGCCGGATGACATTGGAGGCGGGCCCGCGGACGCGGTGGAGGCGCCGCGCGACTACGACGTCGAATACTACGTGCGGCTGTTGAAGGAGACGTTCGCCGCGAGGCTGGAGCGGGGGCTGACCCGGCTCGACTTCTCCACCGTCTTCGACGACCCGGGTCAGCCGTCCCTCTTCACGCCCTCGCTCGCGGAAGCCAGGCCCATCCTCACCGTGGTGGCGAAGCCGCCGGAGGATGAGGCGCGGGAGGACGAGACGCCGGAGGACGCGCGGACGGACGAGTCTCCTGGGGCGCCGTAGGTTGATGCGCCTGCTCGGCGCGGTGACTGAAGTCTTCCAGCGAGCGCTCCGGCACCGCAGCCGCGAGTCGGGCCCTCGGGACGCCTGACGTTCGAGTGCGTCGCGGTGTTCAGAAGCTGGCCTCTCGTGGAGCAGGGACATTGAAACCGTGAGGGCCGTGCTGCAGAGCTGACGCGTCCGGGCGGTCAGGTCCACGGGGCCTCGGAGGGGAATGGGATGCGGCCCGCATCGATGGTCGACGCACCGGCTCGCGGCATGCCGCTGATGCTCCTGACGGCGGGAGACCTGGCCGGCACCCTTGTCTTCGCTGTCGAGGGCGCGCTGACGGCGGCGCGGGCGGGGCTCGACGTCTTTGGCGTGCTGGTGCTCGCGTTCGCCACGGCGTTGGGCGGTGGGCTCGTGCGGGACGTGCTCCTCGGCGCGGTGCCGCCGCTGGCGATTCGCGACTGGCGCTACGCCACGACGGCGTTCGGCGGGGGCGTGCTGGTGGTGCTGGTGAGCGGCCCCTTGGGCCAGGTTCCGCCCACGTTGTTGCTGGCCCTGGACGCGGCGGGGCTTGCCCTCTTCACGGTGACGGGCGCGAGCAAGGCCCTCTCCTTGGGAGCCCCCTCGCTGACGGCCTTGTTGCTGGGCGCGATGACAGGCGTGGGAGGAGGAACCATTCGCGACCTGTTCCTGGCGCGAGTCCCACTGGTGTTGCGCGCGGATGTGTATGCGGTGGCGGCGCTCGTGGGCGCGGGTGTGCTGCTCGTGGCCCGGAGGATGGGTGCGCCCGCCGTGCTCTCAGCGAGCCTGGGGGCCGTGGCCTGCTTCGGCTTGCGGATGTTGGCGGTCCTCCTGCACTGGCGTCTGCCCTCCGTACCGGGGCAATGAATGACGGTGTGGGTCCTTCCCGGACGGGCTTTCGCGTGAGTCCCTACGTCCCCGACTGCTTCGGCTCGCAGACGTGGCAGAGCCGCAGGGGTCGCTGGGCGTCCCAGCGCGCGGGGTAGTCCTCGCAGCGCTTCCCCGCCCTGGCGTCCAGCGCCCGGGCGACGTCCAGCAGCGTGCCGCCATTGGTGGCCTTCGTGTCGGCCAGCTCCTGGAAGTCGCGCTCCGTCGCGTACCAGAACACGCACAGGCCCGGCCCCTGCTTCACCAGGCCGTGGAGGTACTGCTCCCAGCCGAAGCTCAGCGCGTCCTCGCCCGTCGTCGTGCGCAGCCCCGCGTTCATGAAGTTCATCAGCGGCCAGTTCGCGGACACGAGCCCACCGAAGTCGGCGTGCTCTCGCGTGAGCGTCGCTTGGATTCGACTCCAGCCCTCGCGGTCCGCGAGCGGGATGAGCGCACGCCACGGCGCCTTGCCGGACCTGCGCTCCTGGAAGCTCTCCGCATAGGGCGTGATGGCCTTGTGCAGGTTGAACACGCCGACGCCCACCAGGACCGCCAGCGGCACGAGGCCCGCGTGAGCCGGTCTCCCCTGTCGCCGTGCCCACCGCGAGAGCGCCTGGGCCAGCAGCGTGGAGCCCAGGACCAGCGTCGCGCACAGCACCAGCACGACGCCATGCAGGTGGTACTTGATGAGGTAGTACTCCCGGCTCGTCACGAACCCCAGGCAGAGGAGCTGCACCAGACCGCTCACGGCGCCGAAGAGTCCCGCGTACAGCGCCAGGCGGGTTCCGGTGTCACCCAGGGCCAGCCCCATGCGCCTGGCCGCGAGCGGGAGCAGCAGCAGTCCCACGGCCAGCACCAGTTGTCCCCGCAGCATCGCGTGGAAGCGGGGCGCGACGATGCCGCCCGTCACCGGAATCAGCGGGAGCAGCTTCCAATAGGCGAACAGGGCCGCGAGCCCCAGCCCCACGGCCAGGACGCGCAGCGCCATCCGGGCGCGCCGTGCATGGGGCACACCCATGGACTCGACACCCGCCAGCACCGCGGTGACGAGGAGCACGTCGCCCAGGTTGAGCCCGTAGGTGTACCGGTGGAGGACGACGGCGAAGAGCAGGGCGCCGATGCGCAGGAGCCGCGAGCTGAAGAATCCGAAGAGCCCCCATCCCAGCAGCGTGGGCACCAGGCCGAACAGGTGGGCGTAGAAGCCCTCCGCCTGGTGGTAGTGGAGCACCGGGAAGAGGATGGAGGTCGCCGCCAGCAGGCCCGCGAGCAACAGCCACGGCGCCACGCGCGTGCCCGGCACTCCCGCTTCCTCCTGACGGTGGCTCATCGCCAGGAGCGCCGCGAGCATGCAGAGCGTCAGCAGGAAGGGGATGGCATAGAACCCCGCCCGGAACGACTCGAAGGCGTTGAGGCCGAAGAAGACCTCCAGCCAGTGCGTGAAGGCGTAGAACGACACGAACTGTTGGTAGATGTCCGGAGCGTTCTCGACGAACGCGCGCCGGAGCGCGACGTGATTGCCCGCGTCTCCGCCGCCCATGGACATGAATCCGTCGAAGGCCGGGGTGTGGAGCGCCTGGAAGGTCGCCACCATGAGGCCCGCCAGCACCAGCAGCGCCGGGAGGATGTGCCACCCGCGCCTTACCTGGAGCCCTCCCGCCAGCGCGGCCAGGACCACGCCACCCGCGAGCAGGACGACCGCCAGTCCCAGGGATGCGGTGATGCCCAGGCGCAGCGCCGCGCGGAGGACACCGGACAGCAGCAGCGCCAGCACGGGCACCAGCGCCAGCACCAGCCAGGTGGCCGGGCCAGGGGATTCAGAGGGTGAGCCGGGAGTGTCGAGGCTGCTCAGCGCCTGGGTGAGCCGCTCGCGAAACGTCGCCATCCGCTCAGCCTCCCACCAGCGAGCGGACGCGCAGCCCCAGCAGCGCGGTGGTGACCTTGACCATGAACCGGATGCTCTTCAGGCCGCTCAAGCTGGAGACGCCCTGGGTGCGCGGCGTCATCTCCACCAGGACCTCCTCGATGCGCAGGCCGCGCAGGGCGAGCAGCGCGATGGACTCGGGCTCCGGATATTCGTCCGGCATCGCGCGCAGCAACTCCTGCACGGCCCGCCGCGAGTAGACGCGGAAGCCGGAGGTCGGGTCGCTCACCCGCGCTTGACGACCGAACAGGCCCAGCACGAGCGTGACGAGCATTCCGCCCGTGCGCCGCAGCGGGGTGGTGCTCCGCAGGGGATTGGATACCGCGTTGGCCGTGGGCTCCGGCGGCACGAAGCGTGAGCCGATGACGAGGTCCGCGCCCCGCTGACGGGCCAGCGCCACCAGGCGGGGAATCTCCTCGATGGGGTGCTGGCCGTCGGAGTCGCACTGGACGACCTGGTCCGCGTCCAGGGCCCGCGCGAGCTTGAAGCCCGTCAACAGCGCCCCGGCCACGCCGACGTTGGTGCTGTGGGTGACGTGGCCCAGGGGCGCGAGCGCGGCGAGCACGCGAGGCGTGTCGTCCAGCGAGCCATCGTCCACCACGCAGAAGGCGAAGCGCTCCTCACCGGTGCTCTGGGCTTCAAGCGCGGCGAGCCGGGGGAGCACCTCCGGCAGCGAGCCGGCCTCGTTGAAGCAGGGCAGGAGGATGAGCACCTTGCGGCCCTCGCCAGCCAGGTGCCGCGCGGCCTCCTTGGGGAACTGCTGGGCGGCGAAGCTGGTGGTGAGCTCGACAATCTGCCGGGAGAAGCGCCGGTTCTCCGCCTGCTGCTCCACCATCTGGAAGAACAGGAACATCATCATCCCGCCGAGCACGAAGTTGCTGACGAGCTCGATGCCCAGCACCCGGATGACCGGGCGGAACAGGTCGGGATTGATGACGGTGGTCAGGAGGAACAGCGCCACCAACCACCAGATGAGCGAGTTCCTCGCGGGAAGTCGGTGCCCGAACTGGGAGAAGAGGATGGTGAAGAATCCCGCGGTCAGCAGGATGACGAGAAAGGACATGCGCTCCCCGAGCCCTAGCTAGGTCCCTCCGACCCGGGCCGGCAAGCGATTTCTGGCCCCAGGTCGAAGGGGGAAGGACGCCCCTCGGGAAGGGAAGCCACGACGCCGTCAGATGACCCGTTCCACGGGCTGGGTCCGTATGGCGGGCGCGGCGATGGTTGGCGGACGTTTGCGACGCGGGCCTCGCTTGTCGTGCCGCTCCTTCCACCGTCGTGCCGGGACGCCCGTGCTTTACTCCGCCCTTCAGGCCGTCCCCGCCAAGGAGCAGGAACCGGTGAAGAAGCTCGTCAATGAGCCCAGGGCCGTCGTGAGGCAGATGCTGGAGGGATTCGTCGCGCTCGCTCCGGGGCAGGTATTGCTCGACGACGAGACGGTGGTCATCCGCGCCGACACACCGGCCGACCCTCGGCAGCGCAAGGTCTCCGTCATCTCCGGTGGAGGCAGCGGACATGAGCCCGCGCACGCGGGTTATGTCGGCGCGGGCATGCTCGACGCGGCGGTGGCGGGGGACGTGTTCACCTCGCCGAGCACGGACGCCGTGCTCGCCGCCATTCGCGCGGTGTCAGGCCCCGCGGGCTCGCTCCTCGTGGTGAAGAACTACACCGGAGACCGGCTCAACTTCGGCCTCGCCGCCGAGCTGGCTCGCGCGGAAGGCATCCCGGTGGAGGTCGTCGTGGTCGCCGATGACGTCGCCCTGCGCGACACCGTCGAGCCCGCGAGACGTCGCGGCATCGCTGGTACCGTCCTGGTCCACAAGGTGGCGGGAGCCGCCGCGGCTGCGGGGCTGTCCCTGAAGGACGTGCTCCGAGAAGCCCAGGCGGCCTCGGCGGAGCTGGGCACCATGGGCGTCGCGCTCGGCCCGTGCACCGTGCCGGCGGCGGGCCGTCCTGGCTTCATCCTGGGCGACGACGAAATCGAGCTGGGCCTGGGCATCCACGGAGAGCAGGGCGTGCGCCGCGCCCCGCTCCAGGCCGCTGATGCCCTGGTGGAGTCGCTGCTCTCCACCATCCTGGAGGACCGGAGCTTCGGCGCCAGCACCCGCGTGGCCCTGCTCGTCAACGGACTGGGCGGCACGCCCCCCATGGAGCTGGCCATCGTCACGCGCCGCGCGCTGAGCCTTCTCGGCGAGCGCGGCCTGCGGGTGGAGCGCGCGTGGACCGGCACGTTCCTCTCCGCGCTGGAGATGCCGGGCTGCTCCTTGTCCGTGCTGAAGCTGGATGACGCGCGTCTGGGCTGGCTCGACGCGAAGACGACCGCGCCCGCCTGGGGAGGCGAGGGCCGGCTCGCACCCGAGCGCCCCGCTCGGCCCATCATCGCCACGCCGTCCGCTCCGCTCACCCAGGAGATTCGTCAGCCTGGAATGGAGCGGGTGAGGGACGCCGCGCTCGCGGTCGCCGCCGCCTTCGAGGCGAGTGAAGCCCGCCTCACCGAACTCGACAGCGCCGCGGGAGATGGAGACCTGGGCCTCAGCCTGTCGCGCGGCGCGGCGGCGATTCGCGCCCTGCCCGAGTCCTCGTGGACGACTCCCTCACGAGCCCTCACGGCCATCGGCGATGCCCTGCGGCGTGCCATCGGCGGAAGCTCCGGGCCGTTCTACGCCACCGCGTTGCTGCGTGCCGCGCGCCGGCTCTCCGAGGGCTCCACCGATGCTCCGGCCTGGGCGGACGCGTTCGTCCTCGCCGTTGATGCGGTGGCGCAGCTCGGCGGGGCCAGGCCCGGAGACCGCACGATGCTGGATGCACTCAAGCCCGCGGCCGATGCCTTCGCGCGAGAGGTGAAGGCCGGAGCGCCGACCGCGGAAGCCTGGGCCGCGACGGTGAGCGAAGGAGCGCAGGGCGCGGAGGCCACCACTCGCATGCAGCCCCGGCTGGGACGTGCCAGCTACCTGGGAAGCAGGGCGCTCGGTGTGCCCGACGCGGGCGCGGCCGCCGTCGTCGTCTGGCTGAAGGCGCTCACGCCCTTCATCGGATGAGCGACGGAGTGCTGCCCTTCACCGGAGCCTGCTCCGGTGTGTCGCCGATGGAGCGGACGGCTTCCCTGGCACGACGCGGCGGACGCCAGCCGAGCGACACCCTCAGATAGGGCGCCGGGCCCGTGGACTGGAGCATCCCCAGCTCCACCCGCTCCCGGTCCTTGTCGAGCAGCGCATAGTCGTTCAGCAAGTCGAGCCCGATGGACGAGCTGACCCAGAGGTTTCCACTGCCCAGGCGCGCATTCACCGTGGGGCCGAAGCGTAGCGCCGTCTCACGGATGTAGTGCGGCATGGGGCCCTGGCCGTCAGACGGAATGCGAGAGCGGAAGACCTGCTGGTCGAACATGCCGGTGATGCCCAGCTCCACCCCGTCGCCCACCTTGTAGAGCATGGCGAGCCGAGGCAGACCCACCTCCAGGATGTACGGCCCCTTGCGGTACGCGAAGGCCAGCATGGGGACGACGGGCGTGGCGTCGAACGGATACAGCGCCACCAATCCGAACGTCAGCCTTACGTCCGGGTCTCCACCAATCAGGTAGTTCGCCATGGCGAAGCCCACCCACGAGGTGTCCAACCCGAAGTCGAAGGAGCTCTTGAAGTCCGTGCGCGTGTTCGCCACCGCGCCCGTCACCAGCATCCACCGGGGCGAGAGCGGACGCACCAGCGTGAGGCCGAGCTGGAAGCGATGGAACTGCCGACCCAGCTCCTCCTCCGACACGTCCGCCAGCGGACCGTGCTGCTCCAGTCCCATGAAGCGCGTCTCGTAGCCGAAGGAGGGCACGAGCACCGTGCGGCCCAGGAACACGGGCGGCAGGGGGATGCGCAAGTCCAACTGCCTGCGCTCATCCAGTCTGCCTCCCTGTGAGCCAATCTCGGTGCCGCGCGCGAACGTGACGCCAACGTAGGCCCGGTCCTCCGTGGTCTGCGCGACCGCCACGGGAGCGAAGAGCAGCACGAAGGCGAGCAGTGCTCCCTGGGCTGCCACGCCCCGAGCACTCATGTTCCCGAGCGTCGGAACCCATCGCACAGTCCTGGTCGATGCCACGCGGACCTCACACCGTTTTCCCGGCCGAGTCCCCAGTATACCCGGAGCCGGGCGGCCGAGGCTTCCCAGGGAGGTTCGGCCCGGACATTTCGCTCGTCAGCTCCCGGGTGGACTTCTAGCCTGTGAACATGACGCTCTTCGAAAAGTTGCTGCAGGAAGGCTCGCTTCACGCACAAGCCGGCTCGGCCGGCAAGCGAGCCGCGCTCAAGGCGAAGCTGACACCCTCCGCCGAAGTGAAGCAGGTGGCGCAGGGCCTGACCATCTCCGAGGGCCAGGACCAGACCTTCGACGCGAAGAGTGTCACGGTGAACGGCAACCTCATCCTGGAGGACCAGGGCCGCCTGCTCGTCGCGGGAGACCTGGTGGTGGAGGGCAACATCATCCACGAGGGCTTCGACTACTCGCTGCTCTTCGTCGGCGGCTCGCTCAAGGCCCACAACCTCCTCTTCCACGGAGAGATTGTCGTGCTGGGGGACTTCTCCCTCCAGGGTGTGGCGTGGACCTACTACAGCGACTACTCCTCCTACGCCGACACGTTGTCCGCCCGGCTCGTCGTCTCGGATGACCGCGAGGACGCCATCGACAAGGTGCGCGCGGACCATCACCTCATCGGCCACTCCAGCGAGATTGGCCCCCAGTTGAGCAAGCTGCTCGTCAAGGGGCTGGTGGATGAAGAGGGCGAGTGGTCCTACACCACGCTCGCGAAGAAGCTGAAGCGGAAGGAAGCCCTGCTGCCATGACGTGAGTGAGCCGGGCTCAATGACTTGCAGGAAAAGCGCGAAAGCGTGCGCCATCCAGAGACCTCCCGTGTCCCGAGGGTAACCCCCTCTTCGTCCCCCCGGATGAAGCGCACCTCGAGGTCGACTGATGCGCATCACCATGGAGTTCTCCAGGGCGCGGCTTGCCGCGTTCTTGTTGGCGCCGCTGCTCTCGATGTCCTGCGCGGGAGGCGCTCCGGACGAGCCGCTTCCCACCGAGGACGGAGCACCCGAGGCAGGCGTGCTCCCCATGGCGCCGGACGCGGACCTGGCTGCCGCCGAGGCGCCCTCGCTGACGACGGTGCTCGTCGCGACGGGTGCTTCGTGGCGCTACCTGGACACAGGGGTGGACCTGGGCACGGCGTGGACGGCGACGGGTTTCACGGACGCGACGTGGGCAGCGGGAGCCTCGCCCCTGGGCTACGCGGAGACGGACCTGGCCACGTCGGTCTCCTACGGCGCCAACGCCACCAATAAACACATCACCACGTACTTCCGGCACGCCTTCACCGTCGCGGACGCGGCGCGAGTCAGCGAGTTGCTGGTGCGGTTGCAGCGGGATGACGGCGCCATCGTCTACCTGAATGGCACGGAGGTCTTCCGCAGCAACCTGCCCGCTGGAGCAGTGGGCTACCGCACGCTGGCGCCCGCCACGGTCTCGTTGCCCGCGGAGGAGCAGACGTGGGTGAGTCAGGGCATCGACGCGGCGGCGCTGCGCACGGGGACGAACGTCCTCGCGGTGGAGTTGCACCAGTCGGCGGTGAACACGTCCGATGCGCGCTTCAACCTGGAGCTGAGCGCCACCGTGGCGCCCGCGCCGACGCCCATCTCCGAGTGCTACCCGTTCGACATGCCGACGAAGGCGGTGCTGCGCGCGGCGCCGAAGAAGGTCTTCGGTTTCTATTACCCCATCTTCCCCATCTCCATCGACAACGCGCAGCCCGCGTCGGACTACTGGACGGGCTGGATGACGCCCGAGTCGCGCAATGGTGAGTACGCCAACATCGGCGGACTGATGCGGGACAGGCCGCTGCCCCGAGCCCCCTGGGCCGACAGCGCGTGGCGGCAGCGTGACTTCGAGACGGAGGTGCGCCGCGCGATTGCCTCCGGCATGGACGGCTTCCTCTACGAGCACCCGTACCGCGTCTCGTCGGACACGCGGAACAATCAGCTCACCGTCATGCTCGCTGCGGCCGCGGCGGTGGACCCGGAGTTCCGCATCGTCCTCAGTCCGGACTTCCCTACCGAGGCCACCGGCACCACGGATGGACTGGTGTCGATGATTGCCTCCGTGGCGCAGCACCCGTCCGTGCACAAGCTCAACGGGGCCATCGTCCTCGCCACCTTCAACCCCGAGCGCAAGCCGGTGTCCTGGTGGACGGAGCTGAAGACGCGACTGGCGGCGCAGAACATCCAAGTCACGTACTGGCCGCTCCTGTCGTACACGGGCGACGTGACGAAGTACGCGGAGTGGAACCCCCTGGTGACGGGATTCTCCACGTGGGGCGAGCGCACCGCGCAGTCCGGAGAGAACATGCGCCGCTGGAGCGTGGAGTCGCACCGCCGCGGCAAGCTGTGGATGTCTCCTGTCGCGTTCGAGGACGTGCGCCACAAGCTCACCGACAGCGAGAACAGCAGCCGCGTGTACTGGGAGGCGCAGAACAGCCTGGCGTTCCGCACGCAGTTCGAGAAGGCGATGGAGGGCGACGCGGACTGGATTACGTTGCTCACGCTGACGGACTACGGCGAGTCGTGGATGACGGCGTCCCAGGAGCGCGGCTACGTCATCATGGATTGGATTGCGTACTACACGACCTGGTTCAAGACGGGGCAGCGCCCCACCATCGTCCGCGACACGCTCTATTACACGCACCGTCGGCACCGCACGGACGCGCCCTACAACGCCGCGAAGCAGACGGCGCGCGCCATGAAGCTGCGGGGCGGGGTGGCCGCCTCCAACCAGGTGGAGCTGCTCGCCTTCCTCAAGGAGCCGGGCAGGCTGGTCATCACCCAGGGCACCGACGTGCGCACGCTGGACGTGACGAGCGCGGGAGTGACGGCCTTCCAGGCGCCGCTGGTGCCCGGCACCACGCCTGTCTTCGAGCTCCAACGCAACGGTGTCACCGTGCAGCGCCTGGAGAGCAGGACAGCCATCCTCGCGCAGACCGTCTACCAGGACCTCATGTATCACGCGGGCGGTGGACGCTCCTGCACGCGGCCGTGAGCGTCGACGGGCGCGGGCCCGGCGGGTAGGGTCCGCGCCGTGACAACGCGCTACGGCTTCATCGACACGAAGGGGGAGCTGGTCATCCCCAGCCCCCATGGGACTCCCTTCACCTTCAACGAAGGCCAGGCCCGCATGCCCGCTGGCGATGGCTGGGTCTTCATCGACGTGAAGGGAAAGACCACGCTGAAGGTGAAGCGCGCCTTCAGCGGCTTCAGCGATGGACTGGCCCTGACGGACGAGGGCTTCATCGACGTGAAGGGCAAGCTCGTGTTGCCGGTGGAGTTCAAGGCGAACTTCACGAAGTACGTCGTGGCCGGGGCCACCTACGTGAACGTGGGGCGCTTCGGCTCGGGGCTCGCGCCGGTGATGCGTGCGGGGGCGAAGGCCTCTGACTCGTACATCGACCGGAAGGGAGCGGTGGTGTTGGACGGGTTCGGTGGCGGCCTTGCCCGGCCCTTCGTCGACGGCAAGGCGCAGGTCGTCTTGAAGAAGAGCCCCCCGGGTGAGGAGAGCCGGCTCATCGACCCCAAGGGCCAGTGTCTCGCCAGCTTCGACTTCAAGACGATGGGCCGTTTCTCGGACGGGCTGGCGCTCGTCATGAAGGGCAAGAAGTTCGGCTTCGTGGACGAGTCCGGCGCCTGGGTGCTGGAGCCTGGCTTCTCGAACTGGGACGAGAGCCTCACGGAGTGCGCGTTTCGCGAGGGGCTCGCTCCCGTGAAGGTGAAGGGCGTCTATGGCTTCATCGACCGGAAGGGGGCCATGGTCATCAAACCCCGCTTCCAGGCGGTGAATGGCACGTTCTCGGAAGGGTTGGCCGCCGTGAAGCAGGACGGCGGGTTCGGCTACCTGCACCCTGACGGAAGCTGGGCGGTGACACCCCGCTTCGCCTCCGCCCAGCCCTTCTCCCACGGCCTGGCCGTGGTGCTGAACGACTGACGGCGAGCGCTACAGCGACGGCGTGTCGGTGCCGGTGGTGAGCAGGTGCGCGGGCACGGGCGTGGCGGTGGCCACGTTCCAACTGTCCGGCCGGCCCGCCACATCACCGGTGGGCCGCACGCCGTTGCCCAGCACGCCCGTCTTGTTGCGGCCCCAGGAGTAGATGGTGCCGTCCGTGGCGGTGGCGTAGCCGTAGAACGACTGCGCGGTGTTGTGCAGGGCCTTGAAGGTGACGCCCGGAGCGACAGGCACGGGACGGAAGACCATCTTCTGGTAGTTGGACCAGTCCCAGCTGTAGGGCGTGTGGTAGGTGGCGAAGTCCAGCATCACTCCGTTGCCCACCTCGCCCATCGCGCTGTCGCCCCAGCCCCACAGCGAGCCGTCGTCCAGAATCACGTGCGTGGCATGGCCACACGCGGACACGTGGACGATTTTGCGCGAGCCGAACTCGGGGAACGACAGTTGGACCGGAGTGGCCTTGGGAATCCACCCGCCCGTCGGGCTGCCGATACCTAGGAAGGTGCCCTGGACGCCCCAGCCCCACAGGCTCCCGTTCTCGTCCAGCGCCACCGCCCAGCGACTGCCTCCGGCCGCGAGCTCCTTCACCTTCACGGGGATGTTCAGCGGGTTCGGCTGCGCATAGCCCGCGAAATTGCCCGTGCCCAGGTTCTCCGCGGCGGACCCTCCGCCCCATGCCCAGGCCTTGCCGGTGTCATCCAGCGCGAAGAGGGTGTTGTCGTTGGTGGTGAAGCTCGTGATTCGCACGCCCTGCGGCAGCGGGACGCGCGTGGGGCGGGTGATGTTGCGCGGCGCCTGGTTCCCATCTCCCGCGATGCCCAGCGTATTGCCAATCGCCGTGCCGCTCATTCCCCAGACCCAGACGGAGCCATCCGCCTTCAGCGCCATGTTGAACAGCAGCGCGCTGCGCACCGCGACGACGTTGTCGAACACCGCGCCGGTGGAGTCCTGGAGGATGAGGTACGGCTGGCCGTTGTTCGGCGTCGTCGTGCGGTTGGGGTAGTCGTTCGTGGTGCCGTCGCCCCGTTGGCCGTAGAGGTTCTGCCCGAAGGTCCAGACGCGGCCCTGGACGTCGAGCGCGAGACTCTGGAAGCCGCCGCCCGCCACGTCCTTGAAGAGCAGCCCCTGGGGCAGGGCGATGTCGATGGGCGGGACCTGGTTGTACGGATTGGAGTGACCCACGCCGAGCTGTCCCGCGCGGTTGGAGCCGAGGCCCCGCACGCGGCCATCCACCAGGTAGAACAACTGGTACTCGGCGGTGGCGATGCGGGTCAGCCCCGCGAGGGTGTCACCCGCGTCGGCGGTCCCTGCGTCCTGCGTCCCCGCATCGCTGAGGGGCTCCTCTCCGGACCCATCGCTCGGCGGTTCCTCCCTTCCCGAGTCACCCGACGACCCGGAGCACCCCAGAAGGACCACCGCGAGCGAAACGAAGAGCAGGCGTGAAAAGGACATGTGGCTATTGTCACTGAATTGCTGGAAGTCCGCCAAGAACAGTTGCCGGTTGGGGGTTGGACCGCCTGCTCACTCATGTGGGCGAGCGTGCCCTTCAGAGGGGAGCTGGGGGTGGATGTGAAAGCCGGCATGAGTCCGTGTACCTTGAGGGCATGTCACGCGGACGCGGTTGGATGTTGTGGGTGGCGGCCTTCGCCTACTGGACCTTGCAGGGGCTGGCGGCCTCCAGTGAGGCGCACTCCGTGCGGGGCGTGTCCTGGGCGCATGCGCTGCTCACGGATGGCTTCGCCACCGCGCTGTGGGCGCCCATCACCGTCGCCGTCGTGTACTTCGGCCTGCGCTTTCCCTTCGAGCGGCGTCGCTGGCGCTCTCGCCTCGCGCTGCATGTGGGAGGCGCGCTCGCCGTCTCGTTCTTCCGCGCCACGGTCATCTACTCGCTGGACCCGTACTTCCACTGGTACGACGCGCCCCCTGCCTACACGGCCGTGCTGGAGCACGCGCTGCTCTACAACCCGTTCATCTACCTGACGCTCCTGGGCGTGGCGCACGCCATCTACTACGCGGAGCAGGTCCGACTGAGGGACACGCAGCTCGCCCGCGCGCAGCTCCACGTCCTCAAGTCCCAGCTCCACCCGCACTTCCTCTTCAATACGCTCAACTCCATCTCCGCCCTGGTGCACCGGGACCCGATGGGCAGCGAGCGGATGATTGCTCGGCTCAGTGACTTGCTGCGGGGCACGCTGGACGCGGCGGGCCGCGAGGAGGTGACGCTGCGGGACGAGCTGCGCACACTCCAGCTCTACCTGGACATCCAGGGCGTGCGCTTCACGGACCGGCTCCAGGTGAAGCACGAAATCGACCAGGACACGCTCGGGGCCCACGTGCCGCACCTGTTGCTCCAGCCGCTGGTGGAGAACGCCATCCAGCACGGCATCGCCCCGCGCTCCGCTCCGGGCACGGTGACGGTGTCCGCCCGGCGCGAGGGCCCGGCGCTGCTCCTGGAGGTCCGTGACGACGGCGTCGGCCTGCGCGAGTCGACGGCCCCCAAGGCCTCGGGGAGCGGCAAGGGCCTGTGGATTACGCGGGAGCGGCTGGTCCAGCTCTACGGCCCGGACCATCGGCTGGAGCTGCGGGGGCGCTCGGAGGGCGGGGCGCTGGTGTCCCTGGCCATTCCCTTCCGGACGGAGCCCGCGACATGACCCCGCCCATCCGCGTGCTCATCGTCGACGATGAGCCCCTGGCCCGGGAGCGCCTCAAGGAACTGCTCGCGGACGAGTCGGACATGGCCGTCATCGGCGAGTGTCGCGACGGCGTCGAGGCCATCGCCGCCATCGGCAAGGAGCGCCCGGACCTGGTGTTGCTGGACGTGCAGATGCCGGAGCCCGACGGCTTCGGTGTGCTGCGCGCGGTGGCCCCGGAGCAGCAGCCGGCGGTCATCTTCGTGACGGCGCACCGGGACTTCGCGGTGCAGGCGTTCGAGGCCAACGCGCTCGACTATCTGCTCAAGCCCTTCGACAGGGAGCGCTTCCGTCTCAGCCTCTCGCGGGTGCGCGAGCGCCGCCGCACGGGGGCCACGGAGCTGGACGCGGACCTCATCGAGCGGCTGGACGCGCTGTCGCAGCGCCTGCCTCCCGCGTCGGAGCCGTACGCGACGAAGCTGGTGGCGAAGGTGGGCTGGCGGATGCGCTTCCTGCGTGTGGAGGACATCGACTACCTGGAGGCGGAGGGGAACTATGTCTCCGTCCATCTGGGCAAACAGTCGTACCTGGCGCGCGAGACGATGAACGCGCTGGAGGCGAAGCTGGACCCGAAGGACTTCGTGCGTGCGCACCGCTCGCTCATCGTCCGGGTGGACCGCATCGAGGAGGTGGAGCCGCTGCCTCCTGGCGAGTTCGTGCTGACCCTGCGGGATGGGACGAAGTTGACGTCAGGACGGAGCTACCGCGCCCGGCTCCAGCGGGCGTTGGACCTGCCCTCTTGAGCGGGGTGGGGCGGCGGTTCCACCGTTCGCCCCAGGACCTCCTCCGTTCGTCACAACTCCATCGCGAGTCTCGGGATGTCGGGCGACTGTGTCTCCATCACAAGGAGACGTCGCATGAATCGTTTCATCGCTGGGAAGTCGTGGTCTCTGGGCCTCTTCGTCGCCATGTCCTCCATGACGATGGCGTGCGCCGCGCAGGAGCCGGAGTCCGCCAAGGTGGCGGAGGCGCTCGGTGCGCATGAGGTGTCCAGCGACTCGCTGCGGTTCCTGACCTGCCCCGCGGGCGGCAGCCTCTTCGCTCCGGGAGAGGTCTCCCTGCCGGACCGCTCGGAGTACCGGCTCACCCTCTCCGCGGACGGCAACACGGCGTACTACCACGTGGATGCGGCGGAGGCGCCGTTCCAGGCCATCTACGAGACGCACAAGGTGAACGGCCACTTCACCCCGGGGACACTGGTGTCCTTCTCCGGCACGTACCTGGACACGGACCCGTTCCTCACGCCGGATGGCAGCTCGTTGTTCTTCTCGTCCACCCGTCCCGTGACGGGCACCGAGGAGCGCGCGGACTCGGACCTGTGGGTGGTGCACAAGCAGGCGGATGGAAGCTGGGGCGCGCCTCGGCACCTGGGGCCCAACGTGAACTCGGACCGTCAGGAGCTCTACGTCAGCGCGACGCGTGACGGCACGGTGTACTTCGCCAGTGGCACGTTCGACTCGGACTTCAACATCTACCGCGCGGAGCGCCGTGGTCCTGGCTATGCGCCCGCGGAGAAGCTGGGCACGGGCGTCAACAGCCCGGACTATTGGGAGTACAACTCGCACATCTCCGCGGACGGTCGCGTGCTCATCTTCGCCTCGCTCAACCGGCCGGAGGGCCATGGCCTGGGAGACCTGTACGCGAGCATCAACATCGGGGGCCGCTTCACCAAGGCCATCAACCTGGGCCCGGCGGTGAACACGGAGAAGGACGAGTTCCACCCGTCGCTGAGCGTGGACGGGCGTCACCTCTACTTCGTGCGGCAGACGTGGAACCCGTTCGTGCCGTCGGACTTCTACGGGCTCGACACCTATTGCCTGTTGTTTCAGTGACGGCCGGGGAGCCCGCCACCCGGGGCGGCGCTCCTCTGACGTGAAGCAAGGCGGGGCGGGCGGGGAGTGGCGCAGGGGCACTCCACGCTCGCCTCGCTGTTTCGAGGTCATCGCGGTGCGCGTCCATCGATTTCTGGGAAGAACTCCTATCTCCCCAGCCAGTAGAGGCCGCGCCGGGTGCGCAGCACCCGCTCCAGAAACTCCGAGAAGGAGCTGGCGATCTGCTTGCAGTAGGCCGGGTCCGGCCACGCTTCGTGGTTCCCGTCGAAGAGGGGGTAGCGGCCATTCTCCTGTCGGGCCACGTCCACCAGAACGTAGTTGCCGTCCTGCACATCGCAGAGCGCGTACACCGAGGCCGGTCCCCACTTGTCGTCATCCTCGCCGTAGATGGCCACCCTCGCCCGTGTGATTTTGTGCAACGGGAGGACGCGGTAAGGCGTCTCTGGGAGCCGCTCAACCAGCTCCGCTCCATTGCAGTGCAGATAGAAGGCGCGCAGGTCGGGGTCCAACTTCCAGTCCACCCGGCGTTCGAACGCATCGACCTCTTCGAGCCCGGCGGGCGAATAGGGAAAGTGCTCGCGGGAGACCTCTTCGAGCAGGCTGCTCATGGGCGTGGCCATCGTCAGTGGTCCGAGTAGGGAAGATTGGGCCCTACTGTATTCCAGGGGGGCTGGCCTCCGTAGCAAGCGGGGTACGCCTTGTTGAAGACGGTATGCACGCCCGGCTTCACGGGGATGATGTTGTTGGGGTCCACCGGATCTCCGCCATGAAGAAGGTCCCGGATGTGGTGCCCGGGCCAGGCGACACCTTCCTCTTCAGGCCAGTCTCCGAACTTCTTGCTCCAGTCCTTCCGGAAGGAAGTTCGGAAGTTCTCCCACAACCTCCGCTCCTCCTCGTTCTTGTCTGGCGTCAGCTTGGGATGGTCGCAGCAGCAGTGGAAGATGCCGTAGCGACTGCCGGCTTTGACAGGAAGTGGTGGGGCGACCAATCGACCTTCCCACTCCAGCTTGATGTCGGCCAACCACATGCAGCCCATGACCCGAGCGCACTCCCGCTGGCACGTTCGCATGAACTCCTGTCTGCACTGCCAGGGGCCGTAGAAGAGGGTCGTCTTCATTCGCCCGCCGAGCACTGGAATCCAAGGTAGCTCTTTCTTTGTCGCGGGTTGGATTCCTGGAGAGGGGTCGGAACCAGACCCGCCCGTTCCGTGAGTCGTGGAGCATCCGGCGAGAATCGCGACCAGTACCGTCGGGCGCAGCTTCAATGGGATTTCTCCTGGAGCAGGTCCTCTTCAGCAGGGCCAGTGCGAAGAAATACCTGAAGGGCCTGACAGTGCTCTCACCCAGGCCTTCTGCTCCGGCCAGTTCATCCCAGTCCCTATTGGAAACGCCTTCGGTGATGGGTCAGGTGCCTATCGCGAGGGGCGCTTCCCACGCGCCGCCGCTGCCTGGGCGGCGTACTGCCCGGGGGCGCGGCCCACGAGCGCCTTGAAGTCCCGGATGAAGTGGGACTGGTCGAAGTAGCCGAGCTGGAGCGCCAGGCTCGCCATGTCGGGAGCGTCTGGTCGCGAGAGCTGCTCGGCGGCCTCATGCAGGCGATAGCGCTGGATGACCCACTTGGGGCTCACGCCCACGGCCGCGCTGAATCTCCGCTGGAGGTTGCGCGGCTCCAGCCCCGCGAGCGCCGCCACCTGCTCCATCCGCGTGAGCGTCGTGTCCACCGCGAGCCGCTCCACCAAATCCCTCAGCCGGGCAATGGGCTCGGTCATGGGCGGCAGGCGAGGCCGCAGGAAGTCCTCGGCCAGCGTCATGCACCGGCGCACGTCCGGCTCCGCGAGGATGGCGTCCTTGAGCGCGATGCTCTCCCGTCCGAACACGGAGCGCAGGCTCACCGTGCGGTCCGTGAGCCTCGACAGCGGGGCCTTGAGCCAGGGCTGGAAGGCGGCCGGACGGAACTTGATGCCGAACACTCGGGACTGGCCCTGCAGCCTGCGGCGGAAGCGGCGCGACTGCACACCCGCGATGCGCGCCTGTCCCCGCTCGAACACCACGTGCACGCACGGGTGGGGCAGGGTCTCCGCCAGCAGCGGCGGCTCCCCACGCAAATCCCAGCGCACCGTCCAGAAGTGCTGGACGAAGGCCTCCAGGTCCGCCGAGGGCGCGAAGCGCTCGTGCGCAATCCTGCCTTCGGGGGCGGGGCGCTGAAGGACGCCACGGGGCGCATCGATGCGAGGGCGACTCACCGGCGCGCATTCTGTCGGTGTGTCGCGTTTTTGCAATCGACCGGAAACGGGCACCTGTATTGGGTGGGCCACTCGATGAGGGGCCATCCATGATGAAGGCCAGGATGATGATGTGGACGTGGGTGCTCGGCGCCGTGCTCGCGCTGGGCTGCGCGGGCAGTCAGGCCACGGTTTCCCCACGGACAGGGAGCGAGACGAACATGACGAAGCATGTGCAGGGACCTTTCGACGTCAAGATGAAGCCCCTGGCGCCGGACGAAGGCGCGGCGTCGTCGCCCATTGGCCGGATGTCCATCGACAAGCGGTACCACGGCGACCTGGAGGGCACGGGCGTGGGGCAGATGCTCGCGACGATGGATGACGGCAAGTCGGGCGCCTACGTCGCGCTGGAGCGCGTCACCGGCAGCCTCCAGGGCCGCAAGGGCAGCTTCTCCATCCATCACACCGGACGCATGACGCGCGGCGCACCCGAACTCTCCATCCTCGTCGTCCCCGACTCGGGCACGGACGAACTCAAGGGGCTCACCGGCTCGATGCAGATTCAAATCGACGAGAAGGGCGGCCACACCTACGTGTTCGAGTACACGCTCCCCGACGCGCCCTGAGCCCCGGGCCCGGGCCGCTCAGAGCAGGACGGAGCGGCCCGCCTTCAGCTCCAGATGGAGCGCATCCCCCAGGACGACCTGCCCGTCCTCGCTGAGGACGTGGGACTGGAGGACCGTCTCGAAGTCGCCGATGACGGCCTCCGGCTTCACCTCGCGCCATGTCTCGTCGTCGGAGATGAGCGAGCCCACCTGGAGCGTGCCGAACTCCACCTGGTGCCCATCCTCGATGAACACCTTCGCGCTGAGCTTCCCGCTCACGCCCAGCGTGTCCACGTCGAACGAGTTGGCGTAGAGCACGTTCTCCACCTCGAGGTTGCCCGTCACGCGCACCTCCGAGCCGCAGACCATGTCCCGCGCGCGCAGGTTCCCCAGCACGTAGAGCTTGGAGAAGTCGTCCTCGTTGTAGAACTGGTCCGCGAGGCAGCCCGTCACCGTCAGGTTGCCCACGACGATGATGACTTCGTTGGGCTCCAACTCGAAGTCCCCCTCGAAGGTGAGGTCCCCCTGGCGCAGCATGTACTGGAGGTGGGCGTCGTCCTCGGTGAAGGGCGTGTCGAGGAGGCTCTCCAGAATCATGTTCGCGCGCGCGCCGTCGATGGGGTCGAAGTTGTCAGCCATGCGAGGCAATCTAACGCCTGCCCCCGAGGCCTCAAGCGCCCCGTGGCGTCACCTCCTTCACGGGCGGGGTGAGTGCTGGACTCTCAGCGCTCACTCGCTTCGCAGGGCCACTTGTGGATCCACCCGGGTGGCCCGGTGCGCGGGCAGCCAGGTGGCCAGCAGGGCCACGGCGGCCACCAGCAGGGACAGCGAGCCGAAGACGACGGGGTCCGTGGCGCTCACGCCGAACAGCAGGCTGGACAACACGCGCGTCAGTCCCCAGGCCCCGAGGAGCCCCAGCGCGACACCCCCGAGCGCCAGCCGCAGGCCCTGTCCCAGCACCATGCGCAGCACGTCCGAGGGCTGGGCACCCAGCGCCATGCGGATGCCAATCTCCCGCGTGCGCTGCCGCGCCGTGTACGCCATGACGCCGGACAGGCCCACGCTGGCGAGCAGCAGGGACAGCACGGCGAACACCGCCACCAGCACCGACACGAAGCGAGGCCGCGCGGTGGACTCCGTCACGCGCTGCTCCATGGTCCGCGTCATGCCCACGGGCAGGTCCTTGTCCAGTGAGGCCACGACGGCGCGCACCGCGGCGGCCAGCGCCATCGGCTCGCCCTCCGTCCGGGCGACGAAGGACATGAGGAAGAGGGAGCGCTGGAGCGCGGGCAGGTAGGCCTCCGGTCGGGTCTCCTGGGTGGGGCCGTCGTACCGCACGTCGCCCACCACGCCCACCACGGTGAGCCAGGGCGTCTCCGCGTCTCCCACGCGAATCCGCTGGCCCACCGGGTCCATCCTCGGGAAGTGGAGCCGCGCGGCTGCCTCGTTCAGCATCACCACGGGCTGCGACTCGAGTGTGTCGGTGCTCGTCACGTCCCGGCCCTGGCGCACGGGGATGCCGAGCGACTCGAAGTAGCCCGGCGTCACGACCTGGAAGCCCACGCTCGCGCGCTCCTCGGGCGATGGCGCCGGACGTCCCTCGATGTCCAGGTTGAACCAGATGTTGGCGCCTCCCAGCGGAAGGTCCGTCACCGCGCCCGCGCTCCGGACGCCCGGAAGCGCTGACACGTGCTCCACCACCTGCTGGAAGAAGGCCCCCTGTCGCGCCTCGTCAGGGTACTTCTCCTTCGGCAGCTCCAGGGTCCAGGTGAGCACGGACTCCTCGCGGAATCCCGGGTCCACGTCCTGGAGGCGCGACAGGCTGCGCAGCAACAGTCCCGCGCCAATGAGCAGCACCACCGCCAGCGCCACCTCGCCCACCACGAGCGCGCCGCGCGAACGGCCGCCGCCCACGAGCTTTCCTCCACCCGCCTGTCGCAGCACTCCGTCGAGGTCCGGACGCGAGGCCTGGAGCGCGGGCAGCAGGCCGAAGAGGAGCCCCGTGCCCAGCGACATGCACAGCGCGAAGGCCAGCACCCGTCCGTCCACGCGAACCTCGTCGAGCCGAGGCAGCTCCGCCGGCACCAGGCTCAGCAGGCTGTCCATTCCCCAGACGGTGAGGAGGAGGCCCAGCGCGCCCGCGAGCAGGCCGAGCAGCACGCTCTCCGTGAGGAGTTGACGCATCATCCGTCCGCGTCCCGCGCCCAACGCCGCGCGCACCGCCATCTCCTGCCGCCGCGCCGCCGCGCGCACCAGGAAGAGGTTGGCCACGTTCGCGCAGGCGATGGCCATCACCAGTCCCACCGCCGCCAGCAGCACCCACAACACCGGCCTCACGTCGCCGAGAATCTGCTCGCGCAGGGGCACCAGGGTGATGCCGGAGTGGAGGTTGCTCGAGGGGTACTCCCGCTCCAGTCGCTGGGCGACGGCGCTCATCGCCGCGCTCGCGCGCTCCATCGTCACGCCGGGCTTCAGTCGTCCGAGCACGCGCAGGTAGGTGGTGTCTCGGGACTGGCTGAGGTCCAGCGTCCCATCCGAGCCGAGCTGCGGGATGTCGTGCGACGGCGCGGGAACCCAGAGCTCGGGTGCATCGGCCGGCGTGGACGTCTGCGGTCCGATGCCGGGCAGGGTGAATCGCTCCGGCATCACTCCGACGACCTGGTAGCCGCGGTCATCGAGGCGCACGTCACGACCGATGATGCGAGGGTCCGCGCCGAAGCGGCGCTTCCACAGCGCGTGGCTCAGCACCACGACATGGCGAGGCCCTGTCTCCCCCTCGACGGGTTGAAACGCGCTGCCCAGGGCCGCCGGCACGCCGAGCACCTGGAAGTAGTTGGCGGACACGCTGGCGCCACGCAGGCGCTCGGGCGTGCCATCGCCTGTCAGGCTGAGGCTGAGGCGGGAGAACGCCGCGAGCCCGTCGAACACGTCGCCCTGGGCACGCCAGTCGAGGAAGTTGGCGGGCGCCACCGTCCACCGAGGCGTGCTTGGCAGCCGCGTCCAGGCCAGCACCAGCCGGTCCTGCTCGGGGAAGGGCAGGGGCGACAGCAGCACCGCGTTGACCACGCTGAAGATGGCGGTGTTCGCCGCGATGCTCAGGGCCAGCGTGAGCACCGCCACGAGGGTGAACGCCGGATGCCGGGCGAGCATCCTCAGGGCGAGGCGAAGGTCTTGGGTGACGTCGGACAAGGCCCCTCCGGGGCGAAGGCTTGGCCCTGCGTACGAAGCAAGGGCCGAGCCATCCCTCTTCTCCCAGGGCGCGTCGAGTGAAGGCCCGTGCTCGCCGCGTATCGGGTTGCCCGACCCTGGGAAGTGGCTTCCCAGTTCCGGAACACCAGGGTCAGGCGGGTGGCGGAGGCAGTGTGACTCCGAGCGACTCCTGCGCCAGCGCGAGCGGGTCTCCCAGCTCCGGTCGGGCGCCGCGCTTCGCGAGGGCCTTGGTCAGGGCCACCAGCTTCTTGGCGAGCCAGGGCTCGAAGGGGCCCTCCTCCCGCAGCGGCAGGCTGTCCTCCACGAGCCAGACGACGAGGGCGCCATCCTGCTCGCTCTTGCCGAAGCAGTAGCCGTTGACGTCGTTGCGGTCCTCGGACGCGAACATCAGGAAGCGGTAGACGTGATGGCCCGCCTCTCGTTCCCAGCGCACCCGGGTCCAATCGCGACCCGGCTCGCCCATTCCTTGGGACTCCCGTGCGCGCCAGCGGGGTGGAAGGAAGGCCAGGCCCTTCTTGCCGGTGTTGAGCCAGCCATAACCCACGGCCTCGACGAAGCGCTGATACGCGTCCGGCAGGAGCCCCGTGACGTCGGGGACCTGCTTGAAGGTCACGTGCAGGGGCTCCAGGTCCGCCGGGTACTGCCCAGTCGCGCGCGGGCCCAGGGCCTCTCGGAACTGCTGCTCCAGCGCCCGCCAGGCGACCTCGAGCGGGACGGCGGGAGTCGTCGACGCCTTCTTCGAGGGGGAACGAGGGGCCGCGGTCTTCTTTTGCGCCATGGAGTCCTGGCTCGTGGTGGTGGCCCCGATTCCCTACCGCCCCGTCCATGAGCCAGCAAGCGTCATGAATGGGGCGGCTCCGCGATGGTGGGATGAGCGGACGGCCGATACCTCACCGGCAGTGATGCGCGGAGGGGATTCCGCCTCGACTCGCGCCTTGGTGATGCGCGTGACGCTCAGCGCAGGAAGCGGGTGAGGACCGCGAAGTCGTCCCGCGCGTGTCCCGCCTTCAAGGCCGCCTGGATGAGAGCGTCCATGGCGCGGGGGATGCCGTCGTGGATGCCGCGCTCCTCGCACAGGTGCAGCAGGTGCTGGAACGCGACGTTGTGGATTTCCAGCGTCGCCAGGGTCGCCTCGTCGGCGCCCAGCGTGTCCTTCTGGACGCGAGCGAGCACGTCCGCCACGGCTCCATCGACGACGGGGCCCAGCGCCTTGACGAACGTCGCCAGCGTCTGGAGCGGAAGCTTCTCCGCGCGACAGATGGCCACGGCCTGCAGCACGCCGAACAGGGACCCCCACATGTGGACGAGCAGCGCGCTGTCGAGCGCGGACGCATGGCCCACGTCCTCGCCCACGTGCTGCGTGTTGCCCCCGAGCGCGAGCAGCGTGGGCCGGTGTCTCTCGAACAGCGCGGCGGGGCCCGCGTACAGGAGCGTCCCCTCGGGCAGACCGATGAAGTCCGGCGTGCCCATGATGGCGCCGTCCAGGTAGTCGATGCCGTGCAGCCGCGCCCAGTCCGCCTGCTCACGCGCGAGGGCAGGGGAGCCGGACGTCAACTGCACGAGCAGCTTGCCTCTCAGCTCGCGCGTCACCTCGTCCTGCCGGAGCAGGTGGTCGCTGCTGTCGTAGTCATTCACGTTCACCACGACGATGTCGGCGGTGCGCACCGCGTCCCGCACGCTCTCGGCGATGCGCGCGCCCAGCGCCGCCAGGGGCTCGGCGCGGGTCCGCGTGCGATTCCAGACCGTCGTCGCATGTCCGCTCTGGAGGAAGGCCTTGATGAGCGCGGAGCCCATGCGGCCCGCGCCGATGACGCTGATGGATGGCTTCATGTTGGTATGTCTCCCTGTCTCGAATCAGAGCTGCGAGAGGCCGCCGTCGACGGGCAGCTCCGCGCCGGTGGTGAACGTCGCCTCGAAGCCGAGGAACAGCGCCGCGCGCGCCACCTCCTCCGCGGAGCCGATGCGCTTCATCGGCGTGATTTCCGCGCCTTCCTTCTCGAAGGCCGCCACCTCCTCGGGCGTGGCGCCGCTGACGCCCAGCGTGGGTGTCCTCGTGAAGCCGGGGCTCAGCGCGTTGACGCGGATGCCTCGGGGCAACAGCTCCGAGCCGAGCACGCGCACGAACGCGCGCACCGCCGCCTTCGCGCCCGAGTAGGCGCTCATGCCCGGGTACCCGGACTCGTCCGCCACCGAGGTGGTGAAGACGAGCGCCCCTCCTTCCCGGACGTGAGGCGCCAGCCGCTGCGCGGTGAAGAACGCGCCCTTGGTGTTGATGCCGAACGTCTCGTCGTACTCGGCCTCCGACACCTGGTCGAAGGGGCGCAGCTTCGCGTAGCCCGCGTTGATGAGGACGAAGTCGACCGCGCCCAGCTTCTCCTTCACGAGCGAGGCCAGCGCGTCGATGTCGCGCAGGCTCGCCGTGTCGGAGCGCACCACGTGCGCCCGGGGGCCCAGCTCCTTTCGCGCCGCGTCCAGTCCCTGCGCGTTGCGCCCGGTGAGCAGCACCTCCGCGCCCTCCGCGAGCAGCGCCTTCACCGTCGCGAGCCCGATTCCCGCCGTGCCTCCGGTGACCACTGCTTTCTTCCCTGCGTACCTGCCCATGTGCATGACTCCCGACCGCCTGCTTGGAGGTGGGGCCGCTCGCGCCCACCTCGCGTTGGATGTGGGAAAGGAATACCGACGGCCTCCGCTCGGGTCGCGCACGCGCGGATGTTTCGGGAGCACGAAAAGCCGGTGCCCCCTATATTCGGGGGCCATGAGCGAGCACGCGCGCAGACGTCCTCGAATCAGCCTCGGTGTCGAGCTGCGGGTGACGAGTGTGGGCGACGTGCTGCACGCCGCCAGCGCGGACCACTTCATCAGCATTCACTCAGGCAAGCCCGTCCGCGTGGCCTGTCACTCCAGCCGGATCAGCTCCCTGCGCACGCGCGGTGACTTGAACCTGATGCCCGCCGGCGTGTCGGACACCTGGGTGGAGGATGACGCGAGCACCGCCGTGGACCTGCGGCTGCCCCACTCGCTCTTGCGGATGGCCGCCGAGGACATGGGGTTGGATCCGGACAAGGTGGGGCTGGAGGAGCGCCACCACTTCCGCGACGAGCAGATAGAGCACATCGCCTGGGCGCTGGAGGCGGAGTACCACGCGGACTTTCCCAACGGGCTGCTCTACCGGGAGAGCCTGGGGCTGGCGCTCGCGGCGAGGCTCCTGGCCCGGTATCGGACCGAGGCCGAGGTGCGCGGCGGACTTCCCTCGGCCCAGCTCCAGCGGGTCCTCGAGTACATCGAGCACCACCTGGACGAGGACCTCGCCCTCGCGTCGCTGGCCCGCGTGGCGGGAGTCAGCGCGTCGCACTTCAAGACGCTCTTCAAGCGCTCCACGGGGCTGCCCGCCCACGAGTACGTGATTCAGCGCCGGGTGGAGCTCGCTCGCACGCTGCTGCTGCGCGGGGAGCTGCCCACGGGGCAGGTCGCGCTGGAGGCGGGCTTCTCCCACCAGAGCCACATGGCCCGGTGCATGCGCAGGGTCCTGGGAGTGACACCGGGCGCCATCGTCCGCTCGCGCGCGTGATTCCGCGTTGCCCGTGACGTGAGGAGCGGCGTAGAGCCGTGTCCACCATGTCAGAGACGCCCAGCACGCGAATGCTCGCCCTGTTCCAGGCGAACGACATCCACTTCGACTCCGCCGAGGACGCCTGGGCTCGCGCCGAACACCTCTATCCCCTGCTGGGGTGGCTGGTGGCTCACTTTCCTGACGAGCGGGCCTTCCGAAGCTGCGCGGAGTGGCTGCGGCTGTGTACCGGACGAATCCAGGACGCGAGGCCCTCGGCGGAGCGGTTCGCCCAGGCCCTCTCGGGCGAGCACCCCCGGCGGGCCCACCTCGTCGCGAGCGCGCTGGGGGACCTGCGCAATGCCGCGGTTCTGGACAAGAAGCCCGCCGCCGCCGCCTTCGCCGATGCCGCCAGCCACCTGGCCGAGGCGTGGGCCGCCGTGACGACGGGTGAAGTCGACGACGCGTCGGAGCCCTGGTCGCGAGCCCAGGAGGCCGCCCAGGCCATGGTGACGGCCTGGCTTGGGTATCAGGGCCTGGATTCGAAGGACGGCCCCTCGCGTCGGAAAGCCCAGGAGGAACTGCTCGACCTCCTGCGTCAGGCCCGAAGGTCAGGGGGCCTCGCGGAAACCTGACATACTCCTGTCACTGACAGGGTCCATAACTCTCTCCATCAACACGCCGCACCGAGGAGAACCCTGCCATGAGCGAGACCGCCCCCCAGAAGTCCCCCACCCTCAAGACGTACGTCGGCGGCTGTCACTGCGGCGCCGTGCGCTTCGAGGCCGAGTTCGACCTCTCCGCGCCGGTGAACCGCTGCAACTGCACCGTCTGCACCAAGATGGGAGGCACGACGACCTCGGTTCCGCCCAGCCAGTTCCGTGTCACCAAGGGCGAGAGCGAGACGAGCGAGTACCGGGTGGGTGACAGCCCCAACTACCGCCGCTTCTGCAAGCACTGCGGCGTCCAGTGCTACGGCGGAGGCTTCGTCGAGGAGATGGGCGGCCACTTCCGCTCCATCAACCTGGGCTGCCTCGACGGGGTGGACGTCTCCAAGCTCACCGTCCAGTACTGGGATGGCCGCTACAACAACTGGGAGGCTGGCCCGAGCAACCAGCCGTTCCCGCTGCGCGCCACCGCCTGAAGTCGTCACCTCGAGCGTGTCGCCCAGGCAGAGGGTGACACGCTCGCGCCAGGCCCGCGTCAGCGGCGGGCCACCGTCTCCTCCAGGCCGCGCAGGATGAGCTCCAGGCCGCGCCGGAACTCCTCCTCGGGTGCCATTTTCTGGGCGCGCCGCGCGGTCTCCCGGAGCAGCGGATACGTGGCGACGTCCAGCTCCGCCAGCGCGGCGGTCCCTTCGCCGGACAGCGAGCCCAGGTGCGTCAACTGGACGGCGCCGAACACGTAGCTCACCAGCGTGCGGAACGCGATGACGCGCGCCGTGCCGTCGAAGCCGCCCTCCGTGAGCAGCCCCAGCAGCGCCTCCCCCCACGCGAGCGTTCCCGTCGTGGAGTGGCGGCGGGTGAGCAGCAAGGGCGCGACGGCGGGGTGCTGGAGCACCGCTTCCCGCACGCGCGCCATCAACCCCATCACCCGCGTCGTCCACTTCGCGCTCGATGACGGCGCCTGCAGCTCGATGCCGCGCATCACCGTGTCCACCACCAGCGACTCCAGCGCCTCGCGGCCCTCGACGTAGCGGTACAGCGACATGGTGCCCATGCCGAGCGCGCTCGCCACGGAGCGCATCGTCAACGCGTCCAGCCCCTCCCGGTCGATGACGGTGAGCGCGGCGGCGGCGATGCCTGACGGAGTGAGCGAGCGGGGACGGGGCATTCGGTTGACAGCGTAAGGGGCCCCTTCTTAGTTTAGGAGTACAGAGTACGCCTACGCTGGAGGAAAGATGTCAGTGCGTCCCGAAAGCAGGAAGTTGTCCGTGGGGGACCGGTTCACCGCGAGGGAGCTGGAGACGATTTCCGGCGGAAAGGTCCGCATCCCCGAGCCGGGCCTGACGGTGCACCTCCAGTTCCGGCGCTTCGCCGGGTGCCCCATCTGCCACCTGCACCTGCGCTCCCTGGCGCGGCGGCACGAGGAGCTGAAGGCGGCGGGGCTGCGAGAGGTCATCGTCTTCCACTCGAGCGCGGAGGAGCTGCGCACCTATGAGGGGGCCCTCCCGTTCGCCGTCGTGGGGGACCCTCAGCGGCACCTCTATCGGGAGTACGGCGTGGAGGCCGCGCCCCGGGCGCTTTTGAATCCCAGGGGCTGGGGCGGGCTTGTCCGGGCGCTCGTCAACGGCTTCGGGGACTTCTTCACGGGACGGCACCCGGCGCCACCGGTGCTCCCGGCGGGAGGGCGGCTGGGGCTCCCCGCGGACCTCCTCATTGGCGGCGATGGGGAAATCCTGGCCGTGAAATACGGCGAGCATGCGGACGACCAGTGGTCCGTGGACGAGCTGCTGGCCCTCGTCAGCCCCGCTCCCGCACGTCTCCAGCCCCTCCCCGGGCAATGATTCCAGGGGGTTGCCCGCTGCGACGCGAAGTGTGTGCGTTTTCCTCCCACGGAGACACAACCCTAGGCTCGCAAGAATCGAGAATACCCACGTAAGCCGCACTTCAACCTCTGGGCCCCCCCACCATGAAGATTCGCGCCGACCTCCCGAAGCTTCCCGTCACGCGTCCCGCTGACTCGCGCCCCGCCGCCGCCACCGAGGTGAAGAACACGGCCGTGGGCTTCGCCGGGGGCTCCTCGTTCGAGGCGCCGGTGCGTCCCGCGCAGGTGAAGCCGGCCGCCCCGCTGGCCCCGCCGGTGAAGTCCGGCCCCGTGGCCCTGGACAGCGAGGCCAGCAAGGCCGCCATCCAGACGACGGTGGACTTCCTCCAGAAGCAGGGCGCGCCCACCGTTTCGCAGTTGCTCGCCGGCAAGCCGGGCGTCAACTCCGCGGACTTCGCGCCGCGCGCGGTGGAGCAGGACGACCTGGGCATGACGCACGTGCGCATGGACCGCAAGAGCGAGGGCGTGCGCGTCTTCGGCGAGCAGGTGGTGAGCCACCTGACGGCGGACGGCAAGGTGGACAGCGTCACCGGTGACGTGGCGACCATCCCCGCGGGCCTGGGCAAGGGCTCCACCAAGCTGTCCGAGAAGGACGCGCTGGCCGTGGCGCAGAAGGAGTTCGGCGGCGCGACGGACCGCAAGCCCGTCACCGAGCGCGTCATCTTCAAGGACGCCAGCGGCGAGTACCGCGCCGCGTACCACGTGCAGTTGAGCAACACGACGGACGTGGGCCCGGGCAAGGACCCGCGCCGCATGAACTACCTGGTCGACGCGAACAGCGGCAAGGTGCTGGAGCAGTACAACCAGATGGGCGGCGTGGGGAACCACGCGCACGGCGCCGGCCCCGCGCACGCGAAGAAGCCCTCGCTCGTGGCCGCCGAGCCCACCACGCCGGGAGCCGAGCCCACCACGACGGGCAAGGCGGACGACACCACCCAGTACAGCGGCAAGGTGGAGATCGGCAGCACGAAGAACGCGGACGGCACCTTCACGCTGGAGGACACCTCGCGCGGCGGCGGCGTGCTGACGCGTGACGCGCTCAACCGCAACCCGGATGACCCGAGGCAGGACGGAATCCACGGCCCCGTCACCGACGCCAACAACGTCTGGGGCGAGGCGACCGACTCCGCGCGCACCAAGGACGCGGTGGACGCGCAGTACGGCGCGCAGGCGACGTACGACTTCTACAAGGACGTGCTCGGCCGCGACTCCATCGACGGCAAGGGCGAGAAGCTCATCTCCGACGTGCACGTGGGCAAGGACTTCGCCAACGCCTTCTGGGACGGCGAGAAGATGAACTACGGCGACGGCGACGGCGACCAGTTCGGCTCGCTCACCACGCTGGACATCGCGGGCCACGAAATCACCCACGGCCTCACCGAGCGCACCGCGGGCCTCGAGTACCGCAACGAGTCGGGCGCCCTCAACGAGGCGTTCAGCGACATCATGGGCGTGGGCGTGGAGTGGCACGCCAGCCAGACGAACGACGCGGTGAAGTTCGACTGGACGGTGGGCGAGGACACGTTCACCCCGAACAACGGCGACCCCACCGACGGCCTGCGCGACTTGAGCGACCCGTCCAGCGACGGCATGTCGCCGGACCACTACTCCAAGCGCTACAAGGGCACGCAGGACAACGGCGGCGTGCACATCAACTCGGGCATCGCCAACAACGCCTTCTACCTGCTGTCCGAGGGCGGCAAGAACCGCACCTCCGGCACCGAGGTGAAGGACGGCATTGGCATCGAGAAGGGCCTGAAGATCTACTCCCGCGCGCTGAGCTTCTACATGACGCCGCAGACCAACTTCGCCCAGGCGAAGGAGGCCACGTACAAGGCGGCGCAGGACCTCTACGGCAAGGACTCCGTCGAGGCCGCGAAGGTGCTGGAGAGCTGGGCCGCGGTGGGCGTGAAGTAAGGCCCGCTGCCTTCGTTTCATCCCCGCCGCGCTCGAGCCACCCGCTCGCGCGGCGGGAGTATTTCCCTCGCGTCAGGTGTCCTCAGGGCATTCCATGGACGACACCGCGAACTTCGTGCTTCTGACGTGTGTGGCGACGCTGGCCGTGCTGCTCCTCTTCGCCGCCGGCCGCTCTCCACTCCAATCGCCGAGGGCGGGCAGGGGCTTCCTGTATCTCTGCCTTGCCCTGGGGCTCGTCGGCGTGACGGCCACCCTGTTGTCGGTGACGGGCGTGCTCCCACGCACGCCGGCCGTTCGACTCGCGGCTCGGGTCCTGCTCTTCCGTGGCTGGGTCGTCATCGGCGTCTCGCTGGCCGCGACGCTCGTCGCCCTCGCGGTCCAGGCCCGGCGGCACACCGCGGGTTCGACGTCAGGCGCTCACGCCTCACCCCTGGCAGCGAAGGACTCCATCGTGCCTGGCCTCTGCGTCACGGTGGCCGCCGCCCTCCTCTCGGTCGAAATCGGGAAGCTCACACACGATGCGGACATGCGGCGGTTCTTCGTGGACTCAGGGCTCCCGGTCTGGCTTCACTACTCGACGGTGGCCCTGGAGTTCGCGGGTGCGGTGGGATTGCTGCTGCCCAGGTGGCGGCGGCCGAGCGCCGCGGGCCTGTTGCTCATCATGCTCGGAGCCATCGGCACGCATGTGCGCAACGGAGACCCGCTCTCCGACTCGCTGGAGGCCATTCACCTGCTGGTGATTCTCGCGGGCATCCTCGTGCTCACCGGCTCGACACGCCCGCGGGCCTCCACGTCGATACAACCTCACGGAGTTGCCTGACGTCGGACGCGTCCAGCGAGCGGCTGAACATGTCGGGGCAGTCGAAGCGGGCTGGAGCATGGTCACCGAGCGACGTCGCCGCCCGCGCGTCAGCTTCAGGGAGCGCTGCCGCGGTACTCGGCGATGCTCGGCGGGTACTCGGTCCAGAAGCGCAGCTCCCCGTCGTGCCCCATCAACGTCTCCTGCTTGTCTCGGGCATCCGCGTCCGAGACCGTGAGCGAGAAGCCGGAGGCCACGGGGGCTTTCTCCATGCCGAGGTCCGCGAGCGGAAGCGTGAGCGTCACCTCGTAGCCATGCGGACGCTTGCGCCAGGTGCCCTGGATGGAAGGAAGCACCGTGTTCGCCTCTCCCGTCCAGTCGCGAGCCTGGACCTTTCCTCCCGCCGCGAGCAGGACGCCCACCTTGAGCGTGGGAATGGGTGAGACGGGAGGCCGGGGAAGGGTGAGCTCCAGGTGGTCCGAATGCAGGCCCGTGCCCTTTCCGAGAGGAACCACCTTGTCATCGTGCACCTCGGCGAAGAGGGCGAGCGCCTCTCCCGCACGGGCCAGCCGCCACGCGAAGGCCAGGTCGGTCGAGCCCGTCCAGTCAGCAAGGCCCCAGGTGACGTGAGCATTCGTATACGCCTGGACCGTGGGCGCCAGGGCGAGCGCGGCCTTGGCGGATGCCGCGAACCTCACGGGATAGGGATTGCTCCCATTGACGACCGCGCCCACGGTGTCGGTGAAGGCCATGTATCCCGGCCGGGTGCGGGAGAGCCCTTCCATGTCTTCCGTCGAGCCGCGCATGCCCACGGGCCCGGAGAACACATAGGCCGTGGGCGTCAACCTCACCGAGGTCGCGTCTTCGTTGAGAGAGGCCAACTGGAGGTCCTCTCCCTTCACCATGACGCCACAGAACGGCCCCTCGACTTCGGACGTCGGCTTCGCGGAGGACTCTTCATTCCCGGCGTCGGGCTCGGCGCCCGTGAGCAGGAGAAGGCACGCCCCGTCCCCGCAGACGGAGTCGACCGGATTGAAGCGCTTGTCCGTGGGACACAGGGCGCGGGCCCGAGCCAGGAGTTCGTCATTCACGGCCTGTGGCTTGGGGGACTTGGGCGTGACTGACGAGCCCACGTGCCGAGCGCCAGGCTTCGTCCATGTGGGAGTCTGGCCAGGCACCTGGGTGAAACGCGTGCCATCTCGGGAGACCTTCAGGACAGTTCGAGACACCTGAGTCGGGTCCAGGCCATCGTCAACGGTGGTGAAGGGCTCGTTGCGGCTTCGGGAGACGACCTCGACATGCTCCGCGTCGATGAAGCGCGGGGTGCTCCCTGACCAGGCGTCGAGCGGATGCGTCGCCCCCAGGAACTTCCCCTCGAGGTCCGACAGCACCATGAACCTGTTCGTGCAGCTCCCGTAGAAGCACGGCCCCAGCTCCTCGACGACGAGCCATGAACAGAAGGAGCCTTCACAGGCGATTCGCTTCGCCGTGCCCGGCATGTTCAGGGTGTTGATGGGGCCCTCGACCAGGACCGTGCCCTTCTGGACGGGGGGCTCGGCGGAGGTCGCCAGGGCCACCGTGCTCCCGAGCCCCAGCCAGAGCGACAGGACGCGCTTCATCAAGCCTTGTCGGGCCTGGAGTGACAGCGGAGGGCTCGGAGCAGGGCTGACGCGAGCGGGGGCGTTCATCGGTTCACCTTCATATCCCGCGAGATTGCAGACGGCATGCCGTGTCCCGCCCCATTCCCATGGCCCCACGGCAGCGAAAACGTGGCTCCAGGGCCGCGAGCCGAGGGCCTCCAGCCACATCCAGGCTGCAGGCCCTCGCATCAGGGCGTTGCTGGAATCAGTACCGCGGGACGGGGCCGGGCACGAGCGCGTTGAACGCGGGGCTCCCGGTGGAGTCTCACCTCAAGTCACGCCTCGCCGGGCACGGCGCACGCGGCGAACGAGGATGAGGCCCAGGGAGCTGGCCGCCACGGCGAAGCCGACGAGGCGCAGCTGTGAGCCGATGACTCCGGCCACGCCCACCGTCACCCCGAGCAGCGACAGGTACGCGGCGATGCACAGGGGGCACTTCGGGATGAGCGCGGCCAGGAGTCCCAGGGCCAGCGACACGCCAGGCGCGCCCACGGCGGGGCGGCGTGTCACCAGGTCAGCGGCCATATTGGTCTCGCAGGCGCACCCAGCGCATCGGCCAGGGCAGTCCGGCCTCGTCACGCCCCTTCGAGACGAGGTCGAGCACATGGTAGGCCGTGTTGATGACCTCGATGCCGCGCCCGTACGTCCCATAGGTGTGGAAGACGTCGCCGCGTTCGTCCTTCGCGAAGGCGCTGATGCCCGGCATGTCTGAGTTGGACTCTTGCAGCGGTCCATAGTTGTAGATGGCTTCGCCGCGCTCCATTTCCTCCGGGCGGAACGACACGTTGAAGTCGAAGTTGAAGGTGTTTGACTGGGAGGACAGCCACTTGAAGCGCCAGCCCATGCGCTGCTGGAACGCCTGCAGCTTGGGCAAGGCCGCGCGGGAGATGGCGACGAAGCTCACGTCCCGCTGCGCCAGGTGCTCGACGACTCCGTTGAAGGAGTCCGCCCAGAACGAGCAGTTCTTGCAGCCCACCTCCCACTCGGGCGCGAACATGAAGTGGTAGACGACCAACTGGCTTCGGCCCGCGAAGAGCTGCGCCAGCGTCTCCTGTCCGTCGGGGCCGTCGAACACGTAGGGCTCGGCCACGCGCAGCCAGGGGAGGGCGCGGCGAGTGGCGCTCAGCTCGTCGTTCATGCGCATGAGGGCCTTCTCCCTTGCCAGCAGTTCCTTGCGTGCGGCGAGCCACTCACTCTTCGATTCCGTCATGACAGGTGTCATGTGATTCCTCCCGGGGGTTGGGACTCCAGACGTAATGGGCACGAGGCGCGGGCCGGGAGTAACAAAGGCGACGGGCTTCCCAACGCCGGTGGGGTGCTGGAGGATGCGCGGCATGGACGCGCTCGTCACCACGGCGGCACGGGCACTTCGCGAGGGAGACCCACTCGGTGCGCTTCAGCGCGTGGCGCTCCGAGAGGACGCGCCGGCGTTGGCCCTGAGAGGGGTCGCGATGGCGCAGTTGGGCGAGTTCGCCAAGGCCACGCAGCTGTTGAAGCGTGCCGCGCGCGCCTACGGCTCCGGGGACGACCTGGCGCGGGCGCGCTGTGGCGTCGCGGAGGCGGAGGTGGCGCTCGCGTCCCGTGACTTCGAAGGGGTGGACCTCCTGCTTGGCGAGGCGCTGCGAACCTTCGAACACCACGGTGACTCCGAGAACGCGCGTTACACGCGCCTGTTGCAGGCACGGCATGCCCTGGTGTTGGGACAGGTTGATGCGGCCGAGCAGGTGCTGGCCAAGCTCGACTCGCGCGGTGCGTCCTCGATGCAGTCGTCCCTCGCGCGGCTGCTGTCGTTCGAGGTGGCGTTGCGTCGGGGGAGGATTCGCGATGCCCGTACCGCGCTCGAACACGCCCGCGTCGCCGCCCGGCACGCGCGCATTCCCGCGCTTGGCGCCGAAGTCGAACAGGCGGCCCGGGTGTTGAGCATCCCCGCCGCGCGCGTCGTCGTTCGGGGCGAGGCGCGGCCCGTCATGCTCGACGAGGTCGAGTCGCTGCTCGGCTCGGAGCACCTCGTCGTTGATGCCTGCCGTCGCGTGTTCCGCTCGGGTTCGCGGGTCGTGTCGCTGTCCACGCGCCCCGTGCTGTTCGCGCTCCTGCGGGTGCTGGCCGAGGCCTGGCCGGGTGATGCCTCTCGCGACGAGCTCGTCTGGCGCGTGTTCGGGGCGCGGCGGGTGAATGCCTCGCATCGCGCGCGGCTGCGCGTGGAGCTGGGGCGTCTGCGCACGCAGTCGCGCGAGCTGGCGGATATCCAGGCGACTCCGCGCGGCTTCGTCCTGGTTCCCCGGCGTCCGGTGGAGGTCCGGGTCCTCACTCCACCCGTCGAGGGGGCGGGTGGGGCCGTGTTGGCGCTGCTCGCGGATGGTGAGCACTGGTCCACCTCCGCGCTCGCGCTCGCGCTGGGGGCAAGTCAGCGCACGGTGCAGCGGGTGCTCGCCGCGCTGGACGAGGCCGGACAGGTCCGAGTGCTGGGGCGTGGCCGCGCGAGACGCTGGGTGTCGCCTCCGGTCAGCGGTTTCACGACGACCTTGTTACTCCCCACCTCGACGTTCCCTGGATAGAGCGGACCCGAGGGGCACGGGAAGGAGCGCGGACATGGACAAGACTGGGAGCGAGGTGGAGGAGACACAGCCCGCGGAGGTCCTCCGCGAGTACGGCCCGTTCGAGGGCGCGTCGCGCGTCCACGGCGTGACGTTCGACGGCGCGCATGTCTGGTTCGCCAGCGATGAAACGCTTCACGCCTTCGACCCGGTGAGTGGGGAGCCCGTGCGCACCCTCGCCGTCGCGTGTGACGCGGGGACCGCCTTCGATGGGCGGTATCTGTTCCAGCTCGGCGGAGGGCGCATCCGGAAGCTGGACCCCGAGACGGGACAGGTATTGAAGACGCTCCCTGCGCCGGGCAATGGCAGTGACTCGGGGCTCACCTGGGCCGAGGGCTCGCTGTGGGTGGGCGAGTATCGCGGCCGGAAGATTCATCGTATCGACCCCGAGACAGGCGCCATCCTGCGCACCATTGAGTCCACCCGCTTTGTCACGGGCGTGACGTGGGCGGAGGGCGAGCTGTGGCACGGCACCCTGGAAGAAGGCGCCAGCGAACTCCGGCGGCTCGACCCGGCTGACGGCCGCGTGCTCGTCAGGCTCACGTTGCCCGAGGGGATGAGTGTCACCGGGCTGGAGTCCGACAGGGGTGACATCCTCTACGCGGGCGGCGGCACGAGCGGCAAGGTGCGCGCGGTGAGGCGGCCCCGACGCTCGCGCCGCTGAAGCGGGCCCGCTCCCGAGGTGAAGGCCACACGGGGCTTCGATACGGTACGGCACATGAGCCAGATCGCCGTCACCATCGAGGACACGCGGACCGGGACGGTGGAGACCCGGTACGTCGACAACCTGGAAGCGCGCTGCTCACCGGAGACTGGAATCGTCATCGGCTCCGCTGGGGACTGTGACGTGGTGCTGGAGTCACCCGACGTCTGCGCACACCACGCACGGTGGTATCCGGGCGGCCACCACCGCTTCGTCATTCTCCTCGACGAGGACGCCGTGATGACCAACTTCCGAGGCGACCCATACAGCACCGGAGAGACGGTGCGCGTCGACCGACGGCCGTTCCGAATCGGTCCCTTCATCCTGGACATCTAGCGCGAGCCCGGTGCCCTCAGCCCCGACTTGCGCACGGCAGTCGCGCCTCCAGCTCCGGAGATACATGCCAGGGCGGCGGCGCATGAGCCTGCGCATCTCCTCCCGCGTCTCGAAGAGCATTCCCTAGCGCTATCAGTGAGTGTCTCCACGCCCACGGCGCGCCTGACAACCCGCGTCCTCCAGGTGGAGCGGGCGGCTGCCCGTCGGCCTGCCCCTCTCCCGGAGACGACGCCCTTCCGGACGGGTGACGCCATCTCACGTCCGAGTGACGCCTTCACCGTGCACCGTCGCGAGGAGAGATACATGCCCCTGCATGGCAAAGATGAAGTCCGGGACCGCCTCAACGATGACGTCTACGCCTCGCCGGACCTGTCCGTCCCGATGCCGAAGTATCGCATCCCGGACGAGGAGCACAGCGCCGAGCACGCCTATGCCGTCGTGCACGACGAGCTGCTGCTGGACGGCAACTCGCGGCAGAACCTGGCCACCTTCTGCCAGACCTGGTCCGAGCCCCAGGTGCACAAGCTGATGGATGAGTGCCTCGACAAGAACATGATTGATAAGGACGAGTACCCGCAGACCGCCGAAATCGAGACGCGCTGCGTGAACATGCTCGCCGACCTGTGGCACGCGCCGCACGCGGCCAACACCATGGGCTGCTCCACCACTGGCTCCAGCGAGGCGGCGATGCTGGGCGGACTCGCGCTCAAGTGGCGCTGGCGCAAGCGGCGCGAGGCGGAAGGCAAGCCCACCGACAAGCCCAACCTCATCTGCGGGCCGGTTCAAATCTGCTGGCACAAGTTCGCGCGCTACTTCGACGTGGAGCTGCGCCAGGTGCCGCTGGCCCAGGGCCGCATGGTGATGACGCCCGAGGAGGTGCTCAAGCTGTGCGACGAGAACACCATCGGCGTGGTGCCCACCCTGGGCGTCACCTTCAACCTGCTCTATGAGCCGGTGCAGGGCATCGCCGCCGCGCTGGATGACCTCCAGAAGCGCACCGGGCTGGACATCCCCATCCACGTGGACGCGGCCAGCGGCGGCTTCCTGGCGCCCTTCATCCACCAGGACGTCGTCTGGGACTTCAAGCTGCCGCGCGTGAAGTCCATCAACGCCTCCGGCCACAAGTTCGGCCTCACGCCGCTGGGCTGCGGCTGGGTGGTGTGGCGCGACAAGGAGGACCTGCCCGAGGAGCTCATCTTCCGCGTGGACTACCTGGGCGGCGACATGCCGACCTTCGCGCTGAACTTCTCGCGGCCGGGCGGCCAGATTGTCATCCAGTACTACAACTTCCTCCGACTGGGACGGGAGGGCTACCGGCGCTTGCAGCAGTCGTGCTCGGACACGGCGAACGTCATCGCGAAGGCGATTGAGCAGATTGGCCTGTTCGACATCGTCTACGACGGTCGGGGCGGCGTGCCCGGCGTGTGCTGGAAGCTGAAGGACGGTACGAATCCGGGCTTCACCCTCTATGATTTGGCGGACCGGCTGCGTGAGCGGGGCTGGCTGGTGCCCGCGTACCCCATGCCCGCCCACCTCCAGGACCTGGTGGTGCAGCGCGTGCTGGTGCGCCACGGCGTCAGCAGGGACCTGGCCACGCTGCTGGTGACGGACCTCATCGCCTGCATCGAGCACTTCAAGCGCCACCCGGTGAGCGCGCCGATGACGCGGGAAGAGGCGTCCGGCTACCACCACTGAGCGTGGGTGACGGAAGCCCTCCCCTTCGCGTCTTCGCGCGAGGGGAGGGCGCACGCGCTTCAGTGCTGCGCGACGGTGGCCTCGGCGGGGACGGGCGTGCCGGCGTTGCGCTGGACGCGGGGGAAGAACAGGCCCGCGACGAAGGCGCCCACCGTGAAGAGGCAGATGAGCCAGAAGTTCACGGTCAGCCCCGACGTCAGCGCGCCACTCAATGACTTCAGCATCCCCTCCGGAACGGCGGAGTGGCCGCGCTCGGGGCCGAGCAGCGCGTTGGCGGCCTCGATGGGAATCGTCGGGTCCGCCAGCAGGCGCGACACCATCACTCCGCCCATCAGCCCCACGCCCAGCACGCCGCCGATGGTGCGGAAGAACATGTTGCTGGCGGTGGCCACGCCGCGCAGCTCCCAGCCCACGCTCGTCTGCACCGCGATGAGCAGCGCCGTGGACGCGAAGCCCAGGCCGATGCCGAACAGCGCCATCGACACCTGGAGCGCGAGCAGGGGCGCGTCCTGCTTGAGCAGGAGCGCCATCAGCGTCGTGCCCACCACCGTCAGCCCCAGCCCTCCGACGATGAGCGGGCGGAAGCCCACGCGCAGCAGCAGCTTCCCCGCGAACACCGCCGCCAGCGGCCAGCCGACAATCATCGGCGTAATCATCCCGCCCGCCACCGTGGGCGAGCCGCCCAGCACCGCCTGCACGTACAGCGGCACGTACGTCGTCGCTCCAAACATCGCCGCGGAGAAGAGCGCTCCGGCGATGGAGGAGATGGCGATGGCGGGGGACTTGAAGATGGCCATCGGGATGACGGGCGCGGCGGCCCGAAGCTCCACCTGCACGAAGGCCACCAGCAGCGCCAGCGCAGCCGGCAGGGCCCACAGATTCATGCCCACGCCCTGCACGCCGAACAGCAGCGCCACCACGCCCGCGCACAGCAGCGCCGCGCCCGCGTAGTCCAGTTGCTGCGGCTTTCGCTGCACCCGCTCGTGGAAGAAGGTGACGATGAGCACGAAGGTCAGCATCCCCACCGGCACGTTGATGAAGAAAATCCAGTGCCAGCTCAGGTACTTCACGATGAGCCCGCCCGTGACGGGCCCCACCAGTCCCGCCACGCCCCACACCGCGCTGAAGGCCCCCTGCACCCGGGCCCGCTCCTCCATCGTGTACAGGTCTCCAATCATGGTGAGCGCCACCGGCTGGATGGCCCCCGCGCCCAGGCCCTGCAGCGTCCGGAAGGCGATGAGCATCCCCATGGTGGACGCCAGCCCGCTGGCGATGGAGCCCGCGAGGAACAGCCCGATGCCGAACAGGATGATGGGCTTGCGACCGTACAGGTCCGCCAGCTTCCCGTAGATGGGGACCGTGATGGTGGAGGACAGCATGTACGCGGTGAAGACCCACGCGTAGCTCTGGATGCCACCCAGCTCTCCCACCACGGTGGGCATCGCGGTGGACACGACTGTCACCTCCAAGGCCGCCATGAAGAGACTCAGGGCCAGGGCCAAGGTGGTGAGGGGACGGTGGGTATTTCGCATGGTGTCCGGCGTCGAAGAGGCCGCCCACTTCTAATGGGAGCCCTCCGGGGGTGCCAGCATCAATCATTCCGCGTACTTGGAAAGACCAGGAAAAACTCAAACCTCGTGTCGATCTGCGGGGTCCTCGTTCGTCGCCGCTGCAGAGCGGCGATTGAGCGCTCGGTGCATGGCCCGGGGGGCCCGACGTATCCATTCCTTTTGAACGTCCGGGAGTTTTCATGAAGAGGACATCAGGCATCGTCTCGATGGTCGCCGTCGTCGTGTTGCTCGTCGCCATCAGCCAGCGGCCCGGCACGTTCCGGGTCGAACGCAGCGCGAACATCCAGGCACCCGCCGAGGTCGTCTTCGCGTTGTTGAACGACTTTCAACACTGGGAGCAGTGGTCGCCCTGGTGGAAGCTGGAGCCCACCCAGCAGGTCTCCTTCGAGGGCGCGTCCTCGGGCGTGGGCGCCGTCTACGCGTGGCGGGGCGAGCGCACGGGCTCGGGGCGGATGGAAATCGTGGAGAGCCGCCCGAACACCTACGTGCGAATCCGGCTCGACTTCACCGTGCCCATGCGGGCCACCAACACCTCCGAGTACCTGCTCACCCCCACTGAGGAGGGCGTGACGCTGACGTGGGTGATGACCGGGGAGAACACCTTCGCCGGCAAGGCCCTGCAGCTCTTCGCCAGCATGGACGAGGTGATGGGCCGGGACTTCGAGCAGGGCCTGGCTGACCTCAAGAGCGTGGCGGAGGCCCGGCGCGGTGTCTTGGCCCCTTCCGTGGGTGAGGCCGGGATTCACGGAGACGCTCTCAACCGCGACGCCGCCCCGGACGTCGTCGTCGCCCGGGACGCGCACTTCCCGCACGAGTAGCACCCGGTCGGGTGGGACTCAGTCCCACGATGTGGGGCGCGTGGGTGTCAGCCGTGAATAACGTGTATTTGTTTTCAGGTTGATGCCGTTTCAGCGGGCTCCGGCAGTGGCTGTCACGTGCCTCAAGCAACCTTGAGGGCGTGTGCTCGATACTGATTCTGGATTTCTCCAGACAACGGCCGAGCCATGCCCACCCGGATTCCCCCACCGAGCCGTCCCGCCTCTTCCTCCACGTCCCGTTCCACCGAGTCCGAGTCGCCGCGTCCCGCGTCCAGCGGGAAGGCGGCTGGCGCGCGCGGCCCGGCGGTGAAGGACTTCTTCGACGACGTCCGGCAGACGCGCAACGCGGAGGCGCGGCGTGCTCCGGCGGACCATGGGCCCGCGGGCAGAGACCTCGTCCGCAAGGATGGGAGCCTCGTCGCGGAGCTGCCCCGGCCCACCGCCGTCCCCATGCCGTCCCAGCCCTCCAGCCGTCCGGGCATGGGCGCCATCCCCTACGACGGAGGCACGACGTTCCGCGTCTGGGCGCCCAACGCCCAGCGGGTGCAGGTGGCCGGTGACTTCAGCAACTGGGAGTCGGTGGAGCTCAAGCGCGAGCCGAGCGGCAACTTCTCGCTGGATGTCCCCGGCGCGAAGGCGGGCGAGCAGTACCAGTACGTCATCCAGGGCAAGCACGGCGACTGGCGCTGGAAGGGAGACCCGCGCGCCAACGACGTGACGAACTCCACGGGCAACTCCGTCATCGTCGACCACAAGTCCTACGAGTGGAAGCACGACTGGGAGTTCAAGATGCCGGCCTGGAACGAGGCGGTCATCTACGAGATGCACGTGGGTACGTTCAACGACTCCCCCGGCTGGGGCCCCGGCAACTGGCAGAGCGCCATCGACAAGCTGGACCACCTGAAGGACCTGGGCATCAACGTCGTGGAGCTGATGCCCTCGGCGGAGTTCGCCGCCGACTTCAGCTGGGGCTACAACCCCGCCTTCCCCAACGCGCCGGAGAGCGCCTACGGCAGCCCCGAGGACCTCAAGCGCTTCGTCGACGAGGCGCACAAGCGCGGCATCGGCGTGGTGATGGACGTCGTCTACAACCACCTGGGGCCCAGTGACCTGCCCCACTGGGACTTCGACGGCGAGACGTACGGCAAGGGTGGCAGCTACTTCTACACGGACTGGCGCGCGAAGACGCCGTGGGGCGACACGCGCCCGGACTACGGCCGCCCCGAGGTGCGCGACTACCTGCGCGACAACGCCATGATGTGGCTGCGCGACTACCACATGGACGGCCTGCGGCTGGATGCCACCAAGGAGATCCGCCAGGCCAGCGGCGCGGACAACCCGCAGGGCTGGCAGCTGCTCCGGGACATCAACGAAGCCGTCAACCGCGAGTTCCCGCAGAAGATCATCATCGCGGAGGACCTGGGCAACGAGGGCGGCCTCACGCACCCGGACGGCGCCAACTTCGACACCCAGTGGGACTCCAACTTCGTGCACCCGGTGCGCACGGCGCTGACCGCCTTCTCCGACGCGGACCGCGACATGAACGCCGTCGCGCGCGCGATTGGCTTCAAATACAACGGCAACGCCACCCAGCGCGTCATCTACACGGAGAGCCACGACGAGGTGGCCAATGGCAAGCAGCGGCTGCCCAGTGAAGTGGGGGGCTGGGACTCCGGGGGCTACCACGCCAAGAAGCGCTCGCTCATCGGCGCCGCGCTGACCATGACCAGCCCGGGCATTCCGATGCTCTTCCAGGGCCAGGAGTTCCTCGAGGACGGCCACTTCCAGGACGGCGACCCGCTCGACTGGCAGAAGAAGGAGTCCTTCGCTGGCATCAACCAGGCGTACACGGACCTCATCAAGCTGCGGCGCAACTGGAACGACAACACCGCGGGCCTGCGCGGAGAGAACGTCAACGTCCACCACGTGAACAACGACGACAAGGTCATCGCCTTCCACCGCTGGGACAAGGGCGGTCCGGGCGACGACACCATCGTCGTCGTCAACTTCGGCGGCAAGCAGCTCTCCAACTACGAGCTGGGCCTGCCCTCCGACGGCACGTGGAAGGTGCGCTACAACAGCGACTGGCAGGGCTACTCCGGCGACTTCGGCAACGCCCAGAGCTTCGACGTGGGCGGCAAGTGGAACGGCAAGGACGGCCTGCCCGCCAGCGGCTCCCTCAACAACCTGGGGCCCTACAGCGTCGTCATCCTGTCGCGGGACAAGTAGGCCTTCACCCGGCGCTCCAAGGGCCGTTGCCACCGGTAGCCTGTAGAGCCGTCACCTTACGTGCGGTGCCCGGACCCCGTCGTCACTCGGTACGAGAGGCGGCGGGGTTCTCATGTTTCAATACGGTGGCATGTGTATCGGTGTCGCATGAAGTCCTATAGCGGCAAGTCTGGAACTCTTGGTTAAACCAGGATGTCATGATGGCTTCCCCCAGGAGGGTTTCCATCATGATTTTCCCCCACCGGGCCATGCCCGGGCTTCGTGCCATCGCAGTCGGTCTCACGCTGTTTCAGGTGCTGTTCACGGCGCAAGCAGCGGCCGCCGAGCGACGGTTCCTGATTGATTTCGGCGCGGACATCTACCCGACGCCTGGCTGGAACAACGTCACGGTGGGCCATTCGGGGACGACGCTGAACAACCTGGTGGACTCGGCGGGTGTCTCGTCCGGGTTGACGCTCCAGATAACGGATTCGTTCTGGCAGGGCTGGACGGGGGCCAACAACGGCAACGGCACCCTGAGCAGCACGCTCTATCCAGTGACGGCGACGCAGGACTCGCAGTTCATCGGCAACCACATGGGCACGCTGGATGACGTGGCCCGGGTGCGCATCTCCGGGCTCGCGGTGAATGGGACGTACTCCGTGCGCCTCTTCGGCTCCCGCGTCACCGACGACCTCACGTCGGACCGGACGACGGTGTTCACCATCGGTGCCCAGTCGGTGGAGTTGCAGGCGCGCAACAACGTGAATGGCGTCGCGGAGTTCACGGGCCTGGCCCCATCGGGCGGCGCGCTGGAAGTCACCGTGTCGCTCAAGCCGGGCGCCATCTACGGCTACCTGGGCGTGCTGGAGCTCATCGAGCACGACGGCGTGGTGGTGAACCGTCCTCCCGTGCCCAATGCCGGCGCGGACCGCTCGGTGCCGCTGCCCACCAACACCGTCGCCCTCCAGCAGTCGGGCACGGACCCGGAGGGGCAGGCCATCACCTATCTGTGGACGCAGGTCTCCGGCCCCAACACCGCGCGCCTGTACCAGAGCCCGTGGAGCCCGCTCGTCGCGAGCAACCTGGTGCAGGGCACCTACGTCTTCCGCCTCACCGCCACCGACAGCGAGGGCGCCAGCGCCACGGATGACGTGAGCGTGTCCGTGGTGACGAGCACCGGCACGGGCTCGCCCTCCCAGCGCACCCTCACCCAGAAGTCCGTCACGGCCAACAGCAAGGTCATCCAGTATTACGAGTCGCTGCCCCGGGGCTACAACACGGACCCCACCCGCAAGTGGCCGCTCATCGTCTACCACCACGGCCTGGGCCAGCGCGGCAGCACCCCGGAGAGCCTGCCCATCATCCTGGGCACCAGCATCCCCGTGGAGACGGGCGCGCAGCTCGAGTACGTCAACAACGGGGTGACGGAGTCCTTCATCGTCCTGCAGCCGCAGCTGCACGAGTCCTATGGGGACTGGCAGGACTTCTTCACCCAGGCCATGCTCGACACGGCCCGAAACAACCTGCGCGTGGACCCGGACCGCGTCTACCTGGTGGGCTACTCGTTGGGCGCGTTCCAGACGTGGACCTTCGCGCAGCGCTCGGATGCGAACGCGCTCCAGGTCGCCGCGATTGCGCCGGTGGCCGGTGGCCGGGTGCACAGCGCGGGCGGCGTGTCGCAGCTCTGCCGGCTGGCGAACCAGAAGGTCGCGGTGTGGGCGTTCCACGCGGTGGATGACCACACGGTCGGCGTGGGGACGACGGATGGCGCGGTGAACGGGCTCAACGCCTGCTCGCCGGCTCCAGTTCCGGCGCCCAGGTACACGCGCTACGCGGATGGGGACCACTGGGTCATCGGCCGCGCGGTGAACCCGACGGCGCCGGAGGCCTCCAATCTCTATCAGTGGCTCTTGAAGCAGCGCCGCAACGCGCCGCCCGTCACCTCCACGCCCCGGACGCTCACCGCCCGCTCCACCACCGTGCCCAAGCTCTACAACACGACCATCGGCTACTACGAGTCGCTGCCTCCCGGGTACAGCGTGGACCCGAGCCGTCAGTGGCCGCTCATCGTCTTCCTCCACGGCCTGGGCCAGCGCGGCAATGGCACGACGGAGCTGCCCAAGGTGCTGGAGACGGCGCTGCCGCTGAAAATCAAGGAGGGCGCGCAGTTGGAGTACGTCGTCAACGGCGTGAGTGATTCGTTCGTGGTGCTGATGCCGCAGATTTCGGCGAGCACCTCCGGGTGGCACCCGTACCACGTGGAGCGGATGCTGGACCTCGCGCTGGCCAACCACCGCATCGACCCCAAGCGCATCTATCTGACGGGCCTGTCGCTCGGAGGCTTCGGCACCACGGCCTTCCCGGAGTTCTCCCTGGCGAATGCCCAGCGCATCGCCGCGATTGCTCCCACGGACGGCGCCCACTACGGAAGTGTCGTCTGGGCACCGGACCTGGGCAACGTCACCACCAACACCTGCTACCTGGCCCAGGCCGGTGTGAAGACCTGGATGTTCTACGGCGCGGGAGACGATGACTGGGGCTGGACGGCCTCGCAGTTCGTGGACCGGCTCAATGCCTGCACTCCCTCGCCCTCGCTCCAGGTCACCGTCTATGCGGGGATCGGCCATGGAGCGTGGGGTCGCGCGTACGAGACAGGGGCCGCCTGGCACACCCCGAATCTCTACGAGTGGCTGTTGGCCCAGCGTCGACCCTAGTCCGCGATATCCGTGACGGACGCGCCCCGCAGCGACACCGTGGGGCGCGTCCCGTCACTTGAGCGACAAGGGGCAGGAACCCGTGGGCAATGTCGTGCCCGCCTCGCATCCGGCACAACCGTCGGCATGGTGGGAAACACGTTGGTGGTGGTGGCGCGCCCGGAGTGGGTGTCGGGCGGAAGACCCTCTTGGTCGACCTTCAAGGTGACGTTGCTGAACCTGTCGGACGAGGTGGTGGTCAATCCCGTCATCACGTTCAAGGTGGGAGCGGGGCAGGTCCTCCAGAACAACTACGGCCTGGTCTGGAGTCGCAGCGGGGAGGTGGTGTCCGGCACCCTCGTGTCCGAGCGCAACGTCATCCCACCGCGCGCCGCGAGCGAGTTCCGGCTGTCCGTGCGGGGCCAGGCCCAGGGCCGGCTTCCCTTCGACTTCACCGTCAACGGGCGCCCCGCGGACCCTCCGCTCGACACCGAGCCGCCCACGACGCCCAGGCGGGTGCATGCCACGCTGGTGGGCTCCCGCCTCGTCACCGTGGGGTGGGACGCGTCCACGGACAACGTCGCGGTCGCGGGCTATCGCGTGACGTGCTCGAAGCAGGACGGTGGCGAGGCCCTGACGCTCACGACGACCCGGCCGGCCATCACCTTGCTGGGCTTGTCGGCGGGGAGCGAGTACCGAGTCTCGGTGGTGGCGCTGGACCTGGCCGACAACGCCTCGGCGCCCTCGGAGGCGGTGAAGGTCCGCACGGCGGCGGCGCTGCCGGACGCGGGGGACTGGGACGTGCCCCGGGCTCCCTTCGTGGACTACACGGCGTGGCCCACGCCTCGCGTGTCCCAGTCCGGAAGGCAGTCCGGCCTCGACGGCGTCTTCCTCGGCTTCCTCGCCGTGCGGCCGGACGGTGACAGGTCGGCGTCCTGGGGCGGAAACGCCCAGCTCGTGGACTCGGAGGATGGCCGGACGTACGCGGGGGACGCCACGGCCTCTGACTACGGCAAGCAGGATTTGGACGACTTCCGGCGCGGCGGCGGCACGGTGGTGCTGTCCTTTGGCGGCGCGTCCAACGTGCCCCTCGAAGCCGTGGAGACAGACGTGTCCAGGCTCGTCACGACCTACGCGTCCGTCCTGCGCAACTACGGCGTGCGCCACCTGGACTTCGACTTCGAGGGGGCCTTCCTCCACGACGACGAGGGCCAACTGCGCCACCTGGCGGCCCTCTCCCAACTGCTCAGCGTCCACCCCACGTTGAAGCTCTCCTACACGCTGCCCGCCGCCGGTGCGCCGGGTGCACTGGCCGGGTTCAACGACGGGGGCGTGAGGTTCCTCCAACGGCTGTCCTCCGCGGGCATCGAACCGGCGCTCATCAACGGGCGGATGATGGAGTTCGGACCGGCGGCGCCTTCGGACGCCCTCGAGTGCTGTCTGCATGCGCTGCGGGGCATGCACGCGCATGTCGCGGCGGCCTTCCCTCCATGGGATTCGGCCAGGGTCTGGCGGCGGCTGGGCGCCTGTCCCCTGTTCGGCCGCCACGTGGATGGCAGGGAGTTCACCCAGGAGCACCAGCGCGGACTGATGGCCTTCGCGCGCGAGCATGACCTGGGCTGCGTGTCGGGCTGGGAGCAGGGTGCGCAGAGCCCCGGCTCGGAGCGCGCCTCGGAGTCGCGGTGATGAAGTACGACGCTCGTCGTTGACAACATACGATTGCAGTCGTACTTTGGCCGCATGACGACGGATGCCATTCCCACGGAAGTGGAGCTCGCCATCCTTGGTGTGCTCTGGAAGCGCGGTCCGAGCACCGTGCGAGACGTGCACGAGGCGCTGGGGCGGGAGGACGGCAAGAGCGCGGGCTACACCACCACGCTCAAGCAGCTCCAGGTGATGTCGGCCAAGGGGCTGGTGAGCCGTGACGAGAGCGCGCGCAGCCACGTGTACGCGGCGAGCGTCGCGGAGGCCCGCACCAAGCGCCAGTTGGTGAAGGACCTGCTGGACCGCGTCTTCGGCGGCTCCTCGGGAGCGCTCGCCGTGCAGGCGCTGTCGCTCAAGCCCGCCTCGAAGGAGGAGCTGGAAGACCTTCGCCGGCTGCTGGATGAGGACAAGGGGAGCAAGCGATGAGCCCCGCCTGGCTGATGGAGGAGTGGGGTCGCGCGGTGGCCCTGTGGCTGGCTCACGGCGTGTGGCAGACGAGCGTCGTCGTCCTCCTCGCGGGTGTCGCGCTGTGGTTGCTTCGGCACCGCTCGGCGCGCGCGCGTTACGCCGTGGGGTGTCTTGCGCTGGCCGCGCTGGTGCTCGCGCCCGTGGCCACGCTGCTGCTGTCCCCGCCGGCCTCCGCCCCCGTGGCGCCGGTGGCGGCGCAGGGCGAGCGCCCGACGTCCATCGTCGAGGACTCCCAGCGGCTCGCGGGTGGTGTCCTGCCGAGCCCGTCTTCTCGGGTGATGCCCGAGCCCGCGCCGGAGTCCTTCTTCACGCGCTGGCCCCTCGTGTTGGGCGGGCTCTGGCTCGGCGGCGCATGTGTGGCATTGCTGCGCCTGGCCGTGGGGTGGCGGCGGCTGACGCGACGGCTGGTGCGGCCCGCGACGCCCGCCTCCTCGGCGCTGCACCTGTTGGTGTCTCACGTCGCCGGGCAACTGGGCCTGCGTCGCGCGGTGAAGGTGCTGGAGTCCGCCTCCGCGCCGTCTCCGTTGGTGTTGGGAGTGGTGCGCCCGGTGCTCGTGCTCCCGCGCGGCCTGCGTGAGCGGCTCTCCCCGGCGCAGTTGGAGGCGGTGCTGGCGCACGAGCTGACCCACGTGCGGCGCCACGACACCGTCGTCAACTTCGTGCAGTCCCTGGTGGAGGTGCTGTTCTTCTTCCACCCCGCGGCCCGTTGGTTGTCCGCCCAGGTGCGGCTGGAGCGCGAGCACTGCTGCGATGACGCGGCGGTCGGCTTCTGCGGCAACGCGCGGCTGTACTCCAGCGCGCTGTTGGGGCTGGAGGAGCTGCGGCAGGAGGGCCCGGTGGTGGCGCTGGGCGCGGGCACCCAGCCCCTGGCGGAGCGGGTGCGGCGGATGCTCGGCCAGGCGCCACGGCGCGAAGTGCCTCGCAAGGCGCGACTGGCCGGTCGTGTCGGCGTGGTGCTCGCGGTGCTGGTGGCCTCCAGCGCGGCCTGGGCGTGGGAGGTGCCCGAACCGCTGTCCACTCCCGCGCGGCCGAGGACCGGGCTCTCGGCGGCGGTGTGCTCGCGGGCGGTCTACCCGAAGGACTTCACCGCCATCACGACCTACGAGAGCGGTGGGAGACTCATCCGCAACCGCATCTCCGTCTCCCGCTGCGGTCGCATCCGCCTGGAGGCCGAGAATGGCCGCGCCCTGCTGGTGATGCTCTATGACGTCAACAGCCGGGAGCGGGTGTCCCTGGACGTCAGGGAGCGCGACTACTACGTGATGCCCCACCCAGGAGACCTGGGCCTGCCGCTGCACCTTCCGGGCGGCTGCTCGGAGAGCCAGAAGGATTGCCAGCTCCAGGGGGAGGAGGTCGTGGATGGGCGACTCACGCGCCGGTGGCGCCGCGTCCATGCGCCGCACGACACGGTGACGCAGTGGGTGGACGCGGAGCTGGGCTACGCCATCCGCGAGGAGTCCGACCTCTTCGGCACCCTGCGCGTCTCCAACATCCAGTTCATCGAACAGGACGCCACGCGCTTCGTCATCCCCAGCGACTACCAGGAGCACGTCTCGCCGTAGCGTTCGCCGTCGACTGTCCGCGACACCCGGACGCTGGAGCGTGGGAGCGTGGCTTCCCGCTTCGGCTCCGTTCCCGCTCGAGCACGTGAGCGCCGCCGCCTTCGGGGTGAGCGCGCCGATGCCAGGTGGGCGCATTTCCCCTTCATCCCGATGCCCCTTCACGGCGGATGCGCCGGGCCTCCCTGGCCCGGTGCGTCCCGGCCGAGCACCCGTCGTCCACCCCGAGGTCCGCGTGACAGTCCTTCGTCTGTTGTGGCTCGTGCTTCCACTCGCGTGCGCCGGCTCCGGCGCTCCGCGTGTTCCCTCTCCTTCGGCCGCTCCCGTCGACAAGGTGGCCCCCGCCGTGACGACCGCCGCCGTGGAGGGCCAGGTCCAGAGCGCTGCTCACACCCCGGTGGAGGGCGCGGTGGTCGCGCTCATTCCCGCGCGTGCGGACTGGAATCCGGACCGTTCCCCTCCCGCGGCCCGCGTGCGCACGGGGCCGGATGGCCGCTTCCACTTCGACGGCCTGCCTCCTGGCGAGTACGGCCTCACCGTCAGCGCGACCGGCCACGAGGCGGCCTTCCTCATGGGTGTGAAGCTCGCGGCGGGCGATGCCCCGCGTCGACTCGAGGTGGTGCTCGCCCCCTCCATGCACGTCCTCCGGGGCGTCGTGAAGTCGGAGTCGGGGAAGCCCGTCGCGGGCGCCTGGCTGCACCTGGGCCGCTACAGCGACTTCCTGGGGGACATGCTCTACGTCCAGGCGGATGCGCGCGGGGCCTATGAGGTGGCCCTGCCCGTTGGCGGGTATGGGGTGGCCCTCCTCTCCGAGGGCTTCATGCCCGCCGGGCGAGACCTGGATATCTCCGCCGAGCGGTCGGTGACGGACCTGGACTTCACCCTGCGGCCGCTGCCCGAGAACTCGCCGCCCTCTCCGGAGGTCGTGTCGTGGGTGAAGCAGTCGCTGGTGCCCCTGGCCACCGTGGAGGCGGGCCATGGGTTCGCCGACCTGCAGCCGCTGAAGCGGGTGCTCGGCAAAGCCCGCGTCGTCGCGCTGGGCGAGGCGACCCACGGCACCCGCGAGTTCTTCCAGCTCAAGCACCGGATGCTGGAGTTCCTCGCCACGGAGCTGGGCTTCACCGTCTTCGCCATCGAAGCCAGCTTCGGACATGCGCTCGCGCTCAACGAGTACGTCCTCACCGGCAAGGGCGACCCCGCGAAGGGACTCGCGGGCCTGGGCTTCTGGACCTGGGACACCGAGGAGGTGCTGGCCCTCATCCGGTGGATGCGGGTCTACAACGCGGACCCGAGCCATCCGAGGAAGCTCAAGTTCCATGGCGTGGACATGCAGGGCACCGCGGCCTCCGCGCGGGCCCTCGTCGACTTCTTCGAGCAGGAGGACCCCGCCTTCCACCAGCGCCTGCTCGGGCCCATGGCGCCGTTCCTCGACGAGAAGCAGGGCCCCGCGCTGCTCCGGGTGGAGACCGGGAAGAAGCTCGCCGGGCTCGTCGCGGACATCGATGCCCGCCTGCGGCGGCTGCCCATCCGGAAGCGCTCGGAGAAGGCCCGCGCCCTGGTCGCTCGCCACGCGCGGGTGCTGGGCCAGTTCGCCGAGGTCGTCGTGGGCCAGCTTTCGAACGACGGCCTCAGGGACCAGGCGATGGCGGAGAACGCGCGCTGGATTCTGGAGCACGAAGGCCCGGAGGCCCGGATGGTGCTCTGGGCGCATAACGCCCATGTCGCCACCGCGGACCGGAGTGGACAGTTGTCCATGGGCCAGCATCTGCGCGAGGCCCTGGGCTCGGAGATGTATGTCTTTGGATTCGCCTTCAATCAGGGCTCCTTCCAGGCCGTGCACGAGCCGAGCGAGCCGAACGAGCCGCGACGGGGCGTCATCCCCCACACCGTCCCGCCCGCGGAAATCGGCTGGCTCGATGGAACCCTCGCGCGGGCCCAGGTGTCCGCGTTCGCCCTGGATTTGCGAGGCCTTCCCCAGGAGGGCGGCGTGGCTGATTTCTTCGGGCAGCCCCGGTATACGCGCAACTACGGGGCCGTCTTCAGCAAGGTCATCCAGCCCCGGGTCGTCCGGGCCGCCGGGGCGTATGACGGGCTGCTCTTCGTGGACCAGACCCAGGCGGCAATCCCCACTCCCACGGGACGGCGCCTTCCTCCGGGCCAGCAGGCCCAGGGCGCTCCTTGAGCGGGCTGTTTTCGCCGCCATGTCTCGCTTTTCGTAAGACATTCCTGGGGCACCCCCGTTGATGCGGTGAGTGGAGCCGTCGCGGCTCCGGTCCGGCGGGCCTGTCGCGCGCCGGTCCTCATCAACGGGAGTCCGAATCATGCTGAAGAAGGTCGTTGTATCCTGGTGCCTCCTGGTGAGTGGCGTGTCCCTGCTCGCCGCATGTGACGGTGCGCAGAAGAAGGCGGAGGTCATCGACTCGCACGGCCCTCCCGGCACGGTGGTGCTGCTCATCGAGCGTGAGGGCGGCGAGGGCCCCTACGTGGAGGGGACGCAGGAGCGCTTCAAGGTCACCGCCTCGGGGGAGTCCTTCAAGGCGGTGCGCTGGAGCGCCAACGCGGGCGCTGTCGCGGCCGAGGCGGAGCGCGTGACGTGGACGCTGCCGGAGGAGGGGACGGCGTCGCTGTCCGTCTCCGTGGAGACGGCGTCGGGGAAGACGGCGGAGGGCCTGTTCAACTTCAACGTGGTGGCCGCCGCGGTCGCTCCGGGGACGACGATTGACGCCGGGCCGGACGTGACGGGTGTGCTCTGCGAGCTGGCCTTCGACACCGCCGGCAAGGGACACCTCGTCTACACGAACGAGACGCACAAGGGCCTGTGGTACGCCACGTGGGACGGCACCACGTGGACGACAGAGCAGATTGACGGCCCGGGCTTCAACAACGGCGGCACCTACGTCCTGAACTGGAACATCGCCCTGACGGTGGACGTGGCGACTGGGACGCCGCACGTCGTCTACCTCAAGGGGCCCGGCCTGCCCGGCACGACGGCGGCGAACTGGCGGATGACCTATGCCACGCGCGTCAACGGCAACTGGGTGCGCGAGGAGGTGGACCCCGCCAACCGCACGTCCTTCACGCGCGTCAGCGTGGCGCTCAATCCGAACCAGGGCCTGCAGCCCGTCGTCGTCTTCAGCGATGGCTCGCTCGGGACGGGTGTCCGGGTCGCCACCCGGACGGCGCCTGGCACCTGGGGCATCGCGCAGTACAACACCGCGATTCTCATGGGCGACGTGAACTTCGACGCCTCTGGCGCGCTGTACATCCCCTACAGCCCGGGCTCCGGCACGGAGTCCTATGTGGGGGTGCGGCCCGGCGCGGCCACGGACATCTTCCAGTTGGAGGGGGTGAATCGGAACAACACCCTGTGGCTCTCCGCGGTCTGGGGGCCGAGCCAGCACCTGCTGCTCCTGTCGAGCGACGCCCTCGCCGGAGCCAGGAGCGCCCTGCAGGACCTCACGGTGAAGGCCCCCTTCACGACGAGCACCCTGGTCGCCTCGCCGGTGGACTTCGAGAACGACGCGAACGACCTGACCTACGGCGGGGGCAAGCTCTTCATCGCCCAGCGCCATGCGACGACGCTGGAGCTCATCACCCCGGATGCGCGCGGCTACTGGACGTACACCCAGTTGGGCACGGTGCAGGAGGGCTCGCGTCCGAGCGTGGCGGTGCGCCCCACGAACGGCACGCCGCATGTCTGCTACCAGCGCGACGGCAAGGTCAGCTTCCAGTAGGCCCACCGGCGACAGCGGGACGGGTCGCCAGCCTCGGATTCACGGGCTGGCGTGCCCGGGGCTCAGGCGTGGGGAATCGACGTGGTCGGGTTGCCGGGCGTCAGCGCCGTCCTCGGCACCTTGAAGGTGAAGGCCGAGCCCTTCCCCGGCTCGCTCTCCACGTGGATGCTCCCGCCGTGGGCCTCGACAATCTGCTGGGTGATGAAGAGGCCCAGGCCCATGCCTCCGTAGTTGCGCTCGGAGACGGCGCGCACGAAGCGCTCGAAGATGCGCTGCTGCTGCGTGGGGGCGATGCCGATTCCCTCGTCCTTCACGGTGAGGATGGCCACTGTGTCATCGGCGCGCAGGCGCAGGAGGATGGGCTTGCCCGCGCCATACTTGATGGCGTTGGTGAGCAGGTTCGTCACGGCCTGGTCCATCCGCCGCCGGTCCCACATCCCCTCCACGCAAGGAGGCGTCTCCACGTCCAGGTGACACTCCGCGGCGGCGGCCTGGGCCGCGTAGCGCGCCGCCACGTCATGGACCAGGGCGGCCAGGTCCATGCGCGAGGGCTCCAGCGGCAGCCGGCTCACGTTGATGCGCGAGACATCCAGCAGGTCGTCGATGAGGTCGGCCAGCTTGCGCACCTGCCCACCCGCCGCAACCAACTCCCGGACGAGCCGCCCGTCCGCCAGCAGTGCCTCCGGGTTGCTCTCCGCGAGGCGGCGCAGCGAGGACAGCTTCAACTGGAGCGGCGTGAGCGGCGTCTTCAGCTCGTGCGAGGCCACGGACAGGAACTCGTCGCGGGCGACCAGCGCCTCGCGCAGCCGCTCCACCTCCCGCGTCTCCTCCGCCTGCTTGCGCTGGGTGAAGTCCCGCGTCACCTTGCCGAAGCCGCGCAGCTCCCCGCTCTCGTCGAAGAGGGCGGTGATGACGACGTTGGCCCAGAACCGCGAGCCGTCCTTGCGGATGCGCCAGCCCTCGTCCTCGAACCGGCCCAGCCGGATGGCGCACTCCAGCTCCCAGGCGGGCTTGCCCCAGGCCACGTCCTCCGGGGGGTAGAAGACGCTGAAGTGCTGGCCCAGGATTTCGTCGGCCAGGTAGCCCTTGATGCGCTCCGCCCCCGGGTTCCAGCTCGCGATATGGCCGCGCTCGTCCAGCGTCAGGATGGCGTAGTCGACGACGCTGGAGATGAACAGCCGGAGCTGGTCCTCCGTGTCGCGCTTGGAGTGGTCTCTTTGAGAGTAGGTGATACCTCCGTCACCGGAGTTCAGGAGGTGGTCGTGGTCGTCGCCCAAGGTGCCCCTCTTCCAGCCACCTAGGAAAACACGTCACTGTTGGCTTGCAAGCGGGAGTCTCGCTCTTTCGTCCAGTAGACAAAGGCCCCGGTTCCTCCAGAGGGGGTGGACGAGGCGCCAGCCCCCCTGCCCGGCGGTGTGGGCCGGGACAGAGGGTGAGGGCAGGCGAGCGGGCCTTCAGCTCACCGCGCCTTCGCTGAAGGCCCGCTCGATGAGCGCCTTCATCGGGGCGTGGGCGGGCAGGGTGCCGAAGCAGTTGCCGTGCGCGCCGCCGAGCCGGGACTCGCAGAAGGCGTCGGCGACCTGGCTGTTGCCCGCGCGCAGGAGCAGCGAGGCCTGGAGCGCCAGGGCCAGCCGCTCGACGACGAAGCGCGAGCGCGTCTCCAGCGTGGCGGTGTCCGAGAAGTCCTTGGCGATGCGCGCCAGCTCCGCGTCCAGCGCGGGGTGGCCGCCCTGGGCCGCCATCAGCTCCTGGAACAGAGCCTCCCGGCTGGCCGGCTCACGGGTGGCCGCGCGCAGCACGTCCAGGCACTGGATGTTGCCGCTGCCCTCCCAGATGGAGTTCAGCGGCGCCTGCCGGTACAGCCGCGGCAGGTTGGACTCCTCCACGTAGCCGGCGCCGCCCAGGCACTCCTGCGCCTCGTTGACGAAGGTGGGGGTGCGCTTGCAGACCCAGTACTTGCCCACGGCGGTGGCCATTCGGGCGAAGGCGGCCTCGCGCTCGTCGCGGTGGCTTGCGTCCACGGCGCGGGACACGCGCGCCGTCAGCACGGTGTGGGCCTCCGACTCGAGCGCCAGGTCCGCGAGCACGTTCATCATCAGCGGCTGCTCGATGAGCCGCCGGCCGAACGCCTTGCGGTGCCGCGCGTGGTGGATGGCCTGCACCAGCGCCTGGCGCATCAGGCTGCTGGAGCCAATCATGCAGTCCTGGCGCGTGAGGGCCACCATCTCCAGGATGGTCGACACGCCCCGGCCTTCCTCGCCGACCATGAAGGCCACCGCGCCCTGGAACTCCACCTCCGAGCTGGCGTTGCTCCAATCCCCCAGCTTGTCCTTGAGCCGCTGGATGCGGATGGCATTGCGCGTGCCCTCCGGCGTGAAGCGCGGCAGGAGGAAGCACGAAAGCCCCCCCTCGGCCTGGGCCAGGACGAAGAAGGCGTCGCTCATGGGTGCGGAGAAGAAGAACTTGTGCCCCACCAGCGCATAGGGATTGCCCGGACCGCGCGCTCCCAATTGGTGCGCGCGCGTGCTGTTGCTGCGCACGTCGGAGCCGCCCTGCTTCTCCGTCATGCCCATGCCGATGGTGACGCCCTTCTTCTGCTCGGCGGGCTGGAAGCGCGAGTCATACGACGTGGACGTGACGAGCGGCAGCCACTTCTCCGCGAGCCCCGCGTGCGCCCGGAACGTGGGCACGCACGCGTACGTCATCGTCAGCGGACAACTGGTCCCCTGGTCTGCCTGGTTGTGGAGATAGGAGAGCGCCATGCGCGCGACGTGGGCGCCCACCGTCTTCTCGTGGCGCCACGCGAAGTTGGGGATGCCATGGGCGACGGCCGCCTCCATGATGCGGTGGTAGGCCGGATGGAACTCCACCTCGTCCAGCCGGTTGCCATAGCGGTCGAAGGGCTTGAACTTCGGCTTGTTCTCGTTGGCGGTGAAGCCCAGCTGCATCAGCTCGCCGCCCACCAGCGGGCCGTACTTCGCGATGTCCGCCTCCGCCCAGCTCCCACCCTCGCGTGCCACGGCCTCGCGCAGCGGGAGGTCTGTCTTCCAGGCGTCGTACACCAGGGGGGGCGCCTGATTGGTGACTTCATGGGTGATGAAGGTCGTCGCGATGGGGTCGGGAGAACTCATGGCGCGAGGATAAGCGAGCCGTCCGGGCTGGCGCGAGCGCGACGTCCGCGCTGGAGCGCCTCTCCGGGCGCATGCCCCGCGTCCCAGCGGCGCGGGCGGGACTCGCACGTGGCGTGAGCGCCCGGGGCGGCGCCGAGGTGTCAGAAGTTCACCGTCACCACCAGCGTGTCGGAGTAGCTGCCCGCCGCCACGCTCTGCAGGGCGGGGACGCGGCCGTAGATGGGGACGGTGATGTCCAGGCCCAGAAGGGGGATGACCGGGCCATACCGTGAGGTGCCCCCCGCGCCGTTGCCCCAGACGCTCAGCCGGGCGGTGTCCACGTAGAGGTTGTAGGCGAGCGTGCTGGAGGACGGGCCCGTCATGCGGCGCGCGACATGGTTGTTGGAGCCGCCCGCGCCCAGGTCGATGGTGACGGGCGTCAGCTGGACGATGGTGCACCGGAAGGTGATGCTCCCCGCCGCGTCGAGCGGCAACGAGGAGGTGCTGGTGTAGTTGAGGAAGCTCAGCCCCACCACGTTGCGAATCTCACAGGCCGCCCGGGCGCTCGCGGGCGCCAGCCCGCACAGCCACGCGAGCAGGAGCGCACGGGTTCGCGCCGCGTCACCGCGCATCCTCATCCCTGCACCTCACCGTTCCCAGGTAGATGACCTTGCCCGCCAGGGATGGGACGTCCAGCGTCGCGGCGCAACGGCCTCCAGGGTAGGTGACGCTCGCCGCGTGTCTTCCAGCGGGCAGCCCCACCAGCTCGAACTCGCCATTGCTTCCCACGGGGGAGCTGAAGCGCTCCCCTGCGATGTCCACCTGGAGCTCGCCATGGGAGGGGTGGCGCCGGGCCGCGCCGCCCGCGAGCACCAGCTGGCCCCGGAACGCGCGCACCTGGTCCACCTGGAAGTCGAGCACCACGCCGCCGCGCCGCCACGGCGCCACCAGCTTCTGCGTCGTGCGGAGATAGACCTCCAGCGGAAGGTCCTCGTCCGTCAGCGACAGCCGGTTGGCGCCGAAGGACTGGAGCCGCGTCACCATCAGCTCGCCGCGCGCATCCGTCCGGCCGATGAGGTGGTTGTCGAGCCGCACGCCCACGCCCTCCACGCCCTCCACGCGCACCAGCGCGTAGCCCTGGTCCACCGCGCGCGTGGGACGGATGCGGCCGCCGAGCGCCACCAGTCCACCGGACACCTCGGCCGCGCCCACCAGCACGCCCTGGCGCCACTCCAGGCCGCCCGTGTAGCGGCCCACGTTCGTCTCGTACTCGACGCGGCCGAGCGCCTGGTGGTGCAGGCCCACCTGTCCCTGGACCTGGAAGCCCAGCCCGCCCTCCACGGGGACCCCGCGCGAGACATCCGCGGTGGTGATGCCGCCCGCGGGGTGCTGGGTGTGCCCCAGCGTGCCCGTCGTCCGCGGGTCCAGGATGGTGTTCAGGTACACCATGCCCTCCAGCGAGGGAGGGCCCTGGAGCTGCCGGCCCCTGCTGGCGGAGAACGAAATCAGGGTCCGCCCGCTCAACTGGGCGGTGGTGGACGCGCTCAGCCACGTGGACCAGCCGCGTGCCCGCCACCGCGTCACCAGCGCCTGCCCGCCCACGCTCACCCGGCCGCCGAGCGAGACGAAGAGGTTGCCACCCGACTCCAGCCTCGGGTGCACCGCGTCCTGGGTGAGGCTGCTGTGGGCATAACGCGCGCTCATCGCCCGACCGAACAAGGAGCCCCCCAGCCACCGGCCCTGGACGGACCAGGCCGCGCCGGCCGCCACGCCGGTGTGGCGCTCCGAGCGGCTGAGGGCCTCGGAGACCTCCAGCTCTCCGAGCGGGAGCTGGAACCACTGCACCGCGCCGGTGCTGAGCAGGTCGGGTGACAGCTCCAGCCGCACGCCCGGCGTCAACCAGGGGGTCACCCCCAGGCGGAAGGCGCCCAGCAGCAGCGGCCTTCCGTAGTCGAAGCTGTGCGTGCCCACCGACTCGCGCTCGACACCCAGGGACACGTGGTAGTCCGCCACGCCCGGCGACAGCAGCTGCGCGCCCAGCGAGTATGACGAGTTCACCTCGCTCACGCGCCCGAAGGCATCGCGCACCACATAGCGCGTGGTGCCGTCGCCCCGGGGCACGGTGAGGTTCTCCAGCCGGTAGGGCCCCGGTGGCAGCTCGGTGCGGCGCACCAGCCGGTTGTTGACGTAGACCTCCAGCGTGGACGGCGTGGTGACGTCGCCCGCCAGGTCCTGCACCGGGTTGCGCACGAAGTAGGGGTTGAGCTCGAAGGAGCGCATGACGTGGAGGCCCGCCACCACCGCTCCGCCCCCGAGCACGCCGCCCTGGCCGGTGGCCTCGCCCGCGACGGCGCGCACCATGACCTCCGGAAAGTCCACCGACAGCTGCGTCAGTCCCCGCAGCGGGGGCGCGCCGGGATTCCACCGCCCCTGGCTGGTCAACAGGGCCCGGCCCACCGACGCGCCCACCTCGCCGAACAACGCCAGGTTCGAGTTGCGCAGGTGCGCGGCGTAGTTGACGAACCCGCTGGGGCTGCCGGTGACGGCATAGCCTTCGGGCGGCGCGGTGCCCAGGTCGATGCGCGTCGGCGCGAAGGCCGACGACGGCAGCTCGCAGCGCAGGCTGGTGGTGCGCTCGTCGAGCTCGAAGCGGCCCTGGGGCGCCAGGGATTGCAGCGAGACATAGCCCTGGCCGGAGATGAGCTCGACGCGCGCTCCCAGCCGCGCCAGGTCCACGCCGCCCTCCTCCAGCGCGGCCGCGGGCACCAGCACGTCCGTCCCCCTCAGCAGCGGGAAGATGTCACCCCGGGGGACGCCATTGAGCGTGAGCTCCACCACGATGGGGATGATGCGCTCGGGCTCGACGGAGGCCGCGCGCCAGGGCATCCCCAGGAGGCAGGACAGCAGCGCCAGGGCGAGCGCGCGCCCTGGCGCGGACCTTCGCGAGGGACTCATGGCGACGGCGCGGGCGCACAGGGCTGGGAGGCGCTGACGGGCGCGCTCTGGCGGAACACGCCCCGGTCCGTCTCCACCTCCACCTCCAGCGAGCGGATTCGCTGGCAGTGCTCGGCGGAGGTGTCCAGCGCGAACACCTGCGAGCCTCCGGGCAGGACGTACCAGCCCACCTGGTCCTTCTCCACCAGCGACTGGCCCCGCTCATCCAGGCCGCGCACCCGCGTCTGGCGGATGAAGAAGTTCACCGTGCCCGGGTTCCTGACGCGGAAGCGGAACCGCGACTGGCGCAGGTCCACGTCCTCGACGCGGCCCTGGACGGCCTTGAGCGTGGGCGCGACGAACACCGGGATGGAGACGCGGGTGAGAATCTTCAGGCCCATGGCGGGCGGCACCGGCCCCAGCGGAGGCATCTCCTCGATGACGAGCCGGAAGGGACGCTCCGTGTCTCGCGGTGCCGAGGAGATGCCCACCCGGATGGGGCGGGACTCCCCCGGCCCCAGCGTCAGCATCGACGGGAAGAAGAACAGCTCCTGCGTGGGCTCCAACGTCATGCGCCCGTCTTCGTCCTGGACCCAGGTGTGGACCGAGGCCTGGAAGCGAGTGGTCTCCGTGCCCTGGTTC
>Ga0126314_10000055_pt1 | contig 64190 bp, 51 predicted proteins | sample Plot105B_FD_92535 | JGI IMG/M metagenome (GOLD analysis project Ga0126314, IMG submission 92535) | Serpentine soil microbial communities from UC McLaughlin Reserve, CA, USA - Plot105B | ecosystem: Environmental > Terrestrial > Soil > Grasslands | place: USA: UC McLaughlin Reserve, Lake County... | reverse complement strand
GAGGCGACCCCGCACGGCGCCGCGAGGCGGGTGGACAGCGTCTGGCGGATGCTTACGCTGGGGCACCCCGTCACCGAGGTCCCTCGCGTGAACTCCCTGTTGCTTCGGCTGGTCTGTGGTCTGTTGTTCTCCGCGCTGGTGCTGGGGGCCGTCGTCCATCCCCCCGACAACCTCACGCAGGGCCTGGGCATGTTGCTGCCCGCCAGCATGCTGCTGGGCGTGGCCCTCAAGGGCCCCCGGCGCGGTGTCATCCCGAAGAAGAAGTCCTCCATTCCGGTGCCCACGTCAGAGGCGCCCCCCTCTGTCTGAGCCGCGTCAGGCGCGCCACTCCATCTCGATGTCCGCGCGCTCGTAGCCCGCCTCGCGCGACACCTCGTCGCCCAGGCGCGTCGTCACGAAGCCGTGCTTGCGGTACAGCCCCAGCGCGGGCGCCAGCTTCGTGTTCGAGACGAGGTACACGCGCCGCGCGCCCTTCTCGCGAGCGACGCGCAGCACCGCCTCCATCAGTACGTCACCCAGGCCGTGTCCCCGCGCCTGGGGAGACACGGCCATCTTGCACAATTCGAACGTGTCAGCGTCGTCACGGCGCAGCGCGCAGGTGCCCAGCACCTGGCCGTCGACCAGGGCGAACAGCACCTCGCCCCCGGGCGCGACGAAGGTGCCGTGCGGGTCCGCGAAGGAGGCCAGGTCCTCCGGCTCCAGCCGGAAGTGCGTCTCAATCCACTCGCGATTGAGCCGCGCGAAGTCCTCGCGGAACCGCTCCTGGTAGGTCAGCACCTCGGCTGGCATGGCGCGCGGGCTCAGCCCTTCTTCGCGGAGGGCTTGTTGAGGTGGGCGAAGAAGTCGTTGCCCTTGTCGTCCACCACGATGAAGGCCGGGAAGTCGACCACCTCAATCTTCCACACGGCCTCCATGCCCAGCTCCTCGTACTCCAGCACCTCCACCTTGGTGATGCAGTCCTTGGCCAGCCGCGCCGCCGGGCCGCCGATGGAGCCCAGGTAGAAGCCGCCGTGCTTCTTGCACGCGTCGGTGACGGCCTGGGAGCGGTTGCCCTTGGCCAGCATCACGAAGCTGCCGCCCTCCGCCTGGAACTGGTCCACGTACGCATCCATGCGCCCGGCCGTCGTCGGACCGAACGAACCGGAGGCATAACCCTCCGGCGTCTTCGCCGGGCCCGCGTAATAGACCATGCGGTCCTTCAGGTACTGCGGCATGCCCTCGCCCCTGTCCAGCCGCTCCTTGAGCTTGGCGTGGGCGATGTCGCGCGCCACCACCATGGGGCCGGTGAGCGACAAGCGCGTCTTGATGGGGTAGCGCGACAGCTCCGCGCGCAGCTCGCTCATGGGGCGGTTGAGGTCCAGCTTCACCACCTCGCCAGCCAGGTCCGCCTCCGTCGGCTCCGGCAGGTACTTCGCCGGGTCCGCCTCCAACTGCTCCAGGAAGACGCCGTCGCGCGTAATCTTGCCGAGCACCTGCCGGTCCGCCGAGCACGACACGGCGATGGCCACCGGGCACGAGGCGCCGTGGCGCGGCAGCCGGATGACGCGCACGTCGTGGCAGAAGTACTTGCCGCCGAACTGGGCGCCAATACCCATGCGCTGCGTGAGCTTCAGCACCTCCTGCTCCAGCGCCACGTCGCGGAAGCCCCGGCCCAGCGCGTTGCCCTCGGTGGGCAGCGTGTCCAGGTAGCGCGCGGAGGCGTACTTGGCCGTCTTCAGCGCGAACTCCGCCGACGTGCCGCCCACGACGATGGCCAGGTGGTACGGCGGACACGCCGCGGTGCCCAGCGCGCGAATCTTCGCGTCGAGGAAGGCCATCAGGCTCGTGGGATTGAGCAGCGCCTTCGTCTCCTGGAACAGATAGCTCTTGTTGGCCGAGCCTCCGCCCTTGGCCATGAACAGGAACTTGTAGGCGTCACCGCCCGTCGCGTAGAGCTCGATCTGCGCGGGCAGGTTGTTGCCGGTGTTGGCCTCCTTGTACATGTCCAGCGCCGCCATCTGCGAGTAGCGCAGGTTGGACGTGCGGTAGGTCTCGAAGACGCCGCGGGACAGGGCCTCCTCGTCGTGGCCGTCGGTGAGGACGTGCTGGCCCTTCTTGCCCATGATGATGGCGGTGCCCGTGTCCTGGCAGGACGGCAGCACGCCACCGGCGGCGATGTTGGCGTTCTTCAGGAGCTCCATCGCGACGAAGCGGTCATTCGCGGAGGCCTCCGGGTCCTTGAGGATGGCCGCGAGCTGACCCAGATGGCCGGGGCGCAACAGGTGCGCGATGTCCCGCATGGCCTCCCGGGTCAGCAGGGTGAGCGCCTCCGGGGCCACCTGGAGGAAGGTGCGTCCGCCGGCCTCGAAGGTGGAGACGTGGTCCTTCGTGAGCAGCCGGTAGGGCGTCTCGTCCTTGCCCAGCGGAAGCATTTCCTGGAACTGGAAGTCGTTCATCGCGCGGCCTCTTCGGGGGAGTCTTCGGCGCCCAGGACTAGCGCCCTTGGCGGCGGGATGGGAGCCAAAAACGTGGAGGGGGCCACACGCAAGGGCCCTGTAGCGCCGGGACATGGGGTGAGGGGAGGGGGGTTGACGGTCGGATGGTGGTCAGCTCGCCCGGCTGACAACTCGCGACGGGCCCAGGTTGTGCGATGCTGTGAACCCCCGTGGCTTATTCCTCCGTACAAGCACTGTGGCTCTGCATCCTGGCCCTCATCGGCGCCACGGCGCGGGCGGCTGAACCCTCCACCGTCGAGCAGCGGGCCCGCGAGGACCTGGACCGCCAGCTCCAGGCCCTGGTCAAGACGCCTCCGCCAGAGGTCGTCATCACCTACGAGGGCCTCCCAGGAGAGGGCACCGCGCGGCCCTACAAGCTGCTGGAAGTGGACTTCATCCTCAACGGCCAGCCCCTGGCGGTGCCGGGGTTGGACGTCATCTCCGGCCCGGGCGTCCATCGCCTCGCGGCGCTGAAGGTGGAGGAGGGCTCCTACACGCTGGTGTCGCGCGTCACCTATACGAACAGCGACTCGTGGAGCCTGTTCAGCGAGGAGAGTGGCTTCCTCTGGAAGATGACGGCCTCCGTCACGTTCCAGGCGCAGAAGGGGCTGCGGATGCGGGTGAAGGTGGTTCCCAGCATCAACCCCAACGCGCCCGACCCTCGGCTCAAGCTGAAGCTGTCTCACGATGTCTCGGCGGAGATGACCGCGCCGCTCGCGGACGCCACGCTGGGAGAAGGCCAGGACGCGGGCCCGCCTCCCGTCGCGGTGGCTCAGGTGCCGCCGCCCGTCACGACCCCGCCTGTCGCGGTGACGCAGCCGGTGCCGCCGACCACGAAGCCTCCCGAACAGGGCCCGGTGGCTCCGGGAAAGCTGCTGCTGAAGGTGCTCGCGGGGAAGAAGCCCGTGGCCGCCACGGCGTATGTGCGAGGCGGCCGGGGCGCGCCGCAGCAGGTCCTCCTGGACAAGGCCGCGCGCAAGCCGGCGGCGGTGATGCTGCCTCCGGGTGAGTACACGGTGGACGTGCTGTCCAAGGGGTTCCTGGCCCAGACGCGTCAGGTGAAGGTGAGCCGCGAGCGCGAGGCCACGGTGGCCTTCGTCCTGGCGCCCGCGCCGGCGAAGAAGGACCAGCAGGCGCTGGTGAAGGACGAGCGCGTGGAGCTGCCCACGCCTCCGGGCTTCGAGGAGAAGCAGGCGGCGCCGCGCAAGGCCTCCACTTCCGACCTGGCCCTGCTGGTGGACATGCTGGTGCGGGACGAGACGCTGCGCCTGCGCCTGGAAGGTCACACCGACAACCGCGAGGCACCGGCCCCGGCGCGACAGGCGCTCTCCGAGGCGCGCGCGAAGGCCATCGCGGACCTGCTGGTGAAGGCGGGCGTGAGCCCGTCGCGCATCGACGCCTCCGGACTGGGGGACACCCGTCCCAAGGCCCCCAACCTGATTCCGCGCGGGCGCGAGCTGAACCGCCGCGTGGACATCCTGCTGGTCCGGGGCAAGTAGAGGGCCCCGCCTCCTCGGCGCTCCTGACGTGTGCTTGGATGGGCCCTCATTTCAGGGGGAGCGTCCATGTCGTCCCAGGAGCCGGTGAAGAACGCGTATCTCGACCAGGTGCGGGAGCAGCAGCAACGCCTGGAGGTGGACCTGCGGGCCCGCAAGGTGGCGGTCCCCCCCATGGTTCAGGCCGCGCGCGCGTCCCGCTCGGCGCCGGCTCCGGGCGGTGGCGGTGGCGGTGGGAGTTCTTCGAGCCCGGGCAACGCGGTGGACGTGCGCATCACCGGCTTCTGGCGCTGGAAGACCGTCGTCGTTCCGCCCAATGCGTATGTGGTGCACACGCGCCGTGGACACGCGCAGCCATTGACGCTCGGGTTGGGGGTGTCGTTCGGTTATGACCCGGCGAAGGACTCGTTCCTGGTGGTGCCGGGGGCGATGCAGACCATCCTCATCAACGCGCACTGCATCTGCCGCGAGCTGCAGGGCCTGCTGGTGCAGGGCTACGTGCAGTGGATCATCGAGGACTTCGGCACGGCCTACCGCAAGCTGGACTTCACCGACGTGGAGGACCCGATGCGCGTGGTGAACGTGCAGCTTCGCGAGCAGGCGGAGGCGGCCATCAAGGATAAGGTGGCCACCATGAGCATCGACGCGGTGCTGTCCGACAAGCAGCCCATCATCGAGGAGCTCACCGCCCGGCTGCGGCATGTGGCGGAGGGCGGCGGAGGCACCGACAAGGGCCTGGGGTTGCGCATCGTCACGGTGCAGATCAAGGAGGCGGTGGTCAGCTCCGCGCGCCTGTGGGAGAGCCTCCAGACGCCGTTTCGCGCCGAGCAGGAGCGCATCGCCCGACTGGCCTCGCTGGGCAAGGAGGAGTCGCTGGCCCAGCGCGAGCTGGAGGTGGAGCAGACCCGCGAGCGCATGCGGCTGGAGAGCGATGGCGAGCTGTCCGCGCTGAGGGCGAGCAAGGACGCGCAGGCGTATGACCGCGAGCAGTCCGAGCGGCTGCGGCGACAGCAGCGCGAGGAGGAGGACGCGCGCAGGCTGGCCACCGAGCGGCAGCAGACGGTGCTCCAGTCCGCGGAGCTGGAGAAGGCCCGGCTGGCCGGTGAGGCGGAGCTGGCGCGGCTGCGGCAGGAGGTGGAGGCGGCGAAGCTCAAGCGCGCCGCGTTGGCGAGCACGGACGCTCGCGATGTGGAGCGCGCCGCGGCCAACCGTCAGGCCCGCGTCGAGCTGGAGCACCTGGAGTTGCGCCAGCAGGTCCTCAACGGCCTGAGCGCGTCCAACGTGCAGGCGCGCCTCGTGGAGTTGCTGCCCGCGATCGCCGAGAAGCTGCCGCATCCGCGCGAGCTGCGCTCGGTGTCCATCGGCGGCACTGGAGGCGTGCAGGACGGGCAGGGACTGACGACGCTGGTGGCGCAGATGATGGCCCTGGTGAACGTCCTGAAGACGGAGCCGCCCGTGCCTCCGGTGGCCCGCGCGCCCAGCCCCACGCCGGCCGTGGAGCACCCCACGCCGGACTGAAGTGCGTCCCCCCGACTCCCATCCCGCCTTCCTGGTTTGCTATTATTTCAGGTTGAGCGGCTTTGGGAGTCGCCAGAGGGGGAGTGATGCGCGGTATCTGTTTCGTGGGGGTGTGTTTCGGAGTGTCCGTCCTGCTCACGGCGTGCGGGAGCGTCGAGCTGGAACCGGGAGGTGCTCCGACGAGTACCTCCGACGTGTCCTTCGAGGAGTTCAAGGCGCGGGCGTACAAGGAGCCCGACTCGAACGTCCATGTCGTGCCGCCTGACCTGGCGTTCGACGGTGACGCGGCGCTGCGCGCGTATCACGACCGCTACGTACGACAGGCCGGACTGGGGACTCGCGAGGATGCGCTGGCCGTGGGGTGCCCCAATGGTGTCCTCGTCATGTGGAATTCGACGGAGGTGCGTGACTTGCGGTACTGCGTCAGCACGGCGTTCGGTTCACGCCATGCCGCCGTCATCGCGGCGATGAACGGCGCGGCGGCGGACTGGGAAGCCATCGCGGGCGTGAACTTCATCCATGAGAGCTCGTTCGATGGGGCCTGCAGTGCCTCCCAGGCGGGCGTCGTCTTCGACATCCGTCCGGTGAATTCGGGCGGAAGTTATCTGGCCCGCGCGTTCCTCCCGAATGCGCCCCGCGCCTCGCGCAACGTGCTCATCGACACCACCGCGTTCGGGGCCATCGCTCCACTCACCCTCAGGGGCCTCCTCCGGCACGAGCTGGGGCATGTGCTGGGCTTCGTGCATGAGCCGGTCCTTAGCGGACTCTGCCCGAAGACCACGGGCGCATGCCTGCTGACGGACACCGGGGATACCAGCTCGGTGATGGTCAACTACGCGTGCAGCCGGCGGGTGGGGGACCTGGTGTTGAGCGCCCAGGACCAGACGGCGGCGGCGTTCCTGTATCCGCTGTGACGTGCCGAGCCCTTCGCGCGGTCATCGTCCCGCGCGAGGGGCCTTCGTCGCGGGTGTCACGACATAGGCGCCCGTCTTCGCGACGACCGAGGTGCGCGGCACCTGTCGGCTCTCCTCGAACAAGGTGTACGCGGGCTGGAGGCTCTTCCAGAACGACACCAGCGTCGCGTCCGCGCCGGCCTGCTTCTCCAGCGCAGCCATCCCCGCCGCGTCGAGCCTGCGCGGGAAGATGTGGATGGGCGGGTCCCGCTTCGTCCGGGCGCGTGTGTCCAGCGCCATGAGGTAAAGCTCCTCGATGGGCCTGTCCTCGATGGCGATGCAGCCGATGCTCACGCAGTTGCCGTGGACGAAGATGTTGCCGCCCAGCCGGACGCCCGGCTTCTGGTGGTGCTTGTCCGCCGCGTTGGGGTAGCTGACGCGCACGGAGAGGTGGAAGTTGCTCACCGGGTTGAAGAGGTCGAGCGTGTAGAAGCCCTCGGGCACCTGGAGGTCGCCCTCGCGACGCTTGGGCCCCAGCTCTCCCGAGGCGGCGCAGAAGGGATACGTCTTCACCTTCACCAGCGGACCGTCCTTGGGGCCCGCCCAGACCTCCAGCTCCTGCTCGTGCTTGAAGGCCCGCACATAGAGCTGGTCCGTGGGCCAGGGGGTCCCGGCGGTGGTGAAGAGGGCCGTGACGTCCTTCATCCGCGACGCGCGCGCGGTGGCGACGCGGTCCCCCGCGTGGGCGCTCAGGGACAGAAGGGTGCCAAGGAGGCCGGCGACGAGTGCGAGGGAGGTCTTCATCGCGCGTTGGACTCCGGCGGACCGCTCACGGTTCCAGGACATGTCGTTCCCTGCGAAGGGGACGCCAGCGGTAGGCGCACTCCGTGAGGTGGAGCACCGAGTCCAACCGGGCTCCCGGGGCCAGGGGGCCCTCCTCGAAGTATTCGCAGTACAGCTCCACCGGGGTGCAGAAGCGGGCGTTCCACGGCTCACGGTCGATGGTGAGCACGTAGACGTAGTCGCCCGAGACGCCGAGCGCGTCGTAGCACTCCACCAGCGGCTCGTGCAGGTCCTCCAGCCCCGTCCACACACTGCCCGGTGGAGGACGCGTCTGGGGCCGGGTGTCGAACACGCCGACAAGGCGCCCTCCGGGGAACGCCGCGTCCGGGTCCGCCGCGAGGGTGAGCAACTCGCCCTCGCGAGCCATCACCATGTGCGCCTCGCCGAACTCGTGGAAGCGGAACTCGTCCAGCGTATTGCCGATGCGGCGCATCACCGGGTCGTTCGTCTCGCTGCGCACGAAATAGCCGCCACGACGCCACTCGCCGCGCGCGTTGCGGTAGCGCACCGCGGCCCGATAGCTCACCTGCTAGAAACACACCCCCAGCAGGGGAGACACGCCCTGGGGCCGCATGTCGCGCAGGGACGACATCAACACCTGCACCCACGCGGTGCCTCGATGAAGCTCCGGAACCAGCGGCGCGGGCAGCAGCCTTGCCAGGCGCTCCGCGTCCACCGCGTAGTTGAGCGACACGGCCTCCACCCAGTGCGTCTGCACCTGGGTGAGCCAGGGCACGGACGGGCACTCCTCCATGCCGGGGGGACTGGGGCTCGGGTCCTGGCTGCTCGCGAGCAGCAGGTGGGCCTCTCGCAGGGCCTCGTGTCCCAACGGCGTGGGCACCCAGCGGCGGCGCACCTCACGCGCGAGGCCCGCCATGGCAATCGCTCGCAGCGCGGAAGCAGGGTCCGTCACACCGGCCACGGTGAGGCGCGAGTGAAGCTCCGGCTCGTCCAGCCCCCAGGGCTCGGTCGCGAGGGCCACCAGCGCGGCGAGCGACTCCGGCTTCATACCAGCCGAGCCTCGGGTGCCCGGGCCGCGAGTCTTCGCAAGCGGGCGCGGTGGAGCGCGAGCCCGCCGCCGAACTGCACCGCGAACCAGAGCGCCGCCAGCAGGATGAAGCCGTGCTCCGGCAAGCGCGTCATCACCAGCGAGACGACCGCGAAGAAGGCGGCCACCGTGAACCACACGCGCCCCATCAGCGCGCCCATCATCGAGAAGGCGGTGGCGAACAACACACAGGCCACCGCGGGCATGAAGAGCCGGTCCAGGCCCAGCAGCCAGTTGATGAGGGCCACCAGCCCCATGCCGCCCATGAACGTGGTCCAGATGGCCCAGATCTGCCGCTCGACGAAGGAGCGCGCGCCCGCCGTCTGACCGCGCTTGAGCAGGAAGATGGTGGAGATGTTGAAGGCGAGCACGACGCCCCAGAGGACGACGTAGGCGCCGGGCGTCCGGTCCCCTCGGTTCCAGAGCCACTGCGTGGTGGCGAACCCCGCGGCGTTGGTGAAGGCGTGGAGCATCCAGATGACGCCCCAGTTCTGCAGCGCCGAGTCGTCACGCGCCTGCGTCACGACACGGCGGATGAGCTCCAGGGCCTGGTTCGCTTCTTCACGGTTCATCGTGCCGCGGAGTCTACGCGACCCCCAGCGAGGAAGGCGTCCAGTTCCTCCAAGGGGAGGCTCCTGGGCGGCGGGCTCTGGGCCACGGCTTCTCTCGCGGAGAGCGCCAGGGCTTTCGCCCGCTCGGGCTCGACGCCCGACAGCCCGAGCGAGCGGGCGAGCGCGAAGCGAGTCGGCGCGAGCATGAAGGCACTGGCACCTTCCTTCTCCCAGCCCTCCAGGGCCTGCTCCAGCAGCGCGCGGGCCCCTTTGACATCTCCGCGCGCCAGCAGCACCTGACCCAGCACGGAGCGAGCCTCCGCGACCTCTTCCGCGTCCGGTGTCGTCGCTTGTTCGCGCAGCTTCAGCCCTTCGCGGGCGGCGCGCTCTGCCTCCGGAAGCCGGGCCGCGCCGAGCAGGGCCTCCGCCCACCTGCACAGGGCGGTGGACAGCTTGTCCTGGGCGCCCAGTTCGCGCAGCAAGGCCACCGCCTTGCGTGCCTCGTTGGCGGCGGGCTCGAAGCGACGCACCCGAAGGAGGACCTCCGCGACGCGCGTGGACAGCTCCCCGTGACGCACGCTGCGACGTCCGTCGGACTGTGCGGCATCCAGCTCCACTCGCGCGGCCTCCACACGCGCGAGCGCCTTGTCCACCCGGCCCCGGCCCGCGAGCGCCAGGGCGAGGTGGCCCGCGATGAAGGCCCGGTCCGGGTGTCCGGGCGGGCGGCTGGCCTGGGCGAGGGCCCACGCGCGCTCCAGGGCCGTGTGCGCCTGTTCGAAGTGGCCGCGCGAGCCATGCACCGCGCCGATGTTCGCATGCAGGCTCAGGAGGTAGCTGGCGGGCTGTCCCTCGCCGTGGATGCGCTCGAAGAGCTGGATGCTCTCCGCGAAGGTCGCGAGCGCCTCGTCGTAGCGGCGCATCTTGACGAACGTGGCGCCGATGTTGTTCAGCGTCATGGCCACGAAGGGGTGCTCGCGTCCCACGTGTGTCACCAGCAAGTCCCGGGTGCGCCGCTGGGTGGCCAGGGCTTCCTCGAGGCGGCCCAGGCCGCGCTGCGCGGTCCCGAGCGCGAGGAGCGCGTCGAGCAGGACATAGGCGTCCTTGCCATGCGCGCGCTCACGCATGGCGATGCTCTTCTCGAGCAGGGGAACGGCCTCCGCGTGGCGTCCCCGCCGGGTGAGCACCATGCCCTGGGTGAAGGCGAGGTTGGACTCGAGCTGGTCGTCGCCACCGATGCGCTCCAGGAGCGACCGGGCCAGGTCGCTCCACAGGTCGGCCTGCTCCGGACGCTCCGCCAGCTCGCCCTCGACGTAGACCAGGTTCACCATCGCCTCGATGGCGTGCTCGTCATCCCGCCCCGCCTGGGAGGCCAGCGCGGCGCGCCGCAGCAGTCTCCCCGCCTCCTTCTCGTCGCGCTCGTGGAGCCGGATGCGGCCCTGGGCGAGCAGCGCCTCGCCGAGCAGCGGTCTGTAGTTCGTCGCCAGGGCCAGGTTCTCCACGGTGATCGCCAGCTCCAGGGCCTCCTTCCAGCGCCCGGCATGGTCCCTCGCCTTCACGTCGGCGAGCAGCGCCTGGGCCGCGCGGACCCGCTCGCGCTCCTGTCCCCGCGTGGGCGGTGGCACGGGCCGGGCGAGCGCCTCCACATCCGCGCAGCGGGAGGTGGGCACCAGTCCCCGCACCATCTGGAGCGCGTTCGACACCTCGCTGGCGCTGGCGGTGTTCAGCACGTCCACCATCGCGTGCAGCTCGCGCTTGCGGCGCTCCAGGCAATGCATGCGCAGGTCCATGGCTGCCTCGGATTGCTCATGGCGGACGTGGGTCGCCTCGCAGGCCTGGCGGTGGGCCTCCATCCACTGACTGGCGTAGCCATCCAGCGAGCGGACCAGCGTCGCATGCTGGGCCTCCGCGCCGGGTGCGCTGGTGGCGAGGAAGGCGTCGCGGAGTGACAGCTTGCGAGTCGCGTCCCATACGCCCACGAGTCGCGAGGGGTTGTCCGCGCACGGCTGGGGGCCTCGCGCCACGAAGAGGACGGTGATGGCCGCCGCCACGCCCAGGCCCGCCCCCAGCGCTCCGAGCCAGCGCGAGGTCCTGGGAAACGCCGCGCGCTCCAGCGCGGTGAGCAGCGCGTCCATGGAGGGGAAGCGGTCCTCCGGCGACAGCGCGAGGCCCCGCTGCACGGCGGTGAGCACCGCGCGGGGGACGGAGGCGCGCGTGAGGGCCTCACGCTCGCCGGGCTTCGCGCCGTGCATCCCCTCGAAGAGCGCGACACAGAAGCTGAACTGGTCCGAGCGCGCATCCACGCGCCCTCCCGCCAGTCCCTCGGGAGAGATGTAGCCCGGCGTGCCCGCGGCGGCCGTGCTCACGATGCCGGGCGTGCCCGGTCCGACGGGAAGTGGCTCGGACAATCCAGGGGATGACGCGGTGGACTCCGCGCGGGCGGCGAGGCGGGCCAGGCCGAAGTCGGTCACCTTCACGTGGCCCGCGCGGTCCACCAGGACATTGTCCGGCTTGAAGTCGCGGTGGATGACGCCCGCGGCGTGCGCGGCGGCGAGGCCTCGGCCCGCTTGGAGGTACAGGCGCAACACGCCCCGCCAGTCAGGCCGCGTGGTGGCGAGGTGCTGGCGCAGCGTGCCGCCTTCCACCAGCTCCATCGCGATGAACACCCGGTCATCCACCCTGCCCACGTCATGCACGGCGACGACGGCGGGGTGCTGGGTGCGCGCGGCGGCGCGGGCCTCGCTCAGGATGCGGTCGGTGGAGTCCACCGCGCCCGGTGCGGCGTGCACCAGCTTGAGTCCGATGCGGCGGTCGATGCTGGGGTCATAGGCCGCGTACACCACGCCCATGCCACCGGCCCCGATTCGCTCCAGCACCACGTAGCGTCCCAGCAGCGTGCCTCGCTCCAGCGCGGCCATGGGTGGCCCCTTCGCGGTGACTGTGTCCTCCACCAGGGTGGAGGGCGTGGGCGAAGGCTCCTGGCGAGGCGAAGGGGTGGACGGCGCGCGCGCGAGGAGGAAGCCCGCGAGCTGGGCCTGGCAGGCGGCGCAGCCATCCAGGTGGGCCTCCGCGCGTGCGCGCAGCTCGCTGGAGGCCACGCCGTCCGCGAGGTCGAGGAGCTGGGGTTCATCGAGGCACCGCGAGTCGTTTGACGGAGCCATGGCACTCATCCTTCGTCGAGCAGGGAAGACAGGCTCACCGCGAGGCTCGCATCCATCACCCGCAGCAGGCTGTCGAGCTGGGAGACATTCAGTGTCAGTCGCCGCGAGAGTCCAGCGCGAGTGCCTTCCAGCAGGGACTGGCGGGCGCGCGTCAGCCAGCGAGACACCGTGGATGCATGGACCTGGTGGAGCGTGCCCAGGGACTCCACTCCCAGCCCCTGACCCAGACTCAGCCTCAGGAGATTCCGGTCCCTGGGCGAGAGCTGCGACAGCGCTTCGGCGAACGCGGCGCGAAAGGCGGGGCGGTAGCGTTGCTGGATGAGCGCGAGCTCCGGGTCCGCGCCCTGGAGCTCCGACACGAGCGGCGCATCATCCAGGGACACGGCGCGAGGAGGGCCGCGCTTGAGGGACAGGGCGACGCCCACCGCGATGGCCTCCGTCCAGCGGCGCAGCGTGCCGCGTCCGGCGTACTCGCTCAGGCGCGGGCCTTGACGGGTGCTGCCCACCAGCAGCTTCAGGCGGGTGAGCTGGAGCACCTCGTCCACGAAGGCGTCCGAGCGGTCCACGCGGCGCACGGCGCGCGACATGGGCAGGAGCACCGCGCGCTGGAGAGCCTCGAGCGCGGCGCGGTCTCCGTCGAGACATGCGCGAGCGAGGTAGAGGTCCTCGACCTTCAGCGCATGCAGTCCTTCAGTGAGGGACAGCTCGGGAGGAACGCGCTCGCCCAGGTGGCGTGCGAACGTGTCGCCAGACAACACGACGCCCGGCCACGCTTCGTGGCTGCGGTCCAGTGCTTCCCCCAATCGCCCTGCCAGGACTTGTGACTCGTCCGGGCCACACGGACGCGACGCGCCCGCGAGAAACGACAGCACGAGCTCCATTGTGCGCGGGACTCTATCGGATTCGGGGCTCGGCGCCGGAAGCGTCGATGTGCGCCTGGTGTCAGCGCGTCGTCGGAAATCAGACCTGATGCGTCAGCCTGGGTGGGACGCAGTGTCGCGCGCTGGTGCGGGGATGCAGACGTAGAGCCTCCGCTGGAGGGCATGGAGCGAGAGACGGGAAGCCCGACCGTGGGGGTGGGGGAGTGCTCGGCGCGGGATGGAGTTGCACCTTCGTGCAGGGCATCGGTCCGACGTCGAGGCCGTGGAGGATGGGACCCTCATGCAATGGTGGATGCCCCCTCTCCGTGTTACCTGCCAACCCGCCCATGAAGACACCCTCGTCTCCCTTCTTGATTGTCAGCGTCGCGTTCGTGTCCCTTTCGTTGAGTGTCTTTGCTTGCTCCGGTGAGCCCTCGTCGACGGACCGGGATGAAGACGGAGTGGTGCCGACCCAGGACGGTGGTGGGGGTGGGCGTGACGATGGTGGAGACGGGCCCGGACGCGAAGATGCTGGAGGACCCGGTCGAGATGACGGAGGCGAGCCGGGTCGTGAAGATGCTGGCGAGCCGGGTCGTGAAGATGCTGGCGAGCCAGGTCGCGAAGACGCGGGCGAACCGGACCGTGAAGATGCGGGCGAGCCAGGTCGCGAGGACGCCGGCGAACCGGGTCGTGAAGATGCGGGCGAGCCAGGTCGAGAAGACGCTGGGACGCCTGAGGCCGATGGTGGAACCACGGAGCCTCGGGATGCGGGCGACTCGGGGTCCTCAGATGGAGGCGACTCCGGCGCGGACGGTGGCCGCGGTCCGGACCCCGTGGACGCTGGCCTTCCGGACGCGGGGCCACCGGATGGCGGGCGGGACGCAGGTCCCATCGAGGTGCCGACGGACGGTGGCACGCTCATCACCGGCACGTTGTCGGGGACGCTGACGGCCGCGGGTTCGCCCTACCGTGTCATCGGCAATGCGCAGGGCGTCGTCACCATTCCGAAGGGACAGGTCCTCAAGGTGCAGCCTGGCGTCGTCCTCGACTTCAAGGGGCGCCCGGAGGTGACGGAGGCGGATGTCGAGTCAGGGGCGCCGGACAGCGTGATGAACCACCAGAAGGGCCGCGTGGAGCTGCGCGTCTACGGGGGCATCCAGGTGAGCGGCACGGCGGACAAGCCCGTGGTGCTCACCTCGACGAATCCATATGGCTGGTGGGGGATGAACTTCTACGGAGACAACTCGGTGGGGGATGGCCACCCCGTCTTCGACCACATGATTTTCGAGAAGGTGCGCAAGAACGAATACAACGGCGACCGGGACTGGACGCGCGGCGCGCTGTGGGCCTACTACCCGGGGCCGGTGACGATTCGGAACTCGCTGTTCCGGGACAACATGTCCGCCGCCAAGTGCGGCGCGCTGGACCTGATGTTCACCGTGGGCTCGCGCGTGGAGAGCACGGTGTTCGAAAACAACCGCACCTCTGACATCGACCGCTTCGCGCAGGCGGGCACGTCGTCCATGGCGGGCGGCGGAGCGATGTGCGTGACGCACGGCCGGGACTCCGTGGTGCGCGGCAACACCTTCCGGAACAACGGGCTGGAGGCCTTCCGGGGCAGCGTGTGGAGCGGCTTGACGGTGAGGCCCCTGCTTGCCTGGCCCAACTCGCAGAACACCTACGACCTGGGCGGCGGCGCGGCGCTGCACTACTTCCAGCCGAACAATGACCTCATCGAAGACAACCTCTTCGAGGACAACTTCGTGACGAAGGGCCCGGCGGCGGCCATCTACCTGGAGGACGTGGGGACCCGCGCCGTCACCGTTCGACACAACCGCTTCGTGGGCAACCAGGCGGGTGCGGGAGGCGTCGTCGTCTGCAACCGGGGCAGCGGCGGGGTGGAGCTGGTGGTCGCGAGCGACAACGTCTTCCAGGGGAACGAGGTGAACGGCGCCCCCGCTCCGAACGTGACGGGTGACTGCACGGTCGCCGCCCAGTAGTCGGCGCGAGTCCTACCTTGTCGCCATCCGGGGGGCCCGGAGCCTCGAATAAAGTGGCTCCGGGCGCGTCAGGAGGCTTTGTACACACCAGCGAGCTTCGCGCTCACGAGGACCCCCCACCATGAACGCTTTTTCTTCCGCCGTGCTCGCGGGACTTCTCTTCGCGGGAAGCGCGCAGGCCCAGTCCCGCTCCAACGAGTGGGAGCGCGCGCAGAACCGCTACGAGGCGCACGAGGACCGTCGCGAGCTTCGGGACGACCGGATGGACGTGGCGGATTTGAAGTCCGTCCTGGCCCGCTTCGACAAGGCCTGGGCGCGTCGTGACCATCGCGAGATGGATGCCGTGGAAGCGCGGCTCCGCCAGCTTCTTCACGCGGAGATGATGGAGAGCCGCAACGAGCTGTCGTCCTCGCAGCGGGAGGCCCAGCGCAGCCAGCGAGAGGTGCGCGCGGAGCAGTGGGAGGTCCGGGACGATGCGGCCTGGGGGCGCCGGGCCGCGTACGTCAGCGACAAGCGGGACCTCCGCGATGACCGGCGGGATGCCCGGGATGACCGACGCGATGTGAAGGCGGAGGTCTCCACGCTGCGCTCGCGGCAGGTCATCGCCCGGGAGCTCGCGGAGCTGGAGGGCCGCAGGGCTGGAGGCGCGCTGCACCGCAAGCGGGACCTCATCCAGGAGCTCATCCGGCTGGCGGAGCGCGAGGTCCGCGAGGGCAAGCAGGAGCAGCGAGAGGACCACCGCGAGCGGCGCGAGGACCGCCGTGAGCACCGCCGGGGCTGAGTCCGGCGATTCGCTCGCCGGGTGACACTTGCCGCCAATCCGTGTCGTCCGGGCTTTCGAAAGGGACGCGGGCCGGCATTGACTGCCGGCCGTGGGAATCTGGTCGAAGAAGAGCCTCACGAGGCTCCAGAACGAGGATGGCGAGGGGCACGAGCTGCATCGCACCCTCAATGGGCTCCAGCTCACGCTGCTGGGAATTGGAGCCATCATCGGCGCGGGCATCTTCGTCGTGACGGGGACGGCGGCGGCGCAGCACGCGGGGCCCGCCATCGTCCTGTCGTTCATCCTGGCCGGGATGGGCTGTCTCTTCGCGGGGCTGTGCTACGCGGAGTTCGCCTCGATGATTCCCGTGGCCGGCAGCGCGTACACGTACGGCTACGCCACCCTGGGCGAACTGGTGGCGTGGATCATCGGCTGGGACTTGATGCTGGAGTATCTCTTCGCGTCCTCGGCCGTAGCGGTGGGGTGGTCCGGTTACCTGACCGCCTTCCTGCGCGACTACGTGGGCTGGGAGCTGCCCGCGGCCCTGGCCAATGCCCCGCTCGGCACCACGCCGGGCTCGCTCGTGCCTCACGCCACCGGAGCGCTCATCAACCTTCCGGCGGTGCTGCTGGTGGGCGTGCTCACGGCGCTGCTCGTCGTGGGCATCCATGAGTCCGCGCGCGTCAACAACCTCATCGTCTTCGTGAAGGTCGCCATCGTCCTGCTGGTCATCGTCTTCGGCGCCTTCCATGTCGAGCGCGAGCACTGGACGCCCTTCATCCCCCCCAACACGGGCCGCTTCGGCGAGTTCGGCTGGAGCGGGGTGCTGGCGGGGGCGGGAGTCATCTTCTTCGCGTACATCGGCTTCGACGCCGTCTCCACGGCGGCGCAGGAGACGCGCAACCCGTCGAAGGACCTGCCCACGGGCATCCTCGGCTCGCTCATCGTGTGCACGGTGCTCTACGTGCTGATGGCGGCGGTGATGACGGGGCTGGCGCCGTACCACACGCTGGATGTGGCCGAGCCCGTGTACGTGGCCATCTCCGAGGGAGGCCCCGCCTTGCAGTGGCTGCGTCCCATCGTCGGCGTGGGCGCCATCGCGGGGCTCGCCTCGGTGGTGCTCGTCATGCTGATGGGACAGCCCCGCATCTTCTTCGCGATGTCACGCGACGGGCTGCTGCCGCCATTCTTCGGCCGCATCCACCCGCGCTACCGGACGCCCTATGTGTCCACGCTCATCACCGGAGGCGTGGCCATGGTGGTGGCGGGGCTGTTCCCCATCGGGTTGCTCGGGCACCTGGTCTCCATCGGCACGCTGTTCGCGTTCGTGGTCGTCTGCGCCGGCATCCTGGTGTTGCGCTACAAGCGGCCGGATCTGCCCCGGCCCTTTCGAACGCCCTTCGTTCCAGTGGTCCCCATCCTGGGCATCCTCGTCTGCACGGCGCTGATGCTGGGCCTTGGCACGGAGACCTGGATACGACTCATCCTCTGGCTCGCGCTGGGGCTCGTCATCTACTTCGGCTATGGCCGCAAGCACTCCCGCGTCGGACGCGAGGAGGGGGCCGCGCGGACGGACTCGCGCTGAAGTTCCGTGCCCTCAGTCGTGGAGGGCCACGGGCTTGAAGTGGATGCGCTCCGCCTCCGGGTGGACATAGAAGGGGCGCACGCGGATGCCGGTGTGTTCCTTCTGGAGTTCCTCGGCGGCGTGGCGCAGATCATTGACCTGTTGCTCCGCGATGAACTCGGGGCCCATCGTTCCGTGGCGGGTCTGGTAGTAGCCGCAGTTGGCGTGCGCGAGCAGGAGCACTTCCTCGATGTGGTGGCCGATGATGAGGAAGCGGGCCGCGCGGGTGATGGTGTCGCTCTCCAGGTAGTCGGCCGTCCAGCGGTTGAGCAGCGCGGGGCCGCCCGGAATGGTCAGGGTGTCGATGCGCTCGTGGCCCAGGTGGGTGGCCAGGTCTTCCACGGCGTCCGTGAAGCGGCCATCCGAGCAATAGATGGCGAGCACCGTCGGATGGCGGTGCTCGTAGCGGTGGCGGGAGACGAACGGCTTCTCGTCGTCGATCATGTGCGCACCTAGCGGGTTTCCCCTCGTGGGGTTCGAGCGGGTGGCCAGAATCGGGCCAAGGCGTTAGACACGGGGGCATGTCTCCTTCCCGTCGTGGTGGGCGCATCTCAGGGTTGCGACTCGAGCGGGTGCGCGCCTCCCGTCAGTTCGCGGAGGGCCGGTTTCGCAACACCGCGCCCGTGGCTCCTGGCATCCAGGGCAACCCCTTGCCGTTGCTGGGCGAGTACTTCTGCGGAGGCGCGCAGCGCACGCCGCCAGGGCCGTTGCCCATGGAGAACCCGCTGGAGGCCTGGGCACGCAAGCCCGACACTGGCCTGAGGGTGACGTGGCTGGGGCACAGCACGATGCTGCTGGAGCTGGACGGCGCGCGCATCCTGACGGACCCCGTGTTCGGCGAGCGCGCCTCGCCCATATCCTTCGCCGGGCCTCGGCGCTTCCACGACGTGCCGGTGCCCCTGGAGGCGCTGCCGGAGCTGGACGCGGTGCTCGTGTCGCATGACCACTATGACCACTTGTGCCGGCCCACCATCCAGGCGCTCGCGAAGCGGCGGGTTCCGTTCGTCACGGCTTTGGGCGTGGGAGCCCACCTGGAGGCCTTCGGCGTGGCGCCGGAGCTCATCACCGAGTTGGACTGGTGGGAGCGGACCCCGGTGGGGCCGGTGGCGCTCACCGCCACCCCGTCGCAGCACTTCTCCGGGCGCGGCCTGGGCGACCGGAATCGGACCCTGTGGGCGTCGTGGGTGCTGGAGAGCGACAAGCACCGCCTCTTCTTCAGCGGCGACACCGGGCTGACGGAGGAGCTGCGCGAGGTGGGGCGGCGCCACGGTCCGTTCGACCTGGTGATGGTGGAGGTCGGCGCCTTCCACCCGAGCTGGGGCACCATCCACCTGGGCCCGGAGAACGCCCTCAAGGCCCACGAGATGTTGGGGGGCGGCCGGTTGATGCCCGTGCACTGGGGCACCTTCAACCTGGCGCTGCACGCGTGGGATGAGCCCGCGGAGACGCTGCTCCGTCTGGCCACCGAGCAGCAGGTCCAGCTCTTCACGCCCCGCCTGGGGGCCGCGAGCGAGCCCCTGCGCCTGGAGCAGGCCACGCCCTGGTGGCGCGAAGTCTCGGCGGACGTGTTGGCGCCCAGGCCCGTCCTGGGTGGGTAGGCAGGCGTTCCACCGACCAGGCGACGGGGCTCCACGGGGCCCCTGAGTCGATGTCTTGGAACGCGGGCAGGGGGATGGGCATCTCTCTTCCAGCAGGTGGACGCAACCATGACCTTGCCCCTCATCGCGCTCGCGGCTGTTGGTTCAGGTGCTCTGCACGCACTGGCGGGACCGGACCATCTGCTGAGCCTCGCCCCGCTGTCCGTGGGGCGTCGACAGGGCGCATGGCGGGTGGGGTTGCTGTGGGGGCTGGGCCATGGGCTCGGCACCCTGGCCGCCGCGGGCGTCTTGCTGGTGCTCCTGTCCGCCGTGCATCTCGAATCCGTCGACCGCTGGGCGGAGCGCCTCGCGGGCCTCGCGCTGCTGGGCATGGGCGTCTGGGGGCTGCGGCGGAAGCTGGTCGCCGGTGACGACAGTCAGGCCTCCCGGGGCGTGCTCGCCGTGGGCCTGGTGCATGGGCTCACCGGGGCGTCCGCGCTGCTGTTGCTGCTGCCCATCGCTGTCTCCGGTACGGGGCCGGAGCAGGCCCTCTACCTGGGCGGTTTCTCCATCGGCAGCACGCTGGCCATGTCCGCGCTCACCGCCGGCATCGCCGCCTTCTCTCGCATCCGTCAGGTCTCCTCCAAGCTCGCGACGCACGTGCCCCGCGTGGCGTCCACGGTCTCCATCTTCGTGGGCAGTGCGTGGATGCTCGGGAGCTTCTGAGTCCACGCGCGGAGTGACTCGGGCCGGACTCCACCCGGTTTCGTGGAGCCCGGCCGGTTCACTTCGCGTGTCCGGCGTGCGTCAGTGGACGCGGCCCGGAGGCAGGTTCGAGCGGGGCGGGAAGCCCGGCACGGCCGCATCCAGGTTCTTCGTGCTGCTCAGTGAGCGAGGCGCGAGCAGCGTCTCTCCCACGGAGCCCGTCATCGCCTGGAGGCTCTGCGGCGCTCCGCACACCAGGTTCTCCAGGTCGTCGTCCCGGCGGCCCAGGTCGTTGAAGACGCGGACGATGGAGGGGGACACGGGGTCCGGAGTCCCTCCCTGGCTGAGCATGAACGGAGACGGGCCCGAGGCGTTACCCGCCGCGCGCGGGAAGATGTGGAGGAAGGTGGTCTGCGTCTCCCCCGCGTGGCAGCCGTTGCACGTGTTCAGGGAGAAGCGATGCCGGGCCTCGGGGTCCGCGCCTGGCGCGTTCCAGAAGAAGAAGAACGGCGTGAGCGCGGAGCCGGCGAGGAAGGGCTGTCCCTCGAAGAAGGCCGGCACCTCATGCGTGCCGTTCATCAGGGGCGCCAGGTTCTGCTGCACGTAGTTCGTCACCAGGGGCGTGCCAGCGTGGAAGAGCTCCGGCGTGAGGGCCACGGGCGCGGGCGCCAGGCCGGTGAGGCCGAAGTGGAACTCGCGCAGCTCCCACAGCGGGTCCAACACGTTCTCATTGGTGCGCACCTGATGGATGGCGCTGCCCATGAAGTGTCCCGGTGCCACGAAGGACTGGGTGAAGCGGTCCGTGAGCGCCTGGAGCTTCGTGTTGTAGGCAGTCGTGCCCAGGCTCAGCGTGCCCAGCTCGTGCCAGTCACGGGCCCAGCGCTGGATGTCCTCCGGCTCATCGCCGGGCAGCATGTACTCCAGGATGACGGTGAACGGCATCGGCTGGCCGGAGGGCGTGGTGACGCCGAAGACGAAGCGGCCCTCACCCGAGTGCGTGCCCTCGCTGCGCAGGTCGATGCGGTTGACGATGGCGAGCAGTCGGAACGGCGCCGTGTTGAAGTCGAGCGGCGCGTTGGCGCCTCCGCTGCGGGACTCCCAGGGGCCGAGCACGTCGGGACGGATGCGGGGGCGCGCGGCGACGAACGAGGACCCGATGAACTGGTCCTGCTCCCACGTCTTCAGCCACTTGCGCACCAGCTCGGAGGGGTTCTGTCCACCGTTCATCCGGCGCATCAACGTGCCGAATGTCCAGACGCCAGTGCCGGTGGTCCGCACCGGGTCCTCCACCACGGACAGGTCGGTGATGAGCAGCTCCCGCTCCGGCGTCACCTGACACACGCCAGGCGCGCAGGCCGTGGAGGACTCGCAGCCGTTGACCGCGTTGCCGTCGCAGTCGAACGTCCCCACCGCGCAGCCGAGTCCACACGTCCCCGCGCCGCAGACGCCGCTGGCCGACGCCGCGCCACCGCACACGGTGCCGCACGCGCCGCAGTTCGCCGCGTCGTCCATCATCGAGGTCTCACACCCGTTGACCGGATTGCCATCGCAGTCGAGGAAGCCCAGGCCGCAGGTCTCCGTGAAGGACGTGCAGGAGGACTGATTGCCCGCGGCATCCCGGACTCGCACGAAGACGGTGCTGCCCACCTGGTTGGCGAGCAGCGGCACGAGCGCGACTCCCGCATTGTCCAGCGGCACCTCCGTGCCCATGGGCGTGGTGCAGCCCGCGTTCGAGAAGAGGATGATTCGGGTCCTCGGCTCGGCCAGCGCGCGCACCGCGCTGACGAAGGGTGCCTGGGGGAAGGGCACCAGTCCCGGGAGGATGGTGGGCGGCAGCGGCGCGAAGCTGTCATTCGTGTACGCCACCGTCGGCGAGCAGCCCGAGGTGTTTCCGGCGGCATCCACGGCTCGCAGCGTGAAGGTCGTCACGGAGTTGGTCCCCACGGACAGGTTGAGGCTGAAGTCGCCGGTGGTGGCATTCGCCGGGGTGGTGGTCAGCGCCGTCCCTCCGCAGCTGGGGTTCTGGAAGACGCGGACGAGCGCGCCCGCCTCGGTGCGCCCCTCGAGCAGGGGATTCACCTGGGTTCCCGCCCCATTGGGGACGAAGGCGAGCTGGAAGGGCGTGGCGGGGGCGAGGGTGTCATGCACGTAGCTGATGGCGGCGGAGCACGCGGAGAGGTTGCCCACCGAGTCCTCGGCCTTCGCGGAGAAGGTGCTCGTGGTGTTGGCCGTCATGGTGAAGGCCCGGGTGAAGATGCCCGAGGCATTGGCCGTCACGCTCGCGAGGGGGCTGCCAGCGCAGCTGCTCCCGGTGAAGAGTCGCACGGTGGCGCCCGCCTCCGTGGTACCGGCGAGCGTCGTGCTGGTCTGCGTGCTGGGAGAGGCGGGCGTGAAGCCGGTGAAGACCGGGACGATGGGCGCCACCGTATCGCGCACGCAGCCGAGCAGCTCCAGCCGTGCCAGGGAGATGACTTCGACTCCGGTGCGAGAATCATTGTCGTCCGTCACGTTCAGCCGGAACTTGCTGAAGTTCCTCGGGGTGCTGAGCGTGTACTCGCGCCGCTCCGAGCCCGACCAGTTCATCTCGTCGATGCGCGTGTCGACCGTCACCCACGCGCTGCCGTTCCAGCCCTGGAAGGTCCAGTTCTTGGGCGCGCGCGTCGTGATGTCTCCGTTGGCGTACTTGATGGCGTACCGGCTGATGATGCGAGGCCCGTCCGGCCACTCATAGGCCACCCACGCGGGAGTCTGCGCGATGGCGGAGATCCACATGGATGCTCCGGTGGCCACGCTGTCGAACGCCTTCCAGGCGGCATATTCCGGGTCCGCCTCGATGACGCCGGAGGCCGTGACGATGCCGGAGGGCGCGGTCGCGCTCGTCATGTCCGGCACCTGGTTGACGTTGGCGGCGCAGGCGCAGTTGAAGAAGCTCAGCTTGCCGATGGAGAGGACATCCACGCCCGTGCCAGTCGCATTGTCCTCCGTCACCACCAGGCGGTACTTGGCGTAGGCCGTCGGAGCTGCGACGGCGAATTCACGCTGCTCGCTGCCACCCCAGTTCGTCTGGAGCGTGCGCGAGTCAATCGTGTTCCACGCCGAGCCGGACCAGCCCTGCAGCGTCCAGTCCCTGGGGGCTCGCGCATTGACGGTGCCGTTGGAGAACCGGATGGCGTAGTGCGTGACAGTCTTGGGGCCGTTGAAGAACTCGTAGGTGAGCCATGCGGTGGACTGTCCGCTCGCGGAGAGCCACATGGTGGTGTCGCTGCCGTCCAGCGCCATCCAGCCGGGGTTGGAGGCGCTGAGCTGGCTGGAGGCGATGGCGAGCCCGCTGGGGGCATCGCCGGACGTCATCGCGGGGATGAGGCTGTCGCCGCAGGTGAGGCCCTGGGTGGCGGCACGCAGCGGCTCGGGAGGGAGGTCATCGGGCGGCGGGGCGTCCTGACACCCAGGCACGAAGGCCAGGGTGAGGGCGCTCGCCAGGAAGAGGCTTCGGATGGACGACGGGCGATGCATGGACACGCTCCTCGCAACGGGCCGCCGGCGAACGCCGGAGGCACTGGAGGACCGTGTCGTAGCGGGACGTGTCGGCAGCGAGGGCTGGGATGTGACGGAAGCGCCGACGCCGGTGACGAGTCGTCCTCGGCGCGGGACGAGCCTATGAGCGCGGCTGACGCTCAGCGGCCCAGCAGCGCCGCGCGCAGCCACGCCGCGAACGTGCCCACGCCCGGCGTCACCTGCGCCTGCGTCCACCTCAACCTGCGCACGTGACGGCGGCTCTTCGCCTCCGAAGCCAGGGGCTCCAGCACGGCGAGCGCTTCGTCCCGCTGCTTCTGCCGCGCGAGCAGCAGCGCCAGGTCCAGCTTCACCTCGAACAGCGTCGCGTCCAGCGCCAGCGTCTCTCGCAAGAGGAGGATGGCACCGGGCCGCTCGGCGCTTCGACGGAAGTGGAGCCGGCCGCGGAGCAGCGTCTTCACCGCCTCCGCGCGGTGTCCCTTCACGACGTGGAGCTGAGACACCTGGCGCCAGAGGTCCAGCTCCAGGGGGAACAGCTCCGCCGCCTGCGCATACACCGCGAGCGCCTTGTCAGCGAAGCCCTTGTCCAGGTGCGCCTGGGCCGCCGCGCGGAAGCTCTCCAGCGCGGCCTCCGGCTGCTTCACCCGGGCCAGCAGCGGCGCGAGCTTGCCCAGCACCACCGCGTCCTTCGGCTCCAGCTCCAGCGCCTTCCTGTAACCGGAGATGGCCTTGTTCAGCCGGCCCTTCGAGCGCGCCAGGTCCGCCTCGGTGACGAGCTCCGAACGGGACGGCGGAGTCTTGCTTCCAAACAGCATCTCGACTCCGCATTGAAGTCGCCTCGCGCGCGGAGAGCAACCCCACGTGAGCCGCCACGGCGCGACGTGTCCGCCACCTGAAACAGCCGCGCTGGAAGTTTCGGGCGAGAAACAGGTGAGCCCGATCAGGGTGTCCTCCTGACCGGGCTCGGGGTGCTGCCATTGATGAGGTCCGCACGTTTAAGACTTCGCCTCAGTGTGATGCCCCGTGTCCTGCGATTGAACGACCGCCGCGCAAGCGAGTGAAGCGGCGGGCTGGAATTGCACCAGCATCTCGGGGAGAAGGGCGGAGCCGGTAGATCGGACCTGCGACAGCGAATGCTGAGTCTGGAGTGAGAGTCTGAGCGTGGGGTGCTTCGCGGGCCCTTGATGTCGCTTGCCTCTACCCGTTGGGCTACCCCGCCGTAGATGGCGGGGGCAGGGCTTGAACCTGCACTGAAGGCGACCCGGGAACGCTCGGCGTCAACTTGCTGCTGAGTTTGAGCTTGTACTCCGAAAGGACTGCGCGGCTGAGTCTAGCCGAAGAGATAGCCGAGGAGAACCTCACCCGACTTCATCTCTTCCACCTCCACGGCGTTGGCTTCCTCGCGCGCGAACTTGACTGCCTGCTGGAGCTTCTCCACGCGCTCCACCAGCTCGTTGACCCGGACGGCGGGGAGGGCGCCCGAGTACTTCACCGTCTTCCAGTAACCGACGACGATGTCCTCGTAATAGACCTCCACCTGGGCGGGGTGCTTCTCGGTGGCCTCGGCCTTCACGTGGTTGCGGGGGACCTTCTTCGTCTTCGCCGTCTGCACGGACTCGGTGGCCCACAGGCCCTGCGCCGGGTCCGGAACCCAGGACTCCGACGGGTCCAGCGTGGGCAGCTTCTTCACGAAGGTCTGCAGGTCGACGAGCTGCTTCTCCAGGAAGAGGAGGTACGTGGCGGGGGCGCCCTTGAGGAGCACCTTGCCATCGACACGCACGTCCGCCTTGGCGTGACAGTTGGTGAGGTCCTTGGTGGCGGTGACGTCGAAGAGCCGGGTGAGGATCTCCTTCGTCTTCTTCAGCACGTCGTCGGTGCGCACCTGCACGCGCGTGGACTCGGGGGGGAAGCGCTCACCCTCTTCGTCACGGGGCTGATAGGTGCGGGAGATGCCGTTGAGCAACTGCGGCTTCTGGAGGTCGTGGTGGGCCTGCGTCAGCTCCTGCTGGGAGCGGTTCTTGACGCCCTTCTCGACGGCGATGATCTGATTGAGCTTGGTCATGAGGTTCGTGTCTTCGCGTTTTTGAGTGGGGGCCAGGACGGTGCGCACGGAGAGTACCTGACGCTGGCGCCGATTCTCAGTCGGGCTTGCCGTAGCCCACGAGCGCGTCGTCCTCGAACTCCGCCACCCAGCCTCCCGGCAGGGCGAGCGCGCTCATCAACGCGGGGCGACGACGCAGCAGGGAGTACACGGGGAAGGTCTCGAAGGTCTCATCGCCGGGAGGGCCGGGCGGAACGATGAGCCAGCCGGAGTCCGTTCCCTCGGGGGCCCGGGCGCGCGCCATGGCGACGCGGTGACTCCGGTCCCACCCGGGCACGGCCGCGACCTTGTCTGCGTAGCGGGGAAACAAGGGCTCGGTGCCTACCGTCTGCGTCGTCTCCAGCATCCGCCCCTGGATGCGCAGCGTCACGGTGATGTCGTCGCGCCAGTCGTTCAGCGGGTCGCCGTCGAAGTCGGGCTCCGTCACCACCAGCGAGTCTCCGCGAGGGTCCAGGCGCAGGCTGGACCAGCCGAAGCGCAACGTGCGCCCGGGGATGAGGCCGCCGGGAGGCAGGCGCGTGAGCACGCTCAGCACCCACTCGGCCTGTTCCTCCGCGTCATCCGCGCACATGAGCACCACGTGCACCCCGTGCAGGTGTCGCTCCAGTCGAAGCTGTCCCATCTCCATCCCTCCCGCCGCTGCCCCGCGTCCACCGCGAGTGCCGCCGGGCAGCATGTCGCGAACCCTCGCGTCGAGGAAGCACGGCGGTGGGCGGATTACCGTCCCTGGAACACTGGGGGTCTGCGCGCCGCCGCCGCCGCGAGTCCCTCGCCCAGGTCCGCGCTGCCGTAGCTCTCCGCCTGGAGCCGGGCCTCTTCCTCCAGCGCGCGCTGGAGTCCGGCGCGGTCCAGGCCGAGGCGCTGCTTGAGTCCACGCGTCGCCAATGGTGCGTTCGCCGCGATGCTCGTCGCGAGCGCGTGCGCGCGGGGGCGGGTCTGCGTCGCGGCGGTGGCCTCCAGCGCCAGCCCCAGTCGTACCGCCTCTCGGCCATCGAAGCGACGGCCCGTGAGCAGCAGCTCCGCGGCGCGCTGGGGGCCTGCTCGCAGCGGCACGAGATACGTGGCGCCCATGCCGGGGTGCAGGCCGAGCTGCACGAAGTTGAGGGCCAGCTTCGCGTCCTCGGAGACGATGCACACGTCGCACGCGAGCGCGACGCACAGCCCCGCGCCAATGGCCGCGCCCTCCACCGCCGCCACCGTGGGCACGGGCAGGTCGAGGATGCTGAGATAGCGCGAGTAGAAGTCGAGCATGAAGCCCCGGGCCTCCTCGAAGGGGACCTGGCGCAGTCGCTCCAGCATCTGGAGGTCGCCGCCCGCGGAGAAGGTGCCGCCCGCTCCAGCGAGGACGACGGCGCGCACGTCCTCCCTCCCACGCAGCTCCTCCACCCGTGCACGCAGCGCGTCCCCCAGTTCGGGAGTCATCGCGTTGCGGCGCGCGGCGTCGTTCAGCGTGAGCGTCGCGACGCCCCCTTCAATGTCGAGCAGCACGCCCGTGGCCTGGACAGTCATGAGCGGACTGTAACCGCATCCGCCCTCGCGCTCGGCGCCAAAGGCACGGTGAGCGCGAGGGCAGGGGCCTCGTCGGCTAGAACGCCCGGTTCACGGCATAGCCGCAGATGCGGTGCTCGGCCTTGTACGTGTTCGCACCGGGAATCCCGTCGATGGGGCCCGTGTAGCCGAACTCCCGGCCCACCGTCTGGACGCGCTGCCAGTAGATGGCGCCCGGGATTCCGTCATCCTGCGCGGAGGTGCGCGGGCCGCCCCGGCGGTTGAGCTCACGCGCCGTGATTCTCACGCGAATCTTCTCCGTGACGGGGCCGGTGACCCCGTCGATGGGGCCCGTGTAGCCGAAGTCCCGTTGTCCCACCGTCTGGATGCGCTTGTAGTAGATGGGGCCGGGGATTCCGTCGTCCTCCGTCGACGTCCGGGGAAGGCCTCCGCCCCCACCGGGCAGGGGACCGTGGTCCGGGATGACGCTGCCCGCGTAGTCCAGCGACCAGCCGAGATACCGCGCGCCCGAAGCCGCCGAATACCCGGACACGCTGTTGATGCCGATGGCGTTGCCCCAGCTCTGCGACAGCCTGCGCGTGGCCATGAAGACGGTGGTGCCGCCCCCGTTGAGGTCCAGGCCCACGTGACCGAACGAGCCGATGTCCCACCAGTGGAACGCGCCCGCGGGTGCCTGGGCGGCGGAGTACGGCTGCCGCGTCGACGCGTGGTAGGCCTCGATGGCCGACGGCCGCGCGGAGGACTCGGGGAACCCGCCGAAGCGCCACATCAGCGACGCACACCACTGGTCCCACGTGCCGCCGTCTCGCGTGGGATGGGCCGACGCGTAGGCGCGTGCCCGGGTGTAGATGGCGGTGTTCAGCTCGGCCGTGCTCGTGTCGAGCACCTCGGGCGCGTCCGTCACCCCCTCGCCCTCGCCACATGCGGAGAGCCCCACGAACAGCAGGGCGAGGAACGACGACATCCGTTTCGTGTGCATCTTTCTTCTCCAGGCGGGTTGTCCCCGCGAGCAGTCCTCGGGCCGCGCGCGGCGAGCGTCGGTGTCTCACCGCGATTCGACCCCAGGGGTCCACACGTTGTCGGCGCGTGACTGTCTGGAGTTTCTGCTTCATCGAAATTCAAGAAGCGGTTTCGTCACGGGCGATGCTTCACCCGTTGAATCCTTGCATGCGTCGCGCTTCCGCTCGCGGGCGCTGATGCAACGGTTTCTTGTCCGGATGATATGTGCCCCGGGCGGCCGCCTTGTCATGGGCTTCCGAGTGGTGGCCCGTCTCAGTGTGAGATGTCCAGACTTGTCATCACGACGCACGGCTCTCCAGAGGCTCATTCATGGGCTTCCGAGCTTTTTCACGAGATGAATCCAACCGGGGAGGAAATGGTCATGTTCGAGCAGTCTTTGGGTGCGGCCCGATGAAATCATCGAGCGAAGCGGTGCGGCCACGTCGGACGGTGTTGGTCACCGGTGGGTCCAGCGGCATTGGCGCGGAGGTGGTGCGGGCCATGGCGGGCCAGGGGGACCGGGTCTGGCTGACCTACCATCGCGGCAGGGAGCGCGCGCTGGCGCTGCTGCGGGAAATCAGTGGGGACGAGGACCGGGGACATCTGGCCTTGCCACTGGACCAGTCGAACGCGGCCCAGGTGCAGACCTTGGTCAGCGGCCTGCCCGGCCCGGTCGATATCCTCATCAACAACGCCGCGCTCGGGACGGAGACCGTCAAGGCCGAGGGCGGAGGGTCGGCGTTGATGGAGGACGAGCTGTTCTTCCGGGTCAACTGCCTGGGCCCGCTCTGGCTGACCCGCATGCTGGTTCCGAAGATGCTGGAGCAGGGCGGAGGCACGGTGGTGATGCTGTCCAGTGTGGATGGAGCCTTCGCGGCCTTCCCGGGGTTCCGTGCCGCGGATGGAATGAGCAAGGCGGCCATCGCCTTCCTGACCCGGCAACTGGCGGCGGAGCTGGCTCATGAGCCCGTGACGGTGGTGTGCGTGGCGCCCGGGGCCACCGACACACCGATGTTCCGGGCCAGCACCCTGGAGCCCCTGAGCGACCCGGCCCGGCGCGCGCTCATCGCCCGACTGCCGAAGCAGCGCTTGATTGAGGCGTCGGAGATCGCGGAGCTGGTGCGTTGGCTCTGTGAGCCTCAGGCCCGCGTCCTTCATGGCGCGGTCCTGGATGCCTCCCTGGGCCTGGGGGTTCATCCAGGGCTGCTGACAGGGCTTCGTCAGTAGATGGTCAGCGACAGCTCATCGCCGGGGCGGACGGACATCTCCTGCTCGCTCTCGAAGGTCCTGTCGCTGCCCATGCTCTTGTGGCCCAGGGTGCCGATGATTTCGATGCCGAAGCGGATGCGGTCCGTGTTGCCCACCATGTCGGGGGGCAACACGAAGTTGCGCGTGGTCATCCCCGGCACCGTTCCCAGCCGCACCCGCCGCGTCCCCGTCAGCGCGTAGAGGTTGACGTCCACGAGCTTCCGGCTCTCCACCGCCACCGTGGTCTTCGGCGGCGGAGGCCGGTTGGGGTCCGCCGCCGCCCCGTGCGCCCCTCCACACGCTGAAGCCACGGCGGTGAGCACGAGCAGCAGGGCGGGGAGGGCGGACTGGGGACGCATGGGACCTCGCTTCCGAGGAAGGGAAAGGGCTACCGGTGCGGCGCGACCTGGGTGGAGCCTTCCGCCCGGAGCGACTGGGTGGCGAGGCCGGACATGCTCTCCGCCAGCCCCTGGACGGAGCGGGTGGCCTCCTGCGTCTCCTGCACCGTCTTCAGGGTGCGCTGCATCTGTCCGGACAGCTCCTGGATGGCCATGGCCATCTGCTGGGTGCCCGAGTCCTGCGCGCTGACGGCGGCGGTGATCTGCCGCATGCTCGCGCTGGAGTCGCCGATGAGGATGGCCAGCTCCTGGAACTGGGCGCTGGATGTGCGCACGGCATCCAGGCTCTGCCGGACGCGCTCGTCGCCCTTCTCGCTGAACTGGGCCGCCTCCCGCATGCTGGCGCTCACGCCGTTGAGCACCTCGCGGATGCGGTGCGTGGCGCGGATGGACTGGTCCGCCAGTCCGCGCATCTCTCGGGCCACCACGCCGAAGCCCCGGCCGCTCTCGCCGCTGCGTGCCGCTTCAATCGCCGCGTTGATGGCCAGCATGTTGGACTGGTCCGCCAGGTCCTTCACCGAGTCGACGATGCCGGACACCTCGCGCGTGCGCTCGTCGAGCGCGAGGATGCGACGGGCCATCTCCGACACCTCGGAGCGGATCGCCGCCAGGTCCGCCAGCGTGCGCTCCAGCGCGGCGCTGCCCTCGCGGCCCACCTGCTCGGCGCCCTCCGCCGACGCGGCCAGCGAGCTGGCCTTCTCCGCCGTCATCTGCGACGAGCGACGAATCTCCTTCACCGTCTGCTCGGCCTCCTGCAGCGCCGCGGCCTGCCGGCTGACGCCCTCGGTCTGCTGGTCGCTGGTGGAGCGCAGCTGCTGCACCACCGTGGCCAGCTCGCCGGCGCCGGTGCCCATGCGCTCGGCCAGGTTGCGCACCTCCAACTGCCGCTCCTCCAACTGACGGGTGTGGGCCTCCAGCGAGCGCACCACCTCCATGGAGCGCCGCGCGACGATGCCCAGCAGCGACAGCGTCAGCGCCAGGTAGCCCCAGTGCGACACGTTGCCCAACGAGAAGGGCAGCACGCCGATGACGGGCAGCACCGTGAGCGCGAGGAAGAGGACGAGCCCCGCCAGGCCCGCCACGAAGATGCGGGCGTCGGGGTTGCCGCGCCACGCCTCCATCGCCGCCACGCTGAAACAGATGAGGAGGATGGTGAACGAGAAGGGCAGGAAGGGCACCAGGATGCGCTGCGCGGTGCCCAGGTCCAGCAGGGCGGACATGGCCGCCACCACGCAGAGCGCCGTGTAGCCCATGGCGCCGATGCGGAACCAGCGCCGCTGGTTGTTGAGCAGCGCGTCCGACACGAACTCGATGAGGCCCGACACGAGCAGGAAGATGCCGAGCACCGTGAAGCGCGTGGCGGTGATGGGCGCGTCCCACAGCGCGTTGGGCATGCCGCTCAGGCCCAGCAGCACGAAGCCGCCGCTGGCGGAGAACACCGCCAGGCCCGCGAGCATCCGCCGACGCCAGTGCAGCAGGAACGCTCCACCGGAGCCCACGGCCACCGCCAGCAGCAGCATGCCCATGACGAACGGCGCCTGGCCCTCGCGCGTCACCTTGGCGAGCAGCTGATGCCGCGAGCCAATCAACGCGCCCTGCGCCACGCCGATGTTCGGGTTGCTCGACTGCACGCGCAGCAGCAGGTGTCCACCGAGCGAGGCGCGCGGCACCGGCACCACGTGCCAGGCCATGTTGTCGGAAAGCTCCGCGCCGGAGGTGTTCAGCCGTCCGCTCACATAGACGCGCTGGCCGTTGGCGTAGGCCTCCACGGCATTGGTGACTTCACCCAACATCACCGCGGGCTCCGCCCAGGGGCCTTGCGGCAGCGGGATGCTGATCCACAGGAAGATGTTGTTGCCGCGTCCCGGTGGCGGCTTGAGCGCTTCCATCGTGCGCCACTCGTCCGCGACGTTCGCGGTCTGTGCCCACAGCGGGATTCCATCCGCGCCCTGGGGCGAGTCACCCCAGCGGTAACGCCAGCCCTCCAGCAGCGGCACGGCGGAGCTCGGCTCCTCCTCCGCGCGGGCCGTGGGGGCATGGACGAGCGCGATGAACAGCGCGCAGCCCAGCAGCAACAGACGCGCGGCTCGGCGCGACGGTGCGTGAAGCCTCACGAACGAGTCGCGCGAGGCAAGGCTGTCGAGGGGTGTCGGGGAAGGGCGGTAGGCAGCCATGAGGTAGCCAATGCTCGACCGCCAGCGCATGGCTGTAAATAGGTCTGCATCCCTGACATGTAGGAAAGGGTTCGGAAGGGGCTGTAGGGAAGTGAGAGTGAAACTTTCCCGACGCGCCACGCCAACCTTCAGGAGGGGCGATTGTGACCCGGATGCAGGTGTCTCGGGACATCGTGTCAGGACTGGACGCGAGGGAGGGCCTCGAGGGGCATGGGAACATTTGGAAAGGGCTTCGTTGGGAGGGTGGGACGCGCGAGCGACGCCGTGCGAGCCCCCGTCGTCGGCCGCTCCGGCGGCTTCCCCGCGTCCACCGAGAGAAGCGCACGTCATGCACCTCATCCGACTTCGCTGGTTGCCTCTCGTCTTCCTCGTAGGGTGCGGGGGAACCGAAGCCCTCGAGTCCTCGTCGATGATGGCGGTCCCCGAGTCCTCGCGGGCGTCAACAACGCCCAGCGCACCCACCACGAGCTGGACAGGTTCCACATCACCTCCGCGAACATCCGGCAGAGCTGGCCGGAGCTCTCCTCGCACACGGGCACGGGCGGCACGCGCTTCCCCTATGCCGTGTCGTTCCACACGCACGGCGCCAGCTGCGGCTCCGACATCGCGGTGCGCGTGGGGGGTGGCAATGGAAACAATCAGGAGAAGGCCATGCACCGGGGCGTGGCGGAGGTCATCCGCATGGCCTTCCCCGACGCGGCCTTCGAGGACGGCTCGCGCATCACCTCCACCTGGGGTGATTGCTTCGACGGAGAGGGGAGCGGCAACTTCGTGAATGCCGCCACCGCGTTCGACAATGGCATCCAGTTGGAGCAGTTCCACGGGTGGATCACCACGGACAACGACCCCAATACGCCCGGTTCGCAGCCCCGAGGCCCCATCGTCGCCAACGCCGTGCGCTCCGTGTTCGACTGCCTCGCCGAGCCCGCCGACGCATCGTCCGGCCCCTGGTACTACGGCACGGCGAACAGCGGCGGGACGACGACCTACGCCACGACGGGGCTCTGCCCGGGCTTCATCGCCGACCTCGACATCGAGCACGCCTGGTCCGCGTCGCATTCAATGAACGCTGGCATCCAGAACTGCGCGGCGAACGGCGGGGCGAACGGCAAGGCGCACGTGGACCTGTACCGCGAACAGACGGGCGCGGGCGGCCTGGTCCGTTGGCGTCGCATCGGCGGTGGCCTCGTGGACTACGACGCCAACTGCAACCCCACGCTGAAGGTCCTCGACGCAGCGGGAGGGTGGGAGACCCCCTCCACGGTCTTCAACCCCTCGGTGATGGACAGCACCGTCAACGCGAACCAGACGGTGCGCTTCCGCGCGGTCATCCGCGCCTTCAAGGCGGATGGGACGACGCCGCTCCCCGCCGTCTTCCACATCAGCGGGTAGTCCCGTCTCGGGGCCGGGCGGCCGTCGTGAACGGCTCGCCCGGACTTCCGCATGGAGGGGCGCGCACCTCCTCAGAAGGAGCGGAAGATGCCGCGCACGCCGAGGGTGAAGAGCGCGTGGAAGCCGTCATCCACGGCGGTGACGGCGGACGTCTGCGGGGGCAGGCCGGTGATGCTCACCGTCTGGTCGCCGGTGCGCACGGTGTAGCTGCCCAGCGATGCGGTGACGATGGGGCCGAAGGCCAGGAAGCGCGAGACGCGCACGTCGCCGCCCGCGCTGAGGCGGACGAAGGTGGGGCCCCGGTCCGTCACCTTGGTGTCGATGCGCGCGGGCACGGCGCCTCCGCCCGGCAGCGGGACTTGCGTGTCGCCCTTCACGTGGCTCTTGAGGAACTCCAGGCCCACGGCCAGCCCCACCCACGGGTCGAACTTCGACTCCGGCTTGAAGTGGAGGCGCGCCTCGGGGCCGAAGCGCCACTGTGAGTTGTCGCAGTCGAAGCCCTCCGGACAGGAGATGTCGTTCGTCTTGGTGAAGACCTTCTCCCAGCTTCCCCAGACTCCCGCGTAGATGCGGGGGTTGATGCGGTAGCCCACCTCCAGGAGTATCGGCAGGGACGCGTTGGCGGCGTCGGTGATCTTCAAGTCCTCGCGTTCCCCCGTGCGCGACGTGCCGTCCTTGTAGACGTGTCCCGCGCCCAGGCCCAGGTTGACGCCCAACGCGAGCTGGAAGCCGGACATCCCGTGCGCCGCGCGGACATCCATCTCCACCGCGCCCGGCTCGCGCGTTTCCGATTCCTGCGCCATCGCCGTCCCGGAGATACCCAGGGTGGCGATGACAGATAGCGTCCAGCAGTGCCTCATGGCCATACGAGCTGCCTCCAATGCGTTTTGCGGGGTGGCCGAGAAGTGACCAATGAGGGTGGCCGCCGTGAAGCGGACTGAAGGGCCGAGCGTCCGGGGAGGACACAACCTCCCCCGGGGTGTTGGCCGCCCATCACCCCGGAAGGGGGCAGGTGTCCACGTGAGGTCATGAGACGACGTCCCAGGTCGGCCGCCTCCAACGGGGAGTCACGCGCCTGGAGCGCCGCCCGCTCCATCCGGAGCAAGGTATCCGCAGGTTGCTCGTGGGGAGTTCCTGGCGCCGTTGGCCGGATGAAAGGGGGGCGGCATGGAACAGGCCAGGGAGGGCCGCTGGAGCTGGATGGACCTGCTGCTCGGAAAGCCGCTCACCACCGCGCAGGCGTCGCACGAGCAGGTCGGAGTGCTCGCCGGCGTGGCGCTGCTCGGGCTGGATGCGCTGTCGTCCGCCGCGTATGGGCCGGAGGCCGCGCTCACCGTGCTGCGCCCTCTGGGGCCCTCGGGGGTGAGGCTGCTGTTTCCCATCACCGCGTGCATCGTCGGGTTGCTGGTGGTGGTGGCCGCCTCCTATCGGCAGACCATCGCCGCGTATCCGCGCGGAGGTGGGTCCTATACGGTGGCGCGTGAGAACCTGGGCCGGCGGGTGGGATTGCTCGCGGCCTCCGCCCTGCTCCTGGACTACCTGCTCAACGTGGCGGTGGGTATCTCCGCCGGAGTGGGCGCCATCGTCTCCGCCTTCCCCTCGCTGGGGCCGCACGCCCTGGGAATGGCGCTGGGGGTGCTGGGCCTGCTCACGCTGGTGAACCTGCGAGGCGCGCGTGAAGCCGGGGCGCTCTTCCTGCTGCCCACCGGGATGTTCATCGGCTCGCTCTTCATCCTGCTCGCCGTCGGCGCCTTCCGGGCCTTCACGCATGGCGGGGTGCCAGCAAGCGACATCCCTCCGCCCACGCTGCCCCCGCCGTCGGCGAGCGTGGGGCTGTGGCTGGTGCTGCGGGCCTTCGCCAGCGGCTGCACCGCGATGACGGGCGTGGAGGCGGTCAGCAATGCGGTGCCCCTCTTCCGAGCGCCGTCCGTGAAGCGCGCCAGGCTCACGCTGTCGCTCATCATCCTGGTCCTCGTGCTGTTGCTGCTGGGCGTGGCCGTGTTGTGCCGCGTCTATGGCGTGGGCGCCACCGCCCCCGATGGCCCGGGCTACCAGAGCGTCCTCTCCCAGTTGCTGGCCGCGGTGACGGGGCGGGGTGTCTTCTATTACGTGGCGATGACGTCCATCCTCGGCGTCCTCGCGCTGTCGGCCAACACCAGCTTCGCCGGCTTCCCTCGGGTGTGCTGGCTGCTGGCGCTGGACCGCTATCTGCCGGTGGCCTTCGTGCACCGGGGACGGCGATTGGCGTATTCGCGGGGCATCCTGTTGCTCTCCGTGCTGGCGGGGCTGCTCATCCTCGCCTCGAACGCCATCACCGACCGCCTCATCCCCTTGTTCGCCATTGGCGCGCTCCTGGCGTTCACCCTCTCTCAGACGGGCATGGTGGTGTACTGGACGCGCCGCCGCGAGGCGGGGTGGCGGTGGCGCCGCATCCTCAATGGCGTGGGCGCGCTGCTGACGGGGCTGGCGCTGTCCATCGTCATCGTCGCCAAGTTCACGCATGGCGGCTGGGCCGCCGTCGTCATCATCCCGCTGGGCGTGCTGCTCTTCAGCCGCATCCATCGGGCCTATCTGCGGGTTCGCGAGACGACGGGCCTCAGTCGTCCCATGACGTTGGAGTCGGGCGGGAGCATGGTGGCGGTGGTGCCCATGAGCCGCTGGTCTCATGCGTCGGAGACGGCCCTGCGCTTCGCGTTGGGGCTCTGCCACGACGTCCGCGCGGTGCACGTGCGCACCGATGAGGAGGCGGACGCACCGGGCGCCCTGGCCGAGCAGTGGGCCACCCTCGTCCAGGAGCCCGCCATGCGGGCCCGTGTCCAGGTGCCGAGGCTGGAAGAGGTTGCTTCTCCCTACCGGGGGCTCGTGCAGCCCTTGCTGGACTACGTGGATGGGCTGCTCGCGGAGGACCCGCACCGCACGGTGGCCGTCGTCCTGCCGGAGCTGCTGGAGCGCCAGTGGTACCGCGCCGTCATGTATGGCCGTCGCTCCGAGCTGCTGCGCAGCACGCTGCTGCTGTCTGGTGCCCGGCGTCTGGTCATCATCAGTGTGCCCTGGTACCTGCGCACCGGGGACCAGTCCCAGCCCGGCTCCGCCCTGGGGCCCGCCGGGGAGCCAGAGCCCGTGGCTCCCGCCTGAGGCTCACGGCTTCCTCGCGGCTCGACTGGAATTGTTGCAGGGCCCTTTCGTCAAAACTTTCCGTGTAGGTTGTTTCCCGAGCATTCTGGCCCGCAGGCGCCCTCGCCCTCGGGGATGGACGCCACGCCATTCATTCATCAGACATCGCCTCTCGGGCTCCCGGCATCCGAGAAGGTCTGTCTGTTCATGATACCTGGCCAGCAGATGCTCAGACTGGCGGGCATTGCCAGACTTCAGTCGGAATAGTTTGGGAACCAAGCCAAAGCGGGCACCTTCCGTGCAGGACGTCGGGCGTCCCTGGTCGCAAACCCCCAAGGGCGCGGAGGCGCAAAGATGAATCGCAGATGGTTTGGAGTCCTGCTCGGTGGAGCGTTATGGGCCCCAGGTGTGTGGGCCCACGATTTCCGAGCGGAGAAGCTGGTGAATGGCGTGAAGCTCGCCACCATCAACACCTACCCCAATACGCTTACCTTCACGTTCAGCGCGACGAACATCCATCCGACGTTGGAGTCGATCCTCCTGTTGGCGCAGGACCCGCTCCTGTCGGCGTGCAGCCTCACGCCCACGCCGCCGCTGACGGTGGCGGTGGGTGGCAACGTCACCTATCAGTGCACGTTCCCGGTGCCCAACTTCGAGGCCTGCGAGGCCCTGGGCAGGTTGGATTCCAACCCCTCCACGCCCGATGACAGCGTGTCGTTCACCAACGTCTTCAACATCGGCTGGGACAGTGGCTCCGCCCAGGACACCGTCAACGTGCTCTGTGCCCAGGAGCGCGTCCTGTCGTGTGATGACACCGTCTATATCTCGACCGCGTCCTCCTCCAGCTCCGGCCTGCCGGTGGGGCCCTCGCGCCTCTACGTATTCGACCCCGCCACGTCGACCCTGGCGCTCCAGGGTTCGACGTCGCTGCCGTACAACGGGCTCGCGTTCAACCATGTCGATGGTTTCATGTATGCCGTCAACTCCGACGGGGTGAATGCGCCCAACCTCATCCGGGTGGACGCCAACGGCTCGGCGAACATCATCGCGCCGCTCATCACCGGCGCCGGGAACACGGCCCTCTGGGGGGCGGGCGCCATCCTGGGCGACGGCTCCTACCTGGGGTTCGAAATCACGAGCAACCACCTGGTCCGCGTCAACACCACCACGGGCGCGACCTTGTCTGACGTCGTCGTGGGCACCCCCGCGACGTTCCGGGTCGCCGACTTCGCCGTCAATCCCATCAACGGCCTGCTGTATGGCTTCAACAGCGTCACCCAGCGCGTCACCGTCATCAATCCGTTGCTGGGCACCCACACGGACTTCGTCCTGCCCACGCGCATCAACGGCGTGCTGTCGGTGGGCAACTCGATGGTCTCCGCGGTCTTCACCACCACGGGGGAGCTGTTCTTCTACGGCTCCACCAACGCGAACGTGAACCTGGCCAACACGTTCTATTCGGTGAACCTGGTGACGGGGGCGCTGACCACGGTCACCACCGGCCCCACCACGCAGTTCGCGGACGGCGCGACGTGCGCCTTCCCGCCGCCTCCGCCCGTGGGTGGGAACGGCACGCCGATGCTGACGAGGGACCATGGCTTCTTTGGCTCCAGTGAGGAGGCCCTGAGCCAGTGTCTGGCGCAAGGCCCCATCTCGCTGGGCAACCTGGGCAACGTCACGACGATGGAGAACGCGCTGGGCATCCTCTGGGCCAACCCGGGCATCTCCCAGAATGGCGAAGTCCGCTCTGACTTCGAGACGCTCAAGGTGCGGGTCGCTCGTGAGCTGCTGACGGCGACGTGCAACGAGCGGTTCTTCGGCACGAAGGCGCCGACGTTGACTGGCATGGAGGCGTGGGTGGCTCCCAGCCGGATGATGCTGGATTCGGCGCTGCGGTTGCTGGAGAAGCACAACCGCTCCGGGCAGCGCAAGGCGGTGCCGCTGAGCAAGAAGATCTGGAAGTTGGATCCGCTGCTGGGGCAGGAGCGGGCCGTGGAACCGCGGTTCTGAAAGGGGGGAATGACATGAAGACGAACTCAAGATGGATGGCCTTGTCCGGGATGTTCCTGGCGCTGACGCTGAGCGCGTGTGACGGCAACGGCGGGACGGACCCGGTCGACGTGCCCGAGGGAGACCGGTTCGAGCTGCGGCTGCTCGGTCAGGACACGGAGCTGTACGAGAAGGTGTTGCTGGGCGTGGGGCGCATCGAAGTCACCGCGCAGGGCAAGTCGTTGCCGTTCCAGCTCGCTCCGTCCGCGCGGTCGATGGACCTGTCAAAGACGGACCAGGCGTATCTGCTGGGGTATTTCTACCTGCCGGCGGAGGCCGACACGGCGGATGTGCGCGTGCACTTCGATGACGTGGGCGCCTTCCGGGAGGCCGGTGCGCCGGGGCTCATCAACGCGCGCTCGGGCTCCATCCTCTTCACGACCAGGCGCGCGGAGCTGGAGAAGCGCAAGCACGTCGTCATCCAGTTGCACCTGAAGGACAGCCTCTTCCAGGGCCGCGGCTCCAAGGTCCTGCTCCCCTCGACGTTCATCGTTCACTGAGGGTAGGGCGAGCGGGGGCGCTTCGGCGCTCCCGCTCTCGAGGCGAAGGGCGTCGCGGTGCTCTCACGACATCGCGAGCGCCGCGCCCACGAAGACACCGAGCAGGGTCGCGCCGACGAGGAGGAGCTTCTCCTTCATGGCGGAGGGACGACGGGGGAGCGCGGGCTTCAGAGGCGCGTCATCGTCCACGGTCGCGAGGTCCGGCAAGAGGGCGGCGTCGAGCCGGGTCGAGGGCTTGGCGTTGCGTTGGGACGCGAGCGTGGTGATGAGCCGCGTCGCGGGCTCTGCTTCGAGCTGGGGTGCGAGCGTGGCGTCGAACTGCGTCGCGGGCTTGGCGTCGAGCTGGGGGGCGAGCGTGGCGTCGAACTGCGTCGCGGGCTCTGCATCGAGCTGGGGCGCGAGCGTGGCGTCGAACTGCGTCGCGGGCTCGGCGTCGAGTTGGGGTGCGAGCGAGGTGATGAGCCGCGTCGCGGGCTCGGCGTCGAGCTGCGGCGCAAGAGTGGTGATGAGCCGCTTCGCGGGTTCGGCGTCGAGCTGCGGCGCAGGCGAAGAGGCAGCCCGTATCGCCGACGGGCTCTTACGCTCCGGCGCGGTCTCGGCCCGCTGTGCGAGCGGCTGGGTCACCTCGTCGTCCAGCTCTATCTCCACGTGAGCCGGGGCCGCCCATGGCCTCAGCGCGTTCGCCATCTCGCCTGCATCCGCGAAGCGCTCCGCGGGACTCTTGTGCAGGGCCCGCGCGAGCACTCGCGAGAACTCCTCGGGCACCTCGGGCCGAAGCGTGGAGGCCAGCGGCGGCACCCTCTCCACGATGGCGGAGAAGAGGGCCACCGTGTCTGCGACGTCGATGGGCTGCCGCCCCGTCACCATCTGAAACAGGCACGCCCCCAGCGAGTAGAGGTCCGCGCGCGCATCGACCGGCTGGCAACGGACCTGCTCCGGCGCCATGAAGGAAGGTGTCCCCACCCACGCACCCGCCTCCGCGCCCACCGCCGAGGCATCATCCTCGTGGAGCAGGCGCGCCACGCCGAAGTCCAGCACCTTCACCGTGTCACCTGTCTCACCCGACACGATGAAGAGGTTGTCCGGCTTGATATCGCGGTGGATGACGCCCGCGCGATGAGCGGTCTCCAGCGCGGACAGCGTCTGAAGCGCGATGGCCACCGCACGCCCGAGGGGCAGGGGACCCTGCTGCTTCAACAGGAGCCTGAGCGTCTGGCCACGGAGCAGCTCCATCACCATGAACGGAGGCTCGTCCGGATTGCACTGGAAGTCCTTCACCTCCACCAGGTGCGGATGCTGGAGGCCCGCGATGGCGCGTGCCTCGCGCCGGAAGCGCGCGATGACCGCTTCATCGTCGACCAGGTGCTGCTGAAGCACCTTGATGGCCACCGCGCCATCCTCGTCGACTCCGGCCGCCTCGTAGACGATGCCCATGGCCCCCACGCCAATCCGCTGACGCAGTTGATACTTCTGACCCAGCAATGTCCCGACCGAAGCTGACGAGCGGCTCATGTCGTTACGGGTATACCCAAGACGCTCACATAGCGAGGGGGTATCCGCCCGATGACGTATGATTCAGTCGTTGATACCGGGAAAGCCCAGACGAGTCCGAAGGGCATGGCCGAATCACCCGGGTCGTCACCCGAAGATGTCTCGGCTCGTGAGTGAACGGTTCTCACGATGCGAGACCTGATACAGCCCGAGTTCCGCGATACTGGATTCAGAAGGTGATGCCCAGGCGGAGCAGGTCCAGGTTCAGGTCGGTGACGCCGCCGTCCGAGCGTTTGTCCGCCATGGAGAAGCCGTACGTGTAGCCCAGGTCGAACGGCTGGCGTCGCTGGTTCACCCCGTAACCCATGCCGAGTCCGAAGACGGGCTCGAAGAAGAAGCCGGAGCGCCGAGCCACCACCCGGTAGCCCACGTCCAGCCCGAGCGTGGCCTGGAAGCCGTGCTCCTCTTCATAGGTCAGCGCGGCGGCCCTGCCCGACGGACGGAAGCGCTGGGTGTCGAGGCTCCACATGCCGGTCAGCCGGGGTTGGATGAAGAAGCCTTGTCCGCGGGCCTTGGGCCAGGGCTTCCACGCCACACCGAGTGAGACCTTGAGCTGGCGCAGCGACGCGCAGCGCATGGACTCGCGAGAGCAGGTGGTGCGCGTGAACATGGGCGTGACTTCGAGCACGGCCATGGTCGAGTCCGACAGGTTGCGGCCCACGCCGATGGGAACCGCGACGTGGAGCTCCTCCTGCGTCAGGCCGGACCACAGGAACAGCGAGGCGTGCGACACAGGTGACAGCCAGAGGGACGTCTTCGGAACGTCCGCGGGCAGCACCGGGGGAGGATGGGTGGCATCCACCTCGGCATGGACCGCGGGCGCGAGAAGGAGCAGTGCGACGAGGGCCGGGCGGATCAGACAGTCGCTCCTGTGGCTGAGTGGCGATTGTCTCCAAGCAACACCCATGCCTCATCCCGCCGCCCAGGGGCGTGTGAGGGACGGGCCTTCCAGCGCGACATGGCTGTCATTCCCGATACGCCCGGATTCCTGGCGGCGATGTCGTGGTGGGGAGTCCTGGCGGACCACCGCGAAGCCGGGCATTCCGCCACGTGAAAGGGGTTGGACGGCTCGCGCCATCCAACCCCTTCTTGCTGCCTCGGCGGCTCGGTGCGGCGAGCGACTAGAAGTCCTTGACGCGGTCCGCGAGCTCCGCGTTGTCGACGAACGCGTTGGTGTTGCCCTGGATGTTGGCGACGCGGCGGTTGCGCTCGATTTCAGCGGAGTCGACGCCGTCCAGCTTGTTCCACGCCTTGAGGGCGGCTTCCTCGTCCGCGGGGATGGGCTTGTTGTACGTGGACGAGAAGTAGAACATCGCGCGCGCCACGTTGCCCTTGTGGGAGTCGGGCGGCTCGAACACGGTGTTGCCCTTCGCGTCCGTGCCCAGCTTGGCGCCGTTGTGGCTCCACTTCACGTTCACCACTTCGCCGAACGGGAAGCTGCTGCGCCGCGAGTTGGCCTTGCTGTCGGTGGGGAACAGGTGGTGCAAATCACTCTTGGCCGCGCCCGTGGCGCCCTTCGACTGCGGCCAGGTGTGCTCCACGTTCATCACCGCGTTGTTGGGAATCTTCCCGCCCTTGGTCTCCACGCCCGTGTAGACGCACTCCACGTTGCCGGCCGCGTTCACGTCCAGGCTGGAGAAGATGATGTTGCGCGCCTCGTTGTAGCTGACCACCTTCTTGCCGGAGGACGACTCCCTCACGGCCTTCAGCAGCGCGTCGTCGCGCAGGCCATCGAACGGGTCATCCGACGGCTCCGGGTCCGGCTCGGGCGCCTTCGTCTCGGGGACGATGTTCATCCCCCACTGCTTCAGCGTGCCGACGTCACCCTTGGCGCTGTCCCGCACCTCCAGCGTCCAGGCGCCCTTGGTGGACTCGCCCGCGAACTCCTTCAAGTCAAACGAGCCCTTGAGGTCGTCCGCCGAGCCGCCCGCGCGGTTGGTCACCACCGCGCTCTTGCCCGACGGAGACGTCAGCGTCACCGTCAGGTCGCCCCGGTAGGTGTGCGCGATGTCCAGGTCCAGCTTGAGCGACTCCACCTTGGCGTCCTCGGCGACGTCCAGGGTGCTGGTGACGGTGGCGCTGTCCTTGATGGCCGCGTTGGGACTGGTGCTGGGCGTCAGCGGAGTCGCCACCGCGCCAGCCGCCGCCTTCAGGTTCTTGGCCGCGGCGTCCGCGACGGTGGGGGCCACCGGAACGAAGACGGCGCCCAGCTTCGTCAGCAGGGAAGGAGTGAGTCCCTGTCGGGAGGGCTCGAACTCGTTGCGCGCCTGGGCAGGGGCCCGGGGTGAAGTTGTTTCACGCGCGGTTTCAGTTTCAGTCGGGCGAGCGGAGAGGGGCGAGCGGCGGGGGCCGACGACACTGGTCATGCGGGTATTATCGGCCCCGCTTCCTCGAAGGTTGTTACTCCCGCGTGGATTTTTTGACGCAGCCGGAATTACGGGAAATTCCAGCGGTGTCGCACCTGTCTCCGGGCGGGGTGCCCTTCCTTATCGGCGGATCAGCTCGGAGACGGGCTGTCCCTCCGGACCCACGCCATCCAGTCGCACGAAGTCCACGGAGAAGGGCCAGGACGTCTTCACGAAGATGTGCTCGAGCTGGGCCAGGTGGGCGCCGAACTTCGTCCACGCCTGCACCACGCACCGGCCACGCACCTGGGTGGTGGTGATGTCGATGGGCCGCCCGGGAAAGGACTTCAGCCGGAGGTGCACCCGCCAGCCGTCGGCGGTGGCCTCCACCTGCTGGCCGTCCTCGAGGCCATAGGCGGGTTGTTCGATTCCCAGGAGCTCCTCGACCTCCGCCTCGCCGCGCTCCAGCATCCGCCAGTACACGTGCACGGGGCGCGCGCCGACGGGGCGGCAGCTCTCGTCCAGGCTCACGGCGTAGTGGACCTGATTGCGGTTCTCGCTCCGGGAGAGGAAGAAGGCGGACGGCGCCTGGATGGCCGAGGGCTCGGCGGCGACGGCCATGGAGGACGCCAGCAACACGGTGGCGGCGCCTCTCTTGAACCAGGTCTTCGGAAACATGCGGGTCCCCCCTGTCTCGGCGCGGTGTCTGGGCCTGGGGCCGCGACGCTGGGAGGTTGAACACCCCAGGTCTCCCAAGCTGTCACTCGTCCGAGGAGCTTCAGCGGGGCGCTGCCTAGCATGGAAGGCGGGGCAGGTCCGCAAATTGGTATGAGGAAGGCTTCAACGCCTGACAATGCGGCCCAGGCTCGGAGGGCGAGGGGATTGCCCATGCGAGCCTGGACCAGGAGGGTCGAGAGGTCAGGTCACCCTCTCGGCCACCCGTGGGGAGCGTCAGGGCGTGGTGATGAAGGAGCTGACGGCGTCGGCGCTGCTGTAGGGCAGCTTCTCGTGGGACGTGAAGGGGTGGCGCTCCATGTCGAAGTTCGAAGCGTCGATGGCGGCCACGCGCAGGTAGTAGATGCTGTCCGGCTGGAGCATGTCGGGGGGCAGCCGCACCTGCGTGGCCGAGCCCGGCGCATAGAGGGTGGACGCCAGGAACGCGAAGTTGAGGGCGGGGTCATACCGGTAGAAGGAGATCCGGTAGGCGTTGGGCGTGCCGAGCGTGGGCGGCACCCAGGCGATGACGGGGCTGACGGAGCCCACCTCGCGCGGCACGCTCGCGGGCACGCCGTCGATGGTGAGGGAGCGGGGCGGCGACACCCGGGGCTGGATCGGGCCCGCGATGACGTTGTCGAGCGTGTCGAACGAGGAGAGGCTCCCCGAGATGTTGATGGACCGCCCCGAGCCATCCGGCACGGCGGCGGGGTGCCGGAAGGAGTAGCCGGCATAGCCGATGACGCCCCAGTTCAGGGGAAAGGGATTGCCGAACTTCAGGCGCGTCGTGAAGTCGAAAGAAGCCGCGCGGGGCAGGGAGAGGGTGAGCAACTCACCGGAGTAACCAATCCAGCCTTCGGAAATGCCGTGGGCGGAGGGGAGGACCTGGAACGTGGGCAGATTGGCCGCTGCCAGCGGGTGCACGTCCGAGGCGAAGCGTGTGTACGCGGGCAGGCGCCACTCCATGGGGAACTCGCGCATCCTCACGGGCTGGAGCACGCCGGTGGCCGGCAGCGGAGTGACGCCATCCGGGACGAAGTCGAACGCGCCCATCTCCACCGCGCGCTCCACGGCGGAGTAGCCCAGGGGCGTTCCATCCGGCAGCGTCCCCGCGCTGAACTGGCTGAGCTGGCTCACATACATCCGGTCGCCGCGGGCCGCCTCGAAGATGGGGAGGTTGTAGCCGCTGCCGAGCCCCAGGTCCGCCTGGTTGGTGAGGAGGGACGTCTGACCATCGGGAATCAGCTCGAAGAGGTTCGCCCAGCCGAAGATGTCCACCTGCGCGGACGTGAGCTGGAGGCTGGAGCCGGGTTGCAGGGAGCCCGCCCAGTTCGTCCACGGCGCCATGTTCAGGAGGTTGAACTGGAGGGGCGTCCAGTTGATGTCCGAATAGACGGCGTCCTGCCGACCCAACCGGTTCCGGCCGATGTCCACGTGGCGCGCGGAGGTGATGACGTGGGAGCTCCCCGAGCGCAGGTAGTACGGCCCCTGGGGGACTCCCCTGAACTCCCAGCCACCGGGGACCGCGGAGCCCAGAATCAGGGAGAAGGTCGCGCCCTGCGGCACGAGGATTTCGGGGGGATTGGCAGACAGGTCCTCGACCCGCTCGGACATGCCCACCGATGTGAAGAAGCGCGTGGTGCTCGTCACCAGCACCGCGTCGGGCGACGGACCGCCATCCGTGGGCGGCGTGCCCGCGTCGGGCTCGCAACCGGCGCCCGTGGGCTCGCCCATCCACGTGCCATCGCCCTCGGGCCCGTTCTGGGGGTCGATGTTGGAGAGCCCATCCGTCAGCTCCGTCGAGTCGGTCGGCGCATCCCCACACCCCACCAGCCATGCGGCGCAGGCCGAGCCCAAGACGACGGTGAATCGCAGCAATTTCATGAAGACCTCCGGGAAGAGTAAGGCTTGGATACCGTACCCGGCGGTCCTGACGGTGCCCATGACATGGGCTGACAGGCCCTCATGGCGCAAGCATCTGCCTGGCGTTTGCGCAATCCAGGCGGGATGGGTGTCATGCCTTTTCAGGCCGACATTTGAAGCGACGAATCCAAGGGCTCCGTGGGGGGCTATCTTGCCGGGCAGGGGATGAACCACGGCTGATAGGAGCCCGTGTCGTCCGCGGCGCGGAAGTAGATGCGGTCGCCCACGCGCGCGAAGCCATCCGCGCGGGACGACGCCGGGCCGGGACTGATGTCCACGAGGGGCCAGGTCGTCGCGACGGTGCCTCGCGTGAACCAGGGCTCCAGGTCCGAGCCGCTCGTCGCGGCGACGAACAGCGCGTCACCGGCGCCCGTCGGAAACAAGGGCGAGTAGTACTCGTCGCCCAGGCTCAGCCCGTTGGAGAGGGCGCGGGTTCCCGCCGCGGTTCCATCAGAGACCCAGAGCGTCACCAGGCGAGGCGCGGGGCCAAGGGTGGCGATGGCCACGGAGAAGTAGAGCCGGTCTCCTGACACGGCCATCTGTTGCAGATAGGGGTACGCGGCCTCCTGTCCCGCATAGCGGTTGGGGAGGGTGGTGACGGAGGTCTTGCCACCGCCTGCCAGGGAGAGACTCTGGATGCGCATCAGCATCGTCTCGCTGTCCACGGAGGCCAGGTAGACGGTGTCGTTCAGCGCCCCCAGCAGGAAGACGGGCTTGCCGAAGGCGTCCAGCCGGACGGTGCCCGAGGCCGTGCCGTCTGTCTTCCACACCTCCGTGTTCGCGCCGTCGTTGAACAGGAACAGCCCCTCGGCTCCCGCCTGTCCCGTGGTGCTGTAGAAGTAGACGACCTGGGCGTCGACCTTCTTGACGAGCACGGTTCCGCTCGCCGTCCCGTCGGTCCGCCAGAGCGCGGTGCCTTGCTCCGGTGAGACGAGGAAGAAGAGCAGGTTGTCGCCCACCCGCAGCGTCACATTGCCGAGCATCGAGGCGGTGCCGAAGTTCGCGAACCGCACCGTACCCGCATCCGTGCCATCCGAGCGCCACAGCTCCACCTGGGGATTGCCGGGGGCGAAGCTCCACTGGCGCAGGAAGGTGAGCTGACCGCGCTGCTCGGCGATGGCCGCCAGGTAGGTGTCTTCTGGGCCCGGAGTGAGGTCCTTGACGAGGTGGGTACCCGCCTCGGTTCCGTCGCTGACCCACAGCTCCTTGCCAGTCCCTGGCTCATCGAACTGGAAGAAGAGCTGGTTGCCCACGGGGAACAGGGTTCGCAACGCGGGGGACGCGACTTGCGCTGCTGGGAAGGCCTTGACCGGGACGGTGCCGGCCTCCGTGCCGTTGCTTCGCCACAGGGTCGCGCTCCCGTCGGACAGGTTGGTGGCGAAGTAGAGCGTCCCGAGCATGTCGACGAACCCCTCTGGGAAGGGGCCACTGACGCTGGTCCCCGATCCCGGAGGGATGACGATTTTCAGGCGGGACGCGGGTCCAGGACACGCATGGAGCGGCGCCTCCCGAGTCCCTTCGTCCGTGCGGGGTGTCATGGCGACTGCCTGACCCGCGAGTCCCAATCCCAGCAGGACGCACCAATGCCTTGCTTGCATATTCCGTTTCCTCTCCGGCCCAGAACCGACAGAGGGTGGGATGCGCGGCTCTGTTTGCCAATCCGGCGTGGAGCTGAGTGTCTATTCGGGAGTGGACACCGGGACGGTGGGCATCGGGTGGCCCTGGCGGACGAGGTAGCCGATGACGGTCACGGACCCCCGAGCGCTGTCTCGTTCGATGAGCGCCAGGCTGGGGCCTTTCCACAGGCGTACCATGGCGCCCGGGCGGCCCATCGCCTCCCTGAAGTCTGTCTCCAAGGGAAAGTCGACCTCGAGGCGGCAGAGGGTTGCCCGACAGTCCAGCCCACGCACGGATGCCGTCGACGGGAGGAGGGTCGACAGGTTTTCACGAACCTCCCGCTGGGCGTCGGAGGCCCAGCCGCTGTCGGAGGACTCCTGCTCGAAGGTCCGTTCCACATGGGCCCGTGCGGCGTTGGAGTCGAAAGGGGCCGCCGCCGGGCGCGCGGGGGGCGGGGACTCGTCGGGTTCGTCCGAGGGGGCGACGACCGCGGGCGGTGAGGGCAGGGCGGGTGGGAGCGTCGCGCGAGGCATGGGGGCGTCCATCGCGGCGGGCTGACTTCCCTGTGTCGAGGACGTGCGTTGCAATTGCTCCACGGAGGAGGAGACACGGTCCAGCTCACCTCGCAGGAGGGCCAGCGCTTCCTGGTGTTCTCGGGCATCCAGCCGCTGGAGGGCCACGCTCCCGACGAGGACCACGCCGATGATGATTCGCTCGACTCGCATCGCCACACTCCGTTGGGAAGAAACGACGGGAACGGCCGCCGGGCCGTTCCCGTGAGACAATGCCTACCAGAGAATCCCGTTGACGCCCGCGCCGGGGCCGACGTCGCAGCAGACGTAGAGCTGCCCATTGCCAGGCACCGAGGCTCCGGTCAGGGTGATGTAGCGGGCGCCCGAGCCGAAGGACGACACGTAGACCATCCCCGACGCCCAGACGGCGGAGATGGCGTCATTGACGCCCGCCGCGGAGCAGCCCACGGTTGCCGAAGGCGTCGGCGCGAAGGCGACGACATTCACCGTGTACGCACCGGCGGGGTCGACCACCGCGGGGATGCACCAGCTCCGGGTGGTGGCGCAGTTGTTGCGAGCGGACCCGTAGTAGTTGCTGAAGCAGCTCGCATCCGCCGGGTTCAAGGGACTGCCCAGGAAGCCGGGCGCGGCACGTGCGAAGGCCGCTCCAGGGACCGACATCGACAACAGGACTGCACCAGCAATCAAGGGACGAATCGAGGACATGGGAACCTCATGGGGTGAGATGAGAGACTTCGACGGCTTTACACGTCGAGCGCAAATTGCCGCTCGAGCACCTGTGGCAAGCCAGAGGCGATGCGCCCGATGAGAGGCCATCGCATCTGCTCGTCATCGAACGAGGGGCTGTGGATTCCTTCGCCGCTTCCAGCAATTCATGTCGTGCGGCTGCCCGCATCGCTCCTCCTGGACTCGCGGCTCCCGCACCTCGACACCCCGCTTTGAATCCTCTCTGATGGGCTGACGAGGTGGCTCACATGCGGAAGCAGGGTTCGCTCATCGTTGTTGCATCGGCGGCGGTCCTCCTGGCGGCCACGGGGTTTGCGCGCGACACGAAGCCCACGCCGAAGGACGAAGTCGCCTGCGCGGGAGAGGTCCCCCTCACCGGGCAGCTCGTCAACGATGCGTCGCAAGGGGGGCTCAAGGGCGTCGCGACTCGCGGTGACCTGCTCGTCGGGAAGCTGAGCTACCTGCGCGAGCCTCGGGAGGCAGCCGAAGCCGCGAGCGGCATGGTGCTCTTCGTCAAGGGCCCGAAGGGCTGGCGCGCGGTGGTTCCGCGACATGAAGAGGAGGAGGTCGGCCTCTACGTGGCGCCTTCGAGCCACAAGGTCATCATCGTCACCCAGCGACAGATAGGAGACCCGGGCCAGTCGTTCACCATCATCCGCTCGGAAGACGACTTCGCCACCGCGACGTGCGCGACACTGGGCTTTCCCCGGGATTTGAACCAGCCCACGTGGAACGGTGAGTATCTGGAGGTCCACGACCTCGACAGCAGCGCGCGAGGGCGAGGACTGCTCGTGGGCTCGGCGGCGCTGGAGCGCACCGACGAGAAGCCTCGCACGCTGTGGTTCTCCTATGCCACGCGCGATGACGGCCGCTCCTGGGGGCCTCCGAAAAGGCTGGCGAAGCAGCAGGACGCGCCCAAGGGCACGCTCGTCCCGGCCACCCTGGTGGAAGCCCCCGCCCTGGAGGCGGACCTGCGCGCCTTCGTGGCGCGGGGCCGCGCTGAGCCGTAGACGCTTGCTCTCCTCGAACGCGCGGGAGGACGGCCACGCGCCTCAACCCAATACAAGGCGTGCGTAGTTTTGCAGTGCGCCTGGAGTGCCCCTCGGCGCGCTGAAGGCTCCTTCCTTCGTATGTGAATGGTCCGCTAACTATTACGTGCGCGGAATAGACACTCTACTGGCGGCTTGCTCTGCTCACTTCTTCACCTCTACCCGCGCGCAACGCCCAGGTGGTTCCAAGGTCTGGACGGTTTTGGCTAGAACCCGGGGATGACCGTCGCCCCATTTCGTCTGGGAATGCTCATCCCAGAGTTCCCCACGCAAACGCACGCCTTCTTCTGGCGGGAGATCACCGCCCTGCGTGCCGCGGGGGTCGAGGTGCACATCTTCTCCACGCGGCGCCCGGTGGAGGGTTGCCCTCACGAATGGGCTGAGCGCGCGGCCTCGGAGACGACCTACCTCTTCCCGCCGCGACTCACGTCGGCGCTGCTCTCGCCGAGGGACTTCCCGGGCATGGCCCAGGCGCTCACGTATGTCTCCAAGCTCTCGGTGGACCTGAAGCAGAAGGCGCGAGCCTTGGGAATGCTGGCGTGCGCGGTGGACTTCCTCCACTACGCGCGCGAGCGGAAGCTGGACCACATCCATGGTCATTCCGCCGCTGACGCCGCGCACGTGCTCGCGATCTGCAGAATCCTCGGGGGGCCTCGCTACAGCTTCCATCTTCATGGCGACCTGCCGGTGTACGGAACGGACCACGCCGCCAAGGCCTGGGACGCCACGTTCGTAGCCGCCGCCGCGCGCCCCATGCAGCGTGAGCTCATCAAGGACGTGGGCCTGCCGCCGGAGCGGACCTATACCCTGTGGATGGGCGTGGACACCGACCGCTTCAGCCCTCCAGCCCAGCGCGCGGAGGCTCCCCGGGGCCTCCACCTCGTCTCGATTGGGCGACTGCACCTCTGCAAGGGGCACGTCCATACCTTCGCGGCGCTGCGCAAGGCCTTGGACCGGGGGCTGAAGGTCCACCTCACGCTGGGGGGCAGGGGGCCACACGAGCAGGAGATCCGCCAGTCCATTGCCCGCTTCGAACTGCAGTCGCACGTGGACCTGGTGGGGCCGCTCGGAGAGGACGCGGTGATAGACCTGCTGCACCGGGCGGATGGCTTCGTGCTCTCCAGCATTGGCCTCGGCGAGGCCTCTCCCGTCGCCGTCATGGAGGCGATGGCCTGTGGTGTCCCTCCGGTCTGCTCCATCATCGGCGGCACGCCGGACATGATTTCCGACGGGACGGATGGACTGCTGGTGGCCCAGGGGGATGAAGAGGGATTGGCGAACGCCTTCCTCCGGCTGGGGCAGGACGCCGCGCTGCGTGAGCGGATGGCGGGGGCGGCGCGAGAACGCGCCGTGCGCTCCTTCGACTATCGCGAGACAAGTCGTCGGTTGCTGGAGGCCATCCAGGTCTCTCGCGCTCCGCTGCATCAGGCCGCATGGCAGGGGACTGCCTCCCGGACTGATCAAGCGGCGGCTTGAGGCGTCCGCGACTCGAGCAGGTCGGGAGTACACGCGGCCTTCAACTTTACGCGCTCAAGTAATACTTGTTTTCCGAGCAACTCGTTCCTGCGCGGTAAGAAAACCCATTCGTCACACATCACCGAATGGGTTTCCCCCCACCCCTGGAGCGACATGAGAAGACAATTCCTGGCACTCGCCGTGTTGACGCTGGTTGCTACCAGCGCCGCCGCGGCGGACCGCATGAATCCCGCGGACCTGCGCCGTGTGACGAAGGCGCGTGAGCACCTTGTTCCCGCCGTCACGAAGGAGTTCGGACCCAAGGCCCGGTTCATCCATCTCTTCGGACAGGGCAAGGGAATGCTGGCGGGCGTCGTCGCGGAGATTCCCGCCGAGCCCCTGGGCACGGACGAGCTGCCGCTGCTGGCCATCGTCCAGTACGACGAGGCCACGGGCGCGGTGCGCGTGGTGGACCGTGAGTTCAAGTACCGCGAGGCCCGAACGGTAGGCCCCGAGGTGGCGCTGCTGGATGGCGAGGGCAACCTGCGCCTGCGCGATGCCAACGGCCGCGAGCGACTGCTGGCGCAAGGCGTGGGCGGAGACTTGTTTCCCACGGCGAAGGGCGACGCCTTGGTGGCCACGCTGGCGATGTCTCGTGGCCCCAAGCATGAGACGTCCGTGGGCCTCATCGACCTGAAGGGCCGGGTGAAGGTGCTGGCGGATGGTCCCGGCGTGGACGCGACGCCCAGCATCTCTCCGGACGGGAGGACCGTGGTCTTCGTGTCCGGCCGTACCACCGTGGCTTCGTTCTACGTGACGGACGTGGACGGCACGGCGCCGAAGCAGCTCACCAACGTCGGGATGGACAGCACGATGCTGTATGGCGGTCCGCCCAAGGGCTTCGTGCCACCGCCCGTCTCCAGCCACCACATGGAGTGGGTGAGCGACGACGTGCTCCGCTACAACGCGGGCGGCGGTGAGTTCTGGAAGCTGAACGTGCGCACGGGCGAAGCCTCCGCGGACCTGGGAGGTGACAAGTGAGGCGCGCGATGCTGAAGCAGCTCACGGTGGCGCTGGCCTGCTCGCTGCTGGCCCTTCCGGCTTTGTCGTTCGCGCAGACGATGTTCCGCTTTCCCGCGTCGCAGCTCGCGGACCAGTGTGGCAACGGCGGCTGCACCGTGAGCGCGTACAAGGATTACGGCGGTCGGGACTACGCCTGTGGTGGCGTGCGCTACAGCGGCCACACGGGCACGGACTACGCGCTGGTCGGCGGGTTCAGCAAGATGGACTACGGCGTCTGGGCGATGAATGCCGCGCGGGGCTACATCGAGTCCAACGTGGATGGGTATTACGACCGGTGCAACTACTGGAACCAGTCCAACCCCTACGCCGCCTGCGGCCTCTATACGGCCAACTACATCATCATGCGGCACCCGGATAACACCCAGACCTGGTACTGGCACCTGAAGGCCTATACGCAGCAGTTCGCCCGGGGCACGTCGCTCGACTGCGCGTATTGGATTGCGCGCGTGGGCTCGTCGGGTGCATCCACGGGGCCGCACCTGCACTTCGAATACTGGGTGCCGGGGTTCGGCACGGATGACCCGTACGCGGGCTCCTGCGGCACGCCGTACACGCGGTGGACCTCGCAGGGCGCTTATCGAGGGCTGCCCGGCATCGCCTGCCAGTAGCGGCGGTGTGAGAGGCGTTGTTCCGGTGTGAAGGCGGCCCGCCCACGCACAAGCGCTGGGCGGGCGCGCACAGGGACTACCGGGTGCAGGTATAGCGAACGATGCAGCCGCCCACGTACACCGGGGTGATGATGCCGTCCTCACAGAAGCCAGGGGCCGGATAGACGGGGTTGGGACAGATGGCGTTGGCGGTGACATGGGGAACGCAGTTGAAGCCGACGAGGCACTTGCCCGAGTAGATGGGGTAGAGGTCGCCGTCCTCGCACAGCGGAGGCATCACCTGCGGGCAGATGGGGGAGGGCGCGGGGCCCACCGCCTGGCCCGCGACGGTCTCCTCCGGAGCCTCCGTGACGGGAACTTCCGGACCGCAACCGACCAGCGCAAACAGGCCGCACACTACTGCGAGACGTCCAAGGTTGTTCATCTGTGAACTCCGTGACAGGCCCGCCAAAGCGGCGGGAGTACGGAGCGTCTACCAGTCTCGCTGGGGTCCGGCAAACCCGGGTTACCTGAAGAGAGCGGCGGCGCGCGGCCGAGGAACTACAGGCAGTCGCCGCTCAGGGGGCCAATGCTCAGCGGGCCCGTCACCCAGCCGTCATCCGCTGGAGTCGGCTCTCCGTCTGGCTCGAGCCGTACCTCGAAGAAGAAGCGCTGGCCCTGGTCGAAGTAATACTTCCCCGCCAGCAGCTTCCACGGGCGCGCCGGCTTCTTCTCCGGCGTGATTTCCACACCATTCGCCAGCGGGCGCCACTTGCCCGCCGAGTGCTCGGACATGTCCTGCTGGGTTTCCATGACGCGCTTGTCCGCCGCGAGGGTGATGCTCTTGGGAATCTGCCCGGGCTGCAGGAACCACCAGTCCGACGTGGTGCCGAGCACCTTCTCCTGGATGCCCTTCTCCTTCACGAAGACGGAGATGGCCTTGCGCCATTTCTTGTACTCGTCGCTCGCCTTGAGTGCCTTCAACCCCTTCGAGTCCTCGTCAATCTTCGGCAGGAGGGCCTGGGCATCCTTCTCCACCGCGACCGACAGGTCGGCCAGCGCCAGATACATCCAGTTGCTCTCGAAGGCGCAGTAGTCGAAGTCGGCGGCGTCTTCCTTGCCCTGGTTGAGCAGGGTGGTCGTCCGCGCCCGGTTGAGACGGGCGAAGGCATTGGAAGGGTCCTGCTTCAGCGCCTTCTCGAAGAGGGCGTGGGCTTTCGCGTAGTCCCCCTTGTTGTACGCCGCGAAGCCCTGGGCGTTGGCGTCCGGTGCCTTGGCCAGCACAGGTCCCGTGAAGCCCAGACAGAGGAGAAGGAACAACGATGCTCGGGTGGGCGCGGTCAGGAAGGTAGCCATCACGCCCATGTTCTCTAGCACACTCCGTGCGTCCCGAGGTCGCCGCTGGAGGGTGCCTGGCTCGCTGCGACTGGAGTCGTGGCTACCGCGTGCCCGTGCTCTCGGTGGCGGTGGGCGCTTCAGGCTCTGTCCTCCTGGCGACGGCGAGCCAGGTCGCTCCACCGAGCTGGACCACCCCGTTTCGTCGATGGTGCTCGCATTCGCGGACCACGCCCTCTTCCCAGGCGCGCTGCGCTTCGGGCGGCAGCTCCGCAACGAGCTTCGCGACAGGCCCTCCGAATTCTCGAATCCAGTGCGCGACTCCCGCTCCATCCGCGGCTTCCATCACGGGGACATGCATCGCCTCGACGTGTTCCAACGTGAACCCGCTGTGCGTCAGCACCGTGCGCAAGCGCTCGGGGTCTGAGAAGCGGAACACGCCAGGGGCCGCTGTATCGATGGGGGGAGGCTGGCGAAAGGGCTCAATGCTCTTGCGTGGCAGGGACACGTACTCCACCTGCTCGAGACCCGCCCAACATGCGCACACCAGGAGTCCGGAGGGACGCAGCGCTTGCCATACCTGTGCGAGCGCGCGCTCGGGCCGGGCCATGTACATCAGCCCCCAGCGCACGGTGGCCGCATCGAAGGACTGCGCCGGCAGGTCGAGCGCCTCCGCGTCCACGGCGCGAAACTCGATGTTCGGAAGGCCCTGGGCTCGCGCCTGCTCCCGGGCGGGCTCCAGCATGCCGTCGACCAGGTCCGTGCCCAGCACGAAGCCGGTGAGGCCCACCCGCAGCGCGGCTCGGAGGGCGGGCTCTCCCATGCCCGAAGCCAGGTCGAGCACCCGCATCCCGGGTTGAAGGCACGCCAGGTCGAGCATCCGCTCGCTGACGGGCGCGGTGAGGCGGGACTCCATCTCATGGTACCGGCGGACGATGGCGATGCGCTCGGACCAGGGAGACTGCTGCGGGGAGCCAATGGCTGTCATGGGATGGATCGGGCTGGGTTGAGCGTGGAGCAGCCGGCCCTACCTGGCCGAGCACCCGCGCGTCTGTACCGTGGTGCCATTGCTCTCCAGGACCCCCTCCAGCGTCCAGAAGCCGTTGATCTTCTCTCCCTGGAAGTGGAGCACGCCGCGACCCGTCGACCCCGTTATTGGCATCCACCAATCCACGCGGCCGGACGTCGCGGACCACGCCTGACTCACCCGGGGGACCTTCAGGTAGCCGTGAGACCAGCCCCACCACGCCGCGTCGATGGGTTCGCCCAGCAGGTTGCGAGCCTCCGCGCACGCGGCCAGCTTCTCCAGCGCGGCCCGGGGCGCGCCACTCATGCGCAGCTTCATCCGGTCGTACACCTGGAAGGCCACCGCGATGAACAGCAGACCCAGCACGCCCTGGACCCCGCGCTTCGCGAGGCTGACTGGACGGGTGGAGGGCGTGGGCATGAGGCCAGTGTCCTCCACCCTTTCCGAAGTCGGCAACTACGTCCTGGCGCTTCGGGCTTCGTCCTCCTCGCGCCAGCGAGCATGGAGGGGCGGCTTGTACATGCTCCTGCTCAACGTGGGCGCCGAGGGCGTGCGAGGACGGATTCTGATCTGAGTCCCCGCAGGCGGGCCCGGGCTACTTGTCCAGCACCACCACCGGCGCGAAGCCGCCGTAGATCATCCGCGCGCCGTCGAAGGGCATCGGATTCTGCTCAGGGCTCATGCTTGGGTCCTTCATCATCTTCTCCATGCCAGCGTCGCGCGTGGCCTTGTCGGGCCATTCAATCCACGAGAAGACCACCGTCTCATCGTCCTTGGCCTGCACGGCCCTGCGGAAGTCGGTGAGCTTGCCGCTCGGCACGTCGTCTCCCCAGCACTCCAGCACGCGGAGGGCACCGTACCCGATGAAGGCGGGGTCGCCCTTGCGGGCGTGTGCGATGAACTTCTCCTTGTTCGCGGTCGGCACAGCGATGACGAAACCATCGATGTAGGACATGGAATGCTCCTCTGGGAATGAGAGGACGCCGGCAGGGCGCCTTCAAGAGCGCGACGATCGGGCGGTGCGGAGATCGACACGAAGCGCTCCGCGCACTCGTGAATCTGGCGACGAAGACGCCTCCGCGCGCCATGCCGGGGACCCATGGCGGAGCTCTGGCTGGGGGGCCCACGGCCTGCCGAGCCGGCGATTTCCTGTCCAGGTGACGTACCGGACACCTGGGGCTGGGGGCACTCTGATGTGTCAATCACAGGCCGACCCTGTTGAACCGTGACGAGGTCATCCACGGAATCGACCTCGCCTTCAGCGATGCGGCCATTCCACGAACCGAGGAAGAGCTTGCACCGCCGGGCATTGAGGCCAGGTACGTTGTCGACCACTTCTTCGGCAAGATGCGGAGCGGAGCACCTCGAGGATGCCGATGCTCTCGTCACGGGCGCACTGCCACTCGCTTCTAGCGCAGCGCCGCGAGGGCGGCGCCGACCTTCGCCACCGTCACCGACACGGGCGTCGTCACCTCCGGAGCGAAGATGGCCACGCGGAGCTCCTCGAAGGTCCACCGCAGTGCCTGCGCCGCCTCCTGGTCTCTCACGGTGGCGGACCTGGCGAGGAAGGTCTCCCACAGCGGGGTGAAGGGCTCGGCCTTCCCTGCGTCCTTGCCGGGGTTCGCCACCGCACGCGACAGCCGTGCCTGGGCCGCCCGGAGGTAGCGCGGGTAGTGCATCAGGCGCGCGAAGGGAATCCACTCAATGAGGTTCGCGGGGAACAGGTGCCCGAGCTGCGAGCGGATGTCTCGCACTGCCGCCGAGCCGGTCGGCCCCTTTGAAGCGGTCTTGAGTGCGGCGAGCGTCGTGGTGAGCTCCGAGGAGGTGACAACGACGGCGTTCGCCCAGTCCCGGGCCGCACCCTCGATGCGTGGTGAACCCTCATGGACCAGCGCCTCGAAGGCCGCCTTCGTGCGAGGCAGCGGCGCGCCCGGTGCGAGCTTGAACGCCTCGTCGACGCCGCGTGCGAGGACGAGCGCCCGGAAGGCGTCGGCCTGGCCCCGCGCGGGCGGTGCGCCGTCCAGGGACGGGAAGGGCAGCGGCATGCGCGAGGCGCTGACGGCCACGTGTCCGCGCGCGGCGAGCATCAGGAGCCGACGGACCCCCGCGCGCGTTGCCGCGTCTGCTGCTGCGGAGGTCTCCAGCAGCACCAGGTCCACGGCGGCGCCCCGGTCGACGAGCGCGGGATAGCTGCGGACCTCGAGCCCTCCGACCCGCCGGGTGACCACGGGGGGCAGCTCGCCGAAGCTCCAGGCCGTCAGCCCCTTGCGCTCCCAGTCCGAAGTCGGTGCCGCGCTGCGCAGCGCCGCCCGTGCACGTCCCCCATACTGCTCTAGCAGCGCGTCGGCGTCGCGGCTCCGCGCGAGCTCCGTTCCCCGCTCGTCGAGCACCCGGAGCGTGATGCGCAGGTACGGCGCCACGGCATCCGCCCGGAAGGACTCCTCGGGCACGTCCACGCCGCACAGCCGGGACACCGCACGCGCGAGCGCTGGAATCATCGGCCCGCGGAAGGGCACCAGTTCCTTCTCGAGACGGTCGACCAGGGCCGGTACCGGCCCCAGTTGCTTGCGCTGGGCGCGGGGGACCTCCTCGAGCAGGGCGGTGAGTTTCTCCCGCTGCCAACCGGGGATGGTCCAGTCGAGCTCACCTGGGACCAGTTGGGCGAGCAGCAGCAGCGGCACGCTCAGGGTGATGCCGTCGTCCTCGGCCGAGGGGTCGAAGGTGTACGTCACCGGCACAGACGCGCCGTGCAGGGTGATGGAATCCGGGTAGTGCGCCGGGGACAGGCCCGGGTCATGCGAGAGGGCATCCTCCATCGAGAGGACGAGCACGTCGGGGTCGGCCGCTTCGGCCTTGCGGCGCCAGACCTCGAAGCCCGCTCCGTCCGTCACGTCCTCCGGGAGGCGCTGGTCGAAGAACGTCAGCAGCGCCTCCTTGTCGAGCAGCTCGCTGCGCCGGGCCTTGTCCCGCAGGCGCGCCACGCGCTCCAGCACCTGGCGGTTCTTCTCCTGGAACGCGCCCCGGGTGCGGTACTCGCCGCGCACCAGGGCATGCTCCACGAACATCAGCCGTGCCCGGGCGGGGTCCATGCTGGCCAGGGCCACGGGGCGCTCCTTGAAGACTTGAAGCCCGAAGAGGGTCGCGTTCTCCTTCACCACGGCGCGCGCGGACTTCTCAGACCAGTGCGGGTCGGAGTAGCTGCGCTTGAGCAGGTGGGGGGCCGCCGCCGCGAGCCACTCCGGGTCGAGCTTCGCCACGGTGCGCGCGAACAACTGCGACGTCTCCACGAGCTCGAACGCCATCACCCACGCAGGAGGCTTCTTCGCGAGCGCCGACGAGGGGTGGACCATGAAGCGCGTCTGCTTCGCGCCCGTGTACTGACGCTGCTCCGGATTCCACTGGCCGATGCGGGACAGGAGTCCGGTGAGGAGCGCCTGGTGCAGGACGTCCCCGCGCGATGGGGCGCCCTGGCCCTTGCGCGGCAGGCGCAGCTCGCGGACGGTCTCCTCGAGCTGGCGCTGGACATCCCGCCACTCGCGCACCCGCAGGAAGGACAGGAAGTTGTCCCGGCACACACGCCGCAGATGGGATGTGCCCCGGCTGTCGGCCTCGCGCACGAACGCCCACAACTTGAGGAGCCCCGCGAAGTCCGAGTGCTCGTCACGGAAGCGCCGGTGCAGCTCGTCCGCCTTCTGCGCGAGCTCCCGTGGCCGCTCGCGCGGGTCCTGCAGGTTGAGCGCCGCGGCGACGATGAGCACCTCGTCCAGGCACCCGTACTCGGCGCCGGCGAGAATCATCCGCGCGATGCGAGGGTCCACCGGGAAGCGCGCGAGCTGGTGCCCGAGCGGCGTCAAGGTGCGCTCCTTGCCCTCGATGGCCCCGAGCTCCTCGAGCACCCGCCAACCCTCGGCGATGGCCCTCGGCTGGGGCGGGTCGAGGAAGGGGAAGTCCTCGACGTCACCGAGGCCGAGGGACTTCATCCGCAGGATGACCCCTGCGAGCCCGGTGCGCTTGATCTCCGGGTCGGTGAAGGCGGGCCGCGTGGTGAAGCTCACCTCGTCGTAGAGGCGCACGCAGATGCCCTCGCGCACGCGTCCGCAGCGTCCCTTGCGCTGGTCGGCGCTGGCCTGGGAGACCGGCTCGATGTGCAGGCGCGTGGTGCCCGAGCGTGGGTCGTAGCGCGACAGGCGCGCCACCCCCGTGTCCACGACGTACACGATGCCTGGGATGGTGACGGACGTCTCCGCGACGTTGGTCGCGAGGATGACGCGGCGCTGGGGGATGGTGGCGAAGACGCGGGACTGCTCAGCGGCCGACAGGCGCGAATACAGGGGCTGCACCACCGTGCCGCGGAGCTCGCGCGCGTTCAGGGCATTCTCTGTCTCGCGAATCTCCCGCTCCCCGGGGAGGAACACGAGGACGTCCCCATCCGGGTCGAGCGAGAGCACGTTCGCCACCGCATCGGTGACGGAGTCGGTGAGCTCGTCGTCCTCGGGGGGGGGCTCGTAGAGCACGTCCACCGGAAAGGTGCGGCCCTCCACCTGGATGACCGGAGCCCCTCCGAAGAATTGAGAGAAGCGCTCGGTCTCGATGGTGGCCGAGCTCACCACCACCTTGAGGTCGGGGCGCTTGGGGAGGAGGCGCTTGAGCCACCCCAGCAGGAAGTCGATGGTGAGGCTGCGCTCGTGGGCCTCGTCGAGCACGATGGTGTCGTAGCGGCGCAGGAGCGGGTCGCTGTGAATCTGCGCGAGGAGGACGCCGTCGGTCATGAACTTCACGGCTGTCTGCCGGGACGAGCGGTCCTCGAAGCGAATCTGGTAGCCGACGTCCGTGCCCAGCTCCGTGCCGAGCTCGCGAGCCACGCGCGCCGCCACGCTCGTCGCGGCGATGCGCCGGGGCTGGGTGACGCCAATCTGGCGCGGGCGGCCGCGTCCCATGGCGAGCAGGACTTTCGGCAGCTGCGTCGTCTTCCCCGAGCCGGTGGCCCCCGCGACGATGACGACCTGGTGGGCGGAGATGGCCGCGGTGATGTCCTCCACCCGGCTCGAGATGGGGAGCTCGGGGGGGAAGTGCAGGGTGGGCAATCCGCCGGGGGCGGGGACGGGTGAGTCGCCGGACATGGACGCATGGCCTAGCACTGAAGCGCACGCTCCGCCCCTGATGAAATCTTGTGGGCACCCGCACGTCCTCACAGGTCGCCCAGCAAGGCCTGAGCCCGTCTTGGCAAGACCTGCTTGCCATCCCACCAGCCGTCCGTGGCAGTCTGGCCGGATGAACCGCGTCCTCCTGCTGGCCGGACTGTTGAGCCTCGTTGCGTGCAAGGGCTCCATCGAGTCCAACGACACCAACGACGGAGGCCCGACCAACCCTGGGGGGCCCGATGGTGGGCCCGGGGGGAACCAGGCCGCCGCGTGCGTGGTGCAGTCGGTGCTCGCCGCTCGCTGCGCGAGCTGTCACGGCGCGCTGCCGACCCAGGGGGCGACGATGCCGCTGCGCGCCCTGCATGACATGCGGGTGAGCTCGGCGATGGATGGGAGGCTCAGCAACGCCCAGCGCGCGCTCATCCGCATGCGCGACGACGCGTCTCCGATGCCGCCGGTCCCGCATGAGCGCGCGAGCGCAGCCGAGCTCACCGCGCTCGAGACCTGGATAGGGGAGGGGATGCCCCTGTGCAATGGCACGGGGGGCCCGCCCGTGACGGAGGTGGCCGAGCCCAACCTGCTCGAACAGTCCGCGCTCTTCAGTTGCACCGAGGGCGTGCGCTCGGATGCGCCGACGCGCATCCGCCGCATGAACCGGCGCGAGTTCACCCGCAACGTCGGTGGCTCGGTGGAACGCAGCTGGACCGGGTTCAGCTTCTACGACAACCCGCTCGACCCGAGCGCCATCGAGCAATACAGCTCCTGGGCCACGGACGAGACGCTGGACGAGGCCTCGGTGGAGCTCTTCCTGCCAGTGGTCGGCGAGGCCGCCGCGCCGTGGACGATGAACTACCCGGACGGCAACCGGATGGAGCGTGTCTTCACCGACAGGCGCTTCAATTGCATGTTCGTCGAATCGAACCCGAGCGACTCCTGCAAACGCTTCCACCTCGGCCAGATGCTCGAATTCGGTGTCTTCTTCCGCCCGCCCACCGAGGATGAGCTCACCCGCCTCACCGCCTTCGCGACCGCGGTCATCGCGCAGGAGCCGAGCAACTCCCCGCAAAACCGCGCGGACTCCATCACGCGCATCTCCAACGCCGCGTGGATGATGACCGGCGCCATGTTCCGCCGCGAGATGGGCGGCGCGCCGGCGGAGGGTCGCGTGGAACTGACGAGCCTCGAGCTGGGCTCGCAGCTCGCCTACGCGCTGGCGGGGCGCGCGCCCTCGGCCACGCCGAGCTTCGTGTGGCCGTACTACTCGGCTCCCCTCGAGGGGCATCTGGCGGACGTGGCCACCGCCGCGAAGGACGGCTCGCTCATGCAGGATGCGACGACCACCGCCCTGATTCAGAAGCACCTGGGCGGCGTCGACGCCCTCGAGAACGGGACGCCGCGCTTCGATCTGGTGCAGGACTACAATGAGGATCAGCGCTCCAAGCGCGGGCAGTACTGGCTGGGTGACGGCGTCGCGGGCTTCTTCCGCGAGTGGCTCGGCTACGGGCACGTGTCCGCGGTGTTCAAGGAGTCCCCGGCGGCGACCTCGCGCTTCGAACTGGAGGGGCTCGGCTACATCAGCGCGGTCTCTTACGACAACCTGCTCACCAACTTCCATCCGCTGGAGCCGACCTTCATCCAGCAGTTCGACGATCTGATTGCCCGGGTGGTGGTCGAGGATCAAGACGTGCTGGCGAACCTGCTCACCACGCGCACGTTCTACGTGCCCTCCATGCAGAACGCGGCGTACGACTCGCACAAGGGCCTCTCGCATCCCTACAACGTCAGCGAGATCCTCCCGGCGACCGTCGCGGGCCGCTGGAAGGCGCTGCCTGCCGCCGAGCGCGCGGGCGTGCTGACCCATCCGGTGTGGCTGGCCGCGCACGGCGGCAACTTCGAGGATGATCCGTCCATCGTCCACCGAGGCAAGTGGGTGCGCGAGAACCTCCTGTGCGGCTTCGTCCCGCCGCTCAGCAGCGTGCAGGTGGCGGCCCAGGTCGGCGCTCACGCGGCCGACAAGAACGCGCGCCGCCGCCTGCAGGAGGCGACCGCTGGAGCGCAGTGTCAGGGCTGTCATCGCCTGATGGAGCCGCTCGGCCTGCCCTTCGAAATCTACAACCACGCGGGCTTCCTGCGCGCGCGGGACCACTCGACGAGCGGAGGCTGGACCGCGCCGGACGGAAGCTCGACGCTCACGTCGATGCCGGACCCCGCGCTGAACGGCGCGGTGCGCGACGCGGTGGAGCTGAGCGAGCGCCTGGCGGCCTCTCAGCACGTGAAACGCTGCTTCATGCGACAGGCCTTCCGCTACTTCATGGGCCGCCCCGAGAACCCGAGCGATGCCTGCACGCTGACGCGGATGGAGCAGTCCTATGATGAGAACAACGGCTCGTTCTCCAAGATGCTGACCACGCTGATGACCAGTGACACCTGGAAGACGCGGCGCGTGCCGCGGGCTGGAGAGTGACTGCCATGTTCTCGCGACGAACCGTCCTGAAGGGCATGGCCGCTGGCCTCTTCGCGCCCTATTTCCACGATGTCTACGCCCAGTCATCCGCGTTGCCGGCGCGCCTGGTGCTGGTCCTCGAGTGCAATGGCGTCTACCCCCGTGCGCTCCTGAGCACGGGCACCCGCGCGGCGCTGGGTGGACGCGCCAACACCTCCGACCGTCTATTTTGGGACGCGTACAAGGACACGCCGCTGGTGCGCGAGGGCGACAATCTCGCCAGCGCGATCAGCCTGGGGCCGCTGGCGGCGTCTTCCGGAAACATCGACCTGGTGAATCGCTCCGCGGTGCTGCTGGGGCTCTCGAACCTCATCGCGGGCGGCGGGCATTCCAGTGGGACGGGCGGGTTGAGCTGCGCGGTGAACGGCGCGGGCGCGACCTTCGACGCCGTGATTGCTCCTCGCCTGCGCCGGGGTGCACCGTTCGATGTGCTGCGCCTGGGCACGAGCTCCGCGCGCGTGTCGATTGTGTACGAGACCTGCGCGCTTGGACCGCGCAAGCCCGCGGGCATCATCGTCAACCCGTCGCTCGCGTTCGACAGCACCTTCGGCTCGCTGCTCGGCGGTTCGACGAATGGGCGAGACCGCAAGATGCTCTTCGACTTCGCGCTGGCCGATTCGCGCAAGGCGCTGGCGGAGTTCAGCGGCAACTCCAACGAGCGACTGAAACTGGAGCGCTACGTCTCCTCGCTCGAGTCGCTGCGCACGCGGGAGGATCAACTCGCGGGCATGGCGGACCGCGTGCGGCCCTACCTGCCATTGGCGCCGAAGGACAACCCGCTCATCACCGGCGCGGGCTCTCCGCCCGACTCGCTGAAGTGGTTCGAGGCGCAGTTCCAGATCGCCACCGCGTCCCTCCTGGGCGGGCTGACGAACACGGTGGTGCTGGCGACGGGCACCTCGGGCTTCGACGTGGCCTACGGCCCGGATGTCACTGACATCCCGCGACACAGCCTGCAGCACGGCCTGGATGCGGGGCAGAACTGGGATCGCGTCGCCGAGGTCACCCGCCGCCACGTGCAGTTGGTGGCGAACCTGGCGAGGACGCTGGCCGCCACGCCCGAGGTCGGCGCGAGCGGCTCGATGCTGGACCACACGGCGATTGTCTTCATGTCCGACAACGGCGAGCAGCACCACTCGACCTCGCGTGAGTGGCCGAAGCTCGTGGTGGGCGGCAACGCGCTGGGCCTGAAGACCGATGGGCGCACGGTCGTGTACCCGAAGTACGACGCGGCCCGGAACCGGCAGGTCTCCAACCTCTTCAACACGCTAGGCCATGCGTTCGGAGACGCGGACTTCAACACCTTCGGGCAGGAGGGCAGCACGCGAATCGCTCCGGGACCGCTGAGCGAGCTGTATGGCTGAGCCGCGAGAGCGGGCTGGGCGTGCTTCACCTGAAGAAGCCAGTGGCGTTACCCGGCTCGCCGTAACACCAGGGTAACGCCACGGAGCGGTCAAAAACGAACGGGGCTGGACGGTTTGCACCGTCCAGCCCCGCGTTCCTGCTTGTCCCCGACGGGATTCGAACCCGTGGGCCAAGGCGATAGGAAACCCAGACAGGACGCGCTGTTACCCCCTATCTCCTTGATTTTCCTCGGGTCCGTCATCCCGCCTCGTCCCATGCAGTCCCCTGGTGTGCCCCCTCAATCCACGCTGGAGGGGCACACTGGGGGCACATGGAAGCACGGCGTCAGTTCGTGCTGATTCGGTCCTGGGAAGACTGGATGCCACGGGGGCGCCGGATGCCCAGCTCGACCATCACCTCACGGGCTCGCCTGGCCATCTCGTGCAGCTCGGCGGACGCGTCCTCCCGGCCGTAGGCATCTCCCTCTCCGAGCCAGCGACGCAGGTCCGCCGTCAGCTCACGAGCCGATTGATAGCGGTCATCCGGACGGGGCTGGAGGAGCTTGCGGAGCACCAAGCCCAGCCCCTGCGGAAGCTGCGCCGTCAACGCTTCCAGGTCAGCCTGCGTGTAGGTCGCCGCGCGCCAGATGGCGTCCGCCACCAGGGGCTCGCTGCCCGCGAGATGGGCTCGCTTGATGGCATGCCGGACACGCCTGCGCTGCCTGACCGACAGCGAGCCCTTCACCTCTTC